>Ga0180442_101882_pt1 | contig 12045 bp, 8 predicted proteins | sample ChrtobMetP5_16mM_FD_119746 | JGI IMG/M metagenome (GOLD analysis project Ga0180442, IMG submission 119746) | Chrysochromulina tobin associated microbial communities from unialgal haptophyte culture, Seattle, Washington, USA - P5_16mM MetaG | ecosystem: Host-associated > Algae > Haptophytes >... | reverse complement strand
GGTCGTTGCCCCCGCTGGCTACCGGTCTTTACCGAGGAGGCAGGCGAGCGAGAGCTATCTTGTATGTAGCCTCGCCTGATCTCTCATCCCATAGAGCCTACCGTGTGTAGAGCGAGCTACTCAATGTCAGTATGCTCAGCGCGCCGTGTCGGCGGCGCGAGTTGCTAGTCTTGTGAAGGGTAACGACTGGCACCGGAAGAACGGACCTCTCTTGCGAAAACGACGTCTCTTTCAACACCGAGCCCGAACAGGACGGCAGGCGCGGAATTCAGCCAGCCATCCTCAGGGACGCCGCCCGCCTCCCGGCGTTCCTCGTCCTCACCAGCGAAGGGTTCCCCAAAATCACCGCCAAGCGGTTCCCTTCGATCACCTCCGACGAAGGACACGGAGGTCAAAGCCCTCAGGAAGAAGGTCGAAGTTCTCCAGAAGAAGCTCGAGGACTACAGCATCCAGGCTGATTCCTTATGTGCGATGCGGTTTGAGAAGGAGCGAAGCGATGCCGTCAAGCAGGCCATCGAGGACACAACGGTGTCGTTGACGCGGAAGTACGCCATCGAGGTTGCAGACCTCAAGGCTGGGTACGAGAAACGAATCCAGCGCGCCGTCGATCAAGCCAACAAGCACGCGGCCGGGCCCCACCTAAGCGCCCTTGCAGCTGAGATGGCTAAGCGCGAGATGCTCGAGGCTGATCTCGCCGCGCTACAAACAGCCGCAGAAGAGGCGGCTGTTGCGCGCGAGGCTGAAACGCGCGCCAGGGAGGAAATGGCCGAAGCAAAGGGGATGCGCGCATTCATGGAGACATACGTGACGCAGCAGATCATGCGTGCTAAGGAGTTCGTCTCGTCGAACGAGGAGCGGGTGGCGCTGGTTCGGAAGTACGCCGAGGCTCTCGAGTCTGCTCTCGCCAAGGTCGACGAAGAGAAACACGCGCTGCAGAAGCGCGCGCGCTTGCTTGCACAGCAGGAGGTGGCCGTCTTCAAGCTGGATTGTGCCGTCGACGCGGCCATCAAATCTCGAGACACGATCGTGGAGGTCGAGAATGCTATGGCAGCGAAAAGGGTGATAGAGCTCGAAGTGCTAACGGCGAAGGCTGAGTTGAAACTCGACATCTCTGCGGCCTTGGCAAAGGCTGCAGCCGCGGAGCGGGCGCAGAATGAAACGCTTGCCATGATGGGTCCGTCGAAAAACGATGCGGAGATGAAGAGGGTGGCCGAGATGAGGCTGAAGGCGGTGACACTCGACCTCGAGGCTACCATCCATGAGTTTGCACAAACGCGGGAAGCGGACTGCGCGGAGAAGGCGGCGAGCCTCGCCGAGGCGAATGGCCGCGCTTCGTCGGCCGAGAGCGTGGTTGCGAAGCTCAATCCCGAGGTGCACGCTTTCGAGCTGCTTGCGCAGGCCTCGTCGGTGCGCACGCACGCCACCTCCGTGGCAAATGAATATGACTCGCGCGTCCAGGAAGCTGAGGCCAAGGCGGCCAAAATGGAGGTGGAGGCCAATGCCGAGGCCACAATGGCGTCCGCACTTGCTAGAATGGAGTACATCAAGGAAGAAGCAGCGGTGACGATGGAGGCAAACGAGGCAGAGTTGGCCGCGCGGGCGACGGCGTCGAAAGTCATCGCGGACACCACCCTCGAAGCGGAGAAGAGCATCCGATCAATCAAGGAAGAACAGGTGGCCTTTGAGGCGGATGCCGTCAAAGAGGCGGAGAAAGTGAATAGAGTCGACACTGAGGTCTCCGCCAACGCGCAGAGTGTCGCACGGATCGAGCAGGCCAATCGGTGCCTCGAGGCGTATAAAGAGTGGTCGCAGGCGATCATGAAAGCCACCGACAATGAGCTCAAGGCTCAGACGGATGAGACAGACGCACTCAACGCCGTCCTCGAGGCTAGCAAAGGATGGCAAAAAGTCGAGGCCGAGAAGAAGGCGGCGACAGCGAAGGAAACCAACAAGGAGATCAAGCGGGCCGCACACGAGTCGCGGGCCGTTGCACAGGCCGTGTACGACAAGGAAGTGTTGAATATCAACAAGGATGCCGAGCGCAAGGTGATCACCGCACAGACCACCTTGGGGAAAGCTGCCGCCGGGACGCAATCGCGATTGAAGAAAGTTCTTGAAGAGCTTGGCGCAAAGTACCAGGCGCTGCTGACCGAAAACACGAGGAAGTCGCACCTGACGATTTTGGAGGCGTCAACAAATCGCGAGACGGAGCTGGCCAAGGTGAGGTCGGAGAAGAAGCGAGCGCTTGACGCCGCACACTCGAAGCGTGACGCGACACTGGCGATGATTGAAGAGACGCGCATGACGACGATCGCTGACGCTCGAGCACAGCATGATACGGCTCTTGCCGGTGCGGCGCGTGCAGCGCTTGCAGCTGGCGGGAAGGGATCGAGCACCGACGCGCTCCGGGCGTTCGAGGCTGAAGCCTTTCAGGAGGTCAAGGCTTGCGAGGCCAGGGTGGCGGCTGCTAAAGCGGCCCAGGAGGCTGCCGTCGCCGCAGCGGCTGAGGCCAATGCGGACGCCCTCGTTGAATTAGCGGCCGCCAAGGAGGCGTTTGCGTTCAGCGTGAAGGAGGTGGAGCACACGAGAGAGCAAAGCAGACGCACGGCAGAGGACATTCGCTCAAAGGCCTCTGCTATGGTAAGCGAGCTAAAGTTGGGTGCAGAGGGGACCTTGGATAAGGCCCGCAAGCAGGCGGTTGCTGTCATGGACGCCGAGGCGAAAAGAGCTAAGGACGAGGCTGAAGCTGCTCGGAACGCTCTCACGAAGGCTGAATCGGCTCACGTGGCCGCGAGGGTCAAAGCAGCAAATGTGCTCGAAAGCCAGCTGAAGGCGATCGACGAGGCGCGAGCCGAGGCCGCCGCGCAGCTTGAGAAGGGTAAAGCCGAGATGCGTTTGTTGCAGGAGCTTGAGGCAGCTACGGCGGAAGCAGACGCAGCCAGGAAAGAGGCGAATCTGAGGCGCTCACGAGCTGAGGCGGATCGGCGCAAGGCGGAGGAGGCTCGAATGGCTGGACAGCACGAATCTATTTGCAGGCGGCCGGGTGGCAAACTGTTCTTTGAGCGCTTGCGGCAATCACAGATGGCGAGTAGAGACTCTCCGCCGTCCGACGCGCGAGTAGTGACAAGTGGAAGGCAGAGTTTTTAAGATATACTCCGAACGATATACACCAAAGACGTAGACGAGTCTAATTCCAAGTCTAATCCATGGTCTAATTGAATCCGCAACCGCGAGCCGCGAGCGAGACCGGGTCCAGAGGCGAGGTCACACCGCGACACGACAGAGAAGCGGAGGGGTGGAGTATGGCGAGGCCGCGGGGACACGGCGAGCGGAGAGTCTAATATCAAATAATGGACTACTGCAGTCTTCGTCGGCGTCGCCCGGTCTGATTTCGTGGGACCGGACGATGTCGATGTACGATGAGAGGATCCGACACAGTATTGATGTGGCTGCGCTCTGCGCCGCATACAGTATGCTGTCGCTTTCTGAATCCCATAGAATCTCGCACGGCTCAGCGCGCTCACTTGTTCTGGGTGAACGCGTTCTCCTTAGCCTCGAGTTGGGTGGACCACGACGAGCCGGGCTTACTCGAGGCCTTACTGGCCATAGCACCCGCAGCATTCTGAGCAGCGTTCAGCTTCTTCTCAGACGTGAACGCAGCCATGAACTCGAATGAGGAGAGTTTTTTGCGCAACTCGCTCACCTCGGCCGCGAGGTCGGCCTCCCTCTTTCGGCTGCCGGTGAGCTCCGCATCTGTCGACTTCAGTTTCTCATCAAGCGCGCGATTCGACAAGTACAGCGCGTTCTGCGTGCTGGCCGCATCGTCGGCTGCCTGCTTCGCCGCCGCGTCTGCCTTGGCAAGGGCCGCTTCGGCCGCCGCCTTGGTCTTCTGTTCACGCTCCTTGACGGCCGCCTTGAAGGACTCGTGCGATTCTTTCGCAGCAGCGAGCTCCGTTTGCGACATGGCGATCGCCTTGGCAGCACGCGCTTCGGCTGTTGAGAGCTTACCCTGAAGCTCTACGAGCGCCTTAGCATGGGCCTTCACCTTGGCCGCCACGTCTTTGGCCGCTTGCTCTTCGGCCAGCTGCGCCTTGGCGAGCTTGCGCTCCAGATCCGCCTGCGTGGCCGCAAGCTCTCCTTGCGCCTTGACACTCGCTTCCGCCTCGGCGGCGGCGCTGACAGCCCGTGCGCGCTCTGCCGCGGCCTCGGCGGCAGCCCCATCGAGCCGCACCGCCTGCGAACTCATCTGGCGGCGCAGCTCGTCCAGCTCGGCCTTCAAAGCGTCTCTGGCACTCTCGGCCGCACGCCTCGCCCGTTGCTCCGACTCCAGCATAGGCCCGAGCTGCTCCAGCTGCGTCCCCGCCGCTTGCAGCTTGGCCGTGAGAGCCTCACGCTGCTCTCGCTCGGCGTCCATCCGCGCCTCAAGCTGCGCCGCCACGTCACGCCTCGCCCGCTGCTCCGCCTCTAGCTGCGCCGCCGCCTCCTCTAGCTGCATCGCAAGAGCTTCGCGCTGCGCACGCTCGGCGCCCAGCACACCTAGCCAGTGCTCTGCCGCGACCTCACGCGCGCGCTCTTCGGCGCTCCTGCTCGCCTGCGCAACCGCCAGCTCCCTCTCCTCTGCTGCTTGCTGCGCCGCCTGCTTTGCTGCTTGCTGCGCCGCCTGCCGTGCCTGGTCCACCGCCTGCTGCGCCGCTTGCTGCGCCGCCTGCTGCGCCGCCTGCCGTGCCTGGTCCACCGCCTGCTGCGCCGCTTGCTGCGCCACCTGCATCGCCTGCTCGGCCGCGGCCGCCTGCGCGACCGCCGCGCTCGTCGCCTCGTCCCTCGCGGCCTGGGTAGCGCCGGTCGCTCGATCCAGCTGCTCTCGGAGATCGGCGATCTCGGCCGCCGCCTTGGCTCCCATCGCTTGCGCCGTCGCCGTCGCGGCCGCGGCCACGTCCTCGGCGGCCTTTGCGCGCGCTGTCTCATGAGCGAGTGCGCTCGCCATCTCCTTGCGTGCAACCTCGTTGGCTCGAATTTTGTCGGCCGCCGCATCGGCTACGCTGCTCGCTCGTTGGGTCGCCGCACGTTCCGTCTCCAGCTGCGCCGACAGCGCTTCGAGTTCTTTCGCCACGCTCGCGCGCGTCGCCAGCGCACTCTGCGCCGCCGCCTCCGCATTCTTCGCGCGCGCCTCGGCGTCTGCAGAGCGTGCATGCGCGGCCTTCTCCCTCGCCTCGGCGTCTGCACGATGCGCCTGAAAGTCGATGGCGGCGGCGGTCACACGCTGTTCGGCCACGGCTCGCTGTTGCTCGGCCACAGACGCCTTTTGCTCCGCCACCGCTTGCCGCTGCTCGGCGCGCGCCACGAGCGCCTCGAGCTCGTGGCGCTCCTGCGCGCCGCGCACGGCCATCACCTCGAGCTCGTCGGCCGCGCGCTGCTTGGCCTCCTGCATCGCCTCCGCCGCGTGCCGCTTGAGCTTTTCGATCTCGCGCTGCTTGTGAGCCATCGCACTGCGCGCCTCGTCCTCGGCTACCACCTTGAGCGCCTCGGCGACCGTCAGCTGCTCACGCAGTCCGAGCAGCTCCTTGCGCTCGGCAGCCGCGCTGTGCGTGAGCTCCTCGTATTCTCGCTGGAGAGCGTGCAGCACCTTCTTCTGCGTGCCAATCTCCGTCGCCTGCTGCACGAGCTGCTGTTTCATAAAGTCGTACATGTCGTTCCTCATCGACCCGACCTCCTTCTTGACGCTCCCCACGAAGGCAACGGCCTTGGCGGCGGCGGCGACGCTCGTGGTCGCGTCCGAGGCCGTCGCCGGCGGTGCGCTGCTGCTGCCAGCGCTGCCGCTGCGCGGGGGCGGCGCCATTGGCGGCGGAGGGGGAGGCGCCACCGCCGACCGAGCCGAGTCCGCCTTGAGCTCGCGGGCGGCCTTCATGTGAGGCGACGGTTGAGTGCTCGCTGAGGAATTCTCCACGGAAACGGATATGGAAGGACGTCGTAGCCCAAAACTCAGAATGCAACGCCGAGGCACACAAATGCCAGATTTGACAAAAATCTGAACTTGTCCCGGTTTCGTCGACACATTGAGGATCCCCGGAAACATCGCTTCGCGCCCAGGTGCCACGCCGAGCGAATTGATAAATAATAGCGCGGCGTTCATCATGCAGCTCAGGGTACGAGCCTGCGCGCCAATGCCTGACCCGTGGCAGCCTGGCGGCACGCCACCATGCCACTGCACTGGCAAACGTGCCTCCTCCACCCACGCGCGTCGCAAGCACGCCACGACCAGACCGCTGACTCTGATGACTCCTCGGGTGGGCTCTCCGCAGGCCCCGCGCTCCGCACAGAGCCGACGGCACGTCGAGGCGCCGACCGACGAGTGGCTTCAGCTCTCAGGCACCATCTCCATGCTCGCGGAGACCGACCTGATCGCCCTTGATGAGGATTTGCGGGATGTGCGGTGGGACCTCGTTGACGAGGAGCAGCAGCAGCAGCATCAGTGCCTCTCACCGCTCGCCGCGCTCGGTGCGCGCGCGAGCGCCTCCCGACGCCCCTTGCTGCGCGCGGCATCTGTTGCGCACGTCCACGTGCCTTGGTTGCGGCGCTCAAGCGCGATGATAACGATGATGATGGTATAGTAATGTGCCCTCTCAGTGCTGGCACCGCTCCCCTCGTGCCCTCTCCATCTCGCAGCCGAAGCTCAGCCGCTGACAGGCCTCTCGAACGCTGCGTTCGCGGAGATGGCCCGGTATGAGGACGTGCTGCGGCGCTCGCAGGCGCGCCTGAACGCCAGTTCGCCGTGCTCGCCCATCGCTGGCGTGGGCGGAGTCAGACCGAGCGGTGAGCCTGAACTCGACTTGTGGGACGAGGACGTGGACGAGGAGGAGGACGACGAGGACGAGGAGGCGGAGGAGGACGTAGAGACTAAGCGGGAGGCAGAGGCCTCAGCCCTCAAGGGGCGCCGCCGGCGCGGCGCGGCCAAGCCGCGCGCTACAAGCAGCGGCGGTGCGCGCAGCGGCGGCGGACGCAGCCGCCGGCCCGTGGGCAAGGGCAAGGCGGAGGCGGAGGCGGAGGCGGAGGACGCGGATCTCCAGTCTCCGAGGGCGACGAGGACGGTGCTCGTGCCCACGCCGACAAAGCGGCGGCCCGACCTGCTCCGCCACCTCCTCTCTGCGCCGCCGCCGCTCGTGGTCTCTGGACAGGTGGGTCGTCGCATCTCTTTCAGCACCCCCTCGCCCACCGCACCCAGGCCAGCGCCCACGCCGAGCGCCGTCGACGAAGGGGAGGCTCATCAGGAGACTCATCAGGACTTGGACGAGGATGCGGACGACGACCACGAGCGTGCGCCCTCGCCCTCCCAGCCCCTTGCCTCGCCGTTTGGCAAGTGCTGCCGGCGCTCGGCCTCGCCATTCTCGGCAATCAAGCCGCCGCCGGCGAGCCTCGATACGCTCCGCAACATCAACCTGATGGTCAACCGTATGTCGACCGCCGCCGCGAAGCGCGCCCCTCCTGCCTCCAAAGGACGCTCCTCAAAGTCGAAACCGCCTCCGCGGCGGGAGGCGGCCGCGGCGAAGCGGGCCACCGCCGCGGCCGCCGCCGCCGCGTCCGACGCGATGGCTTCCGTGACCGAGCCGGTGACCGACGCCGCCGATTCCGAGGCGGCGGCGCCCGATGCTGATACAGTCCTTCTCGCGAGCCCCGCGACCGAAAGCGCTCCTGCGCCGCTCCGAGTGCGGCCGCAGAGCTCGGCGTGCAGTTTCTCGCTGGGTGGAGGGCGGCGCTCAACGTCGCCGAGCCCAGCTATCCTTTCCCGCGCCATGAGCCCGTTCGTACCACGCTCCGTCAGCCCGCATTTCGTCAATTTCGTCAGCCCGCATGCTGGGTCCGTCGCTAAGACCGACGCTCTCCTGCCACGGCCTCCGTCGGGGCTGGGCGCCGTCTTGGGCGACGCGCCGTCCAGCTCGTCCGCAATGCCCTCGCAACTCCCCATGCACATGTTTGCCCCCACGACCGGCAGCGGTACGCTCCGCTCATTTGGCGGTTTCGGAGGCACGCTGCTCTCGTGTGGAGGCGCGGGCGGCGCCGCCGCAGAGCCCTCGGATGGGACCGCAAGGGCGGCAGCGAGGGCATCGGCGCACTCGCCTGCACCCACAGGCGAGATGACGATGATGGCGCCGCTTTCGAGCCGCTCGCGTCGCAAGCTGAAAGCGGGCACAGGGATTGGCGGCGCCGATGCCGTCGACAGCATCGCCGACCTCAGATTCGTGCCTGCGCAACCGCCCGGTACGGCGCTCTGGCCCATCAAGCGGCCCGCGAGCGCCATGTCGACGGTCTCCAGCGCGGGCTCTGTCGCAGGGCTGAATATCACCGTCAAGTCGCAGCGCACCGCCTGAACAGCCCGCCCGCTAGCCTTGCCACCGCGCCTGAGCTCGTGGCGCCGGCGCCCGTGGCGCCGATCCTGAGCTCGTGTGCAAGCAGAGGCTCACGCGCTGCGCCTGCGAGCATGCTGGACGCGATTCCATTCGTTTGCCACGCCGCCGTTGCGCAGTGAATTCCGCGCGATGTGCCCGGCATGGCGCGTGTTGGGCATCGAGAGAGGTCTACCATCCCATCTCTCACCTACGCGGTGGTGTTCACCATACTCCATGTAGTGTGGAACAGGCGCTGCCAAGCTCAGCCAGGGCGGATCCTTGCGGACTCGATCTGAATGGATCGAGACGTAGCTTGCGAACTACCTGCGATCTCGATGATCTGTACAGACGATACCAGACGCGTGTGATGTGCTCCTGGCGTGTGCTCTCCCCCTCCGTGTCTCTGTGTGCGCGTGCATCGTTCGCTCGATAGGGTACCGATCGTGCAATGTCGCGTGGCGAGCAGGGCGTCGCGGCATCGGCCATTTGACGTGTTGTCGTGTCGCTGCATGTGCCATCTTGGGCGGTGCTGCACACCGCACCACGACGGCCGTTCTGCGTTCACGCGCCGCGGTTACGCCGCTCCGCGCTCGAGCGCGATCCACACCGTCATCGTCCGTCATGTGTTCCGCAGGTGAGCTCGTGAGGTGTGGCTAGCACCCGGCACGTGTGCCGGTGCGTACGTGAGCGGCGGACCCGCGACGGGACGAGGCCCGAGGCCCGGCGGTCGGCCGCGCCCGCGGCCGTGCCCCCGTGCCGCGGTCGAACTACGCTCGAGCCTTCCCGCTTCCGGCGCTCGTTCCGGGGGTTCCTTCACGTCGAGGAGAGCGGAGTGCGCGGAGTGTTTTGGCGTGCGTAGCATAGTTATCGCGTCGCGTCGCGACTCGCGTACATTTGATTCGCGACTTGAAACCGGACGATCGCGTCAAATCGAACGCGGCCAATTATCATTTTAATCGCGCCGCGGTCGCGTCGGCGCGCGGCGCGTGTGGCGTGCAGATGCCGTGTGGTTCCCGTCCGAAGTTGGGTTTATTGCACCCATGAATTCTCCGCTCTCGCCCCCCGGGTGTGCGCACCGCGCGACCGCGGGAGCGGGACGCCGGGACCCGGGAGACCCCCGCCGGGGCCCGCCTACCGGCGCACAGAGGTTTGAAGCCTCTGTGCTCCGACGTCCCCTCCGATGCATCTGCGCAACGCCAGGGCTGCTGACGCCCGCCATTCAGCATTCACAAGCGCCCTTCACAAGAGCTCCTCCAACGTCGCCAAATGTCACCTCGGTGCCTCCTGAGCGCCTCGACCGCCTCCTCGCGAGCCACATCAGCCTGCTCGACGACAAGGAGCACGTCACTCTCCCGTGGCGTCCACGCAGCCTCCATGGCAGCCGCCAAGTCCATGCGCGCGACTGGTTGACGCGCCTCCTTCTCGACGAGGCGCTGAGGGGCGTCCGCCTCACTGCTGCGGCTGCTGCGGCTGCTGCGGCTGCCTGCAGACGGCGCCGCCACTGCAAGCGAGGTGGCCCATTCGAGGGCATCGCCCTCAATGGCCACCGCGTCCCCCTCCTCAAGCTCGAGCGCGTCCAGGCGCACCTCGCCGTAGCGTACGCGGTGGAGCGCCACCACGGGATGGCCTGCGTTAGCGAGCACTCGGCGGACCATGCGGTATTTGCCCTCGGTCACGACGAGGCGAACCGTCTGCCCTATCACCTCGAGCAGCTGCGCCTGCACGACAAGGCTCTCGCCTTCCTCGATCGTCTCCACGCCCTCGGCAAGCTGTGCCCCGAGGGCCGCCGCGTCGATCGGGTGCTCCACCTCGGCAAGGTATTCGCGCTCCACGACGAATCTGGGGTGTAGCAGCCGGTGCGTGAGATCGCCATCGCGGCTGAAGAGCAGCAGCCCCGTCGTATCGGCATCCAGGCGGCCGACGGGATGCATCGAAGATTGCCACTCTAACGGCAGCACGGTCGCTAGGTCGGCCCGTCCACGGTCGTCTCTCATTGAGGAGACGACCCCGAGAGGCTTGTAGTATGCTACGAGGAGTGGCGGCGGAGCATACTCGTACCCGTCCACGATCGGGCAGGAGGAAAATGGGACTTTGAGCTTGCCGTCCGATTTGCCCACGACTTCGCCATTCAGAGTGACCAGGCCCTTGCGTATCAACTTGTCAACGTCCTTCCTGGATCCCGCACCACGCTCGGACAGCAATTTGTCCAGCCGCACAAGCGAGTCCGCGAGCGGGTCGTTTGTGCTCATCGTGACGAACGTCCTGCTCAGGCACGCCGAAGCTCGGAAGGGTATCCAAGCCGCGGCGCGGTGGTGCTGGAGCATGGTCGCGAGCGTGATGAGCATGGTGTCGAGGTGGGATGACAAACTCGTGCAACAAACTTGCCCCAATTTGGCGCGAGGTCCAGCGGCGCGTCGGACGAATCCCATCCCACCCTCGGTCTAAAACGTACTCTACAGCGGTACGTGCTAAGACAGCCCAACTCTCACAGCAGCCCATTCATGCTCGCCAAGAAGTCCTCGTACGCGTCCCCGGAGGAGCAGTTGGGCTTGGCGGCTGCGCTGGGCACGTTGGACGGCGGCCGTGCGGCGGGCGCCGCGCTCGGAGTCAGGTAGTCGATGACCGGCGGCGCGAGCGCGGCCGCACGTGAGGGCGCGCCCACCGGTGGCCGCGGTCGCGCGATGGGCTGCCGTTGGATACGAACTGCAGCCGGCATGAGCGCAACTGCTGCAGTGCGCTCCGCCTTCCCTAGGGCACGTGGCACGGCAGGCGCGGCAGGCGCGGCAGGCGCGGCAGGCGCGGCAGGCGCCGCGGCGATCACCGCCGGTCTGGCCGCGGTGGCTGCCGCGCCTGCGGTTGCCGGCAGAGGATGCTGGCAGTGCGATGGGTCCCATAAGGGCAACGCGGCTGCTGGCGGCGGACCCAACGGCGGACCAGGCGGTACACTCGGCGGCGGAGGGCACGGCGCCACCATCCGATGCGCTGCGTGCATCCCCGGCGGCGGCCCCGGCGGCACTCCATGTGGCATGGGCCCACCAATGGCCGCTCCGTAGCCATAGCCAACAGGCGGATGGGGAGGGAAGCGCGGCGGTAGGCCGGGCGGCATCCGTACTGGCGGCATCATGCTAGGCGCCATCGCGTTTACCGGCGCCGGCCATATGCCCAGAGGCATCCCCGGAAACGGCCCAGGCGGCGGTGGCCCAGGCGGCGGGCCGGGGGGTTGCCGGTTCGGCGATGGCCCTGGCGGCGGGCCGGGGGGTTGCCGGTTCGGCGGCGGCCCTGGCGGCGGGCCGGGGGGTTGCCGGTTCGGCGGTGGGCCTGGCGGCGGGCCGGGGGGTTGCCGGTTCGGCGGTGGGCCTGGCGGCGGGCCGGGGGGTTGCCGGTTCGGCGGTGGCCCTGGCGGCGGGCCGGGGGGTTGCCGGTTCGCCGCTGCTGGCGGGAGCCCTAGAGGCGGGCCGGGAGGGCGGTGGCCGTCGGGCAACGCGACGCCCGTTTCGGGTGGTGGCGCGGCGCCCGGTGCGACCGCCACACCCGGGGGCAGTGCGATGCCGGGAGGCACGTCCTCCTCCTCCTCCTCCTCCTCCTCCTCCTCCTCCTCCCCCTTCTCAATTCTCGACGCCGCCCCCGGTCCAGCGGCCTCCGCCGCCCCCGGCGCGGCCGCCCG
>Ga0180442_101868_pt1 | contig 12178 bp, 7 predicted proteins | sample ChrtobMetP5_16mM_FD_119746 | JGI IMG/M metagenome (GOLD analysis project Ga0180442, IMG submission 119746) | Chrysochromulina tobin associated microbial communities from unialgal haptophyte culture, Seattle, Washington, USA - P5_16mM MetaG | ecosystem: Host-associated > Algae > Haptophytes >... | reverse complement strand
CGGCGCGAGAATGCGGAATTGCTGGCGCAGATGGCGGGGATCGAGCCACTCCGGCGCGAGAATGCGGAATTGCTGGCGCAGATGGCGGGGATCGAGCCACTCCGGCGCGAGAATGCGGAGTTGCTAGCGGAGATGGAGCAGATGGAGAGCCGATTAGGCGAGAGCGAGCTGCTCGAGGGTGCGAGGCGCGAGTTGCAGGCGGTGCGCTCGCTCACGGCGGAGTCTCAGCGCGAGCTCACGCAGGCCCTCGCCCAAATCTCGATCCTCGAGATGGAGATTGCGAGCCTCAAGGCCGGGGGCGCAGGGCGGCGGGCAGCAGCAGGCGGCGGCGGCGGCGAAGGCGAAGGCGGCGGCGAGGGCGGCGGCGAGGGCGGCGGCGAGGGCGGCGGCGAGGGCGAGGGCGGCGAGGGCGGCAGGGGAGTGCGCCTGAGCCGCACGTCGTCTTCGTTGCGCACTCGCCCTCGCGACGTGCAGCGAGAGCGAGAGCTTTTCTACGCATGCGGCTACGACATCGCCACCAAGCAGTACGCGACGCCGAACCTCGAGGCGGTGCGCGCCGCGTTCCAGGGGGGCTTTGTGGGCGTCAACTGCCGCGACAACACGGGCGCTTCGCCGCTGGCGCACGCGGCGTGGGTGGGCCACGAGGAGCTGATTGCACTGCTCATCGAGCGCGGCGCCGACCTCGACGCCGAGAACCTTGATGGCGCCACGCCACTCCACTACACCGTGTACAACAACCAGCCGCGTGCCGCTGCGCTGCTCCTCACGTGCGGAGCAGATCCCGCGGCGGCGCTCGAAGACACGGTGGCCGTGGCCAAGCCCGAGGTGCTCGCGGTGCTGCGCGCGGCCCAGGCGGGCAAGGTGCACCCGCTCCTTGTCGCCGCGAGACGAAAGGCCCAGGATTGGAACTTGACCCGGACTCCCCGCCGCTGAAAGTTGGTCCTATTTTTTGGCAGACCCCCATGTCCATGTATCTCCATTTCATCTCAAAGTTGGAGTTTCGCGCCTGCAACGCTCGTCGTCGAGAACTTGTGAGAAGCCAGGAAGTTTCCCTTTTTTTTTGTTGCTTGGAAACTGGGGGGAAGATGAAATTGATCATCAAACCACTGGAATCGACGAGCGCGAATCTCAAACAGCAATTTTAACCGGCGATCTCTTTTTTCATCAGCGAATCCGTCTCAAGATTCAGCACGTCGACCTCCCGGTCTCATTAAGATGTCACTCTCCGTCGCACAGAAGGCAGCGCTCAAGGCGACCGCCGACGCCCTCTCGGCGCCCGGCAAGGGCTTCCTTGCCTCCGATGAGTCGGCTGGCCCGTGGCTGCGTGCCGGCCACGTCGAGGCCGCCAAAATCGCCGACACGGCCGAGTGCCGCGCCGCCTACCGCTCGATGCTCTACACCACCCCGGGGCTGAGCGAGTACATCTCGGGCGTGATCCTGCACGTCGAGACGCTCTTCCAGAAGGACAAGAACGGCAAGCAGCTCGTTGACATGATCACCGAAAATGGCATGATTCCCGGCATCAAGCTCGACAAGGGCTACACCAAGACGGGCATCTCGGGGACTGCTACTGGCCCTCTCGGCCACCCGGAGACGTGGTGCATGGGCATCGACGACCTGCCCAAGCGCGCGGCCGAGGCGTACGCGCAGGGCGCGCGCTTCGCCAAGTGGCGCAACGTGCTGCAGATCGATCCGGAGAAGGGTCTCCCTTCGGATCTCGCCATCGAGATCTGCGTTCAGAACCTGGCGCAGTACGCGTCCATCTGCCAGGCGGCCGGCCTCGTCCCGAGTACGTGCCCGCCCCACGCCTCTTATCCCCCCACAGCCTCCCTCCTGTGTGCTCCCGCGCCGCCCGCTCGCCCGCTCGCCCCGCAACTGCCGGCCCGGCGAGACGCCGCCCCTCATGCGTTACCACCTCAAAATCCGAGCGCGCCCGAATCGGCCGCATGCGCCCCGCATGCGCCCCGCATGCGCCCCGCATGCGCCCCGTATCGGCGGCGCCTCAGGACACGCGCGCGCGTGTGCCCGCTTCTCACGAGCTGCGCGGATGCTGCGTGCTGTGCGCAGTTGTCGAGCCGGAGATCGTGCCCAACGGCTCCCACTCGATTGGGGTGTGCGCGGGGATCACCGAGCGTGTCCTTGCCAAGCAGTTCGCCGCGCTCGCGCTGCACAAGATCTACCTGCCCGGCTGCTTGCTCAAGCCCAACATGGTCAAGAATGGACTCACGGGCCCGAAGGCGTCCAAGGAGCTGGTCGCGAAGCACACGATCGAGACGCTGCTCAAGACGGTGCCTCCCGAGCTGCCTGGCATCTTCTTCCTGTCGGGCGAGACTTCCCTCGATGAGGACAACGAGGAGACGGCGACCATCAACCTGAACGAGATGCATAAGCTGTACAAAGACCTGCCCTGGTCGGTCTCCTTCTCCTTCGGCAAAGCTCTCCAAAAGACGTGCATCGTCACCTGGATGGGCAAGGAGGAGAACAACGCCGCCGCGCAGACAGCCCTGACCAACCGCTCCAAGGCCAACTTCCTCGCCGCCAAGGACGGCAGCTACGTGGCGGGTTCGTGCGCCAGCATCGGCGCCGATGGCAACATTGAGATGAAGGGCGGCGCATACTAAACGAGTGCTGCCTTGCTAAGGGCCTGCGGAGCTGCTCGCCCATTACGGCGCCACTGTATGCATAGCATGGCCCGGTTTGCGGCGGCCGCGGGTCGCAATGGTGCCCTGCATTGATGCATTGCATCAATGCATGGTGCGCTCTCTCTATGAAAGCAATCTCGCAGAGGTGCTCTCGGTGCAGTGGAGGGCCTTCGTATGAGCTATGAGGTATCCCGGTCCGCCTTGGTGTGAGCGAGACTTCGATGCATGTTGGGACAGGGAGGGACCGAGGAGACGCACGTACAGTTGTCGAGTCGACCATGATTATTAAGTTCATGAATCTCCGCGCCTACAAGTTACCGACCCGACTCGGAGCGCCTACAAAAGTACACGTGACACCGACCCGCTCAACATGTTGGACCCGCTCCTCCCGCCGGCCAGCACACACAGCTAGCTGGGCGGGTCCACTAAGTGACTAACTAAGTGGGTCCACCACTGAAAAAGACGGCGCGGCGCGGCCGACGTGCCGTTCCCGTCGTGTGCGGCCTTGTGCTCGTGTGGTCGAGGACGGGGAGTGAACCTTTTTAGGCGCCGGCCTGGACGGCCGTGACTTCAGACTTGTCCGCGAACGCGTGCCTGCGTCCCGCTGCGTTCAACGATAACGGCGCGAGGGCGCGAAGGCGTGCATCTCGCTCAGTCCATTTCATTTCGCTGCTCGGCTCGGTTCCGTTTACGACAGGTTTTCACAGCTGGCAGAAGGGCACCCTGTGAATTGATCGCAAATGCCGAAGTGGGTGCTGCCCGTCGCTGCGGGCGGCGCGGCGGCGGCCGTGGTGCTGTATGTCGCTTACAAGCGCATGAGCAAGGAGCTGACGTACACCGTGCTCAAGCTTGAAGACAGCACCACCACCACGGCCATCATTGAATCCTTCACGTCGGATCCCAAATTCCAGGCACTGGCAAATGCAGAGACGGCGGATATCCTGAAGCGCGACGCAGAGGATGACGATAAGCTGGCTGCAGGCATCAAGATGGCGATTGCCAAAGGCGTCCTTGCGGCCAACCCACCAGTTGAGCCACTGACAAAGATTGATGTCCTCGGCAAGTCGGCGGATGCGGTGGCGAGCATGATCATCGCAAAGCTGGGCGATGCGCCGCAGAAGGGCTGCGGTACGCCAGCAACTCGCCGTCGCCAGCCGCCTGCCGGACTACCCCTCAGGCCTCACGGCGCCGCTGCTGCTGCTCGAGTCCCGACACCCGCGCAGTGTTCATCCTGCAGGGGCTCTCTGGCACCGGCAAGGGCACGACCGTCGCCAAGCTGCAGTCGACCCTACCGAAGGCTGTCGCGTGGTCGAATGGGAACGTGTTCCGCTCGCTCACGCTGCTGGCGGTGACCAAGTGCGAGCAAACGGGCATCGCCTTCGGCGAGGCCGCCCTCACGCCTGCGCTGCTCGGCGAGTGCATGAAGTATCTGCACTTCGGCAAGTTCAAGAATGGCGACTTTGACATCAAGATTGAGGGGCTAGGCCTCTCGCTTCTCGTGTCCGAGGTAGCCAATACGACGCTCAAGGAGCCCAAGGTGGGCAAGAACATCCCGACCGTTGCCAAGATGACCCAGGGAGAGGTCATTTCATTCGCCGCGGGCGCGGCCGAGCAGATGCGCGCCGACGGCTTCAACGTCTTAATGGAGGGTCGCTCGCAGACCCTCGACTATGTGCGCACTCCCCATCGGTTTGAGCTGACGTTGAGCGAGCCCAACCTAATCGGCATGCGCCGCGCTGCACAGCGCATGATGGGCGAGGCGCTCAAGGCGCTCAAGGCGGAGGCCGAGCCGACGCCCGCGCGTGTGCGCTCGGCGCTCGCAGCGGCGCTTGCTGCGATGAGTTGCTAAGAGTCCGCCCACTTGGTGCACATTCATATGATTGCCGTGCAGTACGTGGGATTGGCCGCTTTTCCAGCACTCCAGGGCCGCGGGCAGATTACCCAGATTGCAGATTGCTCACGTTCTCTCTACTACCAGCGAGGGGAAGGAAAAGCGGCGGCGTAAACGCAAAGCCGATCGGTCTACGGTCACCCACCGTATCGTGTGTCACTGTGTCCTGCAGCCGTTCTTGTACCGGGTACGTACCGTCTCCCGTGTGTGTCCCGGCTCCCCGCACCTACTTGTCTCGTTTCACATAAGTCGACACCCAAGACACCGGGCCGGCGTACATACGGATGCGGTTCCCACAGTAGCTCTTCACACCAGGACTTGTTCACGCTGCCGGCTCATCGCTCCGTTTGTCGAACATATGAAGCCCTTCTCGAGCGTGATCGACGCCTACAATCTGAGCTGCGACGAATACCAATGCAAGATACCACCAAGTAAAAACCTGGCTTCATATGAAAAGACCTTCCAGGAAGCGCTACAGCGCTCGTTGCCACCTGCAGTCCCTTGCCCTACCGCGCTTCTCATCGTAGCGAGCGACAAGCCGCTGCCAGCAACCAACCTGCTCCGCCGGAGCGCCAATGCACTTGGAGTCCCACTGGCCGTGCCATACCTACCCCAGGGCGCCCAGGCGCTCCGCCGTCGCGTCTACAATCATACGCTTAGCGCGATGGGCGCGTGCCCCGATACGGCGGTGCTGCTCGTCGACGCGTTTGACACGTATCTTCGTTGTAATGCTACTGAGATCAGACGGCGGGTGAACAGCTTCGGGCCCGGTGCTGTGATCGTCTCAGCCGAGAGGTTGTACACCTTCCAGAAAAGGGCGGATCAGCATCTCTGGGATGAGCTCGGCAGGCCCAGTGTCTACCGCTACGTCAATGGCGGTGGCGTCGGTGGTTTTCACATAGCTCTCTCCAAGTTTACGCGCGCAGCGGCCGCCGAGGCGCCACCGCCATACACGTCGTACTTCAGACTGATGTCAGGCAGAAGCGATCAAGACCCCATCGCGCGGCTCGTGCTTCGCGACGCAAACGCCACAAAAGACCGAAGCCTTGGCAGCCGGCTCGATTACAACGCGAGCCTGTTCCTCACATTAACGGGGTCCGACTGGAATTCAACCCTTGCGGTCAAGAGTGTTGAGCGATTCAACCCCTGCATTGTGCATGTGCCCAATAAGAACTACCGGAAGACGCTGCACGATACATATCATAATGGTACTACTACTGACAAGACTACTGTTCAATCCGTGTAACGACTATAATCTGAAATCTCAATTGTCAATCACTTCTGATTCGTTACTGAGAAACGAGGCGCGCGAGAGAGGCTCTACGGCCGGGTTTGGGGGCACTGCAACTGGGGCACTGGAGAGTGCGAGCTTCAGGCTTTGACGCGACGGTCCCTTGAAAGCGAAGTTGGTGCGCTAATGCGGTTATATGAAATGTAAGATGATCACGAGGATCGAAGAGGTCCGCGTTCGTTAGAAACTGCCCGCGCACGTGACACATAGACACTGACACTGTGCCTTCACTCTCGCAGCACTCCCCCCCATGTCTTTCCAGAAGGGAGCATATGGGAGCATCGCCATCGCTGCAACCCCTATTCCTCTTCCAGAAAGGAGCGTCGTTGCGCTCCCCCCACTTTCTTTTGCGAGGCGCGCGCCTCGTAGAGGGCGCGCAGACTCGCCATCCTGCGCGCTGATGCGCGGGATCTGAATTGTACGCCAGTACGCGGCTGGCGGCACTGGCCGTCGCTCGCGTCTCCATTGGGCACGGGAGCATGCCCCGTGCTTTTGGGAGATAGAGAATTGGATGCGTGTGTCTATATTATACGGAGCTATATCGTTGGGGGGGGGGGTACCGGTAAGATCGTGTGTGTCCCGGCTCCCCCCGGTGTCTTTTTACCGGTAAGATCGTTCACGAGTTTCATGAAACCGCGTCGCGATCCTACTGGCTCGCACTTCCAAACCTCCCCACACTCTCTCGTGTGCGGTATAAATCCATGCAAACCTCCCCGTTCTCTGGCCGTGGCATCACCATTGTTCATGGCCATCGGCACACGTGGGAGTATGCGGAGCAAGCAAAGGTCTTCCACCTCTCCAAATCTCATTGGCTCGTGAACTCGAGCGACTTGCTGCTTGTGACTAATGCGAATGGCTCAGCGACGGCGCAGGCTGTGTTGAGCGCTCACCTCGCATACTACCCACATCGCAGCAAAGCTGTCAGCACCCCATCCAACCGGGGCGGCTTCACATGTGGCAGCCTTGACGCGTTGGCCGACCTTGCACCGCTTTGGCGAGACGCCGCGTATCTGCTCTTCCTCCACCCGGATGTGCTCCTCACGCGATATGCCGTGAATACGATTGGGCTGCTGATGGCTTCCTACCGCGATGCTGCCTTCTTCGTGACTCGATTCATGGATTCGAGTATTGAATTTGACACGGACTTTTTCGTCGTACGGCCACCGTTGCTTCAGGGCGCAAACCCTTTCGAAGGCATGTGCAGCTGCAGGCCTCCATGTGGGAAGCCACGGCACAATCCCTCGGCGAAGCCGGAGAGGCAACTGGCGAGCACGCTAAACGCGTCCTCGTTTAAGCGAGTCGAGATGTGCGCCCGTTTCAGCTTCAATCGCATGCCAGACGCGCTCGGTGTGCTTCACGCACACACACCTAAGGAGGCCGCCGCTGCGCTGGTCCATGACCAGCCGCCGTCGCCTAGACCTACCTGTGACGTGCGCGTCGTGGATTCGCGACCGCCCTTGCAATCGCCGCCGCTTGGACGGCGCGTGGCTTTCATCGATTTGGGCGCCAATTGTGGCAATAGCCTTCATGCTGTGAAGCAAATGGTGCCAGCCGTTGCCACAGCGACTGAAGTCTACCTCTGGGAGGTCAGTCCTCGGATTGTACGTGTGTGGCTCGAGCCGCTTGCCTCTGCAGACCCGCGTGTCAAAGTCATCGGCAGACCCGTAGCCGCATCCACGCGGAATATTACCTACCGGCTGGACGACAACGAGTTTGGATTGGACGACGCCGCGTGGAAAGCGCGATTCCCCTGTAGGCAAAAGGCGGGATTCCCGCACCAAGCCGATCTCTGGTTTAACTTTAGGGCGAAGTGGCATGGGGCCGGGCGGAACTACACTGTGGCCACCATGAGCTTCCTGGATTGGTTTACGGATCTTGGCTTTTCTAACGAGGACGAGGTCTATGTGAAAGTGGATATCGAGGGCTCAGAGTTTGAAGTGATGGAGAGCTTCATTGCTCAGCCCGAGATGTGCAAAGTCGTCTGGTGGGGCATTGAGTGGCATGCGGATCGGGCGCAGGCCTCAGGGCTGCTTGATGGCCTTACGCCTGTTGGCTTGACAGGCCTCGAATATGCGGCAACCATCATCAAAAAGTTCCTTGTGCGCGTCAAAGAGTGCAGCGAGCAGAGGTCCAGACCAATTCCTGTGGTCAGTTGGAAATGAGCCTGAAACTCCACACTCAGGGGATGGGCTCCAGGAGATGGGCTCGGAGGTGTCGTGAGCCGCCAAGAAACGTCAAGCACTCCAGGGCCGCGGGCAGATAAACCAGATTGCAGATTGCTCACGTTCTCTCTACTACCAGCGAGGGGAAAAGCGGCGGCGTAAACGTAAAGCCGATCGGTCACCCTTCTATACCGTATCGTGTGTGCCTGTCCTGCAGCCGTTGTAGGTATAGAGTGTGCTGTAGTAGGGTATAACTTGACTTCTCCTTGCATGCAAATCATGTCACCCGAAGCCAATTTGTCGACCCTACCGGTAATGAGCCAAAAAGGAGTTTTGAGAGAGATTGTGCTGGACGGCCGTCATGCTGGACGGCCTCGACAATGAGTCGCTCGATTCACCAGTCGAAGAGAATTCTTCGCCCCAGTTCTCGCGAAGCGCTTTCGTCGCAAAGCCGTCGGGCACACCAAAGAGCTATCAGGTCCAGAAGCGAGCCCTTCACGAGACAAAGGCGAAGCTCGATTGCGCTCGCAAGGATCTGGCACTGAAAGATCAGGCGGCGATCGCCGCAAACGACATGCTGTACGACCTGCGAGCGAAGCTGTCGGAGGTGTCGTCGGCCGCCAAGAAACGTCAAGCCGACGCCGCTGCGCGAGAGGCATCGCTCGAGGAGAGCTTGCAACTCGCGCAGCAGCGGCTCGCAGAGGAGAAACATCGCGCGGCCAAGTCACTCGAGGACCAGTCGCGCAGCCGCGCTGCACTCGCCACGGAGCAGGCTGCACTGGCAAGCACGTCTGCGGCCAAGGAGGCCGCTCTCGAGCGCTGCCTAATCGACGAGCGCAAGCAGCGGATGCGGGCAGAGGATCGTGAGCAGGCCGAGCGGGCGGCCAGGGCGCACGCGGAGGCGGAGCTAGCGCACGCGGTGGAGCGCGGGCGCGCCGAGATGAAGGCGCGGCTCTTGGAGGCGCAGCGTGGGCACGAGCTTGCGAGGAGTGCCCTTGAGGCTACAAAGCTCGAGCTCTCTTCCCTCTCAGACAAGTCGCTCGCATTGGCGAGGCAGGTTGATGACGGCACGCGAGCGTTGGCAGAAGCAGCCAGACGTGAGGCGGCCGCCCAGAGCTCGCTCGCGGCGGTGCAGGCGCAGCTGAGCAAGGAGCGGCATGAGGCAGGCGCGTTTCGCGACGCCCAGCAAGCGGCCATTCGAAAGCACGCTGAAGCACAGGAAGCTCTCGCGCAAGCGTGCTCGAGGGGCGAGGTGGCGGCGGCGCAGGCGGCAGCGCGGCTTGAGGTCTCTGAGGCGGCGGCGCGCGTGGCGTGGTCGGCAGCGGAGACGGCAAAGGCGAGGGCGGCCGAGGCATGCGCGCGCCGAGAGGCGATGCAAACGGAACGTGACGCCGCCTCCAGCGCTGAGGCGGGGCTGCGCTCGAGGATGGAAGAGCTCCTCGCCAAGATGAGCTTTGCGGAGGATCTCGGACGCAATCTCGAATCGAGCCGATCAGCTCTCAACGCGGCGGCGGCGCGCGAGCAGGCAGCCGAGACGGCGCGTGCTGCTGTGGACGTGGAGCTGGTGGAGGTGCGAACAGCGTTACGACTCGAGACTTCGAAGCTCATCGAAGCTCGAACGATGCTGGAGAGCACTGCAGCGGAGCTCAAAGGGAGATTGAGCGCGCTCGAGACGGCGGCGACGCGAGGGGAGCTGCTGGCTGAGCGGCTGGCAGAGGCAGAGGCGCGGCTGGCCGAGAACGCAGCGGCGCTGCACGCGCGTCACGCTGACGTGGACGAAATGGGACGTGAGCTGACCGACACGAACGCCAAGCTCGTTGCTGCAGTGCAGAGCGCAGCCGACGCCCAGCGGGAGCGGAGTGCGATCCAGGAGAAGCTCGATACAGCGCTGCTCGAGGCCGCCGAGGCGCGTCACGCCGTCGCCACGCTCGTGCTACGCGAAGTCAGCGTCGTCAGCGGCGCTGCTGGGCGCTCCAACGGTCGATCGGGCGGCAGCTACCCGGGCGGGTCGGCGCAAGAGGAGGCAGATGGGCAGCGGCTTCGGGCGGCGCTCGTGCGTCAGGAAGCGGAGCGTGAGATGGCAGCGGCGCTTGAGCGCGAGGGGAAGCTCAAGGAGCGGGTGCAGGCCGTCCTCGGTGAGACTGTCCTGCTCAAGGGCGAGAGGGATCTGGCCCGCGCAGAGGCGGCCGAGGCCAAGAGACGTGCAGCGGAACTCGAGCAGTTGGCGGCCGAGGAGCGGATGCATGCTGCCAAGGCGCAGTACTCGCTCAGCACGCGTGAAGCCGAGTTGCAGGCCGCGCGCGAGCAGGCCGAGAACAGCGCGGCGGCACGCGTGGTGGAGGCGGTGGCGACGGTGAGGAAGGAGCTCTACGAGCGGATCCTCGGAGCCGAAGAGCGCACCACGAAGAGCATCGAGCAAGCAGCGACGCTCGAGAGGCAGGCCGCTGAGATGCAAGCGTGCCTCTCGAGGCGCGAGGTCGACTTGGAACAAGGGGTCCTCACCACGGTGCGCGCGCACGCCGAGGTGCGCGCGGTCGAGGCACGCGCCGCTGCGGCCGAGCAGCGCTTCGCGAATGATCGGCTCGCAGCGCACCGGTCGCAGCTGGAATGGGCCTGCGAGCGAGAGAGGGAGATGAGAGCGGCGGCGGCGGCCGAGCTCGAAACGGCGCGAAAGGAGACGGTCAGCTATGAACGGAAGCTCCTCAGGGCGAGCTCGGAGATGGAGGCGTGGCGGCGCAAGGCGAATGATCTCGAGGCGCAGATGAATGATCTCGAGGCGCAGATGGCGCTCGCGCAGGCAGCGGCCGCAAGGGCCGCGAGTGAGGCAGTGACAAGCCTGAAGCAAGCGGCCATCGACACGGCGACGGCTGTGGCTGACGCAGAGGCTGCGAGGGCGGAGGCTGCGAGGGCGGAGGTTGCGAGGGCGGAGGCTGCTGCTCGTGCCGAGGACCTCGCCGTTACCGGAGCCGCCGCCCCGGCGGCCGTGCTGGCGGCTCCGGCTCACGCTTTGGATCTGCTGCTGGCGGCGGCCAGGGGGGACGTGCGTCAGGACACGCGCTCTATTGCGACCGCAGGGACGAGTGCGACCGGTGCGGGAGCGGGGTTAGCATGGAGTGCGGCGACTTCTCCTTGTGGAGCTGTGGGGACTTCTCCTTGTGGCACAGCTGTGGGGACTTCTCCTTGTGGCAGAGCTGTGGGGACTTCTCCTTGTGGCACAGCTGTGGGTGCGCATGTGCCGCGTGCTGTCTGCGCCTCTCCCGAGCGCCCTGAGCGTCCGTCACTCGGAAGGTTCCTCGCGGCGGCCGGTCAGCCACTCGCGACGCTGGTGATGAGCTCACTGTCCGACGAGGACGTCGCCGGAATCTGCAAGCGGGAGGGCAGGACCCCTCGGCGTATGCGTGAGCGAGAGGTGTTGAGGACTGCGCCGCCCAGATCGCCAAACCCAGGGCCGTCGCCGGGCAAGGGGGTTGGTGAGCGCCTCGTTGAACGTACGCCTGGACGCACTCCTCGCCCCCGGAGGGCATCACCACGTGCGGCATCTGGATCAGGGTCGCCTCGCAGCTGACGACACGGATCAGCCCCGCGGTAAAGGCCCCGGTGCCCTCCCGCGGCGTGGCGTTAGAGCCCAGCCTGCTTGGGGGGGCCGCCAGACTCCTCTCTGATAGCACGGCATGTTATTCTCTCTACTTTGGAAGAGGGACACTAGCGCTAAAAAGCAGCGGCAGCCAGTACGGCGGGGCCGGGGTCGGTTGGGGCTGAAAGCGCGCAGCGCGCTTTACACGCGAAATGTATGGGCCCCCCACAACGCAAGGTGGGGGTAGGTGGGAAAACATTTCGTTTTTTTCTAGTAGTAATAGTTGTAATTGTAGTAGTAATTATCAGTAAAAACCGAGATTCGAGTTGTCTCGAGACACGAGAGCTGTACAAGCCCGGACAAACTCCGACAAACGAAACAAAAACAGCACGACTCAGTCGCGATGGGTCATACGGAGAAATAGCACAGACGAAATAGAGGCGGCGATCGGTGTTACCATGCCGCGATGAGTTTCACAGATCACAGTTGTCCACGCGGTCTTCTCTGTGCTGCGCATCTCTGTGAATAGGGATGTTGAGGTTATCAAACAGCCCCACACGGGAGCCGGCCATGGGCCGGGCTCCTAGTCCCCCCTATACCAGTACAGGGTACGGGAGG
>Ga0180442_101866_pt1 | contig 12190 bp, 10 predicted proteins | sample ChrtobMetP5_16mM_FD_119746 | JGI IMG/M metagenome (GOLD analysis project Ga0180442, IMG submission 119746) | Chrysochromulina tobin associated microbial communities from unialgal haptophyte culture, Seattle, Washington, USA - P5_16mM MetaG | ecosystem: Host-associated > Algae > Haptophytes >... | reverse complement strand
CGGTTCCCCGAAGTGTCGGATCGCATGCGGCGGACCGGCGGTTAGGAGATCGCGCGAGATTTCAAGCGGGACGGGCAGACGGACAGTCGGACAGACGGACAGACGACTTTAATTTGATCCTGTTCACGCTCACAGGCAGGTCAAAATCGGAATGTTCGTGAGCGGACAGACGGACATAATCGATGACAGCGGCTTCTGGCAGCGGCTAGTTTTACAGACCAGACTGCGCCCTCGCGTAGACCCGTTTTGACTTCACGCCCTGTCGTGTTCACGCTCACAGCAGGGTCAAAATCGGAATGATCGCGGTCTTTCTGCCCCTCCTGGTCGCCCTCCTCGCGAGCACGACAGAGTCGTGCGCGGACGGCGGCAGCCCACGCATCGTGATCGGCGCTTGGCAGCTCCTCGAGCGCCACCGCGATGAAAGCATGGCGGTCGAGACCGTCAGGGCGTACATGGCTGCGGGCTTTGAGCACTTTGACACGGCGGACATCTATGGCAAGTCGGAGTCGCTGCTGGGTCGCGCAGGAGCGAAGCACATCTACACCAAGTACGTGACATCCGATGCTTCGGAGGCCAACGCGCGAGCCGTCAACGCCCAATCTCGCACCGCTCTCGGAGTCGTGCCGAGCCTCGTGCAGTTTCATTGTAGGGCGACGGCGCGGCGGCGGCCGGACGAACCCCACACCGACCTGGCTGGTGCGGCCCTCACGCCACGCCTCACGCGCTGCACTCCCCTCGCTTCACATCATCTCGGCAGGGTGGGACTGGTCCGATCGCGCCTACCGGCAGGCCGCTCGCCACCTACTCACGCTCAAGAGCGAAGGGCTCCTCGGCGAGGCGGCCGCATGCAACTTCGACACGGCGCACCTGCGCGAGCTCGTGGTGGACGAGGGCCTGCCGCTCACGGCGAACCAGGTCCAGGACTCGCCACTGCTCGCCATGGAGTGCCTTTGAGAGCCTTTGAGTGCCACGGAGTGCCACGGATTGCCACTGAGTCCCACGGAGTGCCACTGAGTGCCACTGAGTGCCACGGAGTGCCACTGACTGCCACTGATTGCCACGGAGTGCCACTGAGTGCCACTGAGTGCCACGGAGTGCCACTGACTGCCACTGATTGCCACGGAGTGCCACTGAGTGCCACTGATTGCCACGGAGTGCCACTGACTGCCACTGATTGCCACGGAGTGCCACTGAGTGCCACTGATTGCCACTCGTCCAGGTCCAGTACTCGCTCATCGACCTGCGGCCGGAGAATGCCATGCTCGCATTTGCAAGGTGATGACCACTGATGACCCCTGATGACCACTGATGACCACTGATGACCACTGATGACCTCTGATGACATGCTCGCATTTGCAAGGTGATGACCCCTGATGACCACTGATGACCACTGATGACCACTGATGACCTCTGATGGCATGCTCGCATTTGCAAGGTGAGGACCACTGATGACCACTGATGACCCCTGATGACCACTGATGACCTCTGATGGCATGCTCGCATTTGCAAGGGAGCATCGTCTGAAGCTCGCCTGCTTCGGCACTGTCGCGGGAGGCTGGCTCTCGGACCGCTTCCTTGGGCTTGCGGCGCCGCCCCGGCAGCTGTCGACCGTCTCGATGCGCATGTACAAGGCGAACCTCGACCGGTGGGGCATACTGATGGCTGACTGATGGCTGACTGATTGCATACTGATGGCATACTGATTGCATCATGATGCGCATGTTTACAAGGCGAACCTCGACCGATGGGGCAGCTGGGCACTCTTCCAAGAGCTTCTCCCTGATTGCGTATCTGATTGCATGCTGATTGCCTCCCTCATCAGGTGGGGCAGCTGGGCACTCTTCCAAGAGCTTCTCCCTGATTGCGTCTCTGATGGCATGCTGATTGCCTCCCTCATCAGGTGGGGCAGCTGGGCACTCTTCCAAGAGCTTCTCGGAGAACTCAAGCTCGTGGCGGATCGGCACGGCACGACCATAGCCAACATCGCCGTGTGCTGGGTGCTGCGCCAGCTGGGGCCCCTGGTGTGCATGCAAGTGCTCACCACGGCGCCCTCACCTCTCCCCACAGGTGCTGCGGCAGTTGGGGCCTCAGGGCGGCTGGGTGGTGCTCGGAGTACGAGATACGACTCATCTGGTGCGCCTCAACGAGCTCCACTGAGTGCCTGGTTGACTGTGAGTGCCTGATTGCCTGTGAGCACCTCCCTGATTGGGCAAGTGTCGTCCTAATTTGGCAGGAGGAGCACAAGAAACTTGCGAAGCTGATCGTGAATGGCGCGAATCCGATCAGTGATGAGGACGAGGCGCGCATTCGGAAGGTGCTGATTGCGTCTCTGATTGCGTCTCTGAGTGCATGCTGATTGCCTCCCTCATCAGGCGCGCATTCGGAAGGTGCTGCAGCGCGGCAACCCTCCCAAAGGTGACATCTGGTCATACGAGCGAGGGCTCGCTTGAATGGTCCGCCAGATCCACCCCAAAAAGCGCAATCATTATGCCCAATATGCCATGACCCTGAGCTCCAAGGTCGAACGTGTACGCAAAGGAGGTAAGGAGCAGGGGAACCTGATACCTGTGGACTGTCTCTGGAGGACTGTAATGAAATGTAATGGAGGACACACTCACAGTAATAACATTCACGGTAGGATCTAGTTGGATAAGTATAAATTCCAAACAATATAATAATTGACGACCCGGGACGGACGCCTGGTGTAATGGTTCAAGACGTCTCAACCAGTCCGCACCGCACACACCACACAGCACACTCACGCACAGCACGCACGGCCGACCGGCGACCGCCGTCACGCTTGCGAAACAGCATTATATTATTATTAATGTTTGCATTTTCAATACATAGGCGCCCGTATTCGACACATGTTGCTACGTGGTAACGGGTTTAAAACGGTTTATAAGTATGAGTGGACGAGCGGAGCAGTCGTGGGCACTGTGAAGCAACTGTAGAGACATCCCCGGCATAATGATCACATCCCCGCCCGCATGACGGGCAGACGGTTTCAAGCGTTCGCGTGGTATCGGAATTGACGAAATCGCCGCGTTCATGCGGGTCCGTCGCCGGGGCTACGGGAGGGCGAACGACTGGCCTCCAGGCGAACGGTTCGCCACTTTGACTCATCCACGACACGCTTCCAGTATGCGTCGCCATCCCTAGCGATCTGCTCCAGCTGCTCGAGGCGGCCACTGTCCTGAGTCATGTGCTCATTATTGTAGAGCCAGAAAAACTCGAGCTTCGGCCACTGCTTCTCAACAAGCCACACCGGAGGCACCGTGCCGGTCAATCGGTTGTTGGTCAAATCCACTCTTTCGAGCGCCCGGCAGTTCGCGAGCGTGTCCGGAATCGCACCGCTCAGCTGATTGTCGTTCAGGAACAATCCCTTTAGCTTCGTCAGGCCTGCTTCCTTGTGCAACCGAGTGAGCTCCTTCAGCCGTGCCTCATCGTCTTTGCCCATCTTGGAGCCGCTTTTCTCTGCCTCTTTTTTCTGTTTCGCGAGCTCATTCATCTTCTCCTTCTCCACGCCCGACAGGCCACCGAACCTCGATGGGATGCAGCCCGTCAGCTTGTTGTTGTCCAGACAGAGGCGCTCGAGGTTTTTGAGCTCGCCGAGCTCTGCAGGTAGCTCGCCAGTGAGCTCGCAGTAGTTGAGGCTCAAGTTTTTGAGCTTCGTCATGAACTTGAAGGCCCTCGGGATCGGACCTTTGAGGCTATTATAGCCCAGATGCAGGGTCTCCATTTCTATACAGGTCGCGAGCTTCTCCGGGAGCGTGCCGTGCAGTCCACGGCCCTTGAGGTCGAGCGTACGCAGCCGGCGGCAATGGAGCTGCTGGTCGTCGCTTTTGATGAGCAGGTCGTGCAGCGAGCAATTGAAGTCGTTCATCTTTCGAGACTGCCGCAACGAATCCTTAGTGATAGGAGGCCAATAGGGCTTCTTTTCCCCCTTCCACGCGTTTTGCCACACAGCCGAAAAGCTTTTCAGCGAAAGCTCAAGAAGCGGGCACTCGTCCTTCTGCAGCAACTCTTGTAGCTTCTCCTGATGCTCATCGAGCGTTGAGTTGGAGCACTTGAGGTGGAGCACAATGCCCCTACCCGCGCGATCAAGTGCTTGCGCGGTGAGCTGGCCCTGATGCTCAACCGTCTCCGGTTCGAGCGCACCGAGGATGCGCGCTCCCTTGTACAGCACGTGAAGACGGTGCTTGAGATCAAAGAGTGGCTTGACGTGCAGCTGCAGCTCAGCGAGGATCCAATCCGAATCCTCGAGCTTGAGCCACAGGTTGAGAAGGATGTCGCGGTTCCCACCGGCTTTCCTTGCGTCGAAGTCGGGTTTCATGCGATCCTTGGCGCGGCAGACAATTGCGCGAGACAAGTGGGGCGATACCCCCTGATAGCCCTTGTGCTGGTCGTCGCCGGTCCAAGGTCCGCCGTCGGTGAGGAAGCTCAAGGCGACAGCCATCGCGTGCAGGGACGGAAAGACAAGGGTGCAGCGCACGAGGTCGCAAAGCTTCCGGTAGTTGCCGGCATATTCTTCAGCAACCTTGGCGCAGCAGCGCGGCACGCCCTTGATTGAAGGGCCCTCGAGTGTCACCTTACCCTTCTCAACTTGGCACTCTTGCTTCTCATCTTGGCACTCTTGGCACGTTTTCTCAACATGCGACTGAACCGCGTCCATAACCTCCTTGAGCACTGGAACGGCTTTCTTCGCCTTATGGATCAACGCCAGTAGAGTGTTGAGAGCATCGTCGGCGTCGGTGAAGTCATTCTTCGCCAAGGGCTGCACCATATCCACCTTGAGCTTGTTCACCTCTTCGCAGCGCACCTTCATGTGCTCGAGTGCGTCTTCCTTGATTGCCGGTGCGCCCTTCTCGATGCGCTGCTTCTCTTTTTTGCGCAGCTTTTCGTACGCTGCGTCGAAACGGAAGACCGACTGGCTGAGGAGCGGGGTGTACTGCGAGATCGTGTTGTCCCGCCGTTCAGGGTATCTCTTCTCCAATTCCTCCAAGTCCTTCGTCTTCTCCGAAATTTTCTTCTCGAGCTTTGTGATGTCCTTTTTGTGATGAGAAAGGTCTTGCTTGCGCATCAACTCTGTACCCATTTTCTTCATCTCCTTGAGCTGATGCGCGAGTTCATCGATGGTGGTCCTCATCCGAGTCTGCGCGTTGAGCATTGCCGAGCATTCTTCCACGCATAATTGCACAGGCGCATCGGATTTGCCCGGGTTGGACGAATCGAAGTGTTTGAGCAGCGTGTCCGCATCCAGAGGGTCGGGTTCCACTTCCTGCTGCTGCTCTTGCACCTCCAGTTGAAATTCACCGTCTCGTGAGGAGTCGTCGGATCCTTTGACTGAGTGCAAGGCCACCTTCAGATCCTCGTCTTGAACCGAATGGTCGAAGAGGAACAGCTCGTCTCCTTCCCGGAGCTCCTTTTCGAATCTGTCGTGGTGCGATCGGTCCACTTCACCCGGCCGGAGCTGCCCGTTCGCGCGCCGGAAAATGTTCTCAAACTGTTCGAGCGCGAAGCCCGCGTTGACATCCCGCCCTGTTTCGAGCGCGCGCATGCGGCCTCGGCTGTACACCATCTCCCAGGGCGCAAAGCAGCCGCAGACAAAGACCTGGTAGTTGTGGTTCCTGCGCGCGCGACTCATCAGTTCTCTCAGGAACTTATCTGGCTCTTTGCCCATTGTGTCGTAGACGACATGGTAGCCAGCGACGAACGCACGGTCAACAAAGGCGTCCGTCATCTTCTCCTCTTTGTGCGGCCAGAGCATCTTCTTTCGCACAAGGAACTGCGAGCGCATGGTGGCGCTCGAGAGCGCAAGGTAGTGACCGTCGACAGTGAACCCGTCCTCTTCGAACTTGCCGTCGGGCGAAATCCACTTTGTAGGCTTCAGCCGGTCGCCATACTCCTCCTGCACCGACTGCAACTTCGCTGCGTGAGCCCCGGAGATGCACAGGCGGTACTCGCGGCAGTACATGCGACACTCATCGGGGTCGAGGTGGACAAACTCCTCTTTCGACCAGTTCTTGAGCTTGTATAGCGCCTTGAGCGCGTAGCTCTTGCCGCATCCAGGCGGGCCATACATTATGATCAGCCGCGGCCTTTCTGGTTTCTGAGGAGGCACCCTCCCCTTGGTGACGTCCGTGTAGTACTTCTCCGCATCCTCAAGATCTTCGACGATGTCGATCGCGCCGCCTTGTGGAGTCGCGGCCTCGCTCAGGTCGACGATGGAGTAACGTGCGGGGTGCACCGGGCCTGCCGCGTTGCGCGCATGCAAGTGCTCACTATGGCGCGCCGCGCTCTCGGCGGCCTCGCGCGCATGCAAGGGCTCACTATGGCGCGCCACGCTCTCGGCGGCCAGGCGCGCCTCCAGATCCGCCAGGCGCGCCTCCCGATCCGCCAGGCGCGCCTCAAAGCTAGCGCTCAGCTCGGCGCGCTGCTGGGCGAGCGCCGTCTCGAGCGCGTGCTGCTGCTGCTGCTGCAGCGCCTCCAGCTGCGCCTGCGCCTCCTGCCTCATGCGCACCTCAACCGCCGCTACCGCCTCCACTGCCGCCGCCTCAGCCGCGACCTTGGCTGCCGTCTCATCAGCAGCGGCGCGCCCGATGATCGTCGTCGACCTGTCGCCACCGACTTGCCTAATATGGGTGGGCGGCGGCTCGACGTGCCGCTGCCTAATATGGATGGGCGGCGGCTCGACGTGTTGCCATTCGGACCAGTGCGAGCATTTGCCATCCGTGCCCACGACGGCGCTGCGCGCGGAGAGGCGCCGATCGAGGGCCAGCTGCCCCGCGCGCGCGAGCTTGAAGGTGGCGGTGGGCGCCTCGGTCATCACTCCAACGGCGCTCTGCCATCCGGTGCACTGCAGCTCGAGCCGCCACTTGGCTCCGGTGGTGTGAGGGAGCAGGGCCACTACCTGGTCGAGAGCGGGCACCTGCTCGGGCGCCATGCCGCTCTCCTTCCGTTCCGTGCGGATGGCGTTGATGAGGTCGACCATCGAGGGCTCAGCGCTCTTGGCCTTCGCCGCTGCCTCCGCCTCAGCGGCCGCCGCCTCCTCGCCATGCAGATGATCCTTGGCCGCCTTCGCCTTGGCTGCCTTGACCGCCGCCCCCACGGCCGCGTCGACGAGTCGTTTCTTGGCGCCCTCAAGCTCGCTGGTCGCGACGAGCTCCATCTGCATGCCCTTGGACTCCATGCTCATGGCCCCGGGCGGTGTAGTCAATGGCCCAGGCAGCACGCGGTACTCATATGTCGGCTGGTAGAGCGCTGTCTGGTTGGTGGACCCGCCGGTGACCATCTGCAGGGCGGGCGAGCTGTGCAGCCGCGGCGTGGTGCCCGTGCGCGACGCGCCGGTCAAGGCGCCGCCGCCATACTCGACAAAGGCTGTTCTGGGCCGCATCGCTATCCAACCCGGCAACCGACAACGCTTCTTCGAGTTGAGCGAAAAGGTCAGCTCCGAACGACAAGAGAAGGAGGAAGATGATTGTACGGTACAATGTACACTAACTAGTGTCTGACAGTACCGGTACTTTCCAGGGGCCATTCTCGGCGTCGAGCCGCGCGGCGAGCTCGCGATCGACGAGGTGGGTCGTAATCGGCTCCCCACGCAGGTAGCGCACACAGTCCTCTTCGTAGAGCTGATCGTCATATTGGAGGCCGAGTGAGACGCTTCCCTCGTAATTGCGCGGCATCATCGTGAACTTCACACCGTCCTCGCCGAAGTCGTCGAGGTCATTCACACCAACGGCGTAGTGCGCGTACGGCAACTCTTGTGTGGTGTAGTACGTGAACCTGCGGAGAGAGGCAGTCCGAGGCCATAAGAGAGGCAGTCCGAGGCCATGAGAGAGGCAGTCTGAGGCCATGAGAGAGGCCATGAGAGAGGCCATGGGAGGGGCACGCACATCTCGCTGCAGTCCTCATCGCTCCCCTCGGCCACGCCCTCCCGATAGAGTGGCCACGTGCGACATCGACCCTCGGCGTCGGGCGGAGCGGTGACGTAGACGCTCAGGGTGCATACGGCGGCGTCGCATTGCAGGAGGCCTAAGAAGGGCGCCTCCGTGTCCGGTCGGGATCCGAGGCTGGACGCGCTCATGCCTCCCGCCCATGTCTCAATCGGGCCGCTGCTTTCGAGCACCTCGCGGTCGAGGTCGTCGACGGGCTCATTCTCATCCCAGCGCTGGAAGCGCGCCATGATGACGAAGGTGAAGTCGGCGAGCGACGCGCCGGGTGAGTGTGGGGGCGTCCTCGTCACCGGCGGCTCGGAGTTCAGCCGTTGCGCTTGCTGCACGGCAACAAAGATTCGCCGAAATGATGCGGCACGTTCGTCAAAGTTCAGGCGCGGGAAAGCTGCCTGCAGCAGCCGGGCCCAGATCTCGTCCGTCGCACAGATGGCTGCGCGCCAACCCCGACACACCTGCAGCATTGCGGCGATTTCCGTGGCTCCAGCGCAATTTCGTGCGTGTTGTTCGGCAGCAAAGTCAGCAGGGTTGAATGCAGCAGCTGACGACGACGACACGCGACGCGATGCCGACTCGGTCAGCGCAACCGCGACGAGACGAACCACGTCATGATTCAGCTCTCGAAGGGAGATGCTGGCTACGGCATCCACGAGCGAGTCCTCGGCCATTTGTTACGGACTGTATCGCGGACGCGGGTCGCGTCGATGCAGCGAAAACGAGATCAAGATTTCGGAGGCGCCGGCAAAGTTGATGATGAAGATCGTGCGTGTATGAAATCCTGGACATTTCCGAATGACTCGGGGTACGCGACTCTGATCCGTGTGCGTCGCCCACCAAGAGTGGGTGTGCGTCGCCCACCACGATCATTCGATTGATTTGAGTGAACGTGTTGGTGTGTGGACGGTTCCGCTGGTTCCGCGTCTCAGGACATGGCGTAGCAATGCCAATGGCGAAACGCGCACCTCGACGGCGCGGTACCCCGCTTAGTAAGTAAGTAAGTAAAACACGCATATCGGCAGCGTACACGTGGCGAGAGGGGTCCCCCGCGTGTCGTTTTGTGAAAAACTGGTTGACAATGCTCATATGCACTGAGTGCTCCGCTGATTTGCGGCGCTACTTCCGATCGCTAGGCGTCGCCCCGAGCACCGCCAGCGACGCGCCGATCAGCGTCAGGTAGCGGGGCGGCACGGCCGCACGCCCCTTATGGCTTCGCTTCGACGCCGAGTCCTCGTACGTGAGCATCGTGCCCTTGATCATACTCGGCTGGTACCTGCAATGAGGGAGGCAATCAGCATGCAATGAGGGAGGCAATCAGCATGCAATTCGACCTTGATCAGACTCGGCTGGTACCAGCCCCGGGCTGCACACAATGAGGGAGGCAATCAGCATGCAATTCGACCTTGATCAGACTCGGCTGGTACCAGCCCCGGGCTGCACACAATGAGGGAGGCAATCAGCATGCAATGGGTACCGGGTCATGCTGTCCGCCGTCCAACCAGCCCCGGGCTGCACACAATGAGGGAGGCAATCAGCATGCAATGGGTACCGGGTCATGCTGTCCGCCGTCCAACCAGCCCCGGGCTGCACACAGCCCTTGGCAAAGGCGGTGTGCAGCATCACATCATACGCAAACGCTCGCTCGATCAGCGCCTGCTCGACGACGCCGTGGCACTGCATCTCATACATGGACCATGCCGCATCCAGTGCGCTGTGGAAGCCCCGATTCGAGCCCAACCCCTGCGGCCAAAACGGCTCCAGTCATCCAAGTATTCACATTCACATTCACATTCACATTCACATTCACATTCACATTCACATTCACCTGCGGCCAAAACGGCTCCAGCAGCGCGTCGCCGATGGGGAAGACGGGGCACAGGCTCTTCGCACCACGCGCTGCGGAGCACCGTTGCCTCCAAGCGGCGTCGGCCTCCACGTGCACCTCGAGTTTGGCTCGAGCGCTCACCTGATGAGGGAGGCAATCGACGGCAATCAATGTCAATCAATGTCCACGTGCACCTCGAGTTTGGCTCGAGCGCTCACCTGATGAGGGAGGCAATCAATGGCAATCAATGGCGCGAGCGCTCACCCGTCTGGGACTCGAGTGGAGGGAGGGCCTGATGAGGGCGACAATCACAGGCAATCACAGGTAGTCAGGCATGCAATCACGCTCACCGTCTGTGCCTCGAGTGGAGGGAGGGCCTGCTGTGCTCGTGTCAGCACTGCCTCTCCCTCGGCCAGCTTTTGCACGCGCGCCTTTTTCTCGTGTGTGCTCGTCGCAGCGCGCAACGCTTCCTTGGCGGCGGCCACCGCGGCCGCTGCCGTCTCGATGGCCTGCGCTGCCTCGTTGCGCTTCGCCTCGCAGCTGCGGACGACGGCCTCCTGCTGCGCCACCTCGTGGGCGAGATAGCGACTCTGCGCCTCGCGCAGGCACGCGCACACCTCCAGGTCGAGGCAGCAGGGTTGGTTGGTCGGGTCGACGCCGAGCACGCGAAAGGGAGCAATACAGCGCGCGCGCGAGCTGAAGTCGAAGAGCTTCACAGGGTGGAAGTCTGCAAAAGGCGCAGAGTCTGGGATGCCGACAAAGGTAGCGAGGTTACGCCCTAAGCGCAGCAGCTGCTCGATGTCGACGTTGCTCGCGTGCAGGAGTGCGGGGCCCACGGCATCAGCCTTGAGCACCCCCTCGGTGAGCAACGTCTTCTTCCTCATCGTCGCCGCAATGTAATGGGTCTCTCCCTTGAGATACTCGAGATTCTCGCACTCGAGACCCGCCTGGGCCAGCTGCACAAGCTGCGGCGCGACGCCCGTCGCCACAAACGATCGTAGGGAGGACGGGGACGAGGTGTCCAGGTGCATGTTCACTATGAGGCCGATGGCGGTGGCAAACTTGTCGACCGCTTTGGTGATGCCCAGCAGGCTGCAGGTCGTACTCCATTCGCCCTCGGCAATCACGAGAGCATCAAAGTGTAACCGTCGCACCTGATGAGGGAGGCAATCAGTCGCAATCCATCGCAATCCATCGCAATCACGAGGTTCGTCAAAGTGCAGCCGGCGCACGTCGTCTGGAGGATGGGAGGCACCCGGCAGCACAAAGCCGCGCATCACCTCGGCCATCGCCATCGTGTTGCACACTCCCTGTAGCGCGCCGCGCGTGTACGTGGCAGTCTTGTCCTCTTTGAAGTCGAGGGCGGCCTTGAGGCGTGGGTCGAGCGTCGAGTCGAGGGCGGCCTTGAGGCGTGGGTCGAGAGTCGAGTCGAGCGCGTTGCCACTCGCGACGCCATGCGCGCGCCCACTGCCACCACAACCGCTGGTCGCGATGTGACTGCTCGCACAGCTGCCCATCGACGGAGGTTTGGCGGCGGGTTGGCGCGAGCGCTGATCGGCGCGTGACAAGGCGCCCGTGGCAGCGCGTGCCAAAGCGGCTGTACGAGGGTCGACGGGAGTGACGAGCGGCTGCGAGTCCTGAAAGAGCTGTGGGATTTTGAGCTTGCTGTGGGAGCTTGCTGTGGGAGCTTGCTGTGGGAGCTTGAGCTTGCTGGGCAAGGGCGCCAACTGCTCAGCGGAGGTGCCCGGGGACGCACGGGCGCCATCACGGGCGCTGAGCTGTTGACCTGATGAGGGACGCAATCAGTGGCAATCAGACGCCATCGGACGCAATCAGAGGCCATCAGAGGCCATCAGCGCCGGGCTGGTGACCTGCCGCCTCGACCACATCGGCGCTCGTCCCTAATATGGAAAGGCTCGAGTGGATGGATCGATCCATACTAGGGATGGGCGGGGCTGGGGGCGTGGCGGCTGCCCGTATGTGCTGCTGCCCGGCGGTCTTGTCACGCGCCCATGCCAGCCAGTGCGTCTTCGAACCAATATTGCGTGTGGGGGCCTGCACGGCGACGAGCTCCGCCCCGTTCAGGAAACGGATCCCGAGGAGCAATCCCGTCTTAAAGAGCGCCAACTGGATCTCTCGCGTGCCCATGTGCAGCAGGTCGCCATGGTTGGTGAACTTGGGGTAGAAGAGTTTGGCTCCAAGACCCATGAGGTCGTCCGCCGTCTGCGGCCAGAGCGTGAGGATGTTGACGCGGCTAAAGGTGAGGCGTAGCTCGATCACGGTAACACTCATCCCATAGAGAGCGCACCTGATGAGGGATGCAATCAGTGGCAATCAGTGGCAATCAGTGGCAATCAGAGGCAATCCCATAGAGAGCGCACCTGATGAGGGATGCAATCAGTGGCAATCAGTG
>Ga0180442_101849_pt1 | contig 12282 bp, 10 predicted proteins | sample ChrtobMetP5_16mM_FD_119746 | JGI IMG/M metagenome (GOLD analysis project Ga0180442, IMG submission 119746) | Chrysochromulina tobin associated microbial communities from unialgal haptophyte culture, Seattle, Washington, USA - P5_16mM MetaG | ecosystem: Host-associated > Algae > Haptophytes >... | reverse complement strand
GCTACATCCGACGTACCAATCGCCGTCCTAGACGTGAACGACACTCGGCCGTCGGACCTGCTCCGCGGTCGCCGCGTGCTGTGAGGGGTGCCAAGCGACACGCACGCTGCAGCTGGTGCAGGCGATGCGCTCAACCAACGTACGCGCCGACGCGATCATGTTCAACTCGGCGCTGAGTGCGCACGCGCGCAACCGGCTGCCGCTGTGGAAGCCCGCGCGCTAGCTGCCGCGCGACATGCGCGTGCAGCTTCAAGCGACACACGCGATGTGGCAGGTGCAGGCGATACGCTCAGCCAACGTGCGCGCCGACGCGATCGTGTTAAACTCGGCGCTGAGTGCGTACGCGCACAACCGGCCGCCGCTGCGGACGCCCGCGCGCCAATGCCGCGCGATATGCAACGCTGGGGCTTTCCGCCCACCACGGTCTCCTACTGCGAGCTCCAGACACTACGTCGTAATTCCCATGCTAATCGGGCACGGTGTGTTAGGGCATGAGCCGCTCTCCGTGTGTGAGGTCGCGTAAACGTTTCTTGGGTGGAAGGCCGCGTCCAGCGGTTCACAGTTCAGTTCAGAAATTCAGGCGGCCTGGATTCCTGGTTGGATTCCCGGTTGGCGAGCGAAACAAGTGAGGGCATTTGCCATGCCGCCGTCATGCCGATGGCTGTGGAATAGTGGCGGTGGCGCCAACGAGTGCTGGACCGCATACAGCTCGTCGGAGAGCGCACAGATCGAGCGGCTCTTCGCTGCGGGTGCCGATCGCTGCGCCCTAGGAGCCGAGCGCCACGTAGATTTCAGGAGTATGCGCCAAGTGCGTGACGACAACCCGAGCCGGTACCGCGCTATCCGTCGCGAGGCGCCCGCCGGCCCTAGCGGTGCTGAGGCTGGTGCGACGCCAGCTGCGGTGCTGGCGGCACAGGAGGCAGCGGCGGAAGCACCATCGGCGTCTACCTCTGCTGCCATGGCTGGAGCGGCACCGGTACCTGCTGAGGCCACCGTCGCACTCGCCGGTTCCAAACGCATGCGCGCAAGCGACGCGAGCATCGGCGGCGGCGACCGCAGTGGCAGCAGCATCGGCAACGCCAGCGGCAACAGCGACAACGGCGGCGGCCGCGACGGCGGCGACGGCGGCACCAGAGGTACCAGAGGTGCTAGAGGTGACGGCGATGGTGATGGCCGTGGCGACGGCGGTGGCGATGGTGGCAACATATTCCAAGCCAAGCGGCAGAGCCTCGCGCCAATCGCAACACCACGCAGCCGCATGGGCACACCGAGTGTGCCACTGCATCCTCCATTCACCGCACCAGCAAGCTGGCCGACCACGGAGTCAAAGTTGTACGACGTGCTGCTGATGACGGATCAGGAGGATCCCGCCTTTCGGGCGATGCTCGATGCATGCCTTCGTGTGGGCGTGGAGCAGTGCGTCCAGAGGGACGGCACAAGGCACGTGACCCTTTTTAAGGGCCTCAAGCTGACTCCCGATGAAGCGATGCGTGTCGGTTACTCCTCGCCACCAGCCTGCTTGCCCATGCGACTGAGCACCGAACACCTGATGCCGTGGGACACGTGCATTGCGCTTGGTTTCAGCAGCAACACGATTCCTGCGGCGGACCTTGCAGCCCTTGCCGACCTTGACTTACCCTCTCGACTGTCATCCAAGCTGCGCATTAAGCCGTCCAATTTGCACATTTCTCTCTACCGCACTGCTGGCCGATCGCTATCCGAGCAGGTCAAGGATGAGGCGAAGCGACTCATCCCCAGCATTCGTGCTGCGTGCGGTGGTTTCCCCTTTGGCTCGGTTTTCGGTACCAAGGTTGTCCTCAAACTGAGTGGCGGAGATTACAACGAGGCGAACTGGCGGGTGCTCGCTTGAAGTGGAGATAGGTAGCAAGGTGACTGGTGAGGTAGATGAAAGGGTTCGGTTGACTTTGGGGACCGATACATACCTAGCACACTACGCACCCCAACGGAGGACAGGCCACCCGAACATGATGGGCGCATGCATACAGGTGGTGAAACCATACACGCGTTCAGTACGGCCGGTAGAGAAGTTCCTCCACCATGGTTCCCACCCGCGCCTTGGCCCGGGGCCCGGTCGCCGGTGCGGTGGACGGTGACCGTGCCACGGTGGAGCTGTGCTCCGGCTCCTAGGGGGAGAGCGATAGGAAAAGACGAAGTCGAGAAGCGAGGATTCCCGGACGCCGCGCCCACCAAGAGCGAAACAAATCGAATCCACAGAACGCGCGACGCGGATAACAGAATCGAATGTGCACCGCGCACGGTCGGCGAATCCGTGATGCGTGAATAATTATCCATTAAACCGGAAAATACACGCGCGCGGATCGTCAGCATGCTCGTCAGCGAGAGACTCCCTGCACTCACACATGTTGTGCGCGCAATAAAGACTGAATGCGGAATCGGGACACCCCGTTCTTGTACGTTCTATGGGTTGTCTCTTCTACTCTTCAGACACCCGGCCTGGGTTGTCTGGTCTTGACCCCTTAGCCTCTCTGGCATGGACGATCCCGGCGGCCTTGCCGCGTGCGGCCGGGTGTATTGGGCTCTCATGGCCGGAGCTTCGTGTCCACGAATGCAGCGAGAGGCTTAGGCAAAGGCAAGGACGGCGGCGGCGATCGTGATCCCCTTCTCCAGCGCCGTCGACATGTCCGTCAGCGTCGACACGTCGAAGCCCGAATCCTTGAATTTGACGAGCGTGCTGAGCAGCCAGAGGGCAGCCGTGAGCTTGAGCGAGTCGAACGAGGATGCGCCGGCCGAGTACACGGCGGTAGAGACGACGCCGGTGACCATCGAGATGATCAGGTTGGTGTTGAAGACATCACCCTTGAACGTCTTGGTCAGCGTGGTCTCGCCGATGTTGGCGTACTTCTCGCTGATCGCGGAAGCTGCGAGGGACGGAGGGTGGGTCGGAAAAGCAGCTAATCGGGTGAGCGGACGAAAATCGCTTATCAAGCGTGAAGTGTTAGGGGGTGCGCACCCGCTGTGATGGCGGCGGCGACCTGCAGCACGCCGTTGAAGTTGCCCGGGGTGAGTGGACCGAGCTCCATGCCGCCGCGGAGTTGCAGGACTTGTTGCGGCACCTGCGACTTGGTCGAGAAGGCGAGCATCGAGCACACGAGACCGAGCATTGCTCGCGAATCGATTGATGGCGAGGTGGATGGGGAGACCAGAGAGAACGGTGTGCGGGCTCAGGCGGGCTATTGACGCATCGCTTGGGTTGGGATTCGTCAACTCCACACGGAAAATGACGAATTGACGCTTCCAAAAATCTCTTAAGACGAATTCACGAAGCGAGGTTTTTTTGCTTCGCATGACTTGTCGCCTTAGCTTGAGACCGGTATGGTTTCTTTCTAACAAGTCGATTACCCCGCTTCGCGGGACAGGGGACAGCGTTTGGTTACATTCAAATGAGCTGTGCCGTGAGTCCGCCATTCCGGTGTGTTCATGTGTGGGCGAGGCCGAGGAGCACAGGTGCGGGAGGGGCGGTCGTCGAGGGTGGGAGGGAGTTTTCATGCCCTGGGCCTGGCGGAGACACAGATTTGCGTGGTCGTTTGAGACGGAGAGAACGCGACTGCCAGCTGCACCGATATGCGAGATTCCCCGCAGGAGAGACACGTCGTGTGCGCTGTATGATGTGTGAAGTGTGATCTCTGATCATATATGAATCACGCCGACTTGGCCGACCGACGGTCGATCGGATCGGAACGTGTAAATTATATAAGAGTCGGCGTCGGCTAACGAAATTGGTCTCTGTGTGGTGTGTGTCTGTCCTCTCTCTCGTCTCGTGTGCACATCTCTCAATGCGATCGAGACTCCCTCAATCCTCTGCTGCTCGTCCATCGTCCTCCTCCGACGGCGAAGCTCAGAATCCGAACATGCTCTGCATGCCTCCTGCATACGCCATCGGCCGCACGTTCGGGTGCGGCACCGCCGTGAATTGCTTGACCTCGTACTCGCCGTTGTGATCGAATCGCAGCAGCGCGCCCTTGTTGCCCATCTGATCGCAATAGTTGGGCGCCGAGAAGATGGTGCACAGCTTGCCGCCCGCCTCAACCTCGTACCCCTCGTCCTTGACCTCGTGCGAACGTACCACCATCTTGAGCCCGTTCCTATTTAGGAAGTTCGCGGTCACGTCAGGACCAAACGAGAGCCCAACACCGCGCTTCGAGGGCGCGCGACCTGGCATCGGCTGCGGATCGCTCCACAGGGCTTCGCTCATGATGCCCTCGTCGGGGGGCTCCCGGAAGCGGTCCACCTTGCGGATGTCGTCGAGCATCACATCATCTCGTGAGAAGAGCCCGCCGTGTGTGATGTAGATCATCTTGCCGAGGCAGTAGGCGAGAGGCAAACAGTGGAAGCACGCGGTGAAGAGTTCGAACATGGTCGTGTTGTACTTGGCCTTCACCTCGCCCTCGAAGCCGTAGATCCGGTTCATGTTCAGCGTCTCGTGGTTGCCGCGCGTCAGGTGCACATGGTTCGGGTAGAGCACCTTGAACGTGAAGAGCAGTAGGACGACCTCGAGCGAAAAGGAGCCGCGGTCGACAAAGTCGCCGTTGAACAGGTATGGATTCGTCTCCGATGGGTAGCCAAAGAGCTCGAAGATGTTGAGCAGGTCGTAGAACTGTCCATGCGTGTCGCCGCACACGTTGATGTGGGTCCCTTGGGGGATCGGCACGTCCACCAAGGAGGGCAGCGTCTTCAGTTGCTTGTGCAGCTCGATCAGGATCTGCATCGCGTACTTCTGGTGCAGCGTCTTCTGATCCTTGAGGTGCGCCGCGATCGCGAGCACCGCACTGTGGGTGAGCGGGAAGCTCGGCTGCGGGCCCGTATAGCTCGACTCCACCGCCATCTGGGCGGGATCGAGACGCTCGGTGATCGGCACCTCGTTCGCATCGTCGGAGCGGATCGCCTTCTCAAAGGCTTCGCGCTTCACCTCGCGCTCCGCGGCCTTGAACTTCTCGAGCGCATCGCGGTCGGTCGGCTTCAGCTGCCTCAGCGACTTGAAGTCCTTGAGCGCATCCTTGTACTTGCCGAGCGCCATGTACGCTGAGCCGCGCCGGTAGTACGCCTTTGCAAAGGTTTTCTCGAGCTCGAGCGCAACGGTGCCGTCAGCGATGGCAAGACCATGATTCTCCATCTTGATGTGGCACGCGGCGCGGTTGGTGTAATAGGCGGGCTTCTCTGGGTCGAGCTCGATGGCCGCATTGTAGCACACTACGGCATCCGCCCATCGCTCAACCTTGAAATGCTCGTTGCCCTGGTCCTTTTTCAGTTCCGCCTCGGAGTTGGTACTCGCCGCGTCAGGTGAAGCTGGCGGCGGAGTCGGAGATGAGTCGGACATCTTCGGAAAGGCGGCTTCGATGCAGCGGTGGGCGCTCGGCTGCGCCCTCGCGCGTCGCCGACTTGTGCCACGCGGACGCGGCGCCGCACGTCTTCGCAAGCAGGTGATTGGCCAAGCCCCCCCCACACCCGGACCCCATTCCCGCGCGAGACAGCGCGACTTTTCATGATTTTGTCTTCAACGCATCACATGTGCGCACGTTACATCACGAAATGAATGCCGTCCGTGAAGCATGTTTCGCCGAAGCGCCAGCGTCGAGCGCTCCGCCGCCGCCGCCGCCACCGCTGCATTTCTGCATCGATACTCCGACGGAGTCGCCTTGGAGCACCGCGCGCGTACTCCTCGAGTGCGTGTGCGCCGGGCTCAGCGAGCCGCTCGTCGACGCCGCCGCCTTGTGCCGGCTCTCTCAGACGTGCTCCGAGGCGCGCCAATTCGCAAAGGAGCGGCGCGCCTACTGGACATGTCTCGACTTGTCGCTCCTTCCACGACCCACATTATTCTTCGAAGAAGGTCTGTCGAGGGTGCCTCGCTTTGCCGGCGTCATCGTACTCACCTTGCAGTTTTGCGAGCACCTCCGGGATGAGCACCTCGCAGTGCTGCCGCCCGCGGTGCGGCGACTGACCATCGACGGGTGCGCTGGGGTGACCGACGCTGGCATCAAGGCGGTGAGTAGCGCGTGCGGCAAGTCCCTCGAGCTCATTTCGCTCTACTGCTGCCACCGGCTGAGCACCTCGAGTGCCGTCGCGCTTTCCATTCGGTGCCCGTCGCTCACCTCTGTCTCGTTCAGCGGCTGCAAGCGCGTGGAGGCGGCGGGGATCCTCGCCCTCGCGTCGCGCTGCCGGCTGCTGCGCGAGCTCAACCTCACGCGCCTGCCCCTCATCGACGACGTGGCTCTTGGAGTGCTCGTCGATAACAACCCCGAGCTCCGAGCGCTACGCCTCTATTCGAATTCACAGCTCTCCGACGCGAGCTTGCGGGCCGTGGCGCAGCGCTGCGCCCAGCTGCACACGCTCGACTGCACGGGGCTGCGCGGGCTGAGCGACGCCCTCGTCGTCGCCTTAGGCCACGGCTGCCCAGAGCTACGCGTCTTGTTGTTGACCTGGGTGGTACAGGCGACAGATTGGGGCGGCTGTGCGATCGCCTCCGGCTGCCGTCGGCTGCGCACCCTGAGCCTTCACGGCATCAAGGCCATCGGCGTGGCCACGCTCGAGGCGCTCGCCTTGCACTGCGCGGCCACTCTCGTCGAGCTAGATGTGCGCGGCTGCGTCAACATCGTGGAGGCCGAGCGCGCGCCCGAGGGGCTGCTCCGTCGGCTACCAAGGCTCAAGACGTTTGCATTGGCGACATGAGGCAACAGAATATGCTATCGGAGGAAAAGTACCGCGCGCGATACCCGGATACTACGCGGTCTGGACTCTGGTATGAAAATGTTCAATTCCCCGCCCGAGCGCCGAGGGAGATTTTTTGTTGCAACTGCGCTCGTCTTTCGTCTGTCCATCGGTTCCACCTCAAGACCGGGCAGAAAACACCCAGCAAAACTCACGATGCGCAAAAAGGTGACGCTCAAAACAACGCGGGTCGTCACGTCGCCGCGCTCAACACGCGAAGCCAGGCTGGCGCCCGTGAAGCGCAGTGGTCCGAGCCTGCACAGTTCGCAGAGCAGGCGCTCATCTCACACGTACGTGTGTGCATGCCGCTGCCGATCCCCGGCCAGGGATCTGAGCTCCAGCACCTCCAGCCGATTGATTTCTGTGCAGCCTCGGAGGAGCGCTTCGCAGCTCTCGCTCGGATTTCAAAAGGACTCTTCGATCGCGCCCAAAGCGAACAAAAGGTCGGGCCGTTTGACGAGCTGTTGATCCAAGGTGGCGATGATGAGCAAATCTGGCAGCAGCTCGCGATGCGGAACAAGCCGCTGCTCCGCTTCGTGGAGACACAGCTCAAGAAGCAATTCAAGGCTGAGGAAACGGCCGACGAGGTGAAGAGCGAGGTTCGCGCGAGCGCGAGACAAGCTAATGCAGATGCCAACGCGGACATGCGCCGATTAGAAGAGATGGAGGAGGGAGACGACCGCAGCGACGAGGAGGATGAGGAGGTACGTATCAATCCTCGCGCGGCTGCCAATCGGCGGCGCAAGAAGCGTGCTGGCAGCGGCCGTCCCGAGATCTTCGCAACCGACTTTTGGAAGGATGGCGTCCAAGCAGTGGACGAGGAGGAGCTCGAGCGCGACATGGCGGAGTTCGCCGACGAGGGTGAGGCGGGCGAAGGCGATGTGGAGATCGACGAGCTCTACGGAGATGGCGATGATGACGAGGATGACGAGGGCGATGATGATGATGATGGTGATGGTGATGGTGAGGAGGAGGGGATGGAAGAGGAGGGCAGCGAGGACGAGTTGGACGGCGAAGAGGACGAAGAGGACGAAGAGGAGGAGGAGGAGGAGGAGGGCGAAGATGAGAGCGCTGCTATGAGCGCTGCGATGAGAGAGCGGAGACGCGCAGGTCCCGTGAACGCCTCTGACGACGAGGACGACGACGACGATTTGTACGGGGGCGAGGGAGAGGGCGAGGAGGAGGAGGGCGAGGAGGAGGAGGAGGACTTGGATCTCGATGGGATTGACGGGAGCGACGGGGAAGGCGGGGAAGGCGAAGAGGTCGCGAACGGCGACGAGGACGGCGACGAGGACGGCGACGAGGACGGCGACGAGGACGGTGAGGGCGACGAGGCCGGCCAAGGTGATGCAAAGCACGCGAGAGGTGCGAACGGGAAGGCGGTGCCTCCAAGGGACCGTCGCATGGCTCAGAAGCTCTCGAAGCTGGAGTTGGAACAGATAGCGGAGAAGCCGTGGCAAATGAAGGGCGAGGTCAGCGGCTCAAAGCGCCCGGTCAACTCCCTACTTGAGGCCGATCTCGACTTCGACACGGGCGCGAGCACGCGCGCGCCGGTGGTGACCAAGGAGGTGACCGCCTCGATCGAGCAGGTGCTTCATCAGCGCATCAGCGAGCAGCTTTGGGATGATGTCGTGCGCCTCTCCTCCAATGGACCCCGAAGCACGCGCCCCAAGCCCGCCGACATCTCGACAGAGAAGAGTGAGCTCGGGCTCGGTGAGCAGTACGAGCGCGCGTACGAGCAGCAGATGCTCGGGCACGCGTCCGCCGAGACGACCAAGCAGCAGCAGGCCTACGATGAGATCCAGAAGACGCTCCGCTCGCTACTTGGGCGGCTGGACGCCCTCTTCTCGGCGCATGCCGTGCCGAAGGCTCATAAGCCCGAAGCGACGGTACGCTCACAGAGCGTGGCGGTGGCGACGCTCGAGGAGGCGACACCGACGGCGATGGGGGCGGCCGAGGCGCTCGCGCCGGAGGAAGTCTTCCAGAAGCGCAACACGCTCAAGGATCTCTCAGCGAGGCAGGAGCTCTCTCAGGAGGAGAGGGAGGCTCTGCGGCGCAAAAAGAAGCGCGTGCGCAAGCGCCAGGGTGCCGAGACCAAGGAGAGAGAGGCGTTGCGAGCCAAGATGTCGCCGAATGGCGGCGCGCCCCGGCAGTCGGATGCAGCCGTTGGGCAGCTGCTGGCAGATGCGAAGCGCAAGGGCACCGTACTCTCAGGCAGCCCCTCGCCTGGTCAAGGTGGTCGCTCACCCAAGGACAATGCTTTGGTTGGCCAGCAGTTCATCAAATCGTCCAAGTTCTTTGCGACCATGCAAGGCGAGAAGGGCGAGAACGGTGCGGGCCGCAAGCGGCCGCGAGGCGACGTTGCAGGGGAGAAGCCGCCGCAGCAGGCGTTCAAGCTCAAGCTCTGAGCTTGTGCACCGAGAGGCGGCAAGTGGCCACACGCGATGAATTGAAGAGCATGGTTGCGAGTGAGTACGGACGTGGGTGACGCGGCCCTACAAGCCGCGTACCGGTAGCATGTTTCGTACTCTCACATTCGACATTGATATTTCACACCACAACCCGTGAAAACTCGTACTTAGCCCCTCCTCAACTGCATACCTAGCCATGGTTTCCGTGTAGGTGGCCGTATTTCGTTCGGGTGTTAAAACAGCCTATTCACACTTCGCGAACGAAGAAGCACACATGCCGCCGGGTGTGCTCTCCTGCGACGACGTGGTTCCGAATTCTGACAGGACGGAAGCTGCTCGCTCCAAACGGGCGAGCGCTGCATGCCGACCATGATGCCGATCGAGAATGCAACGGCATCGAGAACGCACGCTTCCGACGGGCTGGGTTGCGACAGTGCCTCTTGCAGTCTTACCTTTGAGCTCGGCCAGAGTCTTCTGGACCAGCCGCGGACTTTGATTATTTCGCATAAGGGCCAAAGCCAATGGGGCTTCGGAAACCTCATTCCAATCGTGCTGGCGTACCACACGCTCTGCTTCGTCTTTCACCGTAAGTGCGTCATCCAAATGATGAACACGGGGCTTGAAAAGTTCTACCGCTACAGGAACGGAATGATATGGTGGCAAAAAAGCAACTTCACCGTTGAAGCCGACAAGAAGCTGACGTCGAGAGGAGTCGCGCTCGTAAAGGCTCTGCAGGAGTTCAACAGCTCCACCGTCATCCGGGTGCAGCTCAAACACCAGCCCGACTTTGCGATCGATGAGCTCGTCAAGAACCTCGAGCTCCCGCCCTACGTGCGTCGACCCTGCATCCTGCGCTGGTTTGCCGAGCCGGCACACGCACTTGGAGCGCCCAGGGCCAAATTGGAGTTCAATCGCGCGTTGCATCTGAGGACCGACTGGGCCGATCTGAGCAATGCGCAGAGGAGCTATGGCGTGTACAACGCGACCGTGAGCAGGCAGTGGCTGCTGCATGCATGTCCTACTCTCAGTGCATGGGGCGGGGACGATCTCGTCATCTCGGACAGCCCGGGCATTCTCAAGTCGGCTCGCGCGCTAGGCATCCAGGTGGGCAGCGCGGTCACTCTCCGAGGACGCACCCACTCGGCGCTCAACTTGGGCAACACCAAGGACAAGCCCGGTCGCAACAGCTCGGAGGCGCGCAACAGTACGGAGGACATCATCGAATCGAGCGTCACAGACCTGCACTGGCTGATGCATGCTCGAGTGGTCTATACCGGCGGCTCTTCATTCACGCGGCCCGCGCAGCTGGGCGCGCTCTGCGCTGACTTTCGAAGCTTGCGACAGGTGTGCCCAAACTACCCTCTCGTGTTTCCTCGCGAGTTCCACAAGATGCTTCCGCCGGAAGGGAGGCACTCCGACAAGTATGCGGCCATTTCGAGCAACGTCCACGCTGCTTGTTACAATCTCAGTGCGGTGGCGTGCTTGAAGCAGTACGTTCAAGCCATCTCGAGTCAAGAAGCCGATGCTGTGATGGCGCAAAATACAATCCTTTGAACTGTCTCCATCATGACCGGACCCGACCCGGGTGAGTCGGAGCGGTCCTGGGAGTCAAACTCCAGTTACGTTACAGACAAACTATAAAACTTCGTACCTCTATTTTGTGCGTAACTCGCGCTGGAGCCGGTAATGGCCGTAATCGGAACGCCTCATAGTCACTCACGCCTCATATGTGACTATGGCCTCATAGTCACACCTCGAGACTCGACTCCGAGAGACTCGACTGTACGACTGAGTTGAGGTCGAGAGACTCGACTGAGTTGATAGTTGAGCTCCACCTCGGTGAACGTCACCCATTACGCTCCTCGGTGTCAGGGGTAGAGCGCACTGAGTTGGGAGACTCGAGAGAGCGACACTCATGCACCAAGGTGACCTCCTTGGTAAGCATCGACCACATTGCATGCGACTGCCACCTTGTTGTTCATGTGCTCATGCGTGCTCAGGGAGTACGCCACCAAAGAATTGGTGAAGCCACATGTATCGGGCCAGTAGTAGGCGAGTGCCAGGATCGCGCCAGCCCACTGCAAGGGCGGATGGTCAATGGCGAGATGCGTGGAGAGGCAGATAGGCACCGACCATGGCACCACAACGCCCCAGCAGACCACGGCGACGCCAACACGGTCATAGCCACGCGGTCGCAGCACGAGGCAGAGAAGGCCGAGGGTCTCCATGAATTGGCCGAGCGGGAGTAAGGTAAAGGCTCCAGCTGCAAACGTATAGTGCAGGGGTCCGTCGTCGTAGTATGTGACAGCGGCGACGCCGCACAGGCTGGCGATTCCCATGTACAGAACGAGGGCGCTCGCCCGGAAGACGACGCGAGGTACACGGCGCGGGCGGTCAAGCCTCGCCCTGGCTGCTGTCGCAGCCAGCAGGAGCAGCGCCATGCGCGAAGTCACCATTAGCAGCGCTTGTGCGGCTACCAGCCCCATGCCCCAGCGGAACGTTATCAAGTTCCGTGGCCAGCCGCTGCGATTATCATCCCCGCATGAATCGCTTTCCTTGGTCCGCTGCACGCAACAGCAGGCAAACCCAGTGCTGTCGTCATCGCCGGCGTAGCCTGATATGCCTGGTTCGGGCGACCACGGGCATGCCCATGGCTCGGTCCAGCCGCACCCGGTAGATGCACAATAGTCGTTGCACGGCACGGCATGCCGTGGGCCACGTGACGGGCCAGCCTGATAGGTGGAAATGGTTTGCAGCGGGCGAGCAGGGTCGGGACTTGCATCCTCGTACGCATTATAGCAAAGCACCAGTGTCACGACAAATGTCGCTGTGCACGTCATGGGCAAAACACGCAGCAGGCCGCGGAAGCAGCGCGATGACCGCGCCCAACGCCCAAGAAACGCGGCATCAGTGTATGCATCGCCAGGCTGGACCATCGTGGCGCCACTGTCCAAGCATACGAGTCGAAGTTGCGTGCAATTTTCGGATTTCAACGAACATTTCGGAATGCTGCGTGACGCCCAAAGTTACGCAGCTGTGAACTCAACGTGAAGGTGCCAGGTCACAGGGACGGTCTCCATCATGGAACCAGATCGGGGGGGATACGGAGAGCCCTGGGTATGGGGCG
>Ga0180442_101840_pt1 | contig 12344 bp, 12 predicted proteins | sample ChrtobMetP5_16mM_FD_119746 | JGI IMG/M metagenome (GOLD analysis project Ga0180442, IMG submission 119746) | Chrysochromulina tobin associated microbial communities from unialgal haptophyte culture, Seattle, Washington, USA - P5_16mM MetaG | ecosystem: Host-associated > Algae > Haptophytes >... | reverse complement strand
TGCATCGATCGGACAGAGCGTGCGTTAGAGAGGCTGCCGGACGGAGCCGGCAGCCCCCCGCCGGATGCCGGCGGCGGCAAAGCGACGCGGACGTCGGCAAGGCGGAAGCCACCCGACGCCACGGTTCCGCGCTATCAAACCGGTAACCGGTAAAAAGTCCCGTGTGTCCCGTGTGAACGTTAACACGACAGAAGCGACAACCGGTGCTACGGCACTGTGTCCCGGCTCCCCCCGGTGTCTTTTTACCGGGGGCAGAATTTCCGAGAGCACGCCCGCGCTCACACCCTCACACTCCGTCTCAAAGCGAAGGACGGCATTGCACTCGTGCTGAGGGGGGCCTGAGGCCATATGAGCTGCAGTGGGGAGCCAGTGGGGTTCGAATTCAGTATTTGTCATACACCGAAAACCCCCTACACCTTTCTACACCTTTCACACCTCCCCAGGTAAAAAGCCCGTCAGACACCGGATTGTCTGCTGTGCGTTTCTCTCGGCTCGGCGCTTGCGGCGTGACCTTCTCTCAGCCAGTTGAGACCGTGGCATGGACGTGTGTGTGAGAGAGAGCGAGAGAGCTCACTGCTGCTCAGCCTATCCGGTGGTACACGGCGTCGAAGTTAGCGTCCTCGGCCGACGGCGCCGGCGGTTTGGCGGGAACGCGGTGGGTGGGAACGCGGCGGGCGAGGAAGCAGCCCAGGACGACGCCCATGAAGACGATCAGGACGGCGATCGCATTGGCGGCGATGAAGCTGGACACGCCCTCACCGATGAGGACGAGCTCCGAGGGCGGTGGCGGCGAGTCCGGTGGCGGCGGCGAGGGCGGCGGCGAGGGCGGGGGAGAGGGCGGGGGAGAGGGGGGCGGGAAGGGCGGGGGGGGTGGCGGTGGCGAGGGCGGGGGTGGCGGCGAGGGCGGCGGGGGCTTCGACGGTGGCGGCGGCGACGGTGGCGGTGGGCGCGGTGGAGGTGGCGTAGGCGGAGGAGGACTGGGTGGTGGGGGTGGCAAGGGCGGCGGTGGCCGAGGGGGAGGCGGCGTGGGCGGCGGTGGCGCGGGTGGCGGTGGCGACGGCGGCGGCGGTGGCGACGGCGGCGGCGACGGCGGCGGAGGGGGCGATGGCGGCGGGACTTTGCGAGGTGGCGGTGGCGAAGGTGGCGGCCTGGGTGGGGGAGGGAAGGGTGGCGGTGGGTTTGGCGGGGGCGGCGACGGAGACGGCGGCTGGGGTGGGGGAGGCGTGGGAGGGGGAGGCGCGGGCGGGGGTGGCGCTGGCGGAGGCGGCGAAGGCGGCGGAGGAGGGCGCGGCGGTGGTGGGCACGGTGGTGGTGGCGTGGGTGGGGGAGGCGTGGGCGGAGGTGGCGTGGGCGGTGGTGGGGTGGGCGGAGGTGGCGAAGGTGGCGGTGGAGGACAGGGCGGTGGTGGGTTTGGCGGTGGTGGGTTTGGCGGTGGAGGGAAGGGTGGCGGTGGATTCGGCGGTGGCGGCGACGGGGACGGTGGGAAGGGTGGGGGAGGAAAGGGCGGCGGAGGAAAGGGCGGTGGTGGCACTGGCGGGGGAGGCGTGGGCGGTGGTGGCAAAGGCGGCGGTGGCGCGGGCGGTGGTGGCGTGGGCGGTGGAGGCGCCGGCGGCGGTGGTGACGGCGGCGGTGGCGGTGGCGACGGAGAAAAGAGAGATCCAAAGCTGGCGCTGGGACGGACAGAGATGCCGAGCAGGACCAGCGTCTTCCAATTGAGGCCGCGCTTCGGCATTGACATGGCGAATCGGCGCGCGATGCAGAAATCGCGCGACCCTTTTATGGCGGCCATCTTTCGCGCCTTTTATGGAGCACGACGCGCTGGAAGAACTTCGTGTCACTGCGCGATTGCGAGAGTTTTCTGGGATCGCCGAGTTTAAACACGATCTCGGCGCAGTCTCGGCGTCTTGATGAGATCGCGCTTGGCGGGTTTTCAATGGGAGCTTGGACCAGTGGCCGGTTGGTTATCTTGGTGGCGACGCTCAGCTCAGCTCATGGAAGGCAGCGCGCGGCGGCGCTGCAATTGAGCTACAGCTCGCTACCACCATTCGCCGTGTCTCCTCTCTTGTCCTTGCGAGGCGGCGGCAGCAGCGGTGACCTCGTTGGCAGCAGCAGCAGCAGCAGCAGCAGCAGCAGCAGCAGCAGCAGCAGCAGCAGCAGCAGCAGCAGCAAAGCTGGCAGCCGTCGCAGCAGCGACACGCCTCAATCAGTCATGCGCATCTGCATCAACCTGCTACTCTGGTGGTCGCTCAACGTGCTCTTCAACCTCGCGAACAAGCAGTGTCTCAACAGCTGGCCGCATCCGTGGGGACTTGCGACGACTCACCTGGCCGTCGGCTCTGCGTGCATGCTGCCGCTCTGGGTGCCGCTCCCGCGACCGTCTCCATCGAGAGATCGCATCGCCTGGCGCCCGGTCCGTGAGGCACCCTCGCTCACCGCCGCCGACTTGCGCCAGATCATGCCGGTCGTTCTTCTGCTCGCGACTGGTCATGTGACGTCGACTCTTGCGCCGGCCTACGGCACTGTGGCGTTCTCGAACATTGTCAAGACGGCCGAGCCGCTCTTCACCTGCCTGTTCGCCGCGCTCCTCTACAAGCGCGCCTTCCCTCCCGCCGTCTACTTCTCTCTCCTGCTCGTGGTGCTCGGGGTGGCGCTTGTGTCCGCTCGGGACGTGAATTTCTCCGCGTTCTCGCTGATGGCGGGCATGACCTCGAACGCCGCGTTCGCGCTGTACTCGATCGGCGCGAAGCGGCTCCTCGCGACGCGCGACGCGCAGACCACGTACGCGCTGCTCACCATGCTGAGCTGCCTAGTGCTCGTGCCGGTCGCTGCTGTCATGGAATGGAGTGGCGCCGGCACCTCCCGGATGGCAGCCGCGAGCCTTGCGCCGCTCGGCGGCTGGCGGCTCGTTGGTCTGCTCGTGTGCACGGGGCTCCTCCAGTACCTCTCCAACGAGATCGCCTTCATCACCCTCTCGTTGATCCATCCGGTCACCTATGCCCTCGCGAACACGCTCAAGCGCAGCTTCGTCGTGGCCGCTTCTCTCATCTTCTTTCGACAGCGGCTCACGCCGCAGGCGGGGGCGGGCGCCGCGCTGGCGCTCCTCGGCGCGCTGGGCTACTCGCTCGCGATCACGCACCATCAGCGAGCTACGTTCTCCGCCGCCTTCTCCGCCGCTAGCGCCACCACCGTCTCCGCCACCCGCGCCCCGGTCTCCGCACCGCTCTCACCGGCGATGCCCTCGGGCAACCCGCTGACCGTGCAAGAGGTCGCTGACCGTGTGGACTTCGCCGCTCGCGCATTCGTGGCGAGGGCGGTGATGCGGATGCGGATGGGGATGGAACAGGACTAAGCAGCTGCCCCAATGGCGAGACTCAATGACGAGGCCGCGACTCAAGTGGCGACTCGATGACGAGCCGCGACTCAATGACGAGACCGCGACTCAAGTGGACGACGGCGTATCTTTAAGCGCGCAGCGGGGTAGAGCGCATCTGTCCCGCGCGAGTTACGCGCGCGAGCAGTCGCAGCTCGGTCGGGTCTGGACAGTGCTACAGCGCTAGCGAGGTGCTCGTGACGGTGAGCATCAATAAAGAGAACGGTGCGTGTAATACGGCAAAATTCTCAAAGTTCGACGCTTCTTGATTCGACATATGATCTGATTTATACCTATACTACCCTTTTGCTCTTCTTCTTGCTCTGAACGCGCCTGTCGGGGCTCGGGCGTCATCGCGGCGCCGCGCTAATCCGTTAAAGTCTCAAAGCGAACATGGACATGCGCGCTATCCTGGCGGCTTCGGCGGTCGAGGCGATGGGCGTGGACTCAATCTGTTCAAAGGTGAGTCTTTGTCCACCATGCGCTGACTGCGAATCAGGATGTGCCGTGCGTGAAGCGAGGCCTCATTCAGCCTCGATGCTTTAGGCGCGCTTGCTACTGCGGATGATGCGCCTTGCACCGCTTTGTTTGGCGACGCTTTGGCTAACGTTGACCTCGGCGACACCGGCTCTGGCATCAAATCGCACCGCGCGGCCGGGAATCCCACAAATTCGCCCGGAAGGATCACTGGAGTGGTACTTGGGGAGATCGGGCGTGCGAGCCGCGGGCTGCCCACGGCTCGCTTGCCAGCGTGCAATGCACGGGATGATTCGGCAAACCAGTCGGGCATCTGGCGTGCAGGTTTTTCCTTCTCGGGCATGGAAGGGAAGACCGCTCCACTTGCGCCCGCTGGATGCCGGATCTTGAGGGACTTGGCTATTGAGGGACTTGCAGCCTTTCTCTCGAGTTGCGGACTTGCATTCGACCCGTTGGTGCATGGAAGCTCCGCATCTTCGTCCCATAGGCGCTTGGTCGCTTCCTGCTGGAGGGCTGTGATATCTTTGGAGGCGAAGGAACGCATGATTTCAGTTCGCGGGCACGGTTTTCACACGAAACGCGCTCATTACGGCGGTTTTTTTGAAAGCGGCATGACAAATTCAGTATGCGTGGCTATTAGGAACAACGCGTGGGGGGACCAGCAACTTCGTCATGCCTTCATCAACGCTTCCAAATGCGCCCGCACGGCCCTCTCGAGCGACACCACATTGTAGCCGCCCTCGAGCACGGAGATGATGGGCAGCCGGCCGTTTCCGACTGTGCTCACAATCTCCTTGGTGATCCATGAGAAGTCCTCATCGGACAGTTGGACAGAAGCAAGCGGGTCCTCTGCATGGGCGTCGAAGCCCGCGCTGATGAAGATGGCGTCTGGCTTGAACCGACGTACGGCGGGCAGCAGCGTCTTCGTCCACGCCGCTCGGAACTCGGCTGAGCCCGCACCCGGCTCCAGCGGCACGTTCCAGATGTTCTTGTGCGGCCCCGACGCACCCGGCGTCAAGCCCGTGCCTGGGTAGCAAGGCGACTGATGTGAGGAAGCGTAGAGCCGCGAACGGTCCGTCATAGCGATCGCCTCGTCACCGTTGCCATGGTGCACATCAAAGTCGAGAATCGCCACCCGCTTGATGCCATGCACGGCCTGCGCGTGAGCCACGCCCACCAAGACGTTGTTGTACAAGCAGAAGCCTTGAGGCTTATCTGCCTCGGCGTGGTGCCCCGGAGGACGAACCATGACGAACGCACGCTTCACCTCCACCGACCTGGACATCAGGTCGTCGACGGCCGCGACGACGAGCCCAGCGGCTCGCTTCGCGGCCAGCTCCGAGCCCGGGCTCACAACCGTGTCCGCATCGATCTTGACCTGGCGCCGGATCAGGTTGAGTTGCTTGTAAGCGTCTTCGACCACCTTCAGGTGCTCGGGTGTGTGCACTCGCAGCAGCTGCTCATCCGTCACCTCGACTTCTGGCTCGTGCACGCGCATCCTATCGCCAAAGGCACGCGCCCACTCGCCGCGCATCGCGTTCAACAAGGTGATCAAGCGCTCCGGCTTCTCGGGATGCATCCAGCCCGGGTCGTGGCCGACGCATGCTTCCGATGTGTACACTGCGACAGGCAAGCCTTTGGCGCTGAGCTGTACACCGTAGGTACGACGGCTTATGATGTCAGCCGCCGATCCAGCAGCGAGCGGATGCAGCGCAAGGGGCCACAGCGTCAGCGCGAGCTGTAACGCAATCATGTTATGCCGACGGCATCCGCGTCGGAGGGAGCTCACTCGCTCGTTGTCCTCGGTTCGATCTGGAACTCGGGGTGCGATTGGATTGCGAAGCGGGATTGAAGGTCGTTTCAGGGCCCGACCGGCCAGACACACACCCACAAGCCCCGTAGAGGCGGGGGGTATGATGGCTTCGTTCTTCGTTGTACATGTAGCGGGACGTCCGTTGCAATAGTCTGCGTCGCTCCCATCGGTACGGCTAGTGTGTCCACTCTATTCTAACTTCTAACCAAGCTACGCGCCCACGAGGCCCCATGCCTACGCCATCGGCGGCCATTCGTGGAGTACCACCTTGGGCACGGCGGGCATGCCATCCAGGGTGTACCCTATGCCGGCGGACGTGGGACGCCGTGCGCTGGCAGATCCGGCTCTGTGGGGGCGTGGCTGGCTGCCCAGCACGGCGCTGCCCAGCACCTTGGTGCTCCCCGGCCCCCCGACGTTGCCGGTGCGGTTGACAGCGCTCAGGGCGGTCCGAAGGTCGACGTCCTTGCCGCCATCCAGTGCTGCAGCGAGCAGTGCAGTCTGGAGCCGTGAGTTCGCCTTCTGGAGCTCAACACAGCGCTCCTTCCACCCAAACTCGTCGGCATGTGTCCTCAGCGTCAGCAGCTCGTCGTCTGTCTGCACGCCCGCGTCGCGCGGCGCCAGGCTTCGGCTCGACAAGACGCTCGCCGCTGGGCTTCGGCCGAGGCTATGTGTCGCATCCCTGTTGAACGCATCCCCTGTGAACGCATCCCCTGTGAACGTGGCGCCTCCTTTGTGTCGCCCACCGAGCGCGCCATAGTACTTGGCAAACTCGGAGAACGGGGCGCTCAGATCGGGAGCCACCTCGAGCATTAAGCTGGGGGCTCTGTCCAGCATGAGCGCCGCCGCCGCCGCCGCGCCTGCTGCCACGCGGCCCGTACCGGTGCCCGGCATGCAGCTTCCGCCGAGAGCACCTGTACTCGGCATGGAGCTTCCGTTGAGAGCACCTATACGGGCCGCCGCCTTGGCGGGGGTGTGGCTGTGAGCCGCCGGCCGTGCACTGCTGTGGCCCGCGCCGCGCGCGCTGCCGCCGGGTGTGCGCTGCTGCTGTTCACGCGACGCCGCGGCAGTGCGCGGGCGCCGCGCACTGGCGGCGCCTGACGGCGTGCTTGGTGGGCGTGGGGTCTCGAGCTCTGGGTGCTCGAGCTGTCGTGAGTACGGTGGCAGTGGTGACGTGTGCCCTTGCGGCATGCGCGCAGCAGACATCGTGGGTGTCAGCGTTAAGCGCGCCTCCAGCCGCAGCTTGTGAAGCTCATGTTGCTCGGCGGCGAGCTCATGCTGCAGCTCGCTGATCTGCTTGCGCGATGCCTGGACCTCCAGGTTGGCGGCGCGCAGGTCTGCGACGAGCTGTTCGATGTGGCGCTCGCGTTTCTCGGCCTCCTCGTGAGCACGTACGAGTGCCGCCTCCTTGGGATCGTAGTAGCTGGATGTTGCATCCAGAGAGCAGGAGTGACGTGCCTCTTCCGCTGCAATCATCGAACCCAGCTGCACCTGCAGCGCCTCTTTTTCCGCCGCGAGAGCGTCTGGCGCCTCACGGAGGCGATCCGTCAGGTCACCAAGCTCAGCCATCTTCATTTGCACGCTCTTGTACAGGGTCATGACACGCTCACCCTCACGGAGAGACCTCATAATCCCGGCCATAGCGGGTCCGTGAGTCGTGCCAAGGGCTGGCAGCCCCTTGGTCGTGCAGGCAGTTGGAGCAGGTGCAGTTGAGAATTCACACAGGACGCCGTTACGAGAATTCACAGGCGGCGCCGTCGCAGGAAGGTGTCGTATGACTGTGTCAACAGGACTCGCTAAGCGGCTCATCCTCATGCGTACGGCCTTCTTGGCGCCGCGCACTGGGGCCACGGCCCTGCCGCACGCTCCAACGCTTTCATGACCGCCATCCCCACGATCCGGGCCGCCTCATCGGCCACGACCCTGCGGGCGGCCTGCTGCTCCTTCATCTTCAATGCTGCCTCAGCAGCCGACTCTTGCGCGCGCTTCTCGACGAGCGCGGCCGCCACCCGCTCGGCCGACTTGCGCGCGAGGAGCTCGATAATGTCCAGGGTTTTGCGCTTTTCGTTCCGGATCCGCAGCTTCTCTGCCTTTACCATGGCTTCGGCGCGACGCTGGTCTTCGAGCATCATTTCTGCATAAGTCTGTTGTCGCGTCTCTTCGGACCGGGAGGCGGGGCGGGAGGGCGGAGACCGGGTAGCCTCGGTTGCTGCTGGCCTCGCCTCTGCCGGAGGCGGCTCTTCGTCTAAGTACAGAGCGCGCCGCGCACGTGGATGTTCTGTGGATGGCCGGCCAGCCGCCATCTCCGCCTCCGTCGGAGGCCGGCCAAGCTTCGCCTCGAGCCGCACGCACAGCGCCACGTCGCGCGCGTGTGCGAGCTCGCCCGCGCTCGGCGGGCTCCCACCCTTGCTGAGCCGCTTGGCCAACTCCTGCTCGCGCGCTAAATACTCTTGTGTCGTCTCCTCGAGCTTTCGCGCCGCTTCCGCCGCCTGCTCCGCCGCCTGGTGCTCCTGCCGCAGCTTGCTGATCGCCTGCGCATACTCTGCGACGGAGATGTCGCCCGCATCCTTGGCCGCCTTGAGCGCGGCCATCTTCTCCTTCAGCTCCTGTGCTCGGGCAGCGATAGCCGCCTCGCGGGCAGCGAGAGCTGCTGCCGCCTCGCTAGTGCGATCCGAGGCCGCAGACGAAGGCCTCGTCTTGCCTATGAACGCCTTGTTGTACTCCTCCTTGGCCTTGCGGCCTCGTTGGAAAATCAACTCCTGCCACGATTGCGTGGGTTTCATCTCCAAGGCGCCAGAAGAGGACACTACTGGCGCCGAGCTCGGCCTGGAGCTCGGCCGTCCCGATCCACGCTGGTAGGGATGCTCGACGTTGCGCGAAGTGCCGGGGCGCACTCGCCCCGCTGATGAGGCTCGCTGCAAGGCGAGCGTCGCGTGCAGCCCCGGCTGCATCGGGGGCGCACCAAAGTGTGGCATGAAGTAGTCGCTGGCTTCTGTGTCGCCTTGAAGGCGCTTTGGAGACGGACGCGAGAGCACCCTGGGCGCGGCCGCATCAGGTGGCGTCCTGTGGAAGAGGGCGTGCACACACTCGGACGTTAGAGGCTGCGCTTCGTGCGACACGTGCACCCGCTGGACGGCGCTGTTCGCGATGTTGTGCACGGCGTCACCATACAGCTTGAGCAACGCCGTCTCGGTACCATAGCGTCTCGCTATCCCAGCGCTCTCACGTGCAGCGAAGCGAATCTTTTTTTCGCGTCTCTGAGCAAGTTCGAGCCTCACGGCTTGCTGCTTGCGGTGCAGATCAGCAGGCGGCACCATCTGCACTTCACGAAGATGTCTAGCGATGCCGGCTTGCTTCTCCGCAGCGGCGTTTAAGCGGCGATGCTCCGCCTCCAGGCGTTGGCGCTCATCCGGGCTCAAGGTGCGACGAGGAGCTGGCCGGTAGACGGGTACTTCCTTGTAACCGCCGCGCCTGTCCAAGTGGACGGTCACGATGACCATGATCAACGCAACGGGGCTGTGGCCGGGCCCGCCAGTTTTGTGAATCGGTCACAAAGCCAGCCCAGGAGAGCGCGAGATCCGCAACGCGACGATACGGGCTTGTGGGGTTTCGTGGACGAAGCTGGGCCTTGCGGCTAGGAAAAAGCGCCGTCGCGGCGGCCTTCGCGGCGCGCGCGGCTGCGACGACCCCCCGAGCGCATCGAGCCATGAGCGCGTGCCTCGCTCTTGGCGCCAACGTCGTCATCGTCGGCCTTGTCACACGCGCTGACCTCAACGGGCGCTCGGGCACCGTGCACTCGCGAGACGTCAAGCGTGATCGCTGGAACGGTATGTGTTGCACGGCTGCCCTGATGCACCCCACACACTGCCCCTCCGATTCCTTTCGCCTCACCCAAGGAGCGTGCGATGTGCCGCAGTCTTGGTAGACGGCGAGCCCAAAAAGCTTGCGCTCCGCGAAGAGAACCTTTCCGTTCGCGTGGAGCTTTCAGACGATGACGACTTTGAAGGCGTGCCTCAGACAGCGGCATCCAGCAGCAACACTGCGGGCACCATAGCCAGCAAGGCGAGCGCCAAGGCGGGGTCCAGCACGCCAGCCGCCTCTGCAGGCACGGATTCTGCCGGCGCGGGTGCAAAACGCGCTCGCTCGGGCGCCGCATCTGCTGAGCAGCCCGAGGCACCTAATGGCAAGAAAGCCAAGAAGGTGTCGATGTCCGAGGCCCAAGTATCGAGGGCACCACTAGAGGTCGGTGCCGCTGCGCCGGCGGCCGCCGCGCCGGCGGCCGGTTCCAAGGCCGCCCGCAAGCGTCCGGCTGGCGCGAGCGAGCCCACCTCCGGTGAAGGCGGCGGCGAGGACGGCGGCGGTGGAGGCGGCCGCAAGGGCGGCTCGGGCGGCACTGGCGCCAAGGGCGGCGCGGGCGGCGCGGGCGGCGCGAGCGGCCGCGCGAGCGGCGACCAGACGAGCAAGTGGGGGCGCAAGAGCCGGCAGGCGTCCGGTGCGTGGGAAGCGGCTCTGGACGCGATGCAGCCGCCCGAGGGCCCCGAGGATGCGGACGGCGGCGGCGGCGGCGGCGAGGCCACCGCGGGCGCGCCGGCGGCGGCCGTCGCGGTTCGCGACCCGCGCATGCGAGGCTTCCGTATCGGCGGCATCGGCGAGACGGAGCAAGAGCGTGGCGAGGGCTGGTGCGGCCCCTGGTCCACAGCGACCCGTCTGATCGAGCAGCGGGAACAAGCCCGCTCAGCCCGCGAGGAGGCGATCGCCGCGGGCACGGCCGTTGAGCCATTGGTCCTGTGGAAGCCGCGACGCGACCCGGCGACCGCGACGGCGCGCCGGTCGAGCTTCGCGCGCGTGCCCTTGCTGCAGGAGCTCGCGGTTGCCTTTTTGGTCGAGAACATCGACGCGGTCGCCTCCTTCGGCATCCTGTCGCCCGGCACACAGCACGCCATCGCCGAGAGGCTCGGGAGCGTTCGCAAGTTCGACGACCACGCCCTCGGGCTGCTCACCGCCGAGGATGCGGGCGCGACGGAGCTCGTGTTGCCCAACTGCTCCTTGCTCACCGAGGGCGCGATGAAGCAGGCCCTCAGCCGCCTCGCCGACCACGCAACTCACCCGTTGCGTCTCGTCGATCTCGGCTTGTGTGGACGGCCAATGGGCCCTGAGGCGGTGGCAGTGCTCGAGCGTCTGAGCGAGCTGCACACGCTGCGGCTGCGCGGCTGCTATCGCCTCTCAACGCCCGCCCTCCGCTCGCTCCTCGGCGCGCGCGGCGCCGGCCTCACCGAGCTCGTCCTCAGCTCCAACTCGCAATTCGGTGCGGACTCGATCGGCCTCATCGGCGCGCACTGCGGCGACACGCTGCGCACGCTGCGCCTCGAGGATTGCGATCAGCTCCCGTCCGAGTGCCTCGCGCCGCTGCGCCGGCTGCGCGCGCTCACGACGCTCTCGCTGAGCGGCCTGTGCCTCCTCACGGACGAGAGACTCCTCGAGCTCATCGACGGCTGCGCACCTCGGCTGACCTCCCTCGGGCTACGCGGCTGCTCGCTGCTCAGCCCGGAAGCGATCGTGTCCGTCGCCCGCCTGTGCGCTACGCTGCGCGAGCTCGATCTCGAGGGCGTCGAGCTCGTGACCGACACGGCGCTCCACGCGATCGCCGAGAGCTTGCCCGCCCTCGAGCGCCTCTCCCTCAAGGGATGCGTCCAACTCTCCGACGAGGCCGTTGGCGCGCTCGCCGCCAACTGCCGCGGGCTCTCGCACCTGTCGCTCAACAAGGTGCCCGGCGTGTCGGACGTTGCTCTGCTGGCGCTCAAGACCCACTGCGCCGACGCACTCCGCGTCCTCGACCTCTCCTGGTGCCGCGGCGTGAGTGATCACGGGGTCGGCGCGCTCGTGGACGCGTGTGAAGGGCTCGAACGACTCGTCGTTTGGGGCTGCTCGCAGCTCACTGTCACCTTTTACGACGGGCACTCGAATGACGCGCTGCAGGTCGTCGGCCGCGGCGTGGGGCTGGCGTGATGAGTGCGCGTCTTCTTCGACGGCACGGGTGCTTGCTCGCCCTTGCGGTCTATGAAGCGGCGGCGTACAGCCGCACGTGTACACGTCGTTTCATGATTTGGTGGCGTGTGAGATCAGCTGATCATGATCCGTCTGTGGTGTGTCAGTGTCGAGTGTGGAAGAGTAAGAATCGCATCATATGTCATATATATATCCAGACGAGTTCCGACTTCCGGTTTGCCCACAGCCACACGTTCGCAGTGCCCGCGACGGAACCTCCCCCACTCAACGAAAGGCCCCACAACTAGTTCTACCCCCAGACCCGTTGGCGTTGCCCAGACGCCGTGTGAGGCGCCGAGTTGGTCCCGAGAGGGGCACATGCACAGCCCCTCTCTTCCTCTACCTCGCCTTCTTTGTATAGGCCGGCCTCCACACGAAGACCTTGCCTTGATCAGCATTCACTCCACCAGTGCCATTGATCACGCTCGCGACAAAGCCGCCCGACGGCGAGATGGCCACGCTCCTCACAGCGCTAGGGTGTGTGTCGAGTGTGGCGCACTCGCTCGCGTCGACGTCTTTGAGGAGCGACCAGACCTTGATCGTCCTGTCGTCGCTTCCGCCGCTCACCAGCACCGAGCCACCGAGGGCGAGGCTCTGCACTGATCCCTTGTGCCCGCGCAGCTCGCGCACGAGCTGGCCGGT
>Ga0180442_101833_pt1 | contig 12385 bp, 7 predicted proteins | sample ChrtobMetP5_16mM_FD_119746 | JGI IMG/M metagenome (GOLD analysis project Ga0180442, IMG submission 119746) | Chrysochromulina tobin associated microbial communities from unialgal haptophyte culture, Seattle, Washington, USA - P5_16mM MetaG | ecosystem: Host-associated > Algae > Haptophytes >... | reverse complement strand
CAAACGGCCGGGAGACATCTCCCCGCCTATCCCCTTTCCCCCTGGCTGGGCTACTGATGGCCCCGCCGACTGTCTCTTCACACGGTGGTTCACGGCCGCTTAACTGTTGGGGTCAAGCGGCAACACACGCGTTCACATTTCATGCGTTCCGCACTTTGATGAACCTTGTCCCGGTGAACCACGTGCAGCACGTGCTCTATCAAGCAAAGGGGTGCGGTGGTGATCTTTTCCGGCACTGACAGATGACTTTGGGGACGACAGCTCGCCGTGCGCTCCTCCTGCTCGCTTCGCTCGCATTATCGTCCGCTAAGATGGTCGACTTCGAGCGGGACGCTGGCGCAGTGGCCGACGCCGACGATTTCGACACACTCTGGGCCAACGGTGCGGCGCTCAACGCAAGCTTGAACGGCCTCAGCCCGGGCGACTCCTTCGTCGTGCCCAACAAGACCTTCTACCTGATGGGTGGGATCATCGCGAAGGGTCTGCGCTCGGTCACCATTATCATCGACGGCACACTATACTTTGGCCTCAAGAGCGAGAACCTGCTCACCGACGCGGCGGCACTCCAAAGGTATCGCAGCGAATGGCCACGGAGCCACGGCGGCGAGAGTGTGCTCCAGTGCTTGCAGTTCGACGACGCGAACGGACTGGCCCTGACCTCGAACGGCACGGGCGTATTGGAGGGTGCGGGCGCCAAGTGGTGGGGCGTGCCTGGCGTCGGCTACCTCTTGCGCGTCGAGCGCCGGCCGCAGCTGATTCGCATCGAACGAGGCACGAGCCTGCTCGTCGAGCGGCTGTACTTGCACAACAGCCCATATTGGACGTTCTACTGCGTTGGCTGCGTCGGACTCGAGGTGCGCCACTCGTCCATCGACGCGCGGCGCACGCAAAAGGACGCGCACGGCCTCATCGACTTGACCGCCTTCAACACGGATGGCTTCGACGTGACAGGTCGCAACATTTGGATCCACGATTGCACTGTGTGGAACCAAGACGACTGCTTCGACGTCAAGGACGGCACGGAAAATGTGCTCATCGAGAACATCGAGGCGAGCGGCCTCGGCCTCACCATCGGCTCAATTAGCGGCTCGACCGTGCGCAACGTCACCTTTCGGAACGCCCGCATGCACCGGACGGATAAGGGAATCTATATGAAATTCCGGGGCGCGGGGCTCGTTGCGGATGTGACGTATGAGAACATCGTTATCGAGGAGCCGACGGGCTACGCCATCTGGGTCGGGCCCGCGCAGCAATCGGACAGCCGCCAGATCTGCGCGGCGCACCCGTGCTCGCTGTGCTGGCCCGAACTCCCCGGCTCCCAGTGCGCCGCACCCGCAGGTGCTCAGTACGTGAACATCACGCTACGCAACATCAGTGTGCTCTCGCCCACGCGCAGCCCGGGCGTGTTGCTGGCCAATGAGTCCTCGCCCATGCGAAACGTCGTCTTTGAGGACGTTGTGGTCACCAACCCAGGCAGCCGACCCTTTGGCGATGCGTTCTACAAGTGTGAGAATGTCCAGGGCGTCGCGACGGGCACGACGCACCCTGTGCCGCCTTGCTTCGAGGACCGCACCGAGCGCGCGCTCCGTCGCCGTGCCATGTCCCATGCTCAGTAGGCGCCGACCCCATGAGCCACATGAAGATTCCAGTCGCAAACGTTGGCGGTGCCCACAAATTGCGTTTGGCCAGCGAGCAGCGGTTGGGCTTCCGGCTTTTCCGGGTCTCTGTTCTCGCCATGCATTGGGCGCCTTGACCTGGGTAGCGGGCCAACACAACGCGCTGACCACGTACAATCATACCGTACGATTCTTTGCGGCTTTGCCTTTCGAGCGGGCAAGGTCGAGGTGAATCTGCCGCTTCTGCGGATCGTTTTACCGGGACCGGCGGACGCCGGGAGCGGGACGAGTTTACTGGATGTCTAGCGAGGGGCGGGGACGACGCGTCGGAGGTCGGTCGTCGGACGGAACGAAAACGCGATACGCAAGACCACGTAACGACGTAAGCGGAAAGCGCACCCCGAAGCCCGACGAGACGGGCAAGAAAGCCCTAGCCCACAAGTCTCGCTCTCGGCACGAGAGCCAAGACCCCGCCGCGGACGGGCGCGGATTGGAGTCATATAAGTGGGTTCGTAAAATGTTTTACAGACTGCGAGGGCCGCGGACCTCCCGTGTCCCCCCGGAGGTTACCCGGAGGCGGAGCGTTCCCCGTCAACCGGCCGCCTCCGCCAAGAGCAAGACACGCTGCAAGAGAGGGCACGAAGCTGTCCCCGCGTCCGACAACCTCCATCCAAGATCCATTCTCATCGCTCGAATGCATGCAAGGATTTGTGATCACCTGGCCAGCACTGAGCATGGAGTCCAAGCATGCGATGCACACCAACACGGTCGCCCCGATCCGCCTTCGCCTACCTCCGCTCACGGCTCACCGCTCACGGCTCTCGCGCCCAAGCGCGTCGCCGCTCGATGCGGTCCCATAGAACGGCTCCGCCCCACGTGCTGGGGGCGCCCGCGTCGCCGCCACCCCTCCCTGACACCTGCGCCCGGCCGTGCCGCCGCTCACGCTTTGGTGGGCGCGCCTGCGACCTTCGCAGATGCAGGGTCGTTGCTGGCGGCGGCGGTGCGCGCCTTGTTCCAGAACGACTTCGAGACGACCTGTCGACGGTCGCATCGGTCCTTGTACTTGGCGGCGATCTGCTGCACCTCGGCGAAGAGGCCCTCGGCAGAGTCCAGCAGGATCGGGTCGAGGCCCAGCAGCTTAAACTTATCGTTTGCCACGTCGAGCTCGTTCTCAGCGTCCTCCTGACGCGGGTTGGCGATGCGGGCGATCTCTGCGCCGCTCATGCGCGCGACGATCTCGGCGACATCGCGCACGCGCGCCGTCTCGGCGACCTGGTTCAGGATCTCGACCTGCGCACCCTTCTCGGGCGGATTGTTCACCGCAAGCTCGATGCACCGGCAAGTGTCGGTGATGTGGATGAAGGCGCGCGTCTGCCCACCGGTGCCGTAGACGGTGAGCGGGATGCCGCACGCGGCCTGCATGAGGAAGCGGTTGAGCACGGTGCCGTAGTCGCCGTCGTAGTCGAAGCGGTTGACCAGGCGCTCATCCTTTGCTGTCAGGGGCGTGTTCGTGCCCCACACGATGCCCTGGTGCAGGTCGGTCAGCCGCAGGAGGTCATTCTTGGCATAGAACTGGAAGAGGAGGGCGTCGAGGCACTTGGTCGCATGGTAAATGGAGCCCGGGTACGCCGGGTGCAGGATCTTCTTCGCGCGATTCCCGGGCAAGATCACGTCGATGTACCCCTCGGGGATCTTGCCGCCCGAGTTGCCGTAGCCATACACGCCCATCGTGCCCAGGTGCACCAAGTGAATGTCGAGACCCGACTCGGTGATCGCGCATAGGACGTTGTGCGTCGCGCCGAGGTTGTTCTCGATGGTGTACCGCTTCGTGGCCGCGTTCTTCATCGAGTAGGGCGCAGCGCGCTGCTCCGCGAAGTGCACGATCGTGTCGGGCTGCTCCTCCTTGAGCATTTGTGCGAAGCGGTCGTACTCGTTCGCCAGGTCCAAGTACACGAAGCGCACGTCTTTGCCCGACACCTCCTTCCACGCCTCGACGCGGGTCTCGATCGAGGTGATCGGGGTGAGCGAGTTAGCACCCATCTCAACGTCGATCTTGCGCCGCGACAGGTTGTCGATGATGACAACGTCGTGGCCCTTGTCTGACAGGTGCAGTGACGTCGGCCAGCCGCAGAAGCCATCGCCGCCGAGCACGAAGATCTTCTTCTTCTTGCTGCCAGCATTCGTCGCGGACGCCCCGGGTGTCGCGACCGCCGGCGCCGCCATCATGGCGGGCGCGGTCACGCGGGCAGCAGCAGCAGCAGCAGGAGCAGGAGCGGTCGATACGATCGGCAGCGACTGCGCGCCGATGGTTCGGGAAGCGGCGGAGCACGTCGCGCCTGGCGCACAGATGCTGTAGGCGTGAGCCGCACCGAGTGCCAGTGCGACTAGGAACGTCACACGGGCCATTTTCGAACTTCGCCTCGAGGCCTCGCTTGCGCGCAGCAGCCCCGTGGAGAGGATAGCTCGGGCTTGTCCTAGACGCGAGGTTTTGGATGTTGATGAGGTTGATGATCGCTGCCGGTAAAAAGACACCGGGGGGAGCCGGGACACACACGGGACATCGCTGCCGGTAAAAAGACACCGGGGGGTAAGACGTATGAAGAGTTCATCTTTTCGTTCGACGCAGCACCTCTTGTCGACGACGATGAGCCCAAAACGACGCTTGACCTTCACTTGCTCTTTTGTCGGCGCCGCGTTCAACGTCGCTTGGCTCCTAGATGCCTCGAATGAAGGCCGACACATCCGAGCCCGCTTTATATTTGGTCGATAAGCTCTTGGATATGAAGATGGAGGGCACCCAAAAGCTCTTCCTCGTCAAATGGGACGGCTTCTCGGCCAAGTACAACACGTGGGAGCCCGTCTCAAATCTCATGGACTTTAAAGATGAGATGGCGGAACTGGAACGCTCAAAGAAAGAGCAGGAGGAAGAGAAGGCAGAAGAGGCAGCGGAGGAAGAGGAGGAGGAGGCGGAGCAGGAGGCCAAGGAGGACGAGGAGGAGCCAGCGGCAAAGAAGCGCGCCAAGGCAGTCGAAAAGAACGTGGCACCCAAGCGCCAAGCGGCTAAGGACTCGCGCATGGCCGTCTCGGAAGGGGTTGCAGCGCGCGCGATGCCCAAGCGCGGCGGCCCATTGGAGTCCCCACTGGCCGAGGGGGAGTCGCCGTCGAAGCGCGCCAAGGCGGCCGCATACGAGAAGACTGTGAGTGGCGAGGCGCTCGCGCGCGAGGCGGGCCGGCTTGCCGAGTGGGCTTGGGCTCAGCGACACGGGCTGACGGAGAAATTCACGGAGCATCTGGTGCGCGAGCAGCTTGAGCTCAACCGGCTTGCTGCGGGGGGCTCCCGGCTCACGCGAAGGCGAGTGCTGGAAGTTGACAGCAGCGCCGTCACGCTGCCGACGAAAGAGGTGGTTCGGCGCTGTGATGGGCGTCAAGCAGGTCTCCCAAAGCCGGACCGCCGCCACGACAGCCGCAACGCAGCCTCGAGCGGCTCGAAGGACACCACTGTGACGCACGCGCTGGTGCCGCCCGCGGAGCTGTTGCAAGAAGAGGCCGATTTCCTCGAGCGCCTCGGGCTCGGCGGTTACGAGTCGCCGTTGCGCTCCTTTCACGGAGCGGTCGTCGATTGCCTCGAGGGTGAGGTTCAGCGCCAGGTGAATACGGCGAAGCACGAGCTGCTCTTTTTCGTGCGCCGGTGCGGTGGCTCGTGCACGGGCCTGGCCATGGTGGCTCGGCGACGAGGGCCAAGCCTGCGAACGCGCGGGACGGTCTTCGAGATGCGACGCATTGCCTCCGCCGGCCCTAAAGGGTCGGGTGCGCAGCTGCATTGGCACCTGTGCGACGCGCTCGTGCGGCACGCGATCGAGCGGTGCGGCTGGCGCGCGCCGGATGAGCTCACGATGGTGCTGACGCTCCAGAGCTGCACCTGGCGTGCGGGCGGGTTCTACAAGAAGATGGGCTGGGAGGCCTTGCCATCGCGCGCCACACGGGACGGCCGGGCAGCCAACCCGACCTTGGCCGACCTCGGAGGCATGATGCGCCTCAATCTGACGGACAGGCCAGCGTGGAGCCAGTACTGGCAGCCCGGCGCCACGCCGGCAGTCAAGAGGGCGGCGGCCGATACGGCGGCGGGCGGTACGGCGGCGGCCGAGAAGGCCGAGGCTGAGCGGCTCGCATCGGAAACGTGTGCGGCCTCGTTCACAGCTGCCGAAGAAGAGGCCTCGTTCACAGCGAACGCCAACGCAGTCTGGGACGCGGCGCCTGCTGCTCGCACGCCGACGCCCGCATCGCGGTCCACATCGAGCAGCAGGAGCTCGTCGCTGGGCCTCATCTCCCCCTACTTGCCCTCGTCCTCGAAGCTTAAGTCGGCGCGGACCCAGGCCGGCGCCATTGTCAGCATCGTCGCAAGCGATTGGACGACGGCATACAATCCCTCGCCGCGAGGTGCGTTGCCGTCCACAGTTGACGCGTGAGATCGCGTGCGACGTATCGAAACGCTTCAATGCAATATATTATATTTATCTAGATCGTTCTTTTCGTACCTGGGCTGGCCGCTGGCACATAATGAGCTACTTTCGCGCAGGCGACCTGTGCATTCGCCGCGCCTGTTGAAATCTGGTGAGGAGGTGCTGTGATGTGCTTGTTTCGTCAACATGTCGGACCTCGATTTGTGCGCTCCAACCCCACCGGAACCGTCGCGAAGAGGTGGTTCGCCATCCACGAGGCACATTCACTCACCCACCCTCCTGCCCTGTGATCGCTAAACGCTGTGCAGGAACAGCGGATGGGGCCAGCAGCAGCAGCAGCAGCAGCAGATGTTACAAGATGCACAGCTTCCCGGCATGCAGCTTCCCGGCGCGCAGCTGCCTAGCGATCAACTTCCCGACTTTGACTTTGGCGGCGATTCTAGCGGCGGCCTGCTGCCGGCAATGCCCGGTGCGCTCGGGCTGCCATCGGCGCAAGACTTTGGCGGTTTCGAGCTGGAGCAGCACAGCGGTGGCATGGGTGGCTTTTCGGGTGACCAGCCGCTCTTTCCCGGGCAGCAGCAGCAGCAGCAGCCGCAGCAGCCGCAGCAGCCGCAGCAGCCGCAGCAGCCGCAGCAGCCGCAGCAGCCGCAGCACCAGCAGCACCAGCAGCAGCACCAGCAGCACCAGCGGCAGCAGCAGCAACAGCAGCAGCAGCGACGGCAGCAGCAGCAGCGACGACAGCCGCAGCAGTGGCAGCCGCAGCCACAGCCGCCGCAGCCACCGGCGGCGGCGGGGCTGACGTGGCGGCATGCGACCGATGAGGAGAGCACTTACGAGCCCTCGACCACGGAGGAGGCGGAGGACGACGGGCGCCACACCCGCGATGGCTCCGCAGTGGACACGTCGCCCCTCCTCTCGACGGATGACGGCGAGAGCGCCGTCGAGATCCGCTCACGACGGCGCGACTGGGCGCGCCGGCACAGCCTGCAGGATTCCGGAGCCGACGCGTCGGCGGAAGCGTCGGCCATCGAAGACACAGCCACGCCCACCGAGGCTGCGCTTGACGAGGCGCTGCCTCACATGCGCCGTCCTGAGCGCCGCCCGGGAGCCGCTGAGGGCAGCCGGCAGCGGTCGTCGCGCGCCTCTCCGTTCGACGACTGGGCGGGCTCACTCGTCGGTGTGTTGCAGCGCGTCTTCGGTGACGGCGCCGTACCGAGCGGGCGCGGACCTGAGAGCGCGACTGTGGGGAATCGGACTGTGGGGAATCGGAATTTGGGCGAGACCCGCCGCAGGACGCACGCGCCGGTTCGCGGTTCGGTCGCCGACGGGAGTGGTGTGGCGGCAGCTAGCGCGCTCGCGCTGGCGGCTCCCGACGATGCAGGCGCCGGCGAGCACGCGGGCGATGACGAGGATGATGCACTTGCCGAGGACGCACCGGCCGTTGACGAACCTCAGGCGTCCGTTGACGAACCTCAGGCGTTTCAGGCGTCCGTGTCAGGAGAGCGGGCGGCGACACCTAGCGCAGCTGCCGACGGAGACGAAGGTGATGCTGACGAGGCGGCGGCCGCCGCAGTAGCCGCGGCCGTGGCCGCGGCCGCCGTTGAAGGCATCGATGACGCGGACGACGATGTGAGCGATCTGCCGCCTCTGCGTGCGTGGCAGCGCTCTGAGCCGCCACCGCTGGAGAGCCCACCGCAATACAGCCCCATGGACACCCCTCGTCCACTAAGCCCGACTCCGAGCCCGGACGTGCGTTCCGGCTCGGCGACGCCGCAGCTGAGCACGCAGTTGCTTCCGCTGCCGCCGCACCGGAGCCCGCCCATTACGCCCCATCCCCGCAGCGGGAGCGCCACCCCGCAGGTGCCCGTCACGGCGCCCCATTCGGGCGCGGCCACGCCCTCTTATCCACGTGCGGAGCCCTTACATGCGACCCCCGTGATCGATCTGCTCGCTGCCTCCGCACGTGCCACCGCCGCGCGCTCGGCCGAAGCCTCGCGCCAGTCTGCTGCTGCCGCCGCCGCCGCCGCCGCCGCCGCCTCGCGCTCCCGCGCGGCGGGTGGCGCGCCGCCAGAGAGCATCACGAGTGCCGACGCCGACGCCGGCGCGGAGCCGACTGAGCCTGCTGAGCCTGCTGAGCCTGCCGAGGCGCCCGCGGCTTCCGAGGAGCCCGACTCGGTGGATGGAGGCGAGGTGATGTCTCTGCAGGGTGGTGGCTCGCAACCGACGGAGTCACCGTCGGCGCGAGCCGCGCGACCGAGCTCGTCGAGCCTCACGCACATGGTGGCGGCAGCGGCGGCGGCGGCGGCGGCGGCGGCGGCGGCGGCGGCGGCGGCGGCGGCGGCGGCGCCTCCCGTCGCCCGTACTGCACGTGCGCCCGCACTGACAGCGAGGGCCGCGCCCGCCGAAAGTGCCGCAACCCTCAGACACGCCCCCCCCCACCCATCCCCCCTGCCCCACCCCCGCGTCTCCCCAACTACCATGAGCTTAGCTGAGCAAGCGGCCACCATGGCAGTGCACCAGATTGTTCGTCTAGAGACGTCGGCAGCGGATGGCGCCGCGATGGATCTTGCCGCCGTGGGCGGCGGCGACAGCAGCCGTGCTGGGCTCGATGGCACGTTTCCCACAGGCGCTGCGCCGGCGATGAGTACCGATGGCGACGCGATGCTCGCGCGGAGCCTTGCCTACCATGCGCAGGTGGTCGCGCGGCTCGCGCTTGTGCCGTTGGGTACTGGGTTGGTTCCTGAGGTGGCAATGGCCGTCGCGCCGTTGACGACGCTGCAGGCGACGCGCGTGCTCGCAGAGGTTGATGCGGAGCTCCAGGGCGGCGAGATAGGGCCCGAGATGCGCCGAGATGAGCTCGCCGAGATGCGCCGAGATGAGCTCGCCGAGATGCGCCGAGATGAGCTCTCGACGCAAGCCGAAGTGGAGGCTGCGTGGGAGGCGCGGGAGGCGGCGCTGGCAGAGGCGCGAGAGGCGGCGGCAGAGCATGCGCCTCTCGCAATAGCAGCCTTGGCGGCAGCGGCGCAGGCGGCAGCAAGCGCAGGGGCACACGAGTCGGGCGCTGTAGCGGGCGCGGAGGCGACGGCGGCGTCGGCAAGGGCGGTCGCAGAGGCGAGGCAAGCCGCCGCAGCGGCGCAACTTGCCGAGGCACAGGCGAGGGAGGCGAGGGCGCAGGCGAGGGTGGCGTTGATGGAGGCGAGGGAGGCGGACGTGACCGCTAGACTGGCGGAAGCGCAGGAAAGGGTGGCGGAGGCGTACGCGGCAGTTGATGCCATTGACGCCGCAGAGGACGAGGGCGACGAAGCCGTCGAGGCAGCGGCGGACGCGGCGGAGGCAGCGGCGGCGGCAGCGGCGGCGGCAGCGGCAGAAGCGTCGCAACTGCCTCCGCAGGTTGGCGCAGAGGCGGCTCGATGGCGCAGAGAGGCGATAGCGGCTCCGCCCCGCGCCTCCTCCTCGCCCCCGCCCTCCTCGCCCCCCCCGCCACCCTCGCCCCCCCCGCCCCCCCCGCCCCCCCCGGCCCCCCCGGCCCCCCCGGGCCCCCCGCCCCGACTGATCTCGCTGAGCTCGCGGGGCGCAGGCGGCCCGCGGCAGTACCAGCCGAGTGCCTACCAGCCTGATGCCGGGTCGCCGAGCATGCAGCCGCATGCATCGCAGCCGCATGCACCGCAGCCGCATGCATCGCAGCCGCATGCATCGCAGCCGCATGCATCGCAGCCGCATGCACCGCAGCCGCATGCATCGCAGCCGCATGCACCGCAGCCACCACCTTCAGCGGCGGCCAGCGCTCGTTCCGCCTTCGAGGGCCTGGAGGCGCTCGAGGCGATGGTGGAGGCGGAGAGGGCGCTCCGTGTCGCAGGTACGTCAGCGCTGGCCGCCGCTGACGCCCTCGTTGCGCTGAGCGTGCTCGTGGCAGCATGCGCCCATCCACCTGTGGCAGCTTCACCACTGTCCCCCGAGCGGCGCGCCTCGGGCGGCCGGCGTGAGCGCCTCGAGGCTCTACGCTCACACATCGAGGCGCGCGTGGGCGGTCGCGCCGTCTTGGGCACCGTCTTGGATGCGGACCAGCTAGGCGAGAGGAGCGGCTCAATGGGCGCCGTTACAGGCGCCGTTACAGGCGCGAGCCACCGGGAGGGCGGCGGTGGTGCCGCTGGGAGTGGCCCTGATGGTGGCCTGGGCGGCGGTGGCGGCAGCGGTGGAGGTCCCAATTGGAATCCCAATTGGAATCCCAATTGGGTTCCCAATTGGGTGCCCATCGAGGCGCATGACGAGACTGTCGGACTTGCCGCTGCGGACGCGGAGGACGAGGAGGCGGCGCAGGTGGCGGCCGCTGCGCTGGGCTCGGAGCGTATGCATGAATACCTCGGGCGCGTTCCACCTTCACTACAGCCCGCGGTCCGCGCGCTGTGCCGGCGCCCGCTCGGCGACTTATGCCGGCGCGTGTGTGCAGGTCCCCGGGCCTCCTCCGCCATCGCGCGCGTAATCGAGCTCACCACCGAGGCAGCGGTCGCCGCCGAGAGCGGTCGCGGTGCAAGCGGCAGCGGACCCACCGCCGAGACAAGCGCTGTCCCTAGTACCTCGGGCACGGCTGGCGACGCGCACCGACCTGCGCGGTTGGGGGTGACGGTGCTCGTATGGGCAGTGCTGGATACCATGCTACCTTCAGAGCTCTGCGCACTCTGTGCAGGCGACCGGCGCCCCCTCCGCCGGCTGCTACCGGCCTTCCGGCGCGCGCTGCACCAGCTGGTGCACCCTCGCCAAGAGATGCCCACTAGCGGCACTGGCGGCGCCGGCGGTGCTGGCGGTGCCGGTGCCGGCAACAGCACCTGCGGTGGCCTCTCTGCGGCGGAGGTGTCCCTTCCAGCTCGGAACGCTGGAAGTTGCCGGCCCATAGAGTCCACTGAGCCCACTGAGTTGCCGCCGCCGGGCGTGCCGGCGCCGGGCGTGCCGGCGCCGGGCGTGCCGGCGCCGGGCGTGGCGGCGCCGGGTGTGGCGGCGGCGCGAGCTCCGATGGAGGGCGGCGGGAGCTCGAACTTCGAGCCGGCACGCGATGCGATCGGTCGGCTGGTAGACGAATGGCTCGGATCCGCGGATGGCTGGTCACACTCACGATGGATGTTCACACATAGGGCGCGCACCTCCGCCTCGGCGCGTGGCCTCGCCGCTATTGGCGCTGCCTCCCATCGGCGCTGCCGCGCGCTGCTGCTAGACATATGTCTCTTCGCGTACGCGCTGCCGCCCTCGCGCCGCTTCTCAGCAGGCGTGTGCGACGCGTGGGGCCGGTTCGCCCACCGGCTGCTGCGCGCGTGGGAAGCCGAGCTGCGCATGGGGGGCGATGACGCCGCGGCCCTCCTGGGGGGAGCCATCGAGCGCGCGTGGGCAGTGGGTGTGCCATCGCTCGCGCCGCTTGCGCCGCTCGCCTCGGCGCTCGTGCGCGGCCACATGCTCCGCTGCTTCGTGCCTGCGTACTCCGAGTATACCCTGGCCGAGGAGCGACGCCTGCCGCCGCCGTCGGCCGGCCTGCCGCCCGTGCTGCCGCTGGCTCCCTTTGACCTGTCGCTGCCGCCGCTCGTGCTGCCGTCTGGGGGTGGCGCGCCCGCGGCGGCCTTGCAGCGCGCGTTCTGGATCGAGATGATCGAGAATGGTCTCGAGGATTAGACGCTGCCTACTTGTAGAAGATGTTTGCATATGTACATGTACCGTGGCCCTGTTGGCTCTTGGCTGCATAGACCATAGAGCCCTGCCCAGTGTCCACCCGCGGCTATACTGAAGATGAGGCACTCACTAATTGAACAGTTGAGTTGACTCAGAAAAGGGGCGGCGGGCGAGGGAGCCCCGCCGCCTCGCTCGTGCCCTGTGATCGACCGGATATTTCCCGGAATTCACACACGCGTCTCACACCGTTACATTCCACAGGTCATCAACGAGGTGGCGCCAAGAAAGACCATCACATTTTTCAGGTGGGCATTGGTTGGCGTGCGCGATTCAACCGTTCGGGCGCTGCGGGCACGACGGGGAGCACCCACGCCCGCGCACCTCCTCGCCAAACTCGCACTGACATGCACCATGCTCGATATTCCGTGACCCCCGCAGCGAAACAATGCCTCCCAAGAAGACCGGCGGTGTCGAGAAGAAGGAGCCTAAGGCTGGCGGCAAGAAGCCCGTGACGGGCTTCATGAAGTTCAGCGCGGAGCGCCGCCCCACCCTCAAGGCGGAGCAGCCCGACCTCACCTTCGGCGGGGTACGCCTCACCGTAGTGCCCCACGCCCCCTCCCGACTGCCCTGAGCCCCACTCACGCGTCCTGAATCATT
>Ga0180442_101819_pt1 | contig 12476 bp, 10 predicted proteins | sample ChrtobMetP5_16mM_FD_119746 | JGI IMG/M metagenome (GOLD analysis project Ga0180442, IMG submission 119746) | Chrysochromulina tobin associated microbial communities from unialgal haptophyte culture, Seattle, Washington, USA - P5_16mM MetaG | ecosystem: Host-associated > Algae > Haptophytes >... | reverse complement strand
GCTCGTCTGTCTGGTCATTCGTGATGGTGACCGCCATTCTGCGAGAGTCGGGTTGTAGAAGGGGTGGACTCGCGGCGATCTGAGAAAGGTCTCTAGGACCATAAAAAACCCAAAAAGGGTTTTAACACATTAGCTAGCACCTGACCACCTGTGTACATGTAGGAGGTAGAATGATGACTAGAGGGTTGCAAGTCATGTCGTGTTTGAATTTCGTTGCCGTTTCATCGATGCATGCCAGCCATGAAGAACTTGGATTTGGTTTCGTGTTCGCGCAAGGAATGGGGTCTGTAGAAATTGCAGCCACGGCTCTCCAAGAAAGCCACCGTTCGCATGAGTACGAGCGCTTGCGCTGGACGCATCCCGAGTATGCGCTCGGTGCCCTGAGCCGCAACATTCGGTACCGTGGCGTCATGCCGCCTGGAGGCACTCCTCATGATTATGCAGTGGCACGGCCACCTTGCGTGGGACGTGCGTGGGTCAACTCGCGTGGGTCAACTCGCGTCGGTCGACTCGCTTGGGTGCATGGCCGACCTTTCGAAATGCCGGCGACTATGGACCTTTGGCAGGACGGCAAGTGGCGACCCAAGCAACGCGTGAGCGGGCTCACTCCGGAACCGGATGACGCTGAGGGACGACCCAAGTGGCGACCCAAGCAGACCTCGCCGGCGTCTTCGGAGAGCCCTGCTGAGCATGCCGTGCAAACCGTGCCTTCGGCGCCAGCCAGTGGAAGCATTCACCGCGCAAACCCGTGGCTTGCCTCGTCCTCCTCCACAGCCTCCATAGCTGCCCATCAAGGCTCGACGCTCGCAAGCTCAGAGAGGGCGGAAGCGACTATGGCTTGCACTCGCGCCGTCGCCAGCACGCCTCGCCCCACCAGCACGCCTCGTCCCACCAGCACGCCTCGTCCCACCAGCACGCCTCGTCCCACCAGCACGCCTCGTCCCACCAGCACGCCTCGTCCCACCAGCACGCCTCGTACCGCTAGCAGCCCGAGGGCCCGAGAGCAGCACAGCTCGGCTCGGGGCTCCGAATGCTCCGAGATGCGTGCCGAGATGCGTGCCGAGATGCGGAGCTCGATGGGGAGATGCGAGCTCGGTGCTGAGATGCGTGCGGAGGTGCCACCACCTCCGCCGCTTCTACCATCCCCGCCATCCCCTACGCCATCCGCGCGATACCAACCTTGCACCGAGTCACGCGCGCGCTACAGCTGGCCTCCCTCGCCGCCGCCTCGTCCGCCGCCCACGACTCCCCCTGATGCATGGCAGCTGAAGCAAGCATGGGCGCAGGAGCAAGCAAGGCTGGGCGAGGCGGCCTTCGGCTCGTCGCCCATGCTCGCTGCACGGCGTAAGGAGGCGCGCCCGATGCCTGCGCACGTGGCTCATTTCCACCAGCTCACTCCCTCGAGGGAATCTCTCCAGCTCGACTACAAGTGGCGCGGCAATCCCTTCCCAGGCGGCAGTGCGAACAAGAATTGGCCCGCCGCCAAAGACCCGCGCTATGATGCTTGAGAGGCTCAACGCGGACGGAGTCGGACGAAGCCAGATTCATCGATTGCCAAGATTGAAACGGTTGCAATCACGGACGAAGCACGAAACCAGAGAGCCAGGGCGAGAGCGCCCCCTCTTCCGCACAGTTTGTCGTCCTCTGTCATGCCTCGTGGTAGGTGGTTTACGCGTAGTATGCTTTCTAGGCGCAGCATCCTGCACAACACATCTCGCACAACGTGTTTTATCACGCTCCCCGCAAGCAGGTGCTCAAGTGCTCAAGTGCTCAAGTGAGAGTTGTAAAAAAGTCACTCATTCACGTTCCCACGGTCGGCCACGCGAAAACATTGACGAATCTGCTGATGCGGGTTTTTGGTTCATGCGGACGGTTCTCGTGATTGCGCTCCTCGTGAGCCCGCTCTCGCGCTCGTTCCTACAAGACTCGTCGACTTTGCCGGCTCATCCTCCTCCGCCGCCGCCTCCTCCGCCTCCTCCGCCTCCGCCAGCTCCTCTGATGCCTCCGATGATGCCGTCATGGGAAGCGCGGCTCGAGAACGAATTGTTGAACCAGGCTCGCGACGCGCTCGACAAGGCGCGCGACGCGCTTGACAAGGCGCGCGACGCGCTCGACAAGCAGTTTGGCAACTGGACACATGTGTTCCACGACGTCAACTTCACTGATCTCGAGGAGGCGCTCGTACCGGAGCTCGAGAATCTGATTAACACGACGCTCTGGAGGCTAAGACACAGCAGCGGCAAGGACGAGGAGAGGCCGCTAGGCCTTCCTGCCGCTGACGTTGGCACCGCCGCCCACCCGAAAGTCATCATCCGAGATTACTCGTCCCAACAGGGGACTTTCCTCAAGGTCACCACTGCCACCGCTCTCGCGAGTGGCACCGCCATCGCGAGTGGCGCTGCCGTGCCCCGCCTGCCTCCTGAGCTCGAAGCTGCGCTCGAGCTGACGAGATTCGAGCTGGATTTCGTTGGAGCGGCTCCAGAGCACATCCCAGCCGACGCGCTCGGATTTCGCCTGCGCATGCAAGACGACGATCGCTTGCGCCAGTTCGTGGGCTCAAATCATTCGCGCCTCCCGCGTGCCGCGCAGCTCAGAGACGGCAGTCTCATCTTTGTGGTCGAGCGCTCGCTGAGTGGCGACTTCGTTTGCAAGTGGCAGCCTCGCCGAGCTGTCGACACGCCGCTCGCGCCGCTCGCGCTCGCCCATGCGCTTACGGCGTTGACCGACGCCTCCGTCGCTGACGCTGACGCCTCGTCCCCTCCCGCTGCCGCTGACGGCTTCGACCTGATGGCCAGCAAGACCTTCGGTGCGGCCTCCGCGAATGTGATCGGCGCTGTGATGGGCGCGGCGCTGCTCCTGCTGCTGCTCCGGCGCCGCGTGCCTCGCGCGCCCTACCACAACGAGCAGACGAGCGGGTATGTGCTGTGGGTGCACTCGCCGCGCGTACCTCTTGGCCCCCAGGGGCGGAGTTGGATCTGATCGAGCCACTGTACTGTTCAAAGGAGGATGTGATGGCATCGAGTCTGCACTCGCACCGCACTCGCACCGCACATCCAGTCGGCCAGGGCGGCCTTGCCATACCGTTGACACACGCTGACAGTGTCTCAACTGCAGCCGTGCCGGTCGCTCCGGTGTATAAAGTATGAGAGTAGGAGTCATAGAGAAGGACAGCGTCTTAGAGCATTGTCGGCATGTGTCGGGGGACAAGGCGCCATAAATTGAAAATCTTGTTGTTATGCGCCCCCCACGTTGTGTCTCCACGGGACCTGTGGCTGCACGTCTTGCCGAGACGGCAAATTAACGTGAACGTGAACGTGAAAATCTTGTTGAACGAAACTTCAAATATCGGGGACTCCGTCGGCCGTCGGCTCATCGCGATCGGCTTTGTCAACATGGCGATCTTCATGCTCGCGCTCGTCACATCTAAGCTGGTCATTCAGAATAGCGCCGTTAAGAATCTGTGGGCCGACCACGGCTCGGGCTCAGCCCATGACGTGACCGTGTGGTCCACTGCGCCGCCCGCTGATTTCCTTGCACTCGGAGACTACGCGCAAGTTGGCTACGGGGACGCTGGCACATTCTCCAACTGGGAAGTTCCCTACGGCCCGCCACTGGCCGTCCGTGAGCTCAACGCATCCGAGGGCCTTCTCGCGGCGCCCATCGGCTGGACCAAGCTCTACACCGCCAGCGCGTCTTCGCCATTCACGCTATGGCGACCAGCAGCGCGGGCGGGCTACGTGTCACTCGGCGACGTCGGTACCGTCGACGGCAAGGAGCCACCTGCGGGCAAATATACGACGGTGCACGAGAGCTGCGTGGTTTCATGCCCGGCTGATGTCATGTTGTGGGGCGACAAGGACGGTCGGGTCGCATTGTACGGCGCTCGTGGAGACGAAGGCGCCAGAGCCGTCTCGACCGGCAGTCTGCTTGCGGACGTGGTCTCTTATCCGACAGGCGCACTCGTGGCGCAGCAGATGGCGCTGTGCCTCAAGCCCTCGTGCCTCAGCGACAGCGATGACGTGCCCGAGCAGCTCCACATTGCCCTCGGCTACACCCCCGACACGATGGCTGTGCAGTGGGCGGCGGCCGTGGGCGGCGGCGCCTCCACACTATGCTCGCGGGGGAAGGCGGTGGCCGTCCACTATGGCTTCAAGGGCGGCGCGCTCTCGCGCTCGGCCGTGGCTGACTGCACGCCCTTCAACCTCGGCTCGGGTCAGCTGTCTCAGGAGAATTGGAATGCAAGTACGACTCGACCACTGATTGCAACGCTCATCCCACTGATTGCAACGCTCATCCGTATGCACTGATTGCAACGCTCATCCACATACACACGCGCCATGCACACGCGCCAGCTCCCGCACGTGCGTACACGACGCGCAGCCCTCTACCCTGGCATCTGACCTGCCCTCGCCCGGTCGCAGCGCTGCGCGGCCTCGCGGCCTCCACCGAGTACTCATATCAAGTCGTGAGTGGCGACGCGAGCTCGGCACTGCTCTCGTTCCGCACCGCCCCGGACGCGAGCACGCTCACGGCGCAGCTGCCCCACCAGTTCGTGATCTATGGGGACCTCGGCCACAAAGTTCCCACCGGTTCGTCCACGATCATGCCGTACGTCACCAGGGACGTGAGGGACGGCCCTCCGGGGCTGCCGCGCCCTTACATCGATATGGTGCTCCACGTGGGCGACTTCGCATGTGCGCGATTCCAATCTGGCCGTTCGGACCTGCCAGCTGCCTCCAGCCTTGTGCTGCGTGCTGCTCGCCCCACCCTCCGCCGCCCGCACTCACACGCCCTCCGCCCTCGCCTCGGCCGACTCTCCCTGCATGCAAGTGCTCACCACGGCGCCCTCGCCTCGGGCCGACTCTCCCTGCATGCACGTGCTCACTACGGCGCCCTCGCCTCGGGCCGACTCTCCCTGCATGCACGTGCTCACTACGGCGCCCTCGCCTCGGGCCGACTCTCCCTGCATGCAAGTGCTCACCACGGCGCCCTCGCCTCGGGCCGACTCTTCCTGCATGCAAGTGCTCACCACGGCGCCCTCGCCTCGGGCCGACTCTCCCTGCATGCAAGTGCTCACTACGGCGCCCTCGCCTCGGGCCGACTCTCTGCATGCAAGTGCTCACCACGGCGCCCTCGCCTCGGGCCGACTCTCCCTGCATGCAAGTGCTCACCACGGCGCCCTCGCCTCGGGCCGACTCTCGCCTCCGCAGACGATTATGACTCCAACGGCGGCCAGACGGGCCGCCTCTTCATGAACGACCTCCAAAACTTCTCCGCGTACGTGCCCTACATGATCTCGCACGGAAACCACGAGGCGGGCTTCAACTTCGCGCACGTGACCGAATTCTTCCGCTCGCAGCCGAGCAACACGGGCACCATCGCCACTGGCGCCTCGCCCTCGTCGCCCAACAACTGGTGGTTCTCGTGGAACTACGGCCTGGTGCATTTCGTCACGATCTCGACTGAGGTCTTCTCCGACCATCCCACGCTGGTGCCGCGGATGCTCGCGTGGCTCGAGGCGGACTTGGAGGCTGCGAACGCCAACCGGACGCTCGCGCCCTGGATCATCGTGCACGGCCACCGCCCGTGCTACTGCTCGTGCGACGGCGACTGCGACGGCGGTGCCACCGAGGTGCGCCTGGGACTCGAGCCCCTTCTCTACAAGTATGGAGTCGAATTCCTCATCGTCGGACACGAGCACAACTACGAGCGCAGTAGGTTGACGACGTCTCGAACGCGCGCCCTGATCGCCACAACCGCCCTGCATGCACGTGCTCACCACGGCGCCCTGATCGCCACAACCGCCCTTGCCTTGCGTGGCACCCCGCTGCCCATGCCGCCGCCCATGCCGCCGCCCATGCCGCCGCCCCTGCCGCCGCCCCTGCCGCCGCCCCTGCCTTGCGTGGTGCCAACAAGTGACCCTCGTCGACCCCACGGCTCCGCAGTGTTCGACGTGGCGCCCAAGGAGAACCTCAAGGATCCGTGGCTCTCGGGCGTGACGACGCAGAGCACCACCGACATGCCCGCCACCACGTACATCGTCGTCGGCTCGGCGGGCAACCAGGAGGACCACGAGCCGTTCACGCGGCAGCCCCCCGAGCGCGTCGCTCTCCGGCTGAATGAGTATGGGTACGGGCGTATGCTCGTGCACAATGCCACACACCTGAGCTGGCAGTTTGTGATCACGGATGGTTCACAGTCGCCCCCGAAGTACGACGTCATCGGCGACAATGTGACGTACGTCATGCACCACCACGGCCCTTTTGCTCAGCGCCGTGCCGAGCGCGCCAGCAAGTGAGCGAGACGTAAACATGATCTGGTGGTGTCCACGCCACGGAGTGGAGGTTGAGGAGCCATCGCGTTTGGTGGGATCTATTGTGAATTGTGAACGTGATGGGTTGCTGGTGTAACTGATTGTCGGCGACCTGGATGTTCTCAGGAGCGTCATCACGTTCGTGGGGGTCTATGCGGGTTTAGTCGAGTCGATGGTCGGAACGTGAACGTGGGTGTTGCTGTAAGCAAGCTACTTAGAGCGAAACGAACACAAGTGTCTAGACAAGCGCGTTTTGCTTGCTTGCTTCGTGTTGCTGAGCGTAACTGTTTCGCTACTTGTGCAGTTAGCACACACGCGCGACCGAGAGGTTTGTTCGGGCCTCTGCGACGCATTCATCCGTTCCGAATCCAAAGTGGCGTTGGCAGCCACTGCTGGATTTGCACACCACATCATGTGCCCCCTAGCCCTTTTCGGTTTGCCGTCGCTCCCCTCGCTCGCAGCTGAGCACTCCCCATGTGCCCCCTTGTGCCCCCTAACCCTTTTCAGTTTGCCGTCGCTCCTCTCGCGCTCGCAGCTGAGCGCTCCCCTTGTGCCCCCTAACCCTTTTCGGTTTGCCGTCGCTCCCCTCGCGCTCGCAGCTGAGTGCTCCCCCGTGTGACCCCTACCCCTCGATCGTCCCTCAGAATTTATCGTCTACGGGTTTGCCATCGACCCCAAACACCCCTGCCATGCGAGCTGCATTCAGATGGCGAGCGGTCGCGTGTGCCGCTGGCTCTCATCTCACTCCTCTTGTCTTATGGCAGACGGATGGCAGTCACTTCCCGCATCTGGACATCCCCCAGGAGACGACCACCACCACCCCGGCGGCGTTTCCACACCAGCACGCCGAGGCCGGCCAGGAGGCCGAGGGCGAGAATGACACAAACGACGCTCACGCCGATGATCGTCGAGTTGTCCGACGGACCTCCGACGGACAGCCCTAGGGGGCTGGAGGTGGAGCTTGGAGGCGGGGGCGGCGACGGGGGCGGGGGCGGCGGCGGCGACGGCGGCGGGGGGGAGACGAAGGACGTCGGGGAGTGGCTGTGCTGCGGAGAGGGGGGGTGGGGCGGGGAGTGGCTGTGCGGAATGTGGCTGTGCGGAATGTGGTTGTGCGTCGATGGGCAGTCCGAGGAGGTCCGGCAATATCTTCCTCCTCCTGACGCTCCACAGCAGTAGTAGGGCACCCCGCCCACTTGTATCGAGCTACCAGGGTTGAAGCCAGTACTTCCTGAGCACGAGTACATGTTGGGCGCGCACTGCGACGACTGCGACGGCGGTGACGGGGGCGGGGGCGGTGACGGGGGCGGGGGCGACGCAGCGCAGCTTGGAGCGCCAGTGGTCGGGCATGAACTCCACACAGGCAAATCGCCAGTGATAGTGATTCCCGGGGGGTAAGGGCCAGAGCAGGCAGTCTGTTCGGAGCAACTGCTGTAACCAGCGGGAACGACGGACCGGGTCCATCTCCCTTCCGAGCAGTCGAACCACAGGTATCTATTGGTAGCGGGGTCAGAAAGCCCAGTACCAGAATAGGCTTGGTAGATGTACATCTGTCCTCCTGAACAATCATTGCAAGTAGAATACCATTGGGTCTTGTAGTAGTACTCATTGGCCCACTGATTCGGGGTCCCATATGTAAATGTGAGAGGCCCATACGCACAATCGCCGCATGAAACATAACAACGTGGCAACTGCTTAGGACGAGGGCCGCAGTCGGAGCAGTCGGTGCCGAACCCGCAACTGCTGTATTCGGCGCCGGGTCCGCCATCGTCGCAATCGCCGTTGGAGGCGTAGTTGCACGTGTTAAGGCAGAAGGTCTGTGCCGGCGGCGGCGGCGGGGGCGGCCGCGGGGGCGGTGCGAGACAGGACGGAGCGCCACTGTACGGGCATGAACTCCAGGCTGGATCAATAATCGTACCCGTGGGGTAAGGGCCAATACAGGCATACTGATTGGGGCACGCGCGGTCACCAGCTGGAACGACGGACCGGGTCCATCTCCCTATCGAGCAGTCGAACACCAGGTAGACATTACAGGGTAAGGCAGAAAGCCCAGTACCAGTATATGCTTGGTAGACGTACATCCGTCCTCCACTGGCAACTCCTGAACAAGGACTGCAAGTATTAGACCATTCGGTCTTGTAGTAGAACTCATTGGCCCACTGCGTCCCACCAGATGTAAATGTGACAGGCCCATAATTACAAGCGCCGCACCCAGATGCGCAAAGTGTCAACCGGTCCGCCATTGGGGGCGGTGGCGATGGGGGCGGGGGCGGCCGTGGGGGCGGGGGCGGCCGCGGGGACGGGGGCAGTGGCGATGGGGGCGGGGGCGGCCGCGGGGGCGGTGCGAGACAGGATGGAGCACCGCTGTACGGACATGAACTCCAGGCAAGATCAATAATCTCTCCCGTGGGGTACGGGCCCGGACAGGCAAACTGATTGAGGCAAAGGCTGTAACCCGCGGGAACGACGGACCTTGTCCATCTCCCTATCGAGCAGTCGAACCACAGGTAGACATTCCAGGTTAAGTCAGAAAGCCCAGTGCCAGTATACGCTTGGTAGATGTACATTTCCCCTCCACTGGCAACACTTGAACAAGCACTGCAAGTGAAATAGTAGCTGGTCTTGTAGTAGTACTCAGCCGGATAGCCTGTAAGTGTGATTGTCGTCGTTGCGCCCGATAAACAATTGCCGCATGTTAATGGACAAGTAGCCAACCGGTCTGGACGAGGTCCGCAGTCGTCGCAGTCGGTGCCGATGTCGCAAGCTCCGGTGAACTCGGCGCCCGGGCCGCCATCGTCGCATGTGCCCTGGTTGGCGTAGGAGCACGTGTTTGTGCAAATGGTCTGTGCGCTGGTGAAGCCCACCATCATGGCGAGGAAGATTGTGCGGGCGAGTCGAGGCACCGACCCAAAGCGGCCCGCCGAGCCCCGCCGAGCCGAGAGTCGGCACGACAGAGAGGCGGCACGAGCGCACATCGATCCGCGACGGGCGCAAAAGAGGAAAGGGCGCGATCCGGAACACTCCTCCCCGATCTTCCAGAAATTCATAGACGCAGCGCTCGTGCTAGACGCATCTACGCGTGTCGCAGCGGCCGCAAGAAGCTGCCTGATCGATCTGCACATGCATTGCGTCGACGACAGTGCCCTTGTGTCCAAGACGGCGACAACAATGCTTGCGCAAGGAAGCTGACCTTGCGAGCCTCACGCGGATCTGTCACGTTGAGCTGCTATACATAGACGCAGCGCTCGTGCTAGACGCATCTACGCGTGTCGCAGCGGCCGCAAGAAGCTGCCTGATCGATCTGCACATGCATTGCGTCGACGACAGTGCCCTTGAGTCCAAGACGGCGACAACAATGCTTGCGCAAGGAAGCTGACCTTGCGAGCCTAACGCGGATCTGTCACGTTGAGCAGCTATACATAGACGCAGCGCTCGTGCTAGACGCATCTACGCGTGTCGCAGCGGCCGCAAGAAGTTGCCTGATCGATCTGCACATGCATTGCGTCGACGACAGTGCCCTTGAGTCCAAGACGGCGACAACAATGCTTGCGCAAGCAAGGAAGCTGACCTTGCGAGCCTCACGCGGATCTGTCACGTTGAGCAGCTATACATAGACGCAGCGCTCGTGCTAGACGCATCTACGCGTGTCGCAGCGGCCGCAGGAAGCTGCCTGATCGATCTGCACATGCATTGCGTCGACGACAGTGCCCTTGAGTCCAAGACGGCGACAACAATGCTTGCGCAAGGAAGCTGACCTTGCGAGCCTCACGCGGATCTGTCACGTTGAGCAGCTATACATAGACGCAGCGCTCGTGCTAGACGCATCTACGCGTGTCGCAGCGGCCGCAAGAAGCTGCCTGATCGATCTGCACATGCATTGCGTCGACTACAGTGCTCTTGAGTCCAAGACGGCGACAACAATGCTTGCGCAAGCAAGGAAGCTGACCTTGCGAGCCTCACGCGGATCTGTCACGTTGAGGAGCTATACATAGACGCAGCGCTCGTGCTAGACGCATCTACGTGTGTCGCAGCGGCCGCAAGAAGCTGCCTGATCGATCTGCACATGCATTGCGTCGACGACAGTGCCCTTGAGTCCAAGACGGCGACAATGCTTGCGCAAGGAAGCTGACCTTGCGAGCCTCACGCGGATCTGTCACGTTGAGCTGCTATACATAGACGCAGCGCTCGTGCTAGACGCATCTACGCGTGTCGCAGCGGCCGCAGGAAGCTGCTCATCGATCTGCCGTGTGCTCTTTGCACCGCCGCCGTACTCCGATGGTCTGTGCTCGGCCTTTTTGTCGGCCCTTAACGATCGTAATGTAAATGGTCCTTACATCACGATCGTGAACGTAAATGGTCAGGTACAGTGAGTGAGCGGGCGAGCGGGCACCAGCTACCATACCATGACTCGCGCTGTAAACACTCCATGAGTGTACCATAGGGCTTAGGGGGCCACCCCAGGCACCCATACGCATGTACGGCAGTGAAACAACATATGTACATTGTGAATTAATAAGTTATAGGGAACATATATGGTAAATAGGGAATTAGGGAACCTGTAGGGAACATAATATGGTAGGTACAGTATACGATGCCGTGAGGCCGGCAAGGGCGATGGCGGCGGCAAGGGCGGCGGTGAGGGCGGCGAGGGCAGTGGGGGCTAGGGTGGTGGGGGCGAGGGTGGCGGTGCCGTGGGTGTTTGCGATGGCGGCGGCGGCGAGGGTGGCGACGAAGGCGGCGGCGGCGGCGAGGGCGGCGGCGGCGAGGGCGGCGGCGGCAAGGGCGGCAGCAACGGCGGCGGCGGCGGCGATGACATCGGCGGCCTGGGCGGCGGCGAGGGTGGCGGTGCCGAGGGTGTTGGGCGATGGCGGTGGTGGACTGGGCGGCGGCCTGGGCGGCGGTGAGGGCGACGGCGGTGAGGGCGGCGGCGGCGAGGGCGACGGCGGCGAGGGCGGCGGCGATGACGTCGGCGGCCTGGGCGGCGGCGAGGGTGGCGGTGCCGAGGGTGTTGGCTAGTCGAGAGGCTCGACTATCAGCAGGGTCACCGGATTATTGCCATGCAGAGGATCCATCAATGGAAGACGAGCCGGTGCACCCGGTGTCTCGGACATCTGTTGGAGGTCACAACACAAAAGCCCAGTGTCGGTCACCGCCTGCTGGGAGGCGGCGACTGCCTCATCAGCAGCTTGGATTTGTCCGGCGAACCTCGCGTAGACCTCCTTGCTTGCAGCAGCCTGTGCCGCCGGGAATTTCAGCGCAATTGCCAACTTTGTATCCAGGGCCTTCTGAACAGTCTCCATTAACACCTTCTTTTTTTCGATGGCCTTTTGGTGGACCTCTTGTGCCTTTTCGTGCGCGGTGTCGAGCGAGTTGAGAAAGGTCTCATAGGCCTCCTCCGCCTTTCTGCGCGTGCGACTTCCCTTTGGCGCAGTCAAGACTGCACGCGCATGTTCTGTTGCCGGCCTTACGAACATCGGGTAGACATGATTTTCTGACGACCCATCGGAATAGTGCAGGTGAAGCGTCCCATTCGAATTAACTTCGAAGACAGTGGCAGCCGAGTAAAAGCGAGCCTTGCCATAGTCCTTCTTTGACACGGTTGGATTGCGCGCAATGATAGACGCGCCATACTGTCCTTCCACGGGTTCTCCGACTTTGAACGGTTGATGGCATCGTACTGCCCTATCGACATCGGACGCGTAGACGGAAGGGACGGACAGCGTGCCCGGAGACCCAGCAGGCTGATTCCGGATCAAGTGTAACCTTCTTATGCTATCCTTTTCCTGCACAAGGGGCACCACGATCAGTTACTAATCACGGCTCAATGCACAGCCTCACTCGGCTGACACATCTTGGGAACAAGGTCGGCTGTTTGAGAGGCATGCGTACCAACTCGTCGAGAACGGCTTTGTATGGTTCTTGTAGTTCGTTCGGCGTCAGGTTGGTCCAGCTGGGACCGTGAAGCTCATCCCATCCGTCTAGTATCAATGCTATTTCGCAGTTCTCGATGGTTGAGATAACTTGAGCCCTGGCCTCGACAACTCTGGCCTCGACAACTCGACAGAACTCGACAGGATACTCGACAGCTACTCGACAGGATAGCTCGACAGACCTCGACAGAACTCGACAGCTACTCGACAGAACCCCCCTGACTCCATGCGACGGC
>Ga0180442_101816_pt1 | contig 12482 bp, 4 predicted proteins | sample ChrtobMetP5_16mM_FD_119746 | JGI IMG/M metagenome (GOLD analysis project Ga0180442, IMG submission 119746) | Chrysochromulina tobin associated microbial communities from unialgal haptophyte culture, Seattle, Washington, USA - P5_16mM MetaG | ecosystem: Host-associated > Algae > Haptophytes >... | reverse complement strand
TTCACACATTCATTCATGACCACTCGGGATCCACATTATCTTCTCTCCTAGCATGTTTACACACATTCAGATCACGATCCTACTTTCAGCCCCAAAATCCTACGCCGGCCATATGATCTATTCCATTCGACCCTCTGTCGCTCGGCTTTCCACAGGAAAATTGGCCAGCAAAATCAAGAGACAAGTCAATCAACACTCAGGCCGCCGACTCGGAATCTACGATGCATCTCTGGTACAGGTAGGAACCACAGAGGTTGGACTTGTAGTTCCCCAGGTTGATGATTGAGGAGGGTATATAAGAGAGAGCGGACGCGCCGTGGGCCTCTTCGCACTTCGGCTCTTCAAGCCTCCTCCAACTGTGGCAGGCCTCCTCGTATCCTGAACGTATTTAAATTTATTAGCGAGCGCGCGTCAGAGGGCCTCCTGGTCCTATTCGTTCCGCTGTGCAACTGGCTGTAATCCAGTTAAACTCTCACACGAAAAGACCCGCCCCGACCCGTTAGCCGTTTACGCCCCGCCTACAACCGTAACACGGTATACCCCGTACGCCTACAACTCGCCGTCGCGGAACGCGGATGTGTCCGCGCTGTGTTCATTAGCGTCCACGGTTAAAGTATGTTCCTGGCGGCGCGCGGCGCTGGGGCGTATGTGTGTCTTGAAGATTCCAGCGCGAGGGGCGGGGGGCTAAAAGGACCCGCAATTGGCTGGCTGTGTGTCAGCGATCCCTACCAACGAGCGTCCCTGTCAGGCGTACCCCTGCAGCCGACGCGAGCGCACGAAGTCGGAAGAGGGACTCGACGTTGCCGCGCATCTCTTCGAGGTCGAGCCATTGCTGCCAGAGCACGCCCGAGCTGTAGTGCGTGGCGACTGCGACGTGGGCCAGCGTGGACGCCACGGCCCATTGCTCTTCGGCCGCCTCGAGCCAGATAGCCCTGTTGGGGGGGAGTACCTCAGGGCAGGCGAGCAAGGCAGGGGCAGGCAGCGCAGCGGGGTGGTGTGCGGGATGGTCTCGAAGGTGCAGAGGCACGAGGGGAGGAGAGAGGAGAGCAAGGGGGCGAGGCGGGAGCAGTTGCGAGCGACAGGGCAAGCGTTCAGCGCGGCTACAATGTCCACGCCTCCTCCGTAACGTCGTCCTCGAGCAAGCAGCTGGCGAGGACGGCTCGTGCTTCGTCGGTCCGCCCAGCGAGCGCCGCGCTGGCCGCCAAGTACACCGCGGCCGAAGGCGGGAGGCGCTTTGCAATGGTCATCTCCCATGGACAGGGATGGTCTGCGCACCCCTCGGTACTCAGCTGCAGTGCGGCTATGCTCGTCTCCACCTCCCACGCAAAGTCACCCCCGCGGCTCGCCGCACGCATGCCGCCGCCTACCCTGCCGCCGCCTACCCTGCCGCCGCCGTCCTCGGAGTACCGGGTGCGCATGCCGGCAGCCGCGCTGCCGCCGCTACCGCTCATGCATCCTCGTGTCCAGGAACGGGCCGGCTCTGTGTCGAGAACGGCGAGAAGCTCCACATCGGTCCCCTCATCGTACGCCGTGTCGTACGCTTCGCGCTCGCTGCCCTCGTGACCCCGTACGACTCCCTCGCCGCCCGCGGTGCCATGCCCGCTGCTGCGACCGCACCAGTTGCTCGGGTTAGGGTCAGGGTTGGGGTCAGGGTCAGATTCAGTATCACCGCTCGCAGCAGCAGGCCGAGACCGAGGCGGAGGTGGAGGCGGAGGCAGCAGCAGATGGCGGGAGTGCACGGAGGCGACGAAGGCATTGCGCGGCTGTGCGGCCAAGTGCTCACCACAGCGTGGCTGTGCGGCCAAGGACGCGGCAGTGGGCGCGGTCGTGCGCGCGGGCAGCACGCGAGTGCGCGAGAAGCATCGACTCAGGAGCGCTCGTATCACGGTGGGCGTATCTCGGTGCGTCTCGGTGTATCTCGCTCGTATCTCGGTGGGCGGCGAGATGGTGCATCCCGCCCTCTGCGCACTCCAATCGAGATAGCGCAGCCACAGGGTCATGAGGCTCGCCGGCGGCGTGGGCAGCGCACTGGCAGCCGCGATGGCGGTCTCGAAGGCTTCGACTGTCTCCTCTGGAGGCCCAACGAGCTGCGTCCACAAGACGCTGAGTAGGTGCAGGTACACTGCTTCCTGCGCCGCCTCTGGCCCTGCGGCGCTCCAGCTGCTCGCGCTGCGCCGCCATCGCGCCGCGAGCCGCCCCACAGCGCTCACGACGACGCTGCTCGGCGGCTGCGCAGCGAGTGGGAGAGCGCGTGCATCGAGAGCACGCACGCCTTCGGATGCCGCGGTGCTCGAATCGTCGTGAGAAGTCGCCGCCTTCTCCTTCAGCTCTTTGGGAGTTGGAGCGCGCGGGCGGCACCATTCCCACACGATCGTCGCGTCGGTGCTCCCAGCACGCCGCCCCGGGACGGAAGGAGCGGAAGGAGCATCGACGGCGGCCAACTGCTCACTGAAGGCGCATGCCAGCAACTGCAGCGCTACCGCACGGCTGTGGCTGGCCGCCAGCACGAGGGCATGCCAGTGTTCGAATCGATGAGGGCGTGGCAGCAAGTTGGCCTCGGGGCCGCCCTCGCCACCCTCCTCGCCCTCGCCGGCCTCATCGCCAGTGTCCTCGTCGGCGGTCTTCGGCGCGGCGCCTTCGCGAGCCTTCTTCCTCTTCGCGAGCTTTCGCCTTGCGTTACTCGCGGCGTGTCGCCCTCGCCATTTGGGCTGGCCCGGGCCCGTCTCCGATAGGCGAGCGCGCCACAGAAGCTCCTCTGCGTAGGCCGCCTCTGCTGGTGGCGCCGTCGCGGGCCAAGCGCCCGGCGCGGCGCGCGCCCTCTGCACCAGCGCCCACAGCTGCCACAGCTGCTCGCAGCGGGCGCCACCGCTTCGGAAGTCCTCGCTCAGGAAGCGGCGGCACGCACCGTCGGCAGCGTCCAGGTCGGGCACAGCCAGCTCCATCGCCACAAGGTTGAGGCGCAGCGGCCAGTGCTCGGCGGCACGCGCGAGCGCGAGCGCGCGAGGCAGCGGCGCTGACGCGGCGGGGTCCACAGCCCGCATTGGTTCCACAGCCTGCATTGGTTCCACAGCCTGCATTGGTTCCACAGCCCGCATTGGTTCCACAGCCTGCATTGGTTCCACAGCCTGCGTGGGTTCCACAGCCTGCGTTGGCGGTGGTGCCTCTCCGAGGGCCTTCGGATCCATGTCGACCGCCGTCGGTGCTGCTGCTGGTGCCGCTCCCGCGCCTGTGGCCACATCCTCTGAAGGCTCGCGACTGAGACTGAAGGCGTCCCGCCCAGTCTCGCTCCGGAGCAAAGTGACGGACGCCTCGACAGCCTCGACGGCCTCGTCAAAGAGCGTGCGCAGCGTACGCAGCTTCGTGGCAGCTTGCTGGGCGTCCAAGGCGGCGCGCACTGGCGCCCACGCTGCGTTCCAATCGACCACGCCACTGCCACCGCGGCCTCCACCGCCCAGCTCGTCGCCCAAGGCGTCGGCGGCGTGTGGGCCGGTGGGCGCCATGGTGGGCGCCATGGTCGGCGCGGGGCGCGACGCCGACTGCTCCTCGGCGAGCGCCGCCGCGAGCGCCATGCCGCCGCGGAGCTGCCCGCTCAGGCACAGCTCGATGCGGCAGAGCCAGAGGACGCTGAGGGCGCGAGGTGACAGCCACGGCGCGATGCGTGGGATGGGAGGCAGCGACCTGAGCCCGTGGGGCGTTGCGTAGCCCGCCGCGCGCGCCGTGGCGGCTTGCGCGGGGTCGGCGGCGAGCATGACGGCGGCCGCGTGCTCGGCGGCCTGCGTCAGCTTCGATTCGGAGAGATCGCGCAGCAGCCGCAGCGCCGTGTCGAGCAACAGGCCGCGCGTGCAGCTGCCGCTGCCAACCTCCCCACAGAGCGTGTGCAGTGCCTTGACTCGCATCGTAAGCCGTTGGCTCGCCGTCGGCTGCAGCGATGCCAGCCGGTTCCACAGCAGCGCCGACGCGGGCGCGCGGCGCAGCGCGGCGCCTAGCAGATCCCGTAGGTCGGAGGCGGAGGCACCGTCGAGGCTGAGCAGGGCGAGGTACACGACCCACAGAGCCACGCTTGTTGGTCGGGCCTCGAGGACGATCGAGAGCACCTTGAGCGCGCTGCGCCGGGCGGCGGGGCTCGCGCTGCGCGCGTTGCCACCCAGGCGCAGCGCCAGCACGCGGCGCCAGCACGCGAGGGCGTCGAGCGAGCTCACGTGCGCTGCGAGCGTTACGTCTGCCGACACGGCGCCCTCGCCGCTGCCGTCCGCTGCGCTACCGACGGTCGCGCCGTTGTGGGCGAGTCTCGCGCCGTTGTGGGCGAGTCTCGCGGATGTGCCAGCCCCTGTGCCACCGGCGCTGCTGCTGCTGCTGCTGCTGGGGCCGCAGCCGCTGGAGCGGAGCGCGGTCCAATAGCGCCCTACCGGGCCATCGTGGGCGCCAGCCGCGTCCTCGGCTGCGATGGTGGCGGCCGCCACCTCCACCGGCGTGAGCGGCGGCAGAGCAATCGTGGGCGGGAGCGATTGGTTCGGGCGGGAGGCCTCGTGTGGCGCCGGAGGCGCGCCTTCCAGCGCGGCCGCGGCACCGAGCGCGGCCGCATCCGTCCGCCTGTAAAAGGCGAGCGCCGGCGAGAGTTGCTTGGCGAGGTCCGCTGCGAGCAACGTGGGCTGCGGCAGCAGCCGAAGCGCCGCGTGCAGCAGCTGCAGCTGCGCGTGGGGCTGTGGGGCCGGCGGCGGGCGCGACGGTGCCGTGTCCCCCGCGCTGCCGCCCATCGCGCTTGGAGCGCCGTCCTGAGCGCCGTCCTGAGCGCCGTCCTGAGCGCCGTCCACGTCCATGGCCCCCCCGCGGCTCTCCGGTGGACGCTTACGTCGAACGTAATGCTGGGCCGCGGGCCGCACGAGCGGCGACGGCCCAGCAGCAGCGGCTGCAGCGCCCGCGCCTATGTAGGTGGCGGCGACGCGCCTGGCAACATCACGAGCCGCCTGCTCCTCCGACGAGAGTGACGAAACCTCCTCACTCGCCTTAGCGAGTGACGAAACCTCCTCACTAGCCTTAGCGAGTGACGAAACCTCATCCTCGCTCGCCTTAGCGAGTGACGAAACCTCCTCATCCTCGCTCGCCTTAGCGTCCCAAGCTGGCGCCCAAGGTTGGGCCGCGCCCGCCGCGTCCGCGCCCGCCGCTGGGTCGGCGTCGGGCGGGAACTGCTCGAGAAGACCTTGTGTGAATTGCGCTCGCGACAGCGCCCCATCTGCAGCGTAGCATCGCAGCTCGTCGAGCAGCATGCCGGTCGGCATCATGTAGTCTCGACGGTGCTGTCCGTTGCAGTCGGCGGCGCGGCAGTCGCCGCGTAGCTCGAAGCGGCACAGGGGCCTCTCGGGCCTCAGCCGCGCGCGCGCATACGCGCCCGTGAGCAAGCGTCCCCATTGCACGTCCTCGCCGCCGGCTCCGCCCTCGCCGCCGGCTCTGCTGTCGCCGGCGCTCTCGCCGCCGCCTTCGCCGCCGCCGCCGCCGCCGCCCTCGCCGCCGCCTCCACCGCCCTCGCGGTCGCCCTCGGGCCGAGGCCTGCCGTCCACGTAGCCCGCCGACAGACGATACGAGCGGAGCGCGAGCAGCGGGCTACGGTAGCCGTGCGCATCCCGCACGGCCTCGAGCACGCTCAGGTCCAAGGGCGCGGACTCCAAGACCGGCGTCGCCAAACCGGCCGCGATGGCCGCCGTCGTCGGGGGGAGGCGTGCGCTTGCCGCGGCCAACGCCCCCAGATCGTCCAGATCGTCCTCGAAAGAGCCCGAGATCGCCCCGAGATCACCCCGAGGCTCATCCTCGTCGGCAGGCAAGGCGTCGGCGGCGGCGGCATGGCTGGTACCCTCACCGTCGCTCTCCTCATCGCTGCTCAGCGCGGCTGCCCACCAGGCGCCATGGTGAGCACTTGCACCTGACGCTTCTTGAAGGGCGCCATCGCGGGCGCCATCGCGGGCGCCAACGCCCTTGCCGCCCGCCCGAGCGACTGGATCTCGAGCCTCGGAGCTGCGCACCTCCCGCGACTTGAGCGCCATCCCAGGCGCCATCCCGGGCGCCATCGCAGGCGCCATCCCGGGCGCCATCCCGGGCGCCATCCCGGGCGCCATCCCGGGCGCCATCCCGGGCGCCATCCCGGACGGCGGCTGCGGGCTCCCGACCGTCGTCGCTGGCGGCGGGGGCGGGGGGAGGGGCGGGGGGAGGGGCGGGGGGAGGGGTGCTCGGAGCGGTAGCGAGGACGGCGGCGCTTGCTGCAGCGTCGGCGGCGGCGGTGGAGCCCATTGCAGAAAGCGCCTGGCTGCCTCGCACTGCGCCTTCGCAACCCAAGCTTCGAGGCTGCGCGACTGCCCACTCCCCGCCTGGCGCACCCGTTGGATCGTCAGCAGCAGGGCCGATTTGGCCTGCGCCACAGCAGCACGGCTCGGCGGCGGCGGGCTTGGGGAGCGCGAGCCGGCGCCGCGCGCCGTCCTCGCAGCCGGAGGTTGCGTGCGCGACGCGCCCGCGTCGGGGGCCGTCGCCGCCGTCGTCGCCGCCGCCGCCGTCGTCGCCGCCGCCGCCGTCGCCGCCACCGTCGCCGCCGCCGCCGCCGCCCTCCCTCCCTGGAGTGCTGGCACGTTGTTGGCGGTGGCTGGCGGAGCCTTGAGTAGACTGCCTGGCGACGGCCCCGGTGCCTGCACGAGCGCCGGCGCCGGCTCGAGAGCGAGCGGAGCGAGTGCGGCACGCGCCTTGTTCAGCGCCTCGGCGCCGTGCAGCAGTCCCGCCCATCGGAGCGCTGCGAGTACCTGCTCGATCTGCAAGGGGAGCAGCGGCGGTGGCGCGGCCGACGACTCGTCGGTCAGCGTGGTGGTGCCACCGCAGCTAGCGCCGCCACTCGCGGACGTCGACACTGCGCGTACGACGGCCCGCAACGTCGGAGCCTCCGCAGCGGGGCGCGCACGCTTCGATGCCGTGCCGACGCTCTCAGCAGAGGCACTGGCTGAGACTGCTGCCGGTGCCGCTCGCTTGCTGGTGGTGCTGCTGCTACTGGTGGTGCTGCTGCTGGCGACCGTCGCCTTGCTCGCAGTGGCTGCTGGCATCTTGCTCGCAGCCCGTGCTGGCACCTTGCTCACAGCGGCTACTGGCGCCTTGCTGATGCCACGCACGATCGCAGCCGCCGGAGCTGTCAAGGCCTGATTGTTCAGACTCATGTGCCCGCGCCCGCGCCCGCCGCGGCCTGCGGCCGGTGCGCGGCCTGCGGCAGGCGCCGCTGCAGCTCGTGCAGCGCCCGTGGAGATGATCGGCGGATGATCGTCCACGCCGTCCTCGTCGTCGAGCCGCAGGAGGAGCGACGGGTGAACGATATCCACCATGAGCGGCGAGATGCGCAGAGGCCGTTGGGACGCCATCGGTGTCCCAGCCGCGTTCGCGACTGCGCGGCGGTCCCTCCCGAAGACGGGAGAGAACGAAATCGAGGCAAGTCAAGTCAAGAAAAACAATCGTCATCACTGTCACAACGGCGCAGGTTCAGATGACGAGACGGAGCTTGCGCACTAAGACCCATGGTGTGAAAGCTCCGGCTGGTTCGGAAATGATCTCCACGGACGGTCCGAAAACGACTCCAACGCCGCGTGCCCTCACCAGTTCCCTCACCCCTCAGATAGCCGACGCTGCCTGTTGCTCCTGACCCGGCTACTCTCATCATGACCAACGCTGGTAAGCAAAAGGTTATCTCCCTCGCGGGCCCATCGGACATGGGGCCGTTGACCGGACCAGCCGTGATGGATCTTGAAGAACGCCTTCGCCAAGTTGAGGGGTGTTTGGCGGCGCTGACCGAAGAGAGGCATGCCCTCAGCTTGGAGAAGGCGGAGAATAACAGGCGCATGGCGCAGGCGCTGCAGGCACCCGAGGACGAGCGCGACCCCGTGAACCAAGAGGACTTCTCGAACACAGAGTCCGGGATTGATTGGTCCTCATCCACGAGCTCCTCCGCTAACGCACTTTTTACGGACGGCCCCTCCGCGGATGCGAAGCTAAGGGGGCCTAAAGATTTCCTTCTCCACGCGGAGAGGGTCGTTCAGGCGCTTTCGAGCAAGGCGATGCACATCGCCGCGGCCGACTCGGCATCGGCGCTGCGCAGCGCGCTCGCTCCGGACGACTTTGCGATGCGCGTGATGATGAGCGCGCGCCGGCAGGCCGTCGAGCGCTCCGTTGAGCACGTGCGGAAGCTCCTCGCGGAGAGCGCGTGTGGTGAGCCCGGAGAGGAGTGCCTGTGCGGCTGGCCCGTGCGCTCGATCAACGAGTGGGGCGTCTCACAGGATCGCATCCTCGTCCTGACGACGCATGCTCTCTGGCGGGTGCACTACGTGCAGGAGTGGGCCGGAGTGATCGAGCATCACAGCCGCTTGAGCCTCGGGCTGATACGCGGCGTGCGCCGGCGCGGCGCGCAGGGCGGCGGCATCACCCTGCAGCTCGCTAAGCGTGACGGACGCGCCAACCCTCTGACAGAGCTCAAGCGGCGTGGCAGCCACATTCTTGGTTCCGCCGCCGCCGCATACCTGTCGCCGCGCAACTCAGCGCGCGTCTACGAGCGACACTACTCGGCGGTGCCCCCTGGCGGCGAGGCAGAGACAGGTGCAGAGGTCGCACAGAAGCTGGCCATCGCCGCGGCGGCGGCCCAGATTATGCTGGCCGCGATCGAAAGCTGCCGAAGGCTCCATCACGGCGCCGTCGGCTGCACTACGGCACTCGTCCAGCCACCATCAATCGCACTGGTCTCGGCAGAGGGCGCGATGTGATGGTCTCGGCGGCGGCGGGCGCGCTATGAGCGGCGCCCGGTTGTTTATTTTCAAGGCGCTGTGGTTTTGTGCAGCACTGGAGGGCCATTGATACCCGCGGAAACCCGCGGGCGCGGCATGTGTGCGTTTGTGTTATGGGTACTGTAATCGAATGTGTGATGCGTGTGGCGTGAAAGCCACACTGATCACTGTACGCCCAAAGCGGACGTCCCGCTCCGCCGCCTCCCGGTCTCGCAGCGAGCAGGGCGGCCGCGCTCCGCGACGCACCCCGCCCGCTCGTCTCGACGTGTTAATATCCGGTTTGACGCGTTCCGGGAGCTAGTATGCGTCTATGGTTCGTTTGTTATCATGCGATTGATCGCGAATGACGTTCCGACGTTGTTGATTGATTTCGATTCGCGCACGGGAAGCAGAAGGCAAGCAGTGCACCGCTTCGCCGCGCTGCGCGCATCGTCATTTCACGGTAAGCAACCCTTGCTTACGGTGAACCGGTATCGGTATCCCAAGGCCGAAAGGCCGGCCCATGGCGCACCGCGACCGGACCACTGGCGCACTGGGCACTGGTCACTGCCACACACTGCGTTCTCTGTCTCTGCACTCGCCTCTCGAACGGCTCTCGCGTCTCCGTCTGCGTCACTCACTCTGTTGGTCTTAAACGGTCTACAGATGCGGGTAGTTATCTTCTGCAAGCACCTGAGCGGCAAACTCTTCATACGACACCGTGCCCGACTGGTCGGTGTCGTACTTGGCGAAGAGCAGTTCCATGGCCTGTGCTGGCAAGCCTCCTTTGCCGGCCAGGCCTTGGCCCTCGACGTGCAGCCCAAGGTGTTCCATGGCCAAACGGAATTCAGTGAAGTCAACGTTGCCACTTTGGTCGTGGTCAAACTTGGCGAACGCATCTTTCAGAACGCGTAAATCGCCCTTGGTGGCTGTCGTTCGTGCGGAGAGCGCGCTGCGAACCTGTTGCTCCAGGTGCTCTACGAGAAGATGCAGCTTGTTCTCTTCGGCCTTGGCTGCGATGGAATCGAATTGGGATGGATCAGTCGTGGCCGATCCCTTAGGCTGACGAGGTACCGCGCAATAATTGCGGGACGAGTAGCCGTACTCCCGCACAATCTTCCTGTCCATGACGCTCTCACTCAAGGAATCGCTGCGCGACGACTTCAACCTTTGACCCTGCGGGCTGCGGCACACCCACCCACACACAAAACCAACTGACGGAGGCCCAAACATTCCATTTTTGACAGACAATTTGCATGCACCGACGTTGCAGGCACTCACGTGAGAGCAGGTGACGTTTACGTGTTGTGTGTATTCATAGTGAATGAATGATTGGCGCCGGCTTCCCACGTCACCGCCTCTCTTCTTTTGCACGCCGTCCACATCTTTCATGTGGTTTGCTCGGCCACTGGGCCACGTCGTGCGATTGACAGCCAGCGGGCTGCGGTGTCGGCACACTGGCACCACCAACTGCCTCGCGCTACGATCACTCGCAAGGACGCTCAATACCGAAAGTACACTGGATCCAGCTGTAGATGTGGCGCGTGAGAAGGCGGAGGCAGCACGCCGCCGGACCGCCAGTCGCACGACACGAGGCTGCACGATGGAGGGAAGTGGAGTCGATTCATCGGCTGCGGATCAATTGGTGGCCCAGTGGGTCACATTGCAGGATGTGAAAAAGGACTTTGCCGCTGCCAATGAGCTGTACGACAAGATGCGCGCCATGGGCATTACGCCTGCACCTAAGCTCTACAGCTTGCAAGGCGATTCTAAAGGGGTGGACGTTGTCAAAGTTCAGACAAAGATGGACCAGTATGCCCTGCTCAAGCAGCACCGTGATTTCGCTGGTTGCGATGCGATCCGCCTTGAGCTTTCTCGTCTTGGGGTGAGCATCATCGATCGGCACCGTTGGTGGAAGACGTCGAATCCCAAGGCGGAGGCGATACTCGAGGCGCAGAAGATGGCCAAGAAGGCGAAGCGCGAACAGAGGAAAAAGCTATCACGGAGGCTTGAGCGGCCGTCTGGGACGCCCGTGGTGACGCCTTCGCTCGTCCATGTGCCCGTAGGTGAGAGCGCTTCTGGAGAAGGCGCAAGGGATGCGACCCTTGCGACAGAGACGGTGGTTTGAATCGGGCGGTTCGGATGAGGTTTTTGTGGGCTGTTCACACTAGTTTTCACACTTTCATTTCCGTGCGAACCCACCCCGAGAGAGGGACCGAGAGGGAAGCGCCGAATGACGTCCTCTTTGCACATCGTCGTCGATGCGGCGGCGCCAGAGATGTCCGAGCTGCTCCTTTATGCCCGCCGCGTCGTCTGCTCCAAGGCCGCCTCGATCGAGCCCGGCATGCTCGCCATGACGGCCTTCGGCTCAACCACAACTCGTAACCTGCTCTCTGAGGCGGGCATGGCCGGCTACCAGGGCGTGCACACACTGTTCGAGCTCGCCCCCTGCTGCACGGCCGCTCTTGATGGACTCGACGCCCTGCAAGCCTTGGAGGGCGTCGAATCCGACATCTTCGACGCCCTGGTGGCAGCCGTCTATGAGCTCCACTGCAAGGACAAGGATGGGCAGCGGAGGCGGGAGATACTCGTGCTCTGTGACGCCCAGCGCCACGCTGATGACGACGCTCTCGAAGAGGATGCTGCCCAGCTCCTCAAAGGGATCGACGACCTCGGCATCACCATCTCCGTCGTGAGTACGTCGCCACTGCCCGCGTCCGGGGTGCTGCACACGCTCTTCAACTTTCTCGGCGGCGGGCGCTTCGAGTTTGCGCGCTTAGAGGGCGCCGGGCTGCATGCGCAGGCGGGCGGCATAGGACCCGGGCCAATGGAGCGCAAAGAAGATGATAGTAAGCGGGAGGCCGAGCTGGAGGCTGAGCGGGAAGTCAAGAAAGAAGCCGAGCCGGTGGAGGCGAAGCCGGACGCGCGTGAGGAGGCGGGCGGCTCCCAATGCGGCGCCCTGGTCGACTCGAACGATGACAAGCACGTATCGGTGAGGACCGCCGTCTCCAACCCACACGTTGAGCGACGCGTGGACCCAACGGACCCTGGCGGTGGCGCGTTCACACGGGCAGAGTTCATCGACTTCTACGGCGGCACCGACGAGTGGGACGCTGCCCCTAGCGAGAAGACGGTGGACCTTGCGCGCCGCACGCTGCGCGCCCACCTTGCATGGAGCCAGCTCGACAAGGAGCGCAAGATCCTACGCTCGCTTGCAAAGAACTCCGCCGACAAGGGTGTGCGCGAAGCTATGGCGGCGCAATTTGCCCATTTGGGGAGCACCGAGGCAGCAGTGGGGGGGGGTGGTGGCGGCTGCGATGACGAGGGCGACGGGGGCGACGGGGGCGGCGGGGGCGATGCCTTCGCGGACTGGGATCTGCGCCCGGGGTTGGGCGCCCCGGCCCCGGGCCCGCTGCCAAAGGGAGCCGCCTTCTTGGTGACCGGTGCCCTCGCCCCGTCCGACCACGCCAAGGCTCGTGCACATGCCGCGGTGGCGCACGCCGCGGCGGCCGCCGCTCGGGGGACCCACGCGGCAGCGCGGGTGGAGGAGTTGGGGGCGGGGACAGCGGGGGCGGGAGGGGCGGGGGGGGAGGGGGGGGAGGGGGGCGGCGGGGGCGATGCCTTCGCGGACTGGGATCTGCGCCCGGGGTTGGGCGCCCCGGCCCCGGGCCCGCTGCCAAAGGGAGCCGCCTTCTTGGTGACCGGTGCCCT
>Ga0180442_101803_pt1 | contig 12574 bp, 6 predicted proteins | sample ChrtobMetP5_16mM_FD_119746 | JGI IMG/M metagenome (GOLD analysis project Ga0180442, IMG submission 119746) | Chrysochromulina tobin associated microbial communities from unialgal haptophyte culture, Seattle, Washington, USA - P5_16mM MetaG | ecosystem: Host-associated > Algae > Haptophytes >... | reverse complement strand
GTGGCGGCGAGGGCGGGGGCAAGGGCGGAGGCGACGGGGGCGGCGGCGAGGGCGGTGGTGGCGAAGGCGGTGGCGAGGGTGGCGGCGATGGCGGTGGCGGCGACGGTGGAGGAGGCGAGGGTGGTGGTGGGCAGGGCGGTGGTGAGGGCGGGGGTGAAGGGGGCGGCGGCGAGGGCGGAGGGGGCGAGGGCGGCGGTGGCGAGGGCGGCGGCGGCGAGGGAGGCGGCGGAGAAGGCGGCGGCGGCGCGGGGGGCGGCGGCGAGGGCGGCGGCGACGGAGGTGGAGTGGGCGGCGGCGGCGAGGGTGCTGGTGGCAGAAAGCCATCAATCGGTGCGGGCGGCAGTGGCGGCGGTGGCGATTCGGGAGGGAAGCTGGGAGGCGGGATACGCGGCGGCGGGGGCGAGGGTGGAGGTGGTGACGGCTTGGGCGGTGGCATACCGGGCGGCGGCGGCCGGGGCGGCGGCGAGTACACGACGCAGCTGCCATTATCTACGGTGGCGCTCGGGTTGAAGTTGACGGCAGCCGGGCTCATGCAGCCCGAGACCCCGGTGTACGTGCATGCAACGGCGATGTTGGCGCCGGCCACGTAGTTGGTCGCGGTCGGATCGGCGCAGCCGGCGACGTTGTATTGGCACGACGAAGGAACGTTGACGGTGGCCGACGGGTCAAAGTTTCTGGCGCCGGGTGTGGTGCAGCCGGGAATGTTGTACGCGCACAATGTCTGGATGTTCACAGTTGCCGCGGACATGAAGGTGGTCGCGGTCGGGTCCATGCAACCATTGACGGCGTAGGTGCACGCGCCAGCTGTGTTGGCGTCGCTGTTGTAGTTCAGGGCCGTGGGCGACATGCAGCCGGGGACACGGGCGATGCACGCCGACGAGGCCTGGGCATTGCCCGCGGTGGCCGCCGGCATATGATTGAACGCGTTGGGGTTCGTGCACCCAAGGATGACGTACGTGCACATGGACTGAACGTGCGACGTGGCCGAAGCCGAATACGTTGTCGCGATCGGGTCCATGCACCCCGGGCCCTGCAGGCGGCGACCCGGAGCGTCCTCCTCGAGGCGGCGGCCCGAGGCCGCGCACGAGCCTGGGATGGCGAAGGTGTTCCGCGCGTTGTAGTTGGCATCGCCCACAGTCATGCAGCCGCCGTACGTGCACGAGCCGGCCAGCAGCACGTTGTAGACAGCGTTGTAGTTGGCCGCAGCAGGGTCGGTGCAGCCTGGGGCGTTCGGGCACGAGCCGTCGCTAATGGTGGCGATCTCGATGTACCTGGTGTCTAACGAGTTGATGCAGCCGAGGAAGACGCAGACCGGTGGGCCGGGGGTGTTGAAGCCGGGTTGGCGGTTGCTTGCCCTCAAGTCGGTGCAGCCGGGGATGCGGGGCACGCAGCCTGAATTGACGTTCGCGGTCGGGTCATAGTTGAAGGCGGCTGAGCTCGTGCAGCCCGGGTAGGCAAAGATGCACGCATCATTCGGGTCGTAGGTGGCAATCGCTTGGTAGTTGGCAGCGGCCGTGTTCATGCAGCCGGGGATGGGCGGCGGGCAGCCGCCGTTGTTGTACGTGGCCAACGGATTGTACTGAGGGAAGCGCGAGTCCCTGCACCCGCCGATGATGCACGAGCCATCGTCCTCGACCGCGAACCAGCGAAAGTTGAGTGCGGAGCTGCGCGTGCAGCCGCGCGGCGGAGGTGGCGAGGGCGGCGGCGGCGAGGGCGGCGGCGGTGAGGGCGGCGGCGGCGTGGGCGGGAACGCGGGAGGGCGCGGCGGCGGCGGCGAGGGCGGGCGGGCGGGCGGGTGCGGTGGCTGCCTGGGAGGTGAGGGCGGCGGCGGCGAGGGCCTCGGAGACAGAGGGGACGGTGGCGGCTCCTTGCATACCCATCGCACGCTCATCCCGAGCTCACGAGCGAGCTCACTCTCTTCTGCAAAGGCTGCGAGCCCCTCTCCACCCGCCTCTTCGATCATATGCGAGGAGCGCGCGTAGCCCTCTGCGTGATCGCGCCGCCGCAGCAGCGGCAGCGCAATCGTGGCGCCGTGCAGCCTGGGCTGGTGGCGAGGGTTCCTCCGCTGTGCTTGGACGCTCCCGCGCTGTGCAACGAGCGACACGACACGCGTGCCCAGCTGCTTGACCTCTAGTGGCGACGAGGTTGCGTGTGTGGCGTACCGGTGCGCTGCGTACGGGTCGGTGGTCATCGAGAGCACCGACACGTCCGCGCGAGCCCACAGATCGCTCGGTACGTCCGCGGACAGCACGCGCCGCTGGCGCACCGGGCTTCGGTCATCGAGGTGCGGCGTGCCGGTATCCGGGTAGAAGTCACAGACATCCGCCGTCTGCAGGCTCACGCGACCTTCGGACTGCCGCCTGTTGACGTCATTGCGACGGTTGCCGAGCACATCGAGCACGAGGCGCGCCATCGGCCGGTAGTCGGGATCGCACGAAGTGTTGAAAATCGAGCGCATCGCGAAGCGGCCATCGCCGACAGCCGCGCGGTCGATAGGTGCGTGCGTGGGCGTCGGCAACGGAACGCCAAGTCGACTCGCCTCGAGGGCCAGCAAAAAGGAGGCATCGACGAGGCGGACGGCGATCAGCCGGTACGGCTCAAACTCCGGATTGAAGTACACCTCTGAGCCAGTCGGTGCTGACCATGGCGGTGGCGGCGGCGGCGCGCGCGGCGGCGCGGGCGGAAGGCCTGGTGGCGGCGAGGGCGGTGACTTGCACACTGGGCATCCGCCACACACGGAGCTGAACGCAGCGCAGTGGCGCGCGTCGCACCACGCGGCACAGCGTACATACCCCCCCGGCGGCGGCGCCAGTGGCGGGCGCGTGGGCGGCGCAGGCGGCGTTGAGGGCGGCCGGTGCGGTGCTGGAGCTCGGTGGATACCTAGCCCAGTAGCGTGCAGCTCGGCGACGATGCGCTGCACGCGCGCGTTCTCGTCTGAAGTGAGATGTAAGCGGGCGGCGGTTACGGCGAGCCCAGCGCTCAGCGCGCGCGCCACGGCCGCCACGGCGCTCTGATCCAGGTACGTGCGCGCCGTGAGCGCATCGGGCAGCAGCACGTCGACGAGCAGATGCGTTCCGAGCTCGAGGGATGCAAGGCTCGTCTCGGCGGGCACGCTAAGGAGGGCGGCCACGGCGCGCGCGTACGCGCCCACGAGGGCGCCCTGGCTGAGAGTCGCGCCGTACGCGTTCAGTACCGGCGCGAGTGGGCGTGCGTGCTGCGCGCTCTCGGCGAGCTTCTCCATGCATGCCTGGCGCAGCGCTGTCCGATTACGTACCTGATGAGGGAGGCAATCATGGACCCTCAGAGGTCATCAGCAGTGTGAGGGTGGCGCTACAGGGGCTGCTGCAGAAGGCGCACCTCATCGAGCTCATAGAGCGCGACGCTGTTGAGGGTGTCGCCTATGCTCGAGGCGTAGCCAGCGATGGCAGCGGTCTCATTTGCCTCGAGCGCGTCGAGCAAGAAACCCAGCAGCTCCCCAAAGGACGCTGGCGGCGCTGAGGGCGGCACTGGGGGCAGCGGGGGCGGAGGTGGACATGGAGGCGGTGATGGGGGCGGTGGGGACGGCGGCGTAGGTGGGCTGGGTGGTGTCGAGGGCGGCTTCGGTGGCGAGGGTGGCGGAGATGGCGGCGGAGGAGAGGAGGGCGGTGCCGGTGGCCTCGACGGTACGGGCGGCGGCGGCTCGGACGGTGGCGGCTTCGACGGCGGTGCTGGTGGTACTACTGGGGGAGGCGATGGCGGCGGTAGCCGAGGCGGCGGCGAAGGCGGCGGCGAGGGTGGCGGTGGCCGAGGCGGCGGCGAGGGCGGTGGTGGCGAGGGTGGTGGCCGCTCTGGTGGCGGAGGCGAGGGCGAGGGAGGCGGAGGCGGCGCTTGGGGGCAAGGCCCCGGGAAGTCTGGCGGCCAGTCTGGTGGTGGCGAAGGTGGCGGCGAGGGCGGCGGTGGCAAGGGTGGCGGCGAGGGCGGCGGCGGCGAGGGCGGTGGTGGCGACGGCCGTGGTGAGGGCGGCGGCGAGGGTGGCGGTGACGAGGGAGGTGGTGCTGGCGGCGGGGAGGATGGCGGCCGAGAGGGCGGCGGCGGCCTCAGGGCTGGAGCAATTGAGGGCGCTGATGTCGTCGGAGCCAAAGGAACCTCGTGCGGTGGAGGTGAAGCCGGCGGGGGCGGGGTCTGCGGCGTCGTGTTCGTCGTGTCGAGCGACGTGCCTGCAACGAACAATAGCAGCAGGAGCTGAGCCCACATGGCGTGCGGGGCCTGGGACAGAGCTCTGGAGCAATAGCAGAGAGAAGGTTCAGCGGAAGCGACTCAACTCATAACTGCTCACCCTCGACCGTTACGAACGCATGCGTTGCGATTGTTTGGCTACATGTATGAACGGTCAAAGTACGGGACCCCACGCCGTTGAGAGAGAAAAGAGCGGTCGTTCTGAGCACATTCATGTAATTCCTCCCTGTGCAAACAGAAGACTTGAATTCACTCCTCGCCTCCGTGAAGCCGATGCGCGAAGTCGTCATCACGCTGCTCGGCATCGCGCTGTCGTACGCGCTGTCCGGTTGCTTGCAACGGCTGTACTCCATCTACTGCGTCGCGATTCCATCCAAAGTACCTCCGCAGCATCGCGTGCGCGTGGCTCTCATTGGGGCGGCCAAGATCGCATCGCAGGGCCTTCTCTACCCGGCTCAAAGGGTCGAGACGGTCGAGGTGGTCGCCGTTGCGGCCCGTGAGCCCGAGCGGGCGCGCAAGCTGGCTGAGCGCTGGAATATCGTCAAGTACGGCAGCTACGAGGCCATCTTGGCCGATCCAGAGGTGGATGCCGTGTACATCGCGCTGATCAACGGTGTGCACTATCGTTGGGCTTCGGCAGCGCTGAAGGCGGGCAAGCACGTGCTCTGCGAGAAGCCGCTGACCTCGAATGCGGCCGAGGCGCGTGAGCTCGCGCGCCTAGCAAACGAGCACTCGCTCGTCCTGATGGAGGGCTACCACAACCTGCACCATCCAATCGCCCGCCGGATGCGGCAGCTCGTTACGAATGGCGAGCTTGGCAAGTTGACGCATCTCGAGGTGACGTCAGGGCTGCCCTCGGCCGGCGCGGTGCTTGCGGCGCTCGGCCTACAGCGTCCTGCCGGCGCGCCGCCGCCCGACAAGATGAATCCGGCGCTCGGCGGTGGTCGCTTCCTGTCGCAGGGGTGCTATGCTGTCTCTATGGTCCGGTACTTGCTTGGTGAGCCCGATGCGCCGCCGGCCGCTGCCGTGCGTTCCGCCGTGATGGTTGAGGATGCGCCTGGCTCCCGCGCCGATATCTCCACTGAGGTGCATCTCTCGTGGCGCGGCGGCGAGGCCGGGGACATCTCCCATGTTAGGGACAGCTTCTCGTCCTCAGCAAGCTCCTCCCATATTAGGGACAACTACTCCTCCCCATCGGCGGTGTCGGTGACACTGCGGCACACTTCGGTCACGCCGATGGGTTTCAACGTGCACGCGCGCTTCGACAACGGCTCCTTCTACGCCTTCAACTTCCTCTTCCCGTTCGTGTACCATTACCTGCGCGTCTGCCCAAACGGCGCACCCAGCCGCATTGAGAAGCACTATCTTGAGAAGCACGATGCTGCTACTGGTGCACCATCTGCTGCCATGGGCGCCGTGCCGGGCGCGATGGAGCCGCCAGCTTCGGCGGCTGCCGAGAGCAGCTTTGCGCTGCAGCTGCGCGCGTTCGCGAGCGCCGTCGTGATCCAGCGCCGACGGAACCTCGCAAACGGTTCTCCCAATACGGTGCAGGAGGCCGATGGAGCTTTAGCAGCCTTCATGCCCGAAAGCGCCGTGCGCAACATGGAGCTGATCGACGCCATTTACGACGCCGCAAAACTTGGCAGACGCGGTTGAAGTTGATTTTTCTTCGTTAGCTAATTACTCAATTGAAATCACAATATAAGCAATAGATAACCTAAAGGAAGCCTATCGAATTGAACTCTCGAGCCTAGCTGTGGAGGTGAGAGTCGACGGTTGACTTGACTTGACTTGGGCTTGACTTGGCTCGAATTGGAACATGGTTGTGGTTACAGCCAGTTTTTTTGGAAGGCTCGCTCGCTTGAAGGTTCGCGATGCCGACCACCCCGAGTAAGACAAGGGCGTCTTCGCCCAAGTCGTCGAGCAAGCGCGGCGACAGCCCATCACGCGCAGGCAGCCCGCGTGACGGCAAATCACGCGCCGGCAGCCCGCGCTCGCGGGGGCCGATCACCCCACCCAAGCCGCGCCGTGCGGCATCGGCGGGCTCTCCGGCCAAGTCTCCGGGCGGAACCTCCACCGCTCACAGGGGAGGCAATCAGGGGACCTTTGGCGCGCCGACGGCGCACTATGAGCCCCAAGGGTGCGGAACTCAGTCAGGGCAATCATCCGCGCAGGGCGCCACGGCGGCGGAGCAGGAGGCGGAGCGGCTGGATGCCGCACAATATGACCTCGAGCGCCTCGCCTTCAATGGTCAAGACTTTCTGCGGCACAAGGGTTCGGCGGTGATCCATCTGAAGACGTGGACGCCGATCAGCAGCTGCGCGCTCCCCGACGGCCGGTTGTGCGTCTCGGACTCGACCAACCGGCAGCTGATGCTTCTCTCCTTGGAAGGCGCCGATGGTCTGACAGCGCTCCCTGCGCCCGTGCCCGTGAGGCTTGTGCGCTCCCTCGGCGAGGGCGAGCCGCAGCTCTGCAGCCCGGCGGGCGTGTGCGTTCGCGCGGCCTCCGAGGCTGACGACGGGTGCGCGATCTTCGTGTACGTCGCTGATCGATACCCAAAGTTCCCGCGTCTCATTCGGCTTGGTATTGGCTTGGATGGCGTCGAGACGGCGCCACGGCTCCAGTGGTGGGATCGGCCGAAGAAGCCGGATTCGCTGCTCAAGGACCCGACCGAGCTGTGCCTCTCGCTGGACGGCCACACGCTCTTCGTGACGGACCAGTTGAACCACAGCGTGCTCGTGCTCGACGCGGACACGCTCAAGTACCGCTTCTCGATCGGGGGCATTGGTACCGAGCCCACGGGCGAGGTTTCGTCAAGCGCATGGGTTTCGTCACCGCCCCGCGAGGACGCCGCTTGTAGCACCGCGCGCGCATCGACAGGGCTTCTGGATGGGCCCTATGGCATCGCCGCGTATGGAAAGCAGCTCTTCGTCGCCGAGCAGACCGCGCACCGCATCGCCGTCTTCGGCGCCAAGCCCGACGGCACCTACGAGCTCGCTAAGCGGATAGGGGGCAGCGGGACGACCGCGGGGCGCTTCCGGCGGCCACGGGGTCTGGCGATCGTGGGCGCGGACGCGGACGTGCCGGCGCCTCTGCTCGTCGTCGCCGAGGCGAAGCGTGTGCATGTGCTCACTCTGCACGGCGAGCCCTTGCAGTTGCTCGCGCCGCCGAGCCACGCGGGGACGAACCTGTGGGGACTTTCAGTGTCGGCCTGGGAGCTGCTGCTGTGCGATGCTGGCCGGGTGCACCTGATCGACGTGTGCGGCAAGGAGGAGGGGCGCGCGGCTTTTGAGGCCGAGCGTGCGGAGGAGCGTGAGGAGGCCGCGCGCTCAGCCGCTCTGGAGGCGTCCCGCCTCGTGGCTGAGCTCGCGGCCGAGATTGAGGAGAAGCGTCGGCGCGCCGAGATGGAGGCGGAGGCGATCGAGGAGGAGCGGCGCGAGCGCGCGGAGATGGCACGGCGTGAGGCCGAGGAGAAGGCAGCCAAGATTGCGGACAAGAAGGCGCAGCGTGCGGCCGCCGCGCGCGATGCCCGAATCAAGGAGGAGGAGGAACGCGAGCGCGAGATGTTCCGCAACGCCCAGGCTGACAAGGCGAGGGAGGAGCGCGAGGCGGCGCTCCTGCAGCGCGAGATGATGGCGATGAAGGAGGAGAAGATGCGCAAGGAGCAAGTCAAGATCATCGCCGAGGAGCAGGCGAGCCGAGAGCGCAAGGCTCTGCAGACGCGAGTCGCCTTTGGACGGGCGCAGGTGGCCGAGGACGCCGCCTGGCGACGGGTGGAGATGTGCACCAGCGAGGCCGAGCTGGGCGCGCTCAAGGACGCGGCGCGGGACGCGACGCGTGTGCGTGAGATCATGGAGCGTGCGGCGAAGAAGGCCAATGAGAAGGCCGAGGCGGCAGTGAAGGCGCGCGCCGCCGAGTACCTCGGGCAGAAGCAGCGGCGTACCGAGGCCGCGGAGCGTAAGCGTCAGGTGGTGGAAGCTGCCAAGCGGAGAAGCGAGATGAATGATGAGGAGGAGGAGGTGGATGCCTCGTGGGCAGGATGGGAGGAGGAGCACGAGCACAACGAGGCCGGAGCTTCGGATGGCGCGGCTGGCAAAGCGCGCGCGCGCTCAGCCAAGTCCGATCTCAAGGCACCGAGCTCAGGCAAGGCGGGCTCGTCCAGGGCGAGCACGTCTAGAGGCAGCACGTCCTCCGACTCTTCATCGACAGTCTCCTCGGCCGGCCGCGCGGGAGAGCCCGAGGGTGAGGAGGCGCAGCCGGACGAGGAGGGCGAGAAGGAGGAAGAGGAGTGGCAAGGCGCGGCGTTCCAGTCGCAGTGGCAGTGGCCGTGGAAGGCCGGCAGCAGCTCTGCAGAAGCTCAGGCGGCTGCCGAGGCGGTGGCGGCGGCGGCGACGCTCGACGAGAACCGATCGGCCAAGGCGGTCGAGCGTGACGAGGCCATCAACCGCATCCTGCAGCGTGGCAGCACAACTGTTCGCAAGGCGCTCGGTGTCGATGAGCGCACCTCAGACGACGAGGTGCGCAAGCGCGTCAAGAAGTTGCTCATACTTATGCACCCCGACTTTACGATCAATCTGCCGCTCAAGGGCACGAAGCAGCACATACGCATCGAGGCCGCCTTCAAGAAGCTCGTCGGGCTTCGCGATATCGAACAGCGTTGACTGCGCACAAGGACCAGTCTCGTCTGAGAGTGAGTGAGTGACACTGAGAGTGTGAATGATCTCAGATAAGATCTCAGACCTGAGATCTTTATAGTTGAGTTGAGTATTCCCTTTGTGTAGGATATTCCCCCCGGATGATGGTCCACGCTGTGGGGGCTCAGTGCGCTGAACCGGATAATCGATAAATAAAACGTGAGCCGTGAGGGCTGAGGCGTCACAAGTGAGGCAGCGGACGGAGGCTCGAGGGACAGCCAAATTTCTTCAATTCACAAAGGTGACGCCCCTCCTCAACACCTAATCCTGCGTGCCCTCCCATTTTCCGAGCAGGCGACCGTAACACATTGGCTGTGTGAAACAAGAGCCAATCCATTCACAGCTTGTCCGCGGCGCGATCTCTCATCTCACGTTCTGCGATCAACTCCCTTCATGCCACAACAGACCATCCAGTAGGCTACAGGCGATTCCTTCCTGTATATGTCACTGGCGCAATTCCTTCTAATCTGCTGCGCCGCGACGACGCCTCTGCCGGCGGCCGCTACGAACGCGGCTGGCCGCAATCGCCTTGAGCATCTCGCACAGCGCTACTTCAATGCTTGGAACGCAAAGGACAGCAGTAAGCTCGAGCTTCTTCTGTCGAGTGATGCGCAGCTTCGCGACTGGGAGATCCACAAGACAGGGTCAGCTTCCGTGGTACAGGCCAACATGGACATCTGGAAGCGCGTGCCAGGCATTTCCATCGAGGTGCTTACGATTCACGTGAGCAACGACACGCGGACGGTATGCGCCGAGATAGTCGTCAAGCTCACGGCGAGCGAGTCGCTCAAAGTTGTCGATGTCATATCGTTCGATAGTCAGAACATGATTGCCTCGATTCGGGCGTACAAGGGATGAGCCAAGCGGAGATTGCAAGTTGTGAGTCTAGAGTCCGCGGAGCGCGAACATCGGCCTGCGGGCCTCTGCGGCTTTTCAGCCTTTACGTCGCCTACCGGTGCAGCGCTCCCCAGGTGTCTTTTTACCGTGCAGCGCAAGCCGTGAGAGGCCATGTACAAACACTCACAATCAAATTGCGCGCGGCAGAGGGTGTCGGGTGATAGGATTCCTAACGGCTGTCTTTTTTCGGCCGAATACGAAGAAATAAATGAAGTTACTCCTCTCCATGAGTCGGAATGACATCGAGTTGGTTTCGGGCGAGGCCGCGAGGCCGAGGGGAATTGCGAATTCACAGGAACAAGCGCCTGCGCTGCTGACACAGCCTGTATAAAGCTTGAGCGATGCGATCGATGATGGACGATGGTCGACACTGTGGACTGTAAATCTGTAATACAGCTGTGCATAGCTGTGGTCGACATGTGCCGTTCCATGTTCCCATGTCGCATGCCGCCATACTCTCACGCCGACATCCCCTTCAAATTCCCCCACCGCAATTCAGGGGGTCCTGCCAATGTCTAGGTTGCTTGGTAAGTTACAAATCTCTCTACTTGTAGCTGTGGTCGGTGCGCTGAAATAAATAACGTCAAACGTGAGCGCACGGCTCGAGGGTCAGCCAAATTTCTTCAATTCACACTGTGAGAGTGGTGGACGCGCAGCGCGTTCGGTTCTTGGACCGCATGAATTAATAATTCACTTTTTTGTTCCAAATCCATTCTTCATTAGTGTCTGAATTACAAGCTCCGGTAGAACAAGAATCGTGGAACAAGAACCCAAATCTCGCGGAACAGAAATCAGGTACAGTACCGCGCGGTAGTTGTCGTGTCCGATTGATGGGCTATCCACTGGGGATTCGGCACGCCGCGCGCATGAGAGATCGGTCGCGCCCGCACGACAGGCGTGCTTGCCATCTCATCATGCTGCCGCTTGCGATGCTCACCATGAGCACGGCTGCTAATGCCGATGCCCTGACGGTTGGCGACCAAAGGAGCATTCGGTGGCAAACATCATGGCCGGAGCAGAACGAGGAGACCTGTGAGTACCGGTTCCACATTCTGACCGCTTTCCTTGCATGCGAATCCGCCACAAAGTACAACCAGCTCGAAGTGGGAGCAGGTTTTGGCTATTGGACAGGCACGCACCTCATGGCCCTCAGGCGTTTCAACAGGAACCTGCTCGATCGGGTGCAAATCCACGTTGTCCATGGAACCAACACAATTGATGACTGCTTGCAGATGATTGTAGGCATGAACGGTTTCGACATCCCCACCGAGCGTCTCTCAGCTCAGCGTGCGTTCCTTGGTGCAGTGAGGAGCGGGCCCGAATACGGCGAATGCCAGCGCAAGCAGGCGCGCTCGCCGCCGGGTGCCTGTTCATTCTACGGCGGTGGAGCAACAGCCAACAAGACGACGAATGCATGCTCAGGTAACATGGCGGACGTGCTCTCATCCATTTCGGGCGACGTGGATGTCATGGACGTCGATATCCAGGGATACGAAGGCGATGCGTTCACCCCGGAAGCGCTGCGCATCATGGATGAGCGCGTTAAGGCAGCTTTCGTTGCACCACATGACAATCACGTCAGAATGCTCTTGCCCAATGGTGAACCAAACCCACAGCGCCATCGGGATTTGAAACTCTTTGAGACCTTCTCCACGGGTGTGTGGCGAGCTATTTGCCTGCAGCATCCAGACCCGTACGGGTGGAAGTTAGGCAGTGTGTTGGGCTGCGACGGCGTGATAGCGGCACTTAATACGAATTTCTACGACGTGGTCGACGTCAACGGCACTCATGTTCGTATCTCTCAGAAGCGATGCGGCGAGCGCGCCCTCGCCATCCCGCTGATGAACCCGTTCACTTCGTGGCCGCACTGGAAAGAGCCCACGGTCGAGCGCGATCCACTCTACCAATTATGGGGATCGCCTTGGGCAGGCACGCTCAACCACGGCGAGGCTGTCTCCTTCATGGGTCTCAAGTTCCCCCCAAGGGTGATGCCATGGCAGTATCGAGGCCACTTTCCGTGCTCAAGACACCAGGAACAAGAGTACAAGCACAAGGCGAAGTACCTTGCGGAGCAGGAACGGGCTTTCAATGAGAGCACTCCCGAGCACCTCACTGCGCACCTCCCTGCGCGGGAAGGTTCTGCGCATGGCAGGTCTGCGCGCGAAGCTTCTGCTGTCGAAGAGGGGCCGCACTCAAAGTTGAGTACTCGTGGGCTTACTCGTGGGCTCAACAATTGCTTCGGGAGGGTGATGCGCGCACACGTCCTCAAGCCCGAGTGCATGGAGCGCCACAACTACGCACAGGGGCCGAATTGCTCGGGGCCCGTGCCGCCGCAGCCCGCTGTGTACGTCCTGCACGCGGCGCACCTGACGAGACGTCGAGTCTCTATCGAGGCCCAATTGAAACGTATGTGTGCAGCCGACGTCACGTGGGTGCTCTGCTGCACGAAGGAGCAGTACGAAACCGAGTTGACGGATCAGCAGCGGTTCTGCATACATCCTTGCGTCGCCGATAACTTTTGGAATCCCACACGCAAGCCCATCGCAAACGGGACCATCTCGCTCTGTATGAAGCACAAGGCAGCGTACATCGACATGATGGATCGGAAGTTGCCCTCGGCCCTCGTCCTCGAGGACGACGCGCACCTGCATCCCGACCTTTGGGGCCATCTGAACAGCGTGCGTCTGCCAGCGAATGCGACCATCTATTATGTCGGATCGTACACTCAGAATGACAACTCCTTTGGCGCGGGCCCACCTCATAGCAGG
>Ga0180442_101699_pt1 | contig 13241 bp, 10 predicted proteins | sample ChrtobMetP5_16mM_FD_119746 | JGI IMG/M metagenome (GOLD analysis project Ga0180442, IMG submission 119746) | Chrysochromulina tobin associated microbial communities from unialgal haptophyte culture, Seattle, Washington, USA - P5_16mM MetaG | ecosystem: Host-associated > Algae > Haptophytes >... | reverse complement strand
CGTCCACATCCGCGACACTGTCCCGGTCATCCTCCGACTCTCCAGGGTCGAATTGAAAGGGTTTCTCCTCAACAGGCTGCGCATAGCCAAGCGCCGCGGTGCACACCTCCGTCAAGGCAGCACGTGAATGGGGGCCTGTGGGGAAACGGGGAGGAGTGAATCTTGCTGCACACAGGCATCAGTGGAGATTCACTCGCCGACGCCGGAGAATGCTCGCCCTCTTCACATTTGCCGCTCTCCTGAATGGCGCCGCTTCTTTGCGCGTAGTAGCGCGCACGTCCTCAATCCGCATGGGGCTCGCCGTGGGCGAAAAGTTCCCGGCTACTGCACTCTCTGCCATGGGCGTCAGCGGCAAGAAGGCCTGCATCTTCTTCTATGGGGCTGATGATGCGCCCAGCTGCTCCAAGGAGCTGAAGGCCTTTGATGCTGCTGGCAAGAACTTCACCACGGCCGGCGTGGCCGTGGTCGGCGTGCGTAATGCGGCGGGCGCAAAGGGCTCTGACGTGGGGGTCAAGCTCTTTGTTGATGAGGGGGACGCAATTCGCACGGAGATTGGCATCCAGAAGGATCTTTTCGGGCTGCTCGGTGGACGTGAGACGTACGTCGTGGACGCGAGCGGCACCGTGGCCAGCGTCTTCAACTCTCAGTTTAGCCCCGAGGAGCACGTCAAGACGGCCCTGGCCGCGGTCAAGGAGCTGCCTGCGGATAAGAATCCTCTTGAGGATTTTCTCGGCAAGCTCGGCCTGAAGTTCTAAGTGCGGCGAGCAGTCGATGCGTCTCGCTGGGCGCGTCCTTTCCTTTCCTGTAGGCAGCAGTGTGTGTGCTGGCGCCGTCTTGTACGGCTTTGGTCGTAGGACCGGAGGTAACTGCGGCGACTCGGCGCGGTCGCTGATGGAGTGGGAATTCGTGATTCGATGGATCGGCGCGCGATCGTCGGCCCTGCTCTTCATCACTGTACTACCATAGTAATGAGTTGGATTGGCGCGCGATCAAAACACCAATACTGTCGTCGGCCCTGGTGCGCTGAGTTCAACCATGTCGTTCGGTTAAATTCTGACAACTTCTGTAATCTTTTCAAGGATCAAGCGAGTCGACTGTCGACCGGTCCGGTGTTGCGGCGCTCACTTGGGCTTGGCCGCGCGTAATCCGTAAATCCGTAATCTCAAAGCCACACCACACTCTCACACCCAGGGCGCGCCCATGTACACGTAGGAATTACGACCATTACTCGAGTCTCGACCAACGACTTGGGCTATCATCCTTACTACGAGTACGTACTACGTAGTATAAAATGTCTCGAGTCCATCTGTCATCATTAATCATTTCATGTGGTTATAGTCCTGGGGCTCATCTGAAAAATCACCGTCATCCCCTGTCAGCGACAACGAAGGTTTGTTCGACACCTAGGGGAGGCCGCGCCAGGTCCTCAGGCTGCAGTTGGTTCATCATTCACAGCAACTTTCAACGAGACGTGAGTGCTCGCTTCTTCGCGAGCTTGGCCTGGAAAAACACCTTGCGAGCGGCAAACTTTCCATCGCTTGCTTTCCTTGCGACCCCGATCCAGGTAGCCAGAGTGAGCAGAAGCCCTCGTCAGCTCCCGACTCGCCGCGCCCAACACGAATCGCGCCCTGCGCACCCGCACACGCCTTCCCTGCACCCCTGTCTTGGCACCTTCCAACCGGAATTCGGGCCGCGCGCGCTCTCCCGCCCGCGCGCGACCCACTCCATGCCAAGCTACGCAAGGCACCGCGCCTCCAACTTCCGCTCCCACACGAGCACCAATCCCACGCACGAGCACGGCGGGTGCGACGCCTTGCCATCCGTATCGCGTCTCTCTTCCTCCAATCACCATACGTTCGCCTTCCCCCTCTCTCAGAAGCGAGCAAGCACAGGCAAGCACCATAGGCAAGCCACGGCATGCAGATCTTTGTCAAGACGCTGAATGGAAAGACCATCACGCTAAATGTCGAGCACTCTGACACCATCGAGGGCGTCAAGGCAAAGATCCAGGCCAAGGAGGGCACCCCCCCGGAGGCACAGCGCCTCATCTTTGCGGGCAAGCTGCTGGAGGACGGTCGCTTGCTGTCCGACTACAACATCCAGAAGGAGTCGACGCTTCATTTGGTGCTGCGCCTGCTCGGCGGGTCTGCACGCGAGATGCTCGCCTTTCCGAGCGAGGAGAGCGATTGTCGATAGAGCTCTAGAGGGTGCGAAGGGGCTGTGGGATGTGGCACTCAGTTTGAAATCAGGGTATGGTTGCACGCGACTTGACGTTCTGACTCGAGAGCTTTAGTACAATGTACATGTACCCACAGTCCCTCAGGGCGAACCTGGGGTCGCTGGTGCTCCACTTACCTCGCCTGCCATACCTGATGGGAGGGCGGTCGCGGCACAAACAGAACACACGGCCGTGGTTACCGCACCACAACCTCAACATGCACCCAAATCACGCTGCGGTGATCTTTACCATGCACAGCAGGTCGTCAAGCAGCCGCCCTTCTTGGTCCTCGCGCCGCCGCTCGGCCTCCTCGAGCTCGCGCCGCGCCGCCGCCGCCGAGTCCTCTTCGTCCAGCGCCGCTCCCTCGCTGCCCGTGCTTGGTGCCTCGTCCGACGACCAGGGCGGCTGCGAGCGGGGGCGCGCTAGCGTCGGCGAATCGACGGTGGGCGTGCCTTGTTGCGCGTCGAGCATGGCCCGGCGCGCGTGCAGCTTCCGGCGCGCGTACTGCTCCCGCTCGTACTCGAAGGCACTCCGGAAGCCATCCGGCGGGAGCGGACCATCTGGCCCTAGACCATCCTGCTCCTCGGGCTCATGCCCCTTCCCGCCCTTCCACACACGGCGCGCCCGCGGAATTGCGTCGTCTTGAGCGCCACCCTCCGCCTCATCGTCTGACGCGCCGGCGGCGCTCGCCGCCAAGCCCATTGCCGCGTCCGCTGGCAGCACACAGTCTGGGCGCAGGGCACGCACATCGAAGCCTTCCTCGTGATACACAGGAGGCGCGAGCGGTGCGCGGCGGCGCTGGTGGCCGCCGTCGTCGAGGGCCATCGAAGAGGCGTTGGAGGCGCCGAAAGCCTCGGCCGCCTCCTCCTCCTCCGCTGCAGCCTCTGCCGCCGCTGCAGCCTCAGCTGCTTCCTCTGCCGCTGCCTCTGCGGCCGCCGCTGCCTCTGCGGCCGCTGCCTCTGCAGCCGCTGCCTCCTCTGCAGCCGCTGCCTCTGCGGCCGCTGCCTCCTCTGCAGCCGCTGCCTCTGCGACCGCTGCCTCTTCTGCGGCCGCTGCCTCTGCGGCCGCTGCCTCCTCTGCGGCCGCTGCCTCTGCGGCCGCTGCCTCCTCTGCGGCCGCTGCCTCCTCTGCGGCCGCTGCCTCTTCTGCAGCCTCGGGCTCGGGCTGCAGTCGATCGATGAAAGGTGCGGCAGGGGGACGCTTAAGATGACGCTCATGAAGCATTCGGTTACAAGGCCTCCACCATGGTGCCAATGTGGAAGCCGCTGCAGCTTCGATCTCCAGGTTGCGCTTCACCATCATCTGCTTGAAGGAGACGAAGTCATCGACGGCCAGGATCTGCCGGAGTACGTCTTGGCCCACGTCTGTGGTCGCAAACTCTGTGCAGAGCAAACCGAATTCGTCGTTTGTCGTGCCCAGGTCGGACAGGAACATATCCAGCAACGAGTCCACCATATCACGGTAGGCGTTGAAGATGTCATGGTAGGTGTGCTCTTGCTCCTCGTCAGAGCCAAACACGAGGCAGTTGTCGTCCATGAAGTTCCCGACGGGCACGGTCCAGTCAGGGCTCCTGAGAAAGCCGGTCACCGCGTCGAAGAGCCACACAGAAGTGTGGTCGTCGTCGAGCAGCTTGACGCAGGCGGTGTGGCCACGGCCCTGGGCGACGGCGCGTGGTGTCTCGCCGTCCTTCGTCGTCACCGTGGTGTTCGCGCCCTTGCGGAGCAGGAACTCGACGGTGCTCCATTCTCCTTGGTAGCACGCCTGGTGCAGCGCCGTCCAGCGCCAGGATGGCTGCACGTTGATGTAAGCGATATCCTTCTCGATGAGCTCACGCACCTTGGCAAAGTTGCACTCCTTCGCAAAGTCGAGGAACTGGTGCTGCTCGGTTATGGAGGGCGGCATCTCGACTCCCTTGTCCGGCGAGGCGGAAGAGCGCGCTCGCTCGCATCGTGAGAGTGAACGAGCTCGCTCGCTCGCTCGCGCTCGCTTCTGGTGCTAGCGCGCTCGCAAACTTGGAACATCGAAAGGAATTACATGTAGCTTGCTTTATGCACAGCTGGAACGCGCGACTTTCTTGGAGCAGCCAAACGTAGTGAAACAGGAGTCGTCAGGGCCGTGAATCTCCTGTGAACAACACGCAATCGTGCTCATGCTCTTTTCCCAATTCGCGCTCGCTCTATCCACCGCCGTTCCTGTCGGCTTCATCGGCTGTACTTCGCAGTGTCGGCCAAGCATGGCGGGTCATAGGGCCGTCATCACCATGTTCGAACCCTTGTCCGACGCTGCAGTACTCGGAGCCACGGCCGCGCTACTTTGCGCCGCCGGATACCTTCAGTACACGCTTTCAACCGGGGATCAAGGCATCAACGCGTTTCTGATGAAGGAGAAGTCGCAGAATCCCTTCTACTCGAAGAACTTCAAGGCAGAGCGTCCAATGCTGCCCAGCTGGCTGCGAGGATTTCGGCTGCCGCGATTCGATTTTGTGGAGGTCTATGGTGCCGAGCCGCAGCGGCCACCGTCAGGGCCTGCTGATGAGGCTCTTGAGGCGCTATATACGGCACTTGACGACGCCTTGGAGGTAGAGGACTATAGTCGAGCTGCCATCATCAAGGCTCGCATCGATGAAGCATCGAGCCCTCGGCGAGCACCTGACTGATCTTGAGTTACGGTACATGGGTCGTCACTGTCGAGTGTGTTCCACACACGAGTCTCGTCTGCGTCTCGCGTCTGACCTGTGGGCGTTGAGCTACAGCATGTTAGAGCCCCCCGACCGCGCGCGCTGCGACCTCGAAGGCTACACTTGATCTTCTAAGAACCAAAATGTCTCGACGCACGTCGTGTTCACGCGGGACGGCCCGAAACGGACGAAAGATACGATCACCTATAGCTTCACAGCCCGTGGCGTACTCGGAGCATCTCGGTGCGCAGGTTAGTGCTCAGAGCCAGGAGCGCCTTGTCGCCGAGCAAGCGCGGCACGTGTGGGCGCGCGGAAGGGGCACACGTGAGCCACCCGTCGAGGAGCGCATGCACCTGTGGGTGGACACAGCGCCGTGGTGAGCACTTGCATGCCAGGGCCACGCGTCGAGGAGAGCAAGCACCTGCTCGTAGTGCTCCACCGCCCAGCCAAAGATAATCTGCGCCGCAGCACTCGAGCACTCCTCTTGCGCACGCAGGAGCAGCGGCACGACCTCGGCGGCAGTGAGGGCGGCGCGCAGTCGCCGGTGCGCGTGCGGACTTAGCCCATCGAGCATGTACCTGTGGGGAGACACAGCGCCGTGGTGAGCACTTGCATGCTGGGGCGTGCGGACTTAGACCATCGAGCAGTACCGATCGCCGAGCAGCGCCAACTCGAGCGCGCCCGCCGCACATAGCCGCCCGTCGGGCGGCGCGCCCGCCTCTGCGTGGACAGGGCGCGGGGTCGCGACGCTGGCGCGGGTGGCGCCGCCGTTGGCGGCGGCGGCGGGGGTGGTGGTGGCGGGGGAAGCGCCAGCGTCGGCGTCGGCGGCGGTAGAGAGGCAGTGCTGGAGTCGTGCATGCATCCATTCCTGTGACACGATCGCCTCGTCCCCCAGCCGCTGCCATAAGGCTAGCCCCTGCGCCTCCACCTGAGAAGATAATCCTCCGCCGCTGGAGGCGCCCCCGCTGCCCTCAGCCACGCTGGGTGAGGCGTGTGCCGGGTCTGTCACGGGAGGGGGGGCGGGGATGGGCGAGGGCGGTGTGGCGACCGGTAACTCGACGGTCCCCGCGTATACAAAACGAAGCATCGCCATGAACGGCGCCACGCTCGCATCCGACACACGCACCACAAGCGGCGACGCTGGCTGAGACCCTGAGCCATCGTCGTCGCCTCCGCTGATGTTGCCGCTGTTGCCCCCGCCACCAAAGTTGGCATTAAAGGCGAGCGACGTCCTAAAATAGTCACTACCGGCAGCAAGCAGCGCACGGTGCGCGAGCAGCGCCCCATCCGCCAACGCAAAGCGCACGTCAGCAACTGGTACAAGCCCCCCAGGCACGGCAGCGAGGTGTAACTCGAGCCAGGGGCGACCGGTAGGGTGGCACGGAGGCGCGAGGAGGAGCGCGCGCAGGCCGAGTGTGTCGGCGGCGGCGAGCAAGGCCTTGGGGCGTAGTACTGGGACTGCGCTGCCACCGCCGGTGCTGCCGCGGCCACGGCCGGTGCCGCCGGCTCCTTCGAGGGCGGCCGAGCCACTGAGGACAAGTTCATAGAGCGCCACGCACGCTTCCCGAGGCAACGAGGTCGCCACCGCCGACGACAGCTGCCAGCAACACGCGCCATGGACCGATGCGCCAGGCGAGGTGGCAGCGGCGGGAGCCCTCGACTGATGAGGAGACGCGTTCGCGCGGAGCATCGCCAGCCAGTCGGGAGCGCGCACAGCGAGGAGCACCTGATGAAGGCCGAAGCTCAAACCATCAGCATGCAATCAGCATGCAATCAGCATGCAATCAGCATGCAATCAGCACGCAAGTACCTGATGAAGGCCGAGGCTCAAACCGTCAGGCCATACCATGTCAGCATCCGGCGCCACCCATGGCTCCACCCACGACTCCGACTCGTCCGCGGCCGACGGCGCCGCCGCCTCGCGCGCATCCGCACGTGCCGCGCCTCTCGGCGCCGAGTTGGGCGCGCCCAGCAGCGCCGCCCGCAGTCGCATGCCCAGCGCACAAGGCGCACCCAACTCGCCCAGTCGCATCAACAGCTCGGCAGTAGCGAGGCCGACGGCGCCCTGGCGCACGGCCGCGGGCATGCCGCGCAGCTGGGCTGCGAGGAGGCCCTCGTCGCGGCAGCGCGTGGCAGCGTGAGCGGAGCGCAGCAGCCCGCGCAGAGAGAGCACCGCGCACAACACGGGCACGCTCGGCTGGTCGCCGATCGAGGGCTTGCCCTTGTCGCTCTCGCAGAGCAGCTGCGCGAGCGGCGTGGTGACACCGCAGTCAAGCACGCGATCGATCGCGCTCAAGGGCAGCTCGACGTTGGCCGAACTCAGCTTGGCGAGCAGCGTGAGCGAGAAGGTGCGCACATCGCGATTAGCATGCACGATGGCGCCTGTCCAGAGCGGCGCGCACTCCATGAGCAGCGCGGCCTGCTGGTCGACGGTGGTGCAGAGGCGCTCGCAAGCGTCGAGCAGCGCACGCAGCGCCTGCTGCGTCAGCCGGTACGGCACATCCGAGAGCAGTGCGCTGGCGAGCCGAGCCACAGCGTTGGCGAGAGCGGCCGAAGGCATCCGGAGCGCCTGCTTGACGCCGGCGCTCGCCGCAATGACGGCTGCCTGTGCGGCCGCCTTGGGCTCGCGCTCGACGGCGTCCAGCAAATCCTGCGCCGCGGAGCACACCGCGTGCACGGTGATGCGCCGCGGCGAGGGAGGGAACATAGTCAGAAAGTCGGGCGCGCATCGTGAAGGAGTGTGAAACCTGGTAACGAATCATAAACATTGGCTGTGAAACGATGCTCAGCGTCCAGGTGTGGGTTAGGCGATTGTGACGCTCCTCGCAAATCTGCTTCGTCAATCCGCCAGATTCCGCACATAAACTCCCGTAATTCCGGCGTCTCGCCGCTGGTCGTCATGTGGGCGATCTTATTGAGCATTGTCCCGCACGCGGCTGCGGTGGCCGCGACACCACTGGGATCAGCCGCCTCTGCCTTGGTGCACGTGCCGACGCGAACCGCCGCGCGTGCTTCGTCGCCGCTGCTCGCCATCGGCAGCCGCGGCAGCAGCACAGCTGAGGACCCTTACGAGGTGCTGCGCGCAGGCTACGACCGCAGCCAGCTGACCAGCTTCTTCATGAAGCGGCCGGTGGCGCTAATGGGCCGCGCGGCCAAATTTGCGCGCGTGTACAAGAAGCTGCAGCGCGTGTGGCTGCGCGAGGAGGCGCTGCCGGCCGCGGAGCGCACACGCGGCAATGTGCTGCGACAGGAAATCTCGGCGCTCGGCCCGGTGGCGGTCAAGCTCGGGCAGACGCTCTCGCAGCGACCGGACATCGTCGGCGTGGACGTGTGCGAGGCGCTCAAGTCGCTGCAGACGTCGAACGCGCCGTTTGACAACGAGCGCGCGTGGCAGGTGCTGCGGGAGGAGCTCGGCGCGCGCGGGCGTCCGATCGCGCCTGGGCCGACCTTCGTGGACGGCACGACCGATCCGAACGCGCCGCCCGTGTTCGCGCGCCTTTCGGAGCAGCCGATCGCCTCCGCGTCCCTGGGCCAGGTCTACCGCGGCCAGACGCACGACGGGCGCGAGGTCGCTGTGAAGGTGCAACGGCCGGGTGCGGTGAGGCAAGTGGCCCTCGACTTCGCAGTGCTCATCGTGGGGCTGCAGATGATCGCGGCGAGCGGCTGGGGGAACGGCGATCTGGACGAGATCCTGGACACGTGCGCCCAGGGAGTCTTCGAGGAGCTCGACTACCGTAACGAAGCGCGCAATGCGGCGGAGTTCAAGTCGTCGATGGCCTTCCTTGGATACGTCGACGTGCCCGACTTTCTCCTCGAGTACACTCAGGGTAGCCCTACTCAGGGTAGCCGCGTGCTCGTGAGCGAGTGGGTGTACGGGCGGCACCTCGACAAGCTCAGCCGCGAGGAGGGTCTTCGCATGACCTACATGGCCGTCGAGGCGGTGACAGCGAGCCTCGTGCTCACCGGCATCGTGCACGCCGACCCTCATGAAGGTAACTTGATGCTCGCCGACGACGGGCGGCTGGTCTTCCTCGACTTTGGGCTCATGTCGCGCGTGCAGCCGCAGATCATGGAGGCGTTCGCGTACGGCATCCAGTGCGTCCTCAACGAGGACTGGGATGGGCTCGTCATCGCCTTCATCAAGAGCGGCTTCGTAGGCTCCCCGATCGAGGCGAGGGAGAATGTCAAGGCGCCCTTCCGTCCCGCCGGCCCCGATGCGCAGCAGCGGATGGCCTCCGAGTTACGAGCGAAGATGGGCGCGTGCCCGGGAGGCACGAGCCGCTTCGGCGCCCTCTCCACTGTCCTGTTTGACATGGGCAAGCTCTGGCGCATGTACTCGCCGCCGTACATCATCCTCTTGATCCGCACCTTTCTCACCCTCGAGGGCATCGCTGGACAGGTCGACCCGAACTTTAATATTTACGAGGTGAGCCTGCCTTGGGCGCTGCGCCGGGCACTCTCCCCTTCGACCGAGGACGGGGCGCGCCAGCTGCGCTCCTCCATCCTCACCGCCGACAACCAGCTGCAGTGGGAGAAGATCATGACCCTCTTGCGCGACGCGCTGAGCAGCAGCAGCGACGGCAGCAGCAGCAGCAGCAGCGACGGCAGCAGCAGCAGCGACGGCAGCAGTAGCAGCGACGGCAGCGACGAGCAGCGACGAGCAGCAGCAGCGGCGGCGGAGCGCAGCACAGCAGCAGCGGCGGCGGCAGCAGCCACGGCCGCGCGCGCAGCTGCCGCCGCCCCGCATGTGGGCAGCGGCACAGGGCGCGCGAGTGACGCCGTGGGGCCGCCGACGGGAATGGGGCACGTTGGGAGCAGCGCAGGCCCCTCCAAGCTTGCCAAGCTTGCGGGTAGCGGCGCCGCCACGCCGATGGAGAGTGTGCTGGAGCTGCTCGGCTCTCCCGAGGGGATCCATCTTCGTCGGATCGCCAACGATCTCGACTCCACCGAGCTCCTCTTGCGCCTGGCCTCTCCCCGAGGCGAGGCTCGAGCGGTGCGTCACCTGACGACCGAAGCGATCGCGAAGGCGCTCACGCCGCTCCTGCGCACATGCACCTCACGCCTGCGACAGGCCGCGCTCATGCCGCTGCGAGGGCTGCGCCGTGCGGGCGGGCACGCCACAACTCTCACCACAACGCTCGCCGAGCCGCTCTCCGCTGGCAGCGATGGCTCGCTCACCACAACGCTCACCACAACGCTCACCACAACGTCCACTCGGGCCGAGGAGACAAACAAGCCCATGGCGCTCACAGCAGCGGCGCGCGAGCTTGCGGCGGGGGCGGCCCGCCAAGCGGCGCGAGTCGGAGAGGCGGCGGGTGAGGCGCGCCAGCGGGTGGGAGAGGCGGCAGGCGAGGCGAGACAGATCGTGGGGGAAGCTCGCCAGCGGCTGAGCGCGCAGTGGCCGCGATCGCCCAAGAGCCTGAAGCTGCGCAGCCGCCGTCTCACTCGCTCGGCGACCGTGTACGGCGTGCTTCTGCGCACCCACCTGCGCCGCCAGCTAACCTCCGGCTGGCGAGGCGGCGTGGCCGCGCTCTCGCTCGTGTACCTGGCGGTGCGCGTGGGCGCTCTTGGAGTGCTCAAGGCGGCGCTTCGGTCGGGCGCCGCTGTGTATGGCGTCGCTGCCATCGCGGCGAGCCTCGCCGTCTACGTGCGCGCGCGGCCGGTGCATGCGGGCCTCGTCGTGCTCGCGGGGGGCATCCTCGCGCTCGGCGCGGCGACGCAACAGCGGCCGCCCGACGCGAGCGAGGAGGAGGTCATGGTGGAGGCGGTGGAGGGACGTTAATTGCACAAGATAAATCGACACACAGAGCAACTGTGCGTGCGAACACGTTACACGCGCCGCCGCCGGTCGGGCGGGTGCTGCTAGAGGTTGCCGCGCGCCGCCGCGGGCGTCCCACCGCACCGAGTGGCACGAGACCACGAGGCTGCGTCCGGTCGTCCGCGGTTACACAATTTCACAGCGTGGAGTCCACTGCCTCAGTCTCGATGGACAGACACTAGTCACTGTACCGGTACTTAGAGCGGCTCCGCGCGCTCAGTAGATACCAATAACAGCCAGCCACGAGCCGCCGTGCCCCGAATTGTGACGTCACAGGGTGCCGAGCAAGTCACAGATCACTGTGTGGCCACTATCACGAGCGAGTGAAAGCGCGGTCTTGCCCGTGGCAGTCTGCACTTCCTTGCGCGCGCCGGCGCTGAGCAACATGTGGACGCAGTGCTGCTGGCCCGCCTTTGCCGCATAGATGAGCGCAGTGTAGCCTGCCTCTGTAGCATGCGAGGCGCCCGGCGAGGCGACGACGGCAGCGTCGATGTCCGATTGCGGGAGCACACGCTCAAGCAACGTTGTCAGGCCACCGATGCTGGCCGCCATGAGCATCGTAAAGTTGTTGATGCTCACCACCTTGAGCGAGGCACCCGCCTTGAGCAGTTCGAGAGCAACCTGCTCGTGGCCATTTTTGGCAGCGAGCATCAAGGCGGTCACGCCGTCGGACCTTGCCTTATTTGGGTCCGCCTTTGCCTCGAGCAGGACGAGAGCAACCTGCTCGTGGCCACTTTGGGCAGCCCTAATCAAGGCGGTCATGCCGGCGTTGTTCTGAGAGTTCACGGCGGCGCCCGCCTCGAGCAGGACGAGAGCAACCTGCTCGTGGCCATTTTGGGCAGCAAACATGAGCGCCGTCCAACCGTCTTCCTCGGTTTGGTCAATGGCTGCCCCCGCCTTGAGCAGGACGAGAGCAACCTGCTCGTGGCCTTTTAAGGCAGCGCTCATCAAGGCGGTCCTGCCGTCATTTTTCTGAGCGTTCACGGCGGCGCCTGCCTCGAGCAGGACGTGAGCAACCTGCTCGTGGCCATCTTGGGCAGCCCACATCAAGGCGGTCACGCCGTTGTTGGAATGAGCGTTCACGGCGGCGCCCGACTCGAGCAGGACGAGAGCAACCTGCTCGTTCCCATTTTCGGCAGCGATCATCAAGGCGGTGACGCCGGCGTTGTCCTGAGCGTTCACGACGGCGCCCGCCTTGAGCAGGACGAGAGCGACCTGCTCGTGGCCATTTGACGCAGCCCGCATCAAGGCGGTCACGCCGTCGGACCTTGCCTTATTTGGGTCCGCCTTTGCCTCGAGCAGGACGAGAGCAACCTGCTCGTGGCCATTTCGGGCTGCTGCCATCAAGGCGGTCACGCCGGCGTTGTTCTGAGCGCTCACGACGGCGCCCGCCTCCAGCAGGACGAGAGCAACCTGCTCGTGGCCATCTAGGGCAGCAAACATGAGCGCCGTGCAACCGTCTTCCTTGGTTTCGTCAACGGCTGCCCCCGCCTTGAGCAGGACGAGAGCAACCTGCTCGTGGCCATTTTGGGCAGCGAACATCAAGGCGGTCACGCCGTCGGACGCTGCCTTATTTGGGTCCGCCTTCGCCTCGAGCAGGACGAGAGCACACCGCTCGTGGCCATTTTGGGCAGCAAACATGAGCGCCGTCCAACCGTCTTCCTCGGTTTCGTCAACGGCCGCCCCCGCCTTGAGGAAGACATGAGCAACCTGCTCGTGGCCACTTTGGGCAGCGAACATCAAGGCGGTCCATCCGGCGTTGTCCTGAGCGCTCACGACGGCGCCTGCCTCGAGTAGGACGAGAAGGCAGGGCTCGTGGCCGTTTTGGGCAGCGAGCATCAAGGCTGTCCAGCCATCGTCGTCGGCTGCGTCAACTGCCGCCCCCGCCTTTAGCAGGTTGCGAAGCTGATGGTCGTCTCCTCTATCAGCAGCCCCCCTCAAGGCCGCCGCCTTCTCAGCCGCCGCCGCCGCTGCCTTCTCGGCCGCAACCTTCTCTGCCGCGGCCTGTTCCTCCTCCTTTCGCCTCAGCTCCCACTCGTCCGCCTTGTCACCTGTGAGAGTGCCCGAGGCGACCATCACACGGATCATATTCTTGACGTGCATTGCCGGCAGCAGCTTCGTGCCCATCGGCAAGTTCGTCAACGGGCTCTTGCCCTGCTGCTTGAGCCACTCCTCGATGGCCGATCGCTCGTACACCTTTCCGTCCTCGGCGATGACCGGGTCGAAGGGCAGCGAGAAAGTGATGGGGCAGAGGAGCTCGGCAAAGGCCTCCTCGATGGCGCTCTTGTGCCGGCGCAGCTCCTGTGCCGTCTCGTCCTCGGCCTCAGCAGCGCGGCTGCGGCTGCTGCCGCCGCCCCAAGAGGTGCCCCCCTCAGGTTGAGGCAGAGCTCGGCGACCGGCGCCACGATGCCGAGGTGGACGTCGTCGGGGTGCTCCTTCGTGAGCCACCGATAGGACAGCGCGACGAAGAGCACGCCAAAGTCGTCGTCCAGCGCCAGCGCGACCCTTCGCAGCTCCGCCGGCGGGCT
>Ga0180442_101689_pt1 | contig 13291 bp, 16 predicted proteins | sample ChrtobMetP5_16mM_FD_119746 | JGI IMG/M metagenome (GOLD analysis project Ga0180442, IMG submission 119746) | Chrysochromulina tobin associated microbial communities from unialgal haptophyte culture, Seattle, Washington, USA - P5_16mM MetaG | ecosystem: Host-associated > Algae > Haptophytes >... | reverse complement strand
CGCTCGAGGACAAGGATCGCGTGAGTACCACTGATGACCACTGATGACCATTGATTGCCTCCCTCATCATCAACACGTGGCTCGCGCTCGAGGACAAGGATCGCGTGAGTACCACTGATGACCTCTGATGACCATTGATTGCCTCCCTCATCATCAACACGTGGCTCGCGCTCGAGGACAAGGATCGCGTGAGTACCACTGATGACCTCTGATGACCCTCTGATGACCCTCTGCTGGCCTCTCTGCTGGCCTCCTTGATGACCCTCTGATGGCCCTCTGATGACCCTCTGATGACCCTCTGATGACCCTCTGACGGCCTCTCTGATGACCTCTCTGATGGCCTCCCTCATCAGGTGCGCCTCGCGCCCACGTTCGCCTCCTTCGACCCGACGGACCTTGCCGCGATCGACCACGTCAAGCGACTGTACAACAAGTACCCCAAGATGTGGCGTGGCATTGGCGAGCTTATGTGCCGCCACGACGACCTGACCATGATGCTCCTCGACAAGGAGGTGCGATCTCCGCTGATGACCCTCTGATGACCCTCTGATGACCTCTCTGATGACCCCTCTGATGACCTCATGATTGCCCTCCTCATCAGGTGCCTCGGATCGACCACCCCGCGCTGATGACCTCTCTGATGACCCCTCTGATGACCTCATGATTGCCCTCCTCATCAGGTGCCTCGGATCGACCACCCCGCGCTGATGATGGAAGGCGGCATCTATCAGTTTGCGATCGAGAAGGGTCTTCCAGTCCAGGTCCACCACAACTCGGACCGCGTGGGCGACAACGACAACTCGTGGGAGTACGTGTACGAGGTGGAGGAGGTGCTCAAAAAGTACCCGAAGCTCTGCCTGGTCTGGGTGCATGCGGGCGTCTCCCGTCGCTGCTCGGAGCCCGACCACGATCGCATGATCGATCGCATGTGCTCCACGTACGACAACCTGATGGTCGACATCTCGTGGGTCGTGTGGGAGGACGTCATGTGCGACGCGCAGGGCGTCATCAAGCCCGGATGGGTCGAATGCATCCAGAAGCACCACACCAAGTTCTTCATCGGCTCGGACAATGTGGCGCAGTACTTTCCTATTAAGGATACCTCTATCAATCTCCTCGCGGGCAACATCACCAAGTACGTTGATTGCGTCTTGATTGCGTCTTGATTGCAACCTCATCAATCTCCTCGCGGGCAACATCACCAAGTACGATCCGCTTATCGCGGCGCTCAACGCCCCTGATGGCCTCTGATGGCCCCTGATGGCCCCTGATGGCCCCTGATGGCCCCCCTCATCAGGTACTATCAGCTCTTCGAGAAGCTCACCGAGGAGGCCGCCGCGAACGTGGCATACAACAACGCCGAAAAGCTCTACTTTGCGAATTGGGACGTGCCCAAGGGCGGCGGCACGGCGGCCGGTGGCGAGCTGCGCTATCAACGCATGCCCTCGTACTACCAGACGGAGATGCTGGACCCGAAGGCGGGCGAGTTCGTGACGGGGGTCGCGACCGCCATCGACGACGACGGCCTGTACTGAGCGGCGAGGTGCGATCTCCGAGGAGGTCCACGCTCCGAGGTGCGATCTCCGAGGAGATCAAATCTCCAAGAACTCTCCGTCAGGACTCTTCGATGAGATCCAATCTCCAAGGAGGGGGCTGGTGCGTGGGCGGGGGGGAAGCGCGCGCGTCGCGGGTCGTTCTACTATCGCGGGGCCTCGGGGGAAGGCGCAGACATGGCACTAGGGGCGTGGCGCTGTTGCCTCTGGAGGCTGTGGACCGCAAGGTGATGATGATGGCGCCATCGCCGAAGGGGGTGTACTCGGTGAGGGGGGGGGGGCATACCAGAGGGGTTGTACTCGGTGAGGGGGGGGGGCATACCAGAGGGGGTGTACTCGGTGGAGGGGAGCTGAGGCTCGAGAAGCTGAGGCTCGCATGCAACGTCTCTGGCCATTCACAGCTGAGGCTCGGTCCAACGTCTCTGGTGACACGGTCGTTCACAGGCTGGCCATTCACAGCTGAGGCTCGGTCCAACGTCTCTGGTGACACGGTCGTTCACAGGCTGGCCATTCACAGCTGAGGCTCGGTCCAACGTCTCTGGTGACACGGTCGTTGTGGGAAGCTCAACGGGGAGTAATGGAGGGTACTGGCAACGGGCGGCACAGCCGTGGCCGACCCGCGGGCGCCGTCGCGGGCACTTGCGTCTCAGTAAGTGCTTCGTCTTGAGAGTCAAGGAGTATCAAGGAGGGCTGTGTGGAGGGGTTGGGGTATGGTGAAAGCTCGTTGTATGCGCAGTCGGTGCGGCGGGGCTTGTGCGTGTGGATGACCCCGCATGGACGTCGCCGACTCGCCGTTGCCCCACGAGGAGGAGACGGTCGCGCCTCGCGCGCGCCGCGAAGGATGAGCGTTGGCGGGCCCGCGGAAGTAGCAAGTAGCGCCCGCGGGTCGCGGTCGGCGACGCCGCCGACAGAGCGAGAGCGGGGAATTTGTAACTTCCAAGCGCTCTACCTACGCACATTGGGGAGCATGGGGGAGGCCGGACTCGCGTGTCACGTGTGTGGTGTGTGCGCGGCTGCCCCCCCCCCCGCTTCTACCAACTACCTTCCGTTTTCTCCCGCGGCCGCGCGCGCGGTGACCCGCGGCCGCGGTGCCGTGCGTCTGCGTGGCAGCGTGGGTCCGTGACACCGACGCGGACGCGTGAGCGCGGTGCGGGGGAGCGGGCGGGCCCTAGAGCCTTATACTGGGCGCGGTGGGCCAGGAGCGTGCTGTGTGATGTCTGTGAAGTCTCACGAGTGTGAAAGTTCCTGAGGATGGGGTTCACCTGTGAAGTGGCCCGTGTTGAAAGGCTTCCCCTTTCTTTTGCTTCGACGGCGTCTGTCCCTGTTTGTTGGTGCCGCCGCGATCGAGGCGTCCGCCTTTTCCTCCCAAGCGTACGATGCCGGGCGGAGCGCACGAGTTCATGAAGGCCTGGGACCCGGAGGAGGACCAAATCATTTTGGAGATGGTGCAGGCCGAGGGGCCCAAGTGGAAGCAGATCGTCAAACGGCTTCCTGGCCGAACGGTGCGTGTGGCCTCTCGCCGCTCTAGGGGCCTCTGCATGGGCCTGGCGTCACCCTGAGCCACCTCGTGGGCTCGCCCTCACGCGTGCGCAGGTCTCGTCGGTGCGCAACCGGTGGCAGCGCATTGAAAAGGGCCGTAAGATGCGTGAGGAGGGACATGACCTCAAGAACCGGTGCCATGCGTGCGGCCAGCCGAAGCGAGGGCACATCTGCTCGGCGAAGCTGCGCGGCGGCCCGCAGGTCGACCTGCCCGACGTGCCCATCCAGATGACCGCCGCGCCGTTCATGGGCATGGGCATGGGCAGCAGTAGCAGGACGGCGAGCGCCGCCGGATACCTGGGCAGCGAAGGCGCTGGACCGCTCGGCCAGCCGCCGCTGAAGCGCACCCGCTCCGGCTCGAAGCTCGTGCCCGCGGAGGCGCGTGAGGCGTATGAGAACGCCACGCGCGGCATCCCGGGGATGAGGAGCTACGAGAGCTACGACGCCCCGGCGGCCTACGGCGGCGGCGGCGGCGGCGGCGGCGGCGGTGGCTCCTCGTCATCGTCTGCCCACGAGCCTCCAAGCCTGCATCGAATGAACACGTCGTTCCTCAAGGAGCTGGCGACGCACTCCGAACTGTTCAGCCCGGCGACGAGGGACTTGATGTTGTTCGTGGCCGACTCGCCCGCCGAGCTGCCACCCAGCTTCAACGCCGTCGCTTCGGATCCCGCCGCCCCTCCGTCGCTGCGACGCGTCGCCTCGCGTGATGCAACGGCCAGCAATGCCGTGGAGCCGCCGAAACTGACGCGCTCCGTGACGAGCTACATCCGCGAGCTCACCGGCGACGAGGGCTACAGCGGCAACCAACTCAGGGACGAGGGCTACGGCGCCGTGGCGAGCTCGTCGCCTCTCGTCCCTAATTTGGCACCCCCGAGCACCTCTCGTCAAGCTTCGGAGTTTCGTCAAGCTTCGGGTCGGAGCGGCGGCGGCGGCGGCGGCGGCGGCGGCGGCGGCGGCGGGAGCGGGAGCGGCGCGCCGCTCGTGTCGCGCATCCCTTCGATGCCTCACTTGGATGGGCGCTCGGTGTCGTCGTTCATGCGCGACTTCATCGACACGTCGGCGGCGTTGGAAGCCCCTCCCGCGTCCGCGGTGCCTCCGCCGCTCACTACGGCGCTCGCCGCCCTGACCGAAGCCCCTCTTGTGTCGGCAGGGCCTCCCCCGCTCACTGCTACGGCGTCGATGATGAGCGTCAGCTCGATCTCCGACTTCCTCAATTGATGGGAGCTCTCGATCTCCCCCACGGAGCTCTCGATCTCACAACGGAGATATCGATCTCACCAACGGAGATATCGATCTCACCCATGGAGATGATGAAGGGTCGCCTGAGACTCAGTGGCCCCGCCCCCGGGTGCACTGGCACGGCAGCGTGTGATGGCATCCCTAATTTGGCATCGCTGATCCTGTCGAGAGAGGGCCATGCAAAATGCATGCGAAGTGGCACCGCGGATGCGTGATCGGCGGTGCAGGTGGAGTGTGCAGGCGCGGAGGTGCAGACGTAGATGACGCGTGACGATCTGATGTGTGCACATGCATGGCACGGGTTGCGGCAGCTCCACTCACCACTGGCGGCACTCCTGGCGACCACTGGCGCGGGTCCCGTGGTCTCCCTCCCCGCACCACGGGTGTTTGGACCGCCATGTTGGAGAAGGTTTCGACGAAGCCGAAAATAGGGCCACGGTCCACGTACAGAGGGAAGTGCGAAGAGTCCGAATCAGTAAAACACATTCGACATTGCACACAAAGACACATTGATATTCACATTGAAAAATGTGAAATGAGATAATGTTAATGAGATATCGTGTGTGATATCGTATGATGCATACCGATTCACGCATTGACGCGTCAGCAAGTCTCTCGACAGTGACTCTCCTCCGTGCTCTCTGAGTCATCTAGTCAATGTACAGTAAGGGTCAATTCTCGGTCAATTATTACATTCAGTCAAGTAGAAACAGATTCATGTTCAGTAATTCACACCATAAAGCGCCGTGCAGAGCGCATTCGCAAAACAGGCAAGATGGCTCCTTGCGTGTGCCCTGTTTTGCTGTCGTCTGGCTGGTGGCGAGGCGGCCAGCGTCCAACCGCCTGCCCCGGGCTGGGCGCGCCGTGACGCCGGCAGCTGGCACGCGCGCTCCGCCGCTTCCGAGCGGCATACCATCTCTCACAGGAGCACGCCGCTCAAGAGGACCACCGAGAGTCTCACCGTGGTTTCCGTGTGCTTCCGCCTTCGCAGGCCGTTCGCAATGGATCCTCCGTACCTGGGTCTCCTCAAGGGCAACTATGGCATCTCCGGCATGAGCTGGTTCAAGGACTACCAGAAGGCCTTCATCAACACCAGCCGCTTCCGCCCCATCCAGCACGTCATGGGCTTCGTGCTCATCCTCGGCTACTGCCTCGAGTACCCCCACCTGAAACGTGCGCACGAGCATCGCGCGACGGCTCCGTCTCCACCCGCGCCGCCGCAGCGTCCCCGCGCGCACCGCGCGCACGCGCGCCGAGTCATTTTCCTGGCCCTCTTGTGTCCCCCATTTCGATCCTGACCCTCTGTGCCATTTCGGTCCTGCTCTTGTCATCGCAGACGAGCAGCACGCACGGAAGAAGAAGGCGGCGCTCGCGGGCGACCACCACTGAGCAGGCGCGACGCGCGTGGCGGGGAGAGGACGGGTCGGCATGGACACACGCGAGCCAGCGTGGGTCTCTATTTCTATTGGAGAGCAGGGGGCGACCACTGAAGCGGCCAGACGAGATGTGATCGCTCGGACCTAATGCCAGACAGGCGCGCGGGGCGCTCGATGGAGCCTTTCACCTGTGGTCTGTTTTATTTTTCCAAATCTTCACACAAGAAACCCGTGCCCCTTCGCGCTCGGTAAAGCGCTCGGTCGCAATGTCGAGCGCGAGCGAGCTTTCAGCGCCAGCGTCGGCGAGCTTCGGGCTGTTCTGCTCGCCACCTGCTACCGCGCTTGAGGAGCCAACACACCGTGAGTCGATCAAGGATCGCAATCGCATCGATCAGAGGCGGCGTCGCGAGGTGGTGCTCTCGAGCCAGAGGGCTCGCCGGGCACAGGTGCTCGCGCAGTCCCGTGGGGTATGGGACGGCGTGCCGGCGCCCGAGGCCTTCGACTTGAGCGTGGAGGATCATGGTGAGTCAGAGGCCGAGAGCGAGTCCATGGAAGCCGTGGCGACGCCGGCGTCTGCGACGGCCGCCGCTGATGAGATGGACACAGGAGCCGGTGGCAGCGGCGGCAAGCGGGCGGGCCGCAGCGGGCGCACGCGCCGTGGGCCCGGGCGTAATGTGGCCGCTGAGCAGCTCACGAGCGCCGAGTGGCTCGTTGACGTGCCTCCTGACCTCGCGGGCAGTTGGTACGTGACGCCGCGGCCCGCCGGCTGGCGCTGCCTCGTGCGCACGACGGGGGAGCTCACACGGGCGTATGGTCGCACTGGCGGCAAGCCGCGCGCCTTCCCGTCGGCGCTCCCCGGCGGCAGCCGCGCCAGCCGCGGCGCCGTCGGCGCGTGCGTCCTCGACTGCATCTGGTCCGACGCCGAGAAGACCTATTACGTGCTCGACTGCCTCGCGTGGAATGGGCATCGGCTCGTCGACTGCCCTTTCGAGTTTCGTCACTTTTGGCTGCGCCAGCGGCTCGGGGCGGACGAGCCGGCGCCCGCGACGGCGCCCGCGACCCAGCAGCGCAGCGCCGCCAACCCCTGCGTCTTCGCGCCGCTGCTTGCATTGCCCGCCACCCCCCTCAACCTGCATGCAGCGTACGCGGGCAGCCCCCCCTTTGCAGCACCGAAGGATGGGCTTCTCTTTGTGCATCGCGAGGCGCTCTACGAGGGCGGCATGAGCCCACTGGTGCTCAGCTGGGCCGACGCGAGCTGCTCCGCGCGGTTCTTCGACTATGGCTCCGACCAGATGCGCGAGCAGCTCAAGCGACGTCCTGGGCAGGCGGCGCGATGGCGAGCTGCGGAGTTGGAGTCGGCGGTGCGCTTCTCCGAGCTGTGGGAAGCGGCCGAGCGGCCCCCGATGGAGGATGCGCTGCCGGCGGAGGGGCTGCCGTCAGCACCGCCGCTCAGTGTGTCCTCGACGGCGCCGCCGGTGCTCAGCGGCGTCATGCTGGGCGCCAAGGCAGACGCAGAAGATGGGGACGATGCGATGATTAGTGAATAGTCAGATCGCCGCGTCAGTCGGCGGTGCATTTCTTTTGACTGCTCGAAATATGACTAAAAATTCGCTGTACGGCCGTGTCCCATGCGATTGCGTGCGGCCGGCGGCGGGGGCGGACCCCGACAAACGGGAAACGCCCCGCGCGGGGACCTGCCTGCGGGCACCGGGCTCTGGCTCGGCTGCCGGCCGGCGCGTCGGGCCGTCGGGCCGTCGGGTCGGCGGATCGGCGATGTGCTTTAAGGCGGAGGCGGGGGGAGGGTGCCGGCTCGATAGCCGGCTGCCGCGCGGTGCGCGGAGGTCGTGGCGCCGCGGACCTGAACCCGAACCATGTCGTGTGAATAATCGTAGTGTAAGGATCCGCGTGCGGACGATGCGTGCGGGTCTGCCGCCCCGGCGGTCGGCACCGCGTGAGGCGTGGCCAGGTGGCCTGCGGCGGTCAGCGACCGTTCAACACGTCTCCGCGAGACCGCGCGGGACCGTATCATCACTGAACACGCGTGTGAACTTTATTACCGAACGTCCTGTAAGCCTGTATGCTGTAAACCTGCGCCACTGCCTGTTAACCTGTGAGCTGTATTCATCATTGTTCATTCTGAATCGAGAACACGACGAAAGGTCAAACACCTGTGTGGGAACCCAAAGTGAGTGCTGCGGGGTGCCCCATATAATATCCATCTCGTTCGATCTCGTCTTCGACGACCCGCCAGCGCCTCGGGCCGTTGGCGCTGTCGTGGGCACTTGCATGCAAGGCAGCGCGGCGCCAGCGCCACGGCCTTTGGTCCGCTCGCAACACGCGATACGCGTCCATCATCCATCCATCTATTGCTGCGACCACCGGGGCCAGCGACTCGACTCGTCCAACGTGGTCATGCGCTGAGCGCAGAGCTCGTTTCGTCAACAAGCGCTGAGCACAGAGCCCGTTTCGTCAACAAGCGCTGAGCTCAGAGCTCGTTTCGTCAAGCGCTGAGCTCAGCGTTCCTTCCGACTCGACCCTTCCTTTCATACTCCGACACTGTGAAGAGGGCTGTGTTCGTCGCCCGGCCGCCCGATTTGGATAGATCTCCCCAATCTCGGCTCGGATCTCGGGTTGAGCTCGTGGCGCGCTTGCTGCCCCACCCAAGCATGCCGGCCAGCAAGGTGCCGCCGCGGGGTGCCCCGCCGCGCGCGCTCTTGGACGAATCCTTCGTGACGTCGTTAGGGCCGTTTGACGAATCCTTCGAGCCGTTTGACGAAGTCGATGAGGGCATCGATGTGACCATCGCCGAGAAAGTCGAGGATTCTGTCGGTTCGGTTCGATCGGTTCGGTTGGCGGGCTCGAGCGCCGTATTGGGCTCGAGCGCCGCCGCCCCGCCATCTCCCCACAGCCTCTCCACCGCGGCCGACTCGTTCGGTTTGTGGCCCGAGCTTGGACTCCGAGATGACCCGAGATGACCCGAGATGTCCCGAGATGACCCGAGATGTCCCGAGCTTGGACTGCGCCCTTCGCCCGAGGCCATGCCGTACACGGTAAACGGGCTCGGCAGCAGGGAGGGTGCAGGGTTGTGAAGCAGCTCGTGAATGAGCTCGGAAGGGGTCGGGTTGCGACTGAGGCTCTTATCTCGGACGTTATCTCGGACGTTCTCACGGTCGGTCCGTTGGCTGAGTCCATGGAACGAACCGAGGCGCGAGACGGACGGTGACGTGGCAGTCGGCACGATCACCTTGAGCGGGAGCGCCGCGGCGAGCGCCTTGCTCAAGGTCGTCGTGCTCGCCGTCGCCGTGCTCTCGCTCGAAGTTGACGAAGCTGACGAATTCGAGATCGTGCGCTCCGGATCCGTTTCGTCCGCAGCGCCCACGACGGCGCCATCCGGGAGCGCCGTCCCCTCCGAAGCGGTCGCCTTTACCGCTTCCCCCACTACCGCTTCCCCCACTACCGCTTCCCCTTCAAAGCGCAGTCGTCGGCGAGCGAAGCCGTCGGTAAAGGGCTCCTCTTGAGCAATCTCCATCTGAGCTCCGGCGCTCGTCTTCGCGCCGCCGGCCGCCTCCAAATGACTTCCACCACCGCCCCCCACGACGCTCGACACGACGCTGATCCTCGCGCTGTCAATCGAGATCAAGTAGAGCCCATACAAGACCATGAGCATTCCGGCCACATAGAGCGCCCACCTGTGGGGAGAGGAGAGGGCGCGCCGTGGTGAGCACTTGCATGCACATGACCATTCCGGCCACATAGAGCGCCCACCCTCCGTAGCCCAAGGATGTCTGATGAGAGAGGCAATCAGATGTAATTAGAGCAATCAGATGTAATTAGAGCAATCAGAGGTAATTAGAGGCAATCAGAGGTAATTAGAGGCAATTAGAGCGCTCACCCTCCGTAGCCCAAGGATGTCGCCTCATGAAGCAGCTCGAACTCCTGGAAGAAGATGCCGCCCGCAATACCCCCAAAGGTTATGTAGGTGCCCACCTGAGGGGGGCAATCAGACGTCATCAGAGGCTCATCAGAGGCTCGTCAGTGCCAATCATCCCAAGTGGAGTCGTACCCGATGAGGGAGGCAATCATTGGCCATCAGCAGGCAGTCCGCGGCACTCAATTGCAAGCCCATGAGTGGGATGATGATGAGGGGCAATCAGCATGCGATCTGCGGCCATCAGTCAAGTGCGCACCATGAGTGGGATGATGATGAGGGGATCGTAGAGCACGAGGCATTCAGTCAGCTTCACGCCCCACAAGCAGCCCGTCGCGACGACCAAGATGAGCTCGATGTACAGCAGCCAGCTCGTAAGCACCTGATGAGGGACGTCATCAGTGGTCATTAGCGGTCATTAGCGGCCATCAGTGGAGGCCATCAGTGGTCACTAGCGGTCATTAGCGGCCATCAGTGGAGGCCATCAGTGGTCACTAGCGGTCATTAGCGGCCATCAGTGGAGGCTATCAGAGGACGTCAGTGGCATCTCAGTGGCCTGCGAGATCGCAGCGAGATCGCACCTCCACCGGATCTTCGCTCATCATCGCGAGGAGCACCGAGATCGCTTTCGAATGCACGATGAGTTGCCCACCTGATGAGAGAGGCAATCAGAGGCAATTAGAGAACATCAGAGACCATCAGCGGTCATCAGCGGTCATCAGCGGCCAGCAGCGGTCATCAGTGGTCATCAGTGGTCATCAGTGGTCATCAGCGGTCATCAGCGGAGAGGCCCACCGCCGATGAGCGAGCAGTAGAGCGAGTAACAGATGGGTAGCAGCGCCGGATGCGGCGGCAGCTCGCCCGTCTGCTTCCAGCGCCGCCGGTAGAAGCGGTGCATCATGAAGCAGCACGTCGCACACGAGAGCGTGATGGCCAGGAAGAGCCACCACGCGGTGCTGGCCCAGTACTCCTTCATCTGCGCCGGCGAGTGGCAAATGCTCGGCGCGCCAAAGACGACGCTGAGGCTGGTGCCCACGAGGGCGAGGAGGACGCCCAGCTGCATGCGCAGCCCCACGCGGATCTTGTTGACCACCGAGTTCCACGCTACGTTCGTAACAAACTGGAGCGATTCGATCGGTACGAGGATGCTAGCGGGAGCAAAGGCCAGTGCGCCGAAGTTGATGAGCGCGAAGGCGATGAAGATGAAGAGGCCGATGCGCCACTGCCTGGAGCGCCACGGTGACGTGTACTCGGTCGGGCCCAGCGACTTGATGCCCATCGCCTGGACATTCTGGCCAATGTTGATCCCTATGGAGCCGGCGATGCCCATGGCCACGCCCATGCCGAGGCCCCATGAGGGCAAGCCCTCGCACACGAACTCGTGGACCGAGACGTTGTGGTAGAGCACCTGCGCCATGCGCGTCCGCACGCCGCAGCTCCGGCGGCCTTGGAGGCCCTAAGCTCGTAGGACGCCTTTCTGGACCAGTAGCTTTTGAGTTCCGGATCGCCTGTGCTCGGACCGGTCGCGAGACCAAACGCCAACTCGCAGGTTTTTTGGATGCGCAGGTTTTTTCGAAACCGAGTCGACAACCCGAAACCCTCATAGGGCGCATTCGTACACATTTCGACTTGCTGTACTGACTACCGTCGTAGTCAGTTGCATGTACTGTAACTCACGCGTTGCCGTCATATGTACTCTGGAGATTTATTTGCATTTTCGGCTAAGTTTGAAGTGAGTAGACGCGCGGCCCATCGCGTTCGCGTGTTCGGGGAGGCAATGGCTGACCCTAGGGTCCGTGCGTGTACTAGGTATGGTCTGGTCAACCAAGCAAACTTGCCTAATATTTAACTACATGTGCATGGAGCGCCCAGGACCCACACTCGACTGTATGGTCGTCCGAAGGCACATCGTGAGCGCCATGCTCATGGTGAGCGCACTGAATGGCCGCGCCCATCAGCACCCATCCTGGCTGCCCCTGAGGCTACCAGTCATTTCCCGCGCCCTCCTGCCTGCCCTTGAAGTTCCCTATGACAAAGTGCAGGATCGAGCGCTCATAGATGTTCTTTTCGCGATCGGCCGCCGCCATGTTGACGAACCGATCGGCCCTGGTGATGCGCGCCTTTTGGCTCTGCTGCGCCACGTGGACGGATCGCTGCCAATCCTGCAGTGCGAGCTTGCGCTCGTTTTCGCGGAACTCACGCTCGTGACGCACCGCAGCCTCGCGCGCGCGCATTCGTTTCCTCCACTGCTGCTTCTGGCGCGCCCTCTCGCTCGACTTCTGCTCCTCCTCAAACGCCGCCTTGTCGAGAAACTTCTGGCGGCACGCCTCCTTTTCGGAGTACTGCTTTTGCAGCTCCAGATGCTCGTCGAACTTGGTGTGCACGACGGCAGAAGGTCTCGAGACGCTGATAAACGTGATGGTGTGCTCGGCCTCGCGCGCGCTGGGGGGCGGCGAACGGCCCGGCGAACGGGCCGACGGTGAGCCTGAGCCTGAGCGTGAGGTGCTCTGCGGACGTCCTGAGCGAACGGAGCTCAAGCCTTTGCCATCGCTCATTGTCAAGTGCTCCATTGGCGGCCTCACTACCTTCCACCCCACACCCTCGAAAAGAGTCGGGCAAATCGAAATCCGCAAGAACAAGGGCTTTGTGGAATTTCGTGATGTAACCGAAATCTTCGGAAAACCGGCGAAGGTCCCGAGCCCCAATTGCTTGGCGAGCCCCGACCGCCGCGCACGTCACGTCGCCAACATCCCAACGTGTCTGCTACGTGCTCCACGACTGACTGACTGTCAGAACACAATTAAAGGCGCCTCCGCCCTTGTGGTTTCGTCAGAACACAAAGGCGACTCCTCCCTTGGTCTCGCCCGATGCGACAAGCTCCGGTGGCTCCTCCCCTCTCGCTTCCCCCTCGGCCGGCGCCCCCGCCGGCGCCCAACACGGCGCCGCTTTTGACTTGACTGGGGGCAGCTCGAGCGGCGGTTGGGGCGTGACGTACGTGACTTGCTCCTTGCCGTCGGTCATGATGAGCGTCATCCAGCCGTGACGAGCCCGAGGTTGCATCTCGAGGCTGATGGCTGCGCGCAGCCCGCCGTCGAGCGTGCGCTTCGTCTCGAGCACCTGATGAAGGAGGCAATCAGGTGCAATCAGGTGCAATCAGGTGCAATCAGCATGCAATCGGGACGCAGCCCGCCGTCGAGCGTGCGCTTCGTCTCGAGCACCTGATGAGGGAGGCAATCAGAGGTCATCATCAGAGGTCATCATCAGAGGTCAATTGGAAGGTAGCACGCACCTGATGAGGGAGGCGATCAGAGGTCATCATCAGAGGTCATCATCAGAGGTCAATTGGAAGGTAGCACGCACCTGATGAGGGAGGCAATCAGAGGTCCTCATCAGAGGTCAATTGGAAGGTAGCACGCACCTGATGAGGGAGGCAATCAGAGGTCCTCATCAGAGGTCATCATCAGGTCAATTGGAAGGTAGCACGCACCTGATGAGGGAGGCAATCAGAGGTCATCATCAGAGGTCATCATCAGAGGTCAATTGGAAGGTAGCACGCACCTGATGAGGGAGGCAATCAGAGGTCCTCATCAGAGGTCATCATCAGAGGTCAATTGGAAGGTAGCACGCACCTGATGAGGGAGGCAATCAGAGGTCCT
>Ga0180442_101672_pt1 | contig 13422 bp, 7 predicted proteins | sample ChrtobMetP5_16mM_FD_119746 | JGI IMG/M metagenome (GOLD analysis project Ga0180442, IMG submission 119746) | Chrysochromulina tobin associated microbial communities from unialgal haptophyte culture, Seattle, Washington, USA - P5_16mM MetaG | ecosystem: Host-associated > Algae > Haptophytes >... | reverse complement strand
TTTGAGCTAGAACTCAATGGGAGTGCGTGGGACACCTCTGGCTTGAGTTTCGTTCAAATCCCTTCAGTACTTTTGGAGATCAGTTTTTGCCCCATGTACACCATGAGCGGACTACCTTAAAAAGAGGACTCGAGGTTGGCAGTGGCGGTTAGAGTCGACCCGACTTGACTTGACCTCCGTGAGATTGATTCTCCGAGAACTACTACACCATGTCGTCAGTACTTTCTGCTGCGTGTCGCCTGTCGCGTGACGCCCGGATGAGAACTCAACGTGAAGGGGTATCCATCATGGAACCAGATCGGGGGGATCCGGAGAGCCCGGGTATGGGGATTTCTTCGCCGTTTGGAACATCCCAGGGGAAAACCTCATACATATACCGGTAGGCACCCTGTGCGGCTGTGGGAAAACGTAAACAGCCAGGAGGTCCGGGCAGCCCTTGCAAGCGCTGCAAGCAGGGGTTTTGAGACGCCGTGGTCCTCATCTCCTCAAGCTCTCTGGACGACAGCCCACGAGGGGGACGACCGATGTTGATTTCTGAACCACCGCGACTGGCGGGCCTTGCGACTTGCAACACGACACTCAGCACCATCTTTGTCACCAGCGGACAGAATCCATCGGGCATCTACAGATCGTGCATCTTTGGCCACAGTTTCTGCCAGCGGCAAGGCTATCTGAATGGCTACCTGAGAAATGCCATATTCTCTAGCCCTTCAGGCATGGCGGCTGACCCGGATCGGGACGTGCTGTACGTGGCCGACACCGGCAACAACGCGGTGCGGACAGTGCACCTGACGAGCGGCATCGTCGAGACACTCTCCGGAGGGACTCCATCCTTGTTGATGAATAAGACGCACGTCGACGGCTCCATGAACATCGCGCAATTCCTTGCCCCAACTGGCCTCGCCTACGATCGCCCAAACTCGGTGCTTTACGTGGCGGACTCTCTCAACGGAGCGGTGCGCGCAATCGATATTCAGGGGCGAACGGTGAGCACCCTCGCCGGCTGCAAGTTGCGATCGGAGTGCCCCGGCTCGTCGATCTATATTGGGTGCTGGTGTTCGAGCCGCGATGGGGTGGGCTTGGCGGTGAAGCTCGGTTATCCCACAGGGCTTGCCTTCGATGCCACGCCACGCGTTCTCAACAAATCGGACTCCATTCAAACATGGCCGTTTGTAGCCTTGGAAAGGTGGCTCTATGTTTCCGACTCGCTGGCGCACCAAATCCGAAAGATTCGGATCAGGGCGCATTACAAGTTCGAGACTTCCGTGAAGTTTCACACGAATTCGTACTCGTACGATACGGAGTTCAACTCGACGGAATATGCAAAGATTCTCGAGAGCGCCATGAGAAAGATGTGGGAGGCACAGCTCAACTGGGAACTGCAGCAAGCCAAGGGCCTTGACGTGGCCAGGCCGGCTGCCGGCCTCGGCTATCAGGTGAGCCTCACACTCGACGCCGAGGTGACCACAATTGCGGGCACCGGTGTTGCGGGCTACACCGACGGTGTCGGCACAGCGGCTGCCTTCAATCAACCTACCGGCTTGGCATTGTCCGCCGACAACTCCATCCTCTACATCGCCGACCTCGCCAATCACCGCGTGCGCAAACTCGAGCTCACGACGGGGCGCGTGAGTACCCTGGCAGGCTCAGGTGGGCCCCTCAATGACACCGGCGCGGTGGGCACCTCCGCACATCTCGACTCGCCATCCGCTCTCACCCTCGTGTCTGAAGAGTTGTTCGTCGCGTCTCGAGCGCCGTCGTGGCTGTATAGCATCGATGTCAAGACAGGCCAAGTGAAGGACCTGTCACACATCCTTTCCGGCGAGCTTCAAGAAGTGCGCGACGAAGATTTCATCGCCAGCGTGGCCTCACCTTCCGCCGGCGATGCCATTTGGGTCGCGATAGTCAGCGCAGTGCTGCTTCTCCTCTGCTGCGCCTACTGCGTGAAGTGGGCGCGCAGCAAGGCAGGGATGGACCTTGACCCTGTCGGAGGGACCCCAGTTGTCGAGCTGCACAGCTGCGTGCTCGAGGAGGGGGACGAGGCGGACCGAGCAGAGCCTGAGGCGCTTCGCGATCGCATCGCGCGTCTTCGAGATCGCAACGAGCAGTTGGAGAAGGCCTTGCGTGCGGGCACTGTAGGCACTCTCTGCTCGAAGAACGCCGAGGGGCCCTCTCCAGAGGAGGTCTTCCTCGCTATGGCACCAGCTGCATGGAGCCTAGATTCACCCTCTCCTCGGAGGCTTGGATCCTCCCCATTCTCGTGGGACCTTGATCTCTACTCGACCGACGGCGATGAAATGGGCGCGCGGCCTGATGAGCTGCTTGCGACGGCGCTTACGCTGTGCCAGGAGATGGGCGTCCAAAACACCCTCGGCTGCACCAGCGCGACGCTTCAGACATTCTTAATCGGCGTCTCCCAAGGCTACCTGCCGCTGCCTTTCCACAACTTCTCGCATGGCGTGTATGTCTTGCAAGGTGTCGTCGTGGTGCTGCAGCGCTGCAATCGGCTAAGGCAGTTGCTGCGGCCGCTCGACATATCCGCGCTCTGCATCGCCGCCCTCGGGCACGATCTTGGCCACCTCGGTGTCAGCAATGCGTTCTTGATCGAATCGGACGACCCCCTGGCGTTGCAGTACAACGACCGCTCCGTTCTCGAGTCGATGCATATTTCGACGCTCTTCCGCGTGCTGCAGAAGCCAGGCTGCAATATCTTCAGCGGCCTCCAGCGGGAAGACTACCGCGCAGCCCGAAAAATCATCATCGAGGCGATCATGGCCACCGACCTCGCCAACCGTCCCTGCCGCCGCGTGAGCGAGCGGCTCTCCCCCAGGGATACCTCGAGTTCGAGTGTGATTGAGCCGTTAGGCAGCACCTTGCCTCGGCCACTCGACGTGAACAGCGCTGACGACCGCCACCTCGTCGCGTGTGTCGTCTTGCATGCATCCGACGTCTCGGGCCCGGTGCGACCTTGGCCAGTTTCTTCGGTCTGGGCAGCAAAGGTCCAGCTCGAATTCCAGGCCCAGGTGGCCAACGAGAGGCAGCTGGGGCTGAAGCCCTCGATGTATTTGCTTGCCCCCAAAGCGCAACTTGAGATGGGGTTCATCGACATGTTCGCGCAACCTGCGTGGTCCTCCTTAGCCCTGGTTGCAGGCACGGGCGTCGAGGATAGGCTTGCGGATCTTGCCAACAACCGCGCGCGCTGGGCCAGCTCCGTCACCGTCGTCTAGGTCGATGGACTCATTTGGACTCAACGTCCCCCCGCACCCGCCGACACCGCGTGCTAACCGCGTGCGCGTCGGAAACCGGAGCGGAAGCCGGTCACCCCCCCGCACCCTCTTGCCCCGCCGCCCGCCTCCGGCGGGACGCGGGACGCGACTTAAGCCCCGAAAGCCCGATGGACTTAAGACGCGACGACACACCCGTGAGGCGCCGCGACCATGCTCGATTTCACACCGCGCACCAACGACCGCGCACGCGTCGAGCGCCATCGCACCGCGCCGCGCTCCCGTCCGGTGGGACCTCCGGTCGGGTCTGGGTTTCTAATCGAAATCGTCAACCGGCCTCCGTCACGCTCCCCGCGCCCGCCGCCGCGCACCCCGCGCCCGCACTGCAAAAAAATCAGGCTGATAACGAGGGTTGTTCTAGGGTTGGGCGAGTTCGGAGTGTTGGTCGCGGACGAGAGCGCCGCCTGAGTGTGACCGCAGTCGCGCCACTGGTGCGCGCGTGAGACTGTGTGGTTACGAGGTCTTGTACAATATACATGCCTTAGTAACGAGGACCCTCGTGAGTTCGCCTTTCCAACGAGCCTGGTAACGAGACTCGTAATTAAGCTACGACGTACGAGCCCAACCACCTAGGCCTAGTAACGTAACAACCCTGGTTATTCAGCCTGATCGTTTCTCAATTCCTTCTTCTGGTATGAATTAGATATTTTTTGCAGTGCGCCCGCCCTACCACCCTCGACCCTCCTTCCGGTCGGGTTGATACATAAATATAATTGGTACTACTCGCGCGTATTCGTTCCCTAACGAGCTGACGTCGATGTCCGGTTGCTGTTAAATCTCAAATCTGTATCTGAGGTTTCTACCCATCGATCTCAAATGTATGTGGGACGGCGGCCACGATCAATGTGGGACGGGCACGATCAATCCGGCGGCGACGGCTTCCTCCGGCCCGCCCTCGGCAGCGATGCCGACCAGGTCTATGGCCGAAACGAACGCCCCCGCCACCACGCCCAGCTCGGCCAGGGCGGCCAGGCAACTCTGTGGCAGTGGGTCGGCCCATCGATAAGTGCTCTCGCCCGACGATGCCAAGGGCGCCCCGGGCGGCGGCAGCGGCAGCTGCGACGCACTCGCGTCCTTCGTGACGGCGGTGCCGTCAGGGGCGTGTGCTCCCTTCGTGGCGGTTTCGTCAGGCCCAGCCTCCACCTCCAGCAGCAGCTGCTCCGCCAGTTTGGCTTTGGCTTTGGCTTTCTTCTTTCGATTCTTAGCAGCGTTCTTGCTCGATCCCGGCGCTGTTGCCACGCTGTCGTCGCCCGCGCCATCGTCGCCGTCGTCGGCTACCACCGCGTCGCTCGCAGCACCGCCGCCGCCGCTGCCGCTTGCCGCCGCCGCTGCAGCCTGCGCATCGAGTCGTTTCGCATCGGCTCGCGTCGTTTCGAGCGCATCGAGTCGTTTCGCGTGCACGAGACACGCGGCGGCCTCCTCGACGGCTGCGCGCTTCTCCTCCTTGGAAATCAGGAGCTTGGCCACCGCCGTGTAGTGCGTGGCCGCCGTGCGCAGCTGCTCCGCGCTGCGCTGCGTCGCCAGCGGGGGCAGTGCCAAAGGCAGTCCGGACAGAACCTGCGCACGCCACAGAAGCGTGAGCGTCGCCTCGGGCAGCGCGGTCAGTGCGCGCTCCGAGTACACCAGCAGCTGCGCGTCTGCCCACCAAGCTGGCCGCGGCGCGCTGGCGTTGGCCATGAGCGTGGCGAAAGCGTGCATGGCCGCGTTGGCCCACTCCGTTGAGAACTCCTCGCGAGCGAACTCCATCGCTTTGACAAAGGACGCAGCCGCGGCCATGCCGTCCGCGCTCGCGTTTTGTGCACAGCCGAGGGCGTAGTACGCTGCTGGCCGGGCCGGGTCGAGCTCGATGGCCCGACGGCATTGGCTCTCCGCCTTCTTGAGATTCTTTTCAAGGAACAGCTTCCGCTCCTTTGCACTGAGAAAGTCGAGCGCGGGCGTATTCACGAGCTCGACCGCCTGCGAAACGAGGCGGTCGTACTCTGCAGTTGTGTCGGCGGCGCCTGCGCGCGAGATGCTGCCCATGCTCGCAGCGACCTTGGCTTGGCGACGCTCTTCTGAGGTCGTGTCGGCCATCGCTAGACTTGCGTTTCCATTCCCAGGGCACGAGGACCTGGCGATTCCGTGATTTGTGTGAAGCGAACTCACAAACAAGCCCCAAAGAGCGATGCGTGACAGAGTTTGCAAAAGCAAGTGCCACGAGATCGGCATGAAACGCGACATCGACGAGGACGAGGAGGCCAACGACGAGGATACAGATAGACAAGGCAACAAGCGCGTGCGCGGCGCCACTGCCTTGAGCGCCGCGGCGGAGAAGAGCGAGGGGAAAGAACTCCTAGAGGTGGCACGCCGCCAGTTTGAGGAGCACAAGGCGCAGCCGCAGTTCAAGGCGCAGCACCACCCTGAGAGGCTCGCCGCCGGCCTGCTCGCGCAGCGCGAGCGCGCGCGCACGATGCTACCCGGCTTCCTCGCCGACCTGCGAGCGGGCGCGCTCACGGGCCCAAATCTCAAGAGTGGCGGCTTGCTTGCGAGCCTGCCGGGCGCAGAGCTTGCTCCTGGCGACAAGCCGGCGTCGCCTCCACCTCCGCGCGGCCCGGCGCCCATGCCCGCGCACCTGGTCAAGTTTGAGCCGCTGCCATCGTCCGCTGTCGCTCAGGCGCGCGGCGTCCTCATCGCCGCTGCCGCCGGCGAGGTCGCTGACGCCACCAGCCAAGTCGGCAGCGAGGACGTTGCAGCCAAAGGTGATGTGGCGGCGGCGGCGGCGTCGGCGTCAAAAGGCAAGTGCGCACTCGTCTCGCTGCTCACAGCGGAGCGAGACATCAACGACAAGACGCGTATGTGGGCCGCCTTCGGTACGCGCGCCGAGGCGGACGCGGGGCTCAGAGCCCTTACGGATCTCCCGCAGCTCGCAGAGCTTGTTGAACGTCCTCCCGTGCAACGAGATGTACTCATGCCAGCATGCGAGGCGGTGCCGCCGCCGCTGAGCGAGGCCGAGGCGCACACTCACGCGTGCCGCTGCGACGAGCTCATCGATGCGCTCGAGGCGCGGCTCGGGCTGCCGGGACAGGCAGACGTGGTGCGTCGTGGAGCACCCCTCGATGGGCTTAGTGCGCTCGAGGGCCTTCACGTGAGGGTGCTCTACCTGCGCCGCGTGCACCACTTCGACTACCTGGGTGGCGGCCAGTTCGGCTCTCACGCCGCGCTCCTCTTGGCGTCTGGAGAGGCCCACCTGCCAAACCGTTGCCTCGTGTATGCGGCCACGCGCGACGCACTCGCCGTGCCGATCAAGTATGACAAGGCGGCCGAGCTCGCGAAGGCGCACACGGCGTACTTGGCGGCCCTATCGGCGCTCGATGTGGAGTATGCCGGCACGCTTCGCGCCGCCGTCGACGCCTTCTACGAGGCCAACTGCGTGGAGGTGGAGGTCGGCAAGTTCCGCTGCCTCCTCTCTCAAAAGCTCTTCAAAGATGCTGTCTACGTCCGCAAGCACATTGACAACAAGTGGAGCGACAGCGTGCTCGCCGCCAAGCGGCTCGCCCTGGAGTCCAAGTACTGGAAGGCCTTTGCCGCCGAGAGCGAGCGCGCCGCCGCGATGCCGCCGCCGCCGCTACAGCCCTTGCGCTTCAGCCGGCGGGACGACGACGATCGATCGCCGCGCGGAGGGAAGGGTAAGGGCTTCGGCAAGGGCTCCTTTGACGACGAAATGATCGGCGGCAAGGGCAAGGGCTACGGGGGCAAGGGCTTTGGCAAGGGCAAGGGTGGTGGGCGCGGCTTTGGCAATGGCGTTATCGATGGACGACTGCCCGAGGGCGCGGTCACGGAGACCATCCCTCGGCCAATTGACCACTATCGCGACCTCGACGACGACGAGCTCTTTAAGTGAGCGTTGTCACCACAGATTCACACACAACGACGGGCGCATCCGTAAAATGTTTGTTATCGACGTGTTTGTGGAAACATGTGGGGAAGTAGGAGCCGCGTGACTGACGTCGCCTGTCTCCGCAGCGCCTAAGCTCCGCCGCGGCCGGCAAGGCAACTTCTCAGCGGATGTGCGACGCAGCCTCCTCGCGCGCGTACACGGGGGCTTCGAAATTTCACCTATCGCATGTGACTCCTCTGTCGTCGCCATGAAATTCTCACCGCTTCAGTCATGCTGCCGCACGCCATACGCGCTCCTCAATGATCCGCTGACAATTTATCGTATGCTTTCCATCGGGACTCGTTTTTGATGGTGAGCAGCCCGAGCGCCATGTCTCGGTACGACGACGATCGCCGCGAGCCGCCGTCCGAGCGCGAGCGCGAGCGCGACTACGCCCCTAAGGGTGGTGGTGGCGGCAACGGCAAGCAGACCGGAAAAGCCATGCGCTGGAACGAGCGCGGCTTCGGGTTCATCAAGCCGGATGACGGAGGCGAGGATCTCTTCTGCCACTTCTCGGTCATCGAGGACGGCAATGCACTCGTGGAGGGCACGGAGGTGCAGTTCGTCAAGGAGTTCGACGATCGCAAGGGCAAGGACCGTGCGACGAAGGTGACAGGCGGGACGACCGAATCGCGGGGAGGGGGCGGCGGCGGTGGCGGCTTCGGCGGTGGCGGCAAGGGTGGCGGTGGTGGCGGTCAGGGCTGCTTCGATTTCCAGAAGGGCCGCTGCACGCGCGGGTCCGCGTGCCGCTTTACCCACGAAGGCGGTGGTGGCGGCGGCGCTAGCGGCGGAGGTGGCGGCGGGTACGGTGGCGGTGGCTATGGTGGCGGTGGCGGTGGCTACGGCGGCGGCGGCGGCGGCGATCGGTACGGCGGCGGCGGCGGTGGCGATCGCTATGGCGGTGGCGGCGGCGATCGCTACGGCGGCGGCGGCGGCGATCGCTACGGCGGCGGCGGCGGCGGTGGCGATCGCTACGGCGGCGGCGGAGGCGGCGGTGGCAAAGGACGCGGCGGCGACGACCGCTGGTGAGGAGGTTGATGCGCACGGCCCCTCTGGCGCTGGCAGCTGTACCATGTGCTGCGTCCTAGCATGAGGGCTGAGCGGCGGGAGCCAAGTCGCCCTGTCGCGGTCGTCCATGTGTATGAGTCGTGAGCACCTTGGAACGGACCTGTCGGGAGACGAGCGCTGGGGGCAATTGGTTCTGTGCCAGGGCTTACCCCGCGGGATAGCGGGGCGGGGCGGGGTGAGTAAGAGTGCGGGGCCCCCGAGCCCGAGCCGCCCCGCCTGCATTCAAAGTATTGCAAGCATCGGATCTCTGTTCCGTGTACCCGCATGTTATTCGGTTGTGGGCTAGGCTGGCTGTTTCGTGAGTGTGAGAGGGGCGTCCGGGCGAAAATTTGATGCGTGCGACGCAAAAGGGTCGGAGTCGGAGCGAGCGAGATACTACGAGATGGACCAAAATTCTAACAAAATTCGGGACGATGCACGATCTTAGCACGATCAACCACGTATCGACGTATGTGGCCGAGGTTCAAAAGGTATATGATGCATTATGTGACATGATATGCGACATGTCGACATGATTGCACATTCAAGTGGAATGTCGTAGCTTTTCTTGTCTTGACTTGACTTGACTTGACTTGACTTGACTTGACATGACACAACTTTTCCGAAGTCGCGGTCTTGTGCAAAGAAGTCGCGGTCTCGAGGATGTCAGGGCCTGGCGAGGAGGAAAGTCAACAGCCCTCAATGCATCTACCCTTTGGCCTCCAGCAGGTCAAACCCGGCGCCGTGCGTAACATGACGACCGAGAAGCTCGCTTCGTTCTCGCTCGGCGCCTCGCGCAAGACGCCCTTCCAAAAGCACTTGGAGGCAAAGGAAGCGAAGCGCAAGCAGCAGGAGGAGGAAGCGGCCGCCGAGCTCTCGCAGTGGGTCGAACAGTTCGAGGCGCCCAGTGGCAAGCCCAAGTTTGTTCGCGGCGGCACCATGGGCGGCGTACGAGAGGAGTTGCGTGGGGAGCCACCACCGCGCGGAGAAGACCGTGGGCGTGACGACTTCGGGCGTGATGATCGCGGGCGCGAAGACTTCGGGCGCGACGAACGGTCGCACGACGACCGCTCTCGTGGCGACCGCTCGTACGATGACCTGTCGCGCCAGAGCTCAGCCCCGTCGCGGCGCGAGCCTCAGGGCGGCGGCGGCAGCGGTGCGAGCGCGTCTCGTCGGTCGTCAATGTTCGACCAGTTTCCGACCGAAGACGACGTCGACGGCGAGGAGCTGCCAGGCGTCGGCCCGTCCGCGCGCAAGAAGGAGCCAAAGGAGCCTCCTCCCGTGAGCGCCGCCGCGCCGCCCGTCGGCGGTGGAAGCAAGAAGGCGTCTCAGATTGCCTCGTTCATGCAGGAGCTCCGACGCGAACAAGAGGAGCGTGAGAGCCGGGGCGAACGAGACTCATTCGAGGCGCGCCGCGAGCGCGAGGCGCAGCGCGGCGAGTCGGCCATGGCAGCCGCCGCCGCCGATCCGGAGACGACCAACCTGTACGTGGGTAACTTGCCGCCATCGGTGTCGGAAGAGTCGCTCTTCAGCCGCTTCTCGGCGCACGGTCCGATCCAGTCGGTGAAAATCATGTGGCCACGGACGGAGGAGGAGCACCAGCGCCAGCGGCTGTGCGGCTTCGTCGCCTTCGTCGAGCGCGCGGACGCCGCGGCCGCCATGAACGCACTCAATGACACCGAGTATGGAGGCTACATCATGCGCATTGGATGGGGCAAGAAGGTGTCGCAGCCGGCGCCCGCGCTGACGCTTGCGGCATTTCAGGGCGCGGGCGCCGCGAGCACTGCGCCTGGCGCCGCGCCTGGCGCCGCGTTTGGCCTCAGCCGGATGCCAACGGGCGCGGGCGTAGGCGCTGCTATCGCCGCCATCGGTGGCGCCTGTGGGACGATGGCGACGATGGCGTACTTGCCGCCGCCGCCGCCGCTCGCGCCAGCACAAGTGTTCACAGCACACTTGCCTGTGGTGTCGCACGCCGCTGGCCCGCCTGGGCTACCACCGGCCCCACCCATGGTCCTCAACGGCGTCGGTGCAGGCGCGGGAGGGGGCGTCGGTGTTGGCGCGGGCGCGGGCATCGCGATGGGCGCCGTGTTGGGCGGAGGCGCTCCCCCCCCGTCTGTGCCGATCGATGCACCCGCGGAGAGCACACGCACTTTCATCGATCGGCTCGCACTCTTCGTCGCTGAGGAAGGGTACGCAGCTGAGGGCCACTGATGACCACTGAGGGCCACTGAGGGCCACTGATGACCACTGATGACCACTGATGACCACTGAGGGCCACTGAGGGCCACTGAAGGCCACTGGCACTGAGTGCCGCTGAGTACTTCTCATGTACGCCTTCGACGAGATCATTTTGGAGCGAGAGGCTGCATGCAAGTGCTCATCACGACGCCCTCCCCTCCCCACAGGTACGCCTTCGAAGAGATCATTTTGGAGCGAGAGGTGCACAACCCACAATACCGATTCCTCTACGAGGCCGACTCGTGCGAGCATCGGTACTATCGGTGGAAGGTCGTCTCGCTTGGAACGGGCGCGCATGCGGACGCATGGGACACTGCGCCGCTGCAGCTCGAGGTAGGAGGGCCGCGGTGGATCCCGCCGCCATGCCCGCGTGCCCCCTCGGCGCGGTCACCCTCGCGATCGCCCTCGCGATCGCCCTCACGCTCGCCGCGCCGCCGCTCTCACTCGCGCTCGCGATCGCGTTCCCCTACCCAACACGGCGCCATCGCGACCGGCGGCGGCGGGCGGCAAGTCATTCACAGCGGCTCTCGGGAGAGCTCACCACAGCGCGGCCGTGGTGGAGGCGCGCGTGGGAGGAGCTCGCCACAGCGCGCGTGGGAGGAGCCCCGCGTGGACCGTAACGGCGAACGTGATCTGTCCGAGAGCGAGAGAGATGCCCTCGAAGCGCTGCTGCGTGGGCTGACCATTGAGAGGTCTCTCATCCGGGAGGCGATGGGATGGTGCATCAGCCGCGCCGCCGCCTCGGATGAGATCGTCGAGACGCTCGCTGAGGCGCTTACGCTCGCGAAGACGCCCGTGCCGAAGAAGCTCGCGCGCCTCTTCCTCCTCTCCGACGTGCTCCACAACTCATTCGGCACCGCTCCAAAGGCGAGCACCTTCCGAAGCCGTTCTCAAGCGCACCTGCCTTCCATCTTTGGATCGCTGCGCACGGCGTACATGGCGCTCGAGTCTCGCATGGCTCTCGAGGTCATGCGCGAGCAGGTGACCAAAGTGCTTCACGTGTGGCAAGCATGGTCTCTCTTCCCGCCCTCGATGACCGCCAAGCTCGAACGAATCTTCCTTCATGGGGAGGGGGCTGCCGCAGCGCCCGCGCCAGCGACGCAGTCGGTCGAGGAGGAGGAGGAGGACATCGACGGCGAGCCGATGACGCTCGATGACGAGCCCGGCAGTGCACCGTCGGGCGCGCCGTGTTGGGCACTGACGGGCGCATCGGCAGCGATGAGCGCTGGTGGCAGCGCGGTCAAGGCGGGCGCGGCCAGCTGCAAAGGCGGCGGTGCGACGCCGGCGACAGGCTCGGCGGCGGGGGCGCTGTCGACGCTTTCGGCGCAGGAGACGCGTGCGCGTGCCTTCAGCCTCCGCGAACTCGAGGCCGTCTGTGAGGCGAGTGGCCTTTCCACAGCGGGCTCGCGCGCCGAGATGCTCGCGAGAATGCTTGCGGCCCTTCGTGCGGGGATTCCCATCGCGTTCGATGCCCAACACGGCGCCAAACCTTCGGAGCAGCAGACGCTTGCTGTCGCCTCGAGATGGGACGAAGATGAGGACGAGGACGAGGGGGGCAAGGCAGGGCAGGCCACCTCGGCTGGGCTGGCCGCCGCGCCGGCCTCAGCAGCGGCAGCAGCGGCGGTGGCGGCGGCGGCGGCAGCGGCAGACATCGACGGTGAAGACATCGACGGTGAGGCCATCGATGGTGAAGCCATTGACGGCGAAGGCATCGACGGCGAACCCATCACTTCACCCCCGAAGCCAGCCAGGGCCGCGGCGAAAGCCGGTGGGCCGCAGCAGGGTCGTCCGGAGAGGGCAAGCAGTGGCTTCCACAGAGAGACGATGCGTGAGGCAGAGATGGTCAGAGATGGTGCCAAGGAGCTGAGTAGAAGCGCAGTAGAAGACCGTCGCGAGGAGCGCCGCCGCCATGATCCTCGCGACGAGCGCGGGCGTGATGAATGGCGCGACTACCGGCGTGATGATAGGCGCGACGACCGGCGTGATGATAGGCGGGACGACCGGCGTGATGATAGGCGCGACGACAAGAGCAAGGACCGGCGCGACGACAAGAGCAAGGACTCAAAAAGGCGCGACTGGTCGCGCTCGCAATCGCGCTCGCGCTCGCCGCGACGGCGGCGGCGAAGCCCAAGCCGCAGCCGCAGCCGCAGCCCGCCGCGGCGAAGTAAAATCGCGTAAAGCGTAAGTAAAACGCGCACCACTTCGTGGTCGTCAAAGTTCATTAAACATCCATGTGGTTGCATGGGGGGAAAAGACAAGGTAGGTTGTCGAAAGACGAAACACACTGAAGCGCGAAGGACGTCGAGGACCCCAGGCCCAGCACGCAGCACCAGCACGCAGCAGTTCGGTCAGTTCGTCCCCAGCTTCCTCCTTGGTAGGCTTTCGTGCTGGCTGCTTTGCAATATGATTCGTAACATTTTTCTCCCCGTCCGACGAGCAGGAGGCATACAACTCTCTATGAATGAGATGCCTGAATAGGAAAGACTTTTTGCGCCGCCGGCGCATCAAAATGGACCGAAAAACGTTAGTATTGCGAATCATGTTGCTTTGCCTGCTGCTCGACGCGGCCCTTGGGCAAACATGCTCGACAGAAGGCTCCAGCTATACTTGGTCGGAGACAGCCTCGGCCACCACACGCACGATCACGACCAAGTGAGTGCAGGCGGCTCATCACACTGCCTGCGCCCTGTCACCCGCGATGCACACAAACCTCGCTCACCAATTTGCATGCCCACTGCTGCCTGCGCCCCGCCACCCACGCTGCACACATCACCTCGCTCACCAATTTGCATGCCGGCCCGCTCTTGCTCCTTGCTCGCAGCCACTGCCCGAATCACCCGACGGCGAGTCTCAACCCAAACTATGCCATCGGGAGCTCGCGCACGTACACGATCCCTGTCAACCCCCGCTACAACGCGGCCCAGCAGACGAGCCTTA
>Ga0180442_101658_pt1 | contig 13505 bp, 6 predicted proteins | sample ChrtobMetP5_16mM_FD_119746 | JGI IMG/M metagenome (GOLD analysis project Ga0180442, IMG submission 119746) | Chrysochromulina tobin associated microbial communities from unialgal haptophyte culture, Seattle, Washington, USA - P5_16mM MetaG | ecosystem: Host-associated > Algae > Haptophytes >... | reverse complement strand
CCCCCCCCCCCGCCCCCGCCCCCGCCGCCGCCCTCGCCGCCGCCCCCCTCGCCGCCGCCCTCGCCGCCGCCACCCTCACCGCCGCCGACCCCTCCGCCATCGCCACCACCGCCATCTCCCCCGCCACCATCGCCCCCTCCACCCTCGCCTCCGCCCTCACCTCCATCACCACCTCGACCGCCCCCCTCACCACCGCCTCCCTCGCCACCGCCGTCACCGCCCCCCTCGCCCCCTCCACCGTCGCCGCCGCCGCCCTCGCCTCCCCCAAGTCCCCCCCCACCGTCGCCCCCACCGTCGCCACCCCCTCCCTCGCCTCCGCCCTCGCCACCACCCTTGCCTCCACCATCTCCTCCGCCCCCGTCACCGCCTCCCTCGCCACCACCACCCTACTCACCAGGTTCTCGTGAAGTTACTCGCGTACAGTTCAGCCTGGCTGTCGCGGTAGATGTCCAGTCGATCACTCCTACCATGCTCAATTCAATCGCTGCCAATTTCGCCTCGCTCCGAAACATGAGCGTCGACGATATCACGGTCTCCGTGGCAGGTGCAGCTTCAGCAGTTCTTCGAGTCGAGATGCGGACGGCTGGGGGTCCAGCGGAGGGAGCGGCTATCGCGGCGCAGATTACCAACTTACCAGCGGCCACATTCACAGCCATCACCCAACTGCCTGTGCTCCAGATTCCCGACTCGTGGCCGTATGCCCCGGTGGCGCAGACCGTGGTCCTTGCTGCCCCCTCGCCTCCGCCACCAAGCCCACCACCACGTCCACCGCCCCCCTCACCACCGCCGCCCGCGCCACCAGCACCACCGTTTCATCCACCGCCGCCGCCGCCGAGTCCACAACCTCCCGAACCATCGCCGCCGCCCCCATCGCCGCCACCCTCACCGCCGCCGTCCCCGCCGCCGCCGTCCCCGCCGCCCACGCCACCGCCCTCACCACCGCCCTCGCCTCCCCCGTTCCCTCCATCTCCGCCGTCGCCACCTTCATGGCCTCCGTCCCCAAGCCCTCCGCCCCCATCACCTCCGCCTACCCCACCATCACCACCAGCTCCTCCGTACTTGCCGCCGCCGCCGCCCAGCCCCCATCCACGCGCCCCGCCGCCGCCGCCGCCGTCGTCGACCGAGGTCACCATTTCCTTCCAGGCGGCGGGCACCCCGTCAGACTTCAATTCCACTGAGCGTGAAGCACTCCTGCAGGCTGCCGCGCGTGCGATCGGCTTCACGAACCGCGCGCCCCCTGGCTCCACAATCACGATCACCGCGGGGAACATCTCCCCTGGAGCGACAGGAGGAGCGTCGCCGCGGAGCGTCTCCACCGCCGGGAGCGGCTCAGTGGTCAACGCGGTCACCATCCAGTTCGCCTTCCCGACGGACGCATCGACAGCCGCAACTGTCCAGAGCACGGCCGTGAGCTTCACGACCCCGGTAGCGCTGCAGTCGGCGATCATGGCCGAACTCACGTCGCCCTCGGATGGCAGTGCACCTGCTTCACTGGCTATCGAGAGCACGGGCGACACCGGCCTTGTTGTGCTGAGCCCACCCTCGGTTACGGCGAAGTCGCTCTACGACCGATTGGTTCTCCTCAAGGAGTCTGTTGACCCGAGCGTAGCGCTTGCAGTCGTCTTCACCCTGTTTTTCCTCGCCGTCGGATCTCGTGCAGGTTATTTGTATTATCGTCGGCGGCAGGAGATCTGGAAGATGAGGAAGGAATATCCGCTGCCACCACATGCCCAGCCCGGAGCTCGCACTGTGGAACTGAAGCTGCGAGGCGAGTTCAACGACTTCAAGAAGAGTGCGGTCGCCCAAAAGGAGCTGCTCGAGAAGCTCGCAAAGTGCACCGGCAAATACGATGCCCGAGGCAATTTTGTCGATGCCATCGATCCGAAGCGGCTGTCGATTGTCAATCTGAAGGCAGGATCCATCATCGTGAGCATTTGCATCGCCGAGGATGACGTGGGCGCCGAGGCGGCGCGCGAAAAGGCTTCGGCCCAGAAGGTCGCCGCCGAGAAGGCGGCGCAGATCGCCGAATCGGCCGCGGCCGGGCGGCTGCAGCTCGGAGCTGCCACCAAGGTGAACGCGTTTGCCGGCCAGCTCAAGTCAAAGGCCGAGGCTGCGGCGATCGACAAATCTGCCAGATCCGCTGCTGCCGGGCAGCTGCAGCTTGGGGCATCGATCAAGGTCAAGGTATTTGGGGACAAGCTCAAGTCAAAGGCCGAGGCGGCTGCCGATAAGGCGGAGGCGGAGGCGCAGGCGGCTGCCGCCGCAGCCGCTGCAGCGCAGGCGCTCGCCTCTTCTAAGGCTAAGGTCGCGGCAGCCGTGAGGAAAGCGGAGGCGGCAGCGCTGCTGCGGGCAACCGAGGCCCAGGTGGCTGCCGAGAAGGCGGCGAGGGTCGCCAGATCCGCCGCTGCCGGACGGTTGCAGCTTGGAGCGTCAACCAAAGCAAAGACGTTTGGCAGCAAGCTCAAGTTACAGGCCGACGAGACTGCAGCGACCGCCAAATCCGCTGTTGCTGGGCGGCTGGAACTCGGGGCATCTACCAAGGTCAACTGGTTCGGCAGCAAGCTGAAGACAAGGGCCGAAGAGGAGGCCGCGCGGCGGGCAGAGGCCCAGGCGCCTGCCGACATCGCCTCTATCGCCGCCTCCATCGCTGCCACGGCGGTCGAGGTGGCGGTCGAGGCGGTGGTCGAGGCGGCGGCTAAGGCGGCGGCCGCTGCGGACGAGGTGGCTGCCAAGGCGGAGGCCGAAGCGGAGGCCGAGGCAGCCAATGCGGCGGCCCAGGCGGTCGAGGCGGAGGCCAAGGAAGCCGAGGCCGCGGCAGCCCTCGAGGCAGCCAACCGTGCCGAGGCGGCGGCCAAGGCAGCGGCAGAAAAGGCTGCTATTTGGAAGTCCAAGGCTGACAAGGCCGCCGCCGACAAGGCCGCCGCTGACAAAGCCACCGCCGAGAGGGCTGCTTCCGCACGGCTGAAGCTCGGGGCATCCACCAAAGTCAAGTCGTTCGGCAGCAGGCTCAAGTCTAAGGGGCTCAGTCCGTATACTCCGCTGAGTGCTCACGAGTTCGAGAACAAGCTGCTCGCCATGACGCCAGCGATGATGGGCTACGCAATTGGCCATCGCGTGCTCTCGCTGAAGGATACGACTCTTCGTAACCCTGATGGCTCACCGTCGACGCCCGAGGACCGAGTGCTGGAGGCCATTGTGGTCGCCATCTATGCGATCTCCAGGCTTGCCGTCCGCTGGGCCCGTCATATCTCCAAGTTCTCGAAGGACTGCCTCATCTTCTACTGGATCTGGGCACGCACGTGCTCGCTCGCCAAGGCCAAGGCGGGCACGCCGCCAGGCCCTGGCTTCGAGCGGTCCACGTGGGAGCGAGCTTGGGTGCGTGCAAAGAGCAAGATCGCTCCGAAGCGGACCAAAGAGGAGAAGGAGGAGCGAGAGGCGCACGAGCAGCGCGAACGCCAGCTCGACGTGCAATCTCTGTTCAAGTCACGAGGCAAGACCTGGCTTGACCAGAAGACAGTCCTCAAGCAGCAGCGGATCGACATGACGCGTGATCTGCAGAAGAAGGCAGGCATCATGGGCACACAAGCGCTCAACATCAAGCTTAGCAGGGAGGGCAAGCTTGCCAAACTCCTCAAGGGCAGGCTTGCACTCGAGGCGACGCTTGCCACAGCAGCCGAAGACGTCGCGCGCGCCCTCGACAACTTCGAGGACCTTGCCAAGGGGACGCTGTCTCAGCGCATGGGTTATTTGCAGGACGGGCGCTGGGTGGCGATGGGTGACGTGCTGCGCAAGGCCATTGAGGCAACGAGACCGCTCGCGGTCGACGCCTATCTTGCATTCGAGAGCATTGGCAAGGAAGAGAAGCAACTCGGGCTTGATAGCACGAACGACGAGAGGCGACGCAAAGACGAGGAAAGGCACCTCAAGGAGCGCGAGGCACTGGACAGAGCCGTTGAGCAGGTGAAGCAGCTTGGGCTTGAGGCCACGACCGCGGAGAAGCGCCTCAAGGAAGCAGAGAGGAGGCTTGCACTCGAGGCGAGGCTTGCCACAGCAGCCGAGGACTTTGCGCGTGCCCTCGAAAACTTCGAGAATCTTGCCAAGGGGACGCTCTTCCAGCGCATGGGTTATTTGCAGGATGGGCGCTGGGTGGCGATGGGTGACGTGCTGCGCAAGGCCATCGAGGCAACGAGACCGCTCGCGGTCGACGCCTTGAGCATTGGCAAGGAAGAGAAGCAGCTCGGGTTTGATAGCACAATTGGCGAGAGGCGACGCAAAGTCGAGGAGAGGTACCTCAAGGACCGGGAGGCACTGGACAGGGCCGTTGAGCAGGTGAAGCAGCTTGGGCTTGAGGCCACGACCGCGGAGAAGCGCCTCAAGGAAGCAGAGAGGATCCTCAATGAGGAGGTGCGTGCTGGGAAGCTCGCGAACGCAAAGAGGCTGCTTGCTTGGGAGGCGAAGCGGCTTGAGATGGACAAGCCGCCACCGCCGCCGATCTTGTCCGAGGAGGAGAGGATCCTTGTAGGCAATCTGCGTTTTGAGCGCAATCGCGATCCAGCGCGGCTCGCGTCGCTTGACTGGTCGTTCGGCCCCGACGGTAAGATGTCTGTGGACCTTAAACCGACGGGCACGTACGAGGAGGTTGAGGCCGCGGTTGTCGTGCAGGCAGCGATTCGCGGCAAGAAAGGCAAGAAGGAGAAGAAGGAGAAGAAAGCTAAGAAGGAAAAGGAAGTGCAGGCGAAGAAAGAGGACAGTGCGGCGGTCACGGTGCAGGCGGCTATGCGCGGCAAGAAAGGGAAAAAGGCGGCGCAGGAGCGGGTCGAGGAAATCAAGCAACAGGAGGGAAAAATGGAAGAAGAGGCAGCCACAGTCGTACAGACGGCCGCCCGCGGCCAAAAAGCCAAGAAGGAGAAAAAGGAGAAGAAGGAGAAGAAAGCCAAGGTCGAGGCGGCCGTGAAGATCGTGCAGCCACACGTTCGCGCTTTCATCGAGCGGCTCCATGCCAAGTGGACCCCCGCTGTCCTTGTGATGCAATCCGCGCTGCGCATGCGCCGGGCGATACGCGAGCGGAAGACACGCCAGCGGCAACGTGATGCGGTGTTGGCCGTGCAGATGCGCATCCGCATGCGGCTCGCAGTCTTGCAACGGAAGGCACGGATTCGAGCCAAGGAGCTGCTCGAAGCGGAGAAGAGGCTGCCTCGCGCTGAACAAGAGGCCCGCGCCGAAGCGGCCACCAAGGTCCAGGCCAAGGTGCGTGCGGTCCAAGCCAAAGCAGAGGTTGCCGAAATGAGGGAGAAGGGAGCCGCGGCGGAGGCGGAGTTAGCTTTCCCCGACGAGATCGCAAACGGGCCGCTGGCGCTGGTGGTAGCGACGACAGAGGATGAGGCGGCCGAGAAGGCAGCGACGGAGGCGGAGGCATTGCCCGAATCGGCGACGAAAGGAGCCAAGGGGAAGAAAGGCAAGGCAAAGAAAGAGGCCAAGGGGAAGAAGAAGGGGAAGGCTGGTGAGGAGAAGGAGGCCATTGTGAAGACGGCCGCCGAGGAGGCCGAACTGGCAGAGAAGGCGTCCAAGTTTAAGGAGGCGAAGGAGAAGATGGAGGAGAGGGTGAAGGTGGTCGAGAAAAAGATCCAGGACAAGAAGGACAACTTTGCCGCCACGATGGTGCAAATACGCTTCCGAATGAAGCTTGCACTCTTGAGGCGGAGGGCGCTGGCTCGGGCCAAGCAAGATGCGCTTGAGTTCCAGGCAGCTGCACTGGTTCAGTCAAATGTGCGAATGGAGCAGGCGAAGAAGGAGCGTGCGCGTCTGAAGGCGCTTCTGCCGCTCACGAAGGCGGCGATACGGCTGCAAGCGCGGGCACGCACCCACTTGGTACTGTGGACCATTCAAAGGGCAAAGGAGGCGGCCGCCGCGACCAAGATTCAGACACGGGTGCGCATGCGGCAGGCACACGCTGCAGTCAAAGCGAAGCGGCTGGAAGCGGAGCGTCTGGCAGCCGCAAAGGCGGAGGCAGAGCGGCTAGAAGCTGCCGCAAAGGCGGAGGCAGAGCGGCTAGAAGCAGCCGCGAAGGCGGAGGCAGAGCGGCTAGAAGCAGCCGCGAAGGCGGAGGCAGAGCGGCTAGCAGCTGCGAAAGCGGAGGCCGAAAGGCTGGCTGAGCTTGAGCGCGTGGCTGCCGAAAAGGCGGAGGCAGAACGGTTGGCAGCTGAAGAAAAGATGCGCCATGATGCCGCCGCCACGCGGTTGCAGTGTCGCGCGCGACAGCGGAGTGCGCAAAGGGAGCTCGTGCACCTCAGGGTGGAGGCCGTGGCGGCTAGGGTGGTGCTCGAGGCTCAATCGGCAACGAGAGTGCAGGCCCACGTGCGCGCTTATCAAGACAACAAGATAACAGCCATGCTCAAGTATGAGCGCGATTGCCCTCCCAAGGAGAAGAAGCGCCGCGCTAAGGCTGCCACGGCAGTTGCAGCCGCTCGACGCGCGATGAAGGCTAGGGCCATGATCAAGGCGATGAAGGCAGAATACGAAGAGATCAATCGAGCGATGAAGGCGCTCCTGCGCGTTCGCAAGGCGAGGGCCCAAAAGCGTAAAATGCAAGAGGCTGCAGAACTTGCCGCCGTGCTTGGGATCAGCAAGTGGGCAGCTCTTTGGATGCTTAAGGACCAGGAACCCCCGCCACAGTCAAGGCCATCTAGCAAGCAGGAGAAGCGGTTGACTCGGCTCGCAAAGGGGCCGCTGGCGGAGGTGATGGCGGCGGCAGAGGAAGAGGCGGCGGAGAAGGCGGCGGCCGACAAGGCAGCGGCCGACAAGGCAGCGGTCGACAAGGCGGCGGCCAAGAAGGCGGCGGCCGAAAAGGCGACGGCTGAGAAGGAGGCGGCCAAAAAAGCTCTGGCCGAGAGGGCGGCGGCCGAGAAGGCGGTGGCTGAGAAGGCGGCGGCTGAGAAGGCGGCGGCCGATAGGGCAGCGGCCGAGAGTGCGGCGGCCGAGAAGGCGGCCGAGAAGGCGGCGGCGGCCGAGAAGGCGGCGGCGGCCGAGAAGGCGGCGGCGGCCGAGAAGGCGGCGGCGGCCGAGAAGGCGGCGGCGGCCGAGAGGGCGGCAGCTCAGAGGGCGGCAGCCGAGAAGGTGGAGTCTGAGATCAGTAAGGCTACGCCGCCGCTCGTGGCTGCGCCCCCAGCGGCAGCGCTGCCGAATGCTTCGCTGCCTATGGCTGCACCGGCACCGGCGCCGGCGCCGCCTGTGGCTGCACCGGCACCGGCACCGACACCGGCAACAGTAGCGGCGCCGGCACCGGCACCGACGCCGGCGCCTTCTCCTGCGCCTTATGCTGCGCCTTCTGCTGCGCCTTCTGCTTCCGCTCCCTCGCCGGCCGGAACCAAAGCACCTGACGAGAAGCCGCCGAGAAGCCACCTTCTTCCCTTGGCGCCTCCCGCGGCTCACACGCCGGCCTCAATCCTGGCACTTGCCCTGGCCCCAGCGCCTTCCGTAGCACAACTTGTCCCTGCTGTTCGCCCCGCGCCCAGCAAGCCGGCCACCCAGGCCCCTGCAGAGGAGGAGGCCCTGGATGTGGAGCAGCTTCTGCAGGAGCTCGATGAGACGGCGGCCCAGCGTGAGGTGGAGCAGCAGGGGCGTGCGAGACGGGCGGCATCTCGGCGGGCGCAGCGCCGCTGGCGCTTCTTGCGCGCCAACCTCAAACGGTTGGGCATCGAGCGCGAAGACACGAGCTCGCGCTTTGCGCGGATCACGCGGGAGCGCCTGGCCATGCTGCAGCGCTTCCGCGCCGAGAACCCCGATTACCCGTTCGGGCCCATGCCGGAGCCATTGCTTTCGCGGCAGGGCCCACGCAGCTCGTCGCCGAGGCGCCTTGCGGCCGCGGACAAGGTGGAGCCCAGGCCCAGCACTGTGCTCGGCGGCGGCCGTTCGGACGCGCGAGTCGCCGTGCGTGCGAAGCCGACGCTCGTCGAGCCGCCGGACGCGTTCGACGCCGCCCCCACGCTCCGCTCCTCGGTGAGCGCCATCCAGCTGCCGCCGCTCGACAAGGCTGACCAGTACGGCGTGGCGGCTGGCAAGAGGTCCCAGCTGCGCCAGCGGACGACCCCCCGCGGGCAGGCCTCGCTCGCGTGGACCTCGTCTGAGGCGGCACCCGGCGCCGCTGACAGCGCTGGCAGCACCCCAGACTCGATCATCGATGCCGGTAGCCAGCCAAGCAGCGCGAGGGCGGCAGCCCTGCGGGCCGCGAGGGGCGCCGCGCCGCGCGAGCCGCCGCTTGTCAACGGTTCGCCGCCGCCGCGCTTGCGACCGTCACCATCCGCACCGCATCTGCAGCCCTCGTTACAGAGGCTGCCCGATGAGCTGACGTGTCGCAGTGCATGGGGCTCTTCCGACAACTCTGTCCCGATCCCTCGGCGCACTCTGGTTGGTCGAGGCCGCCCCCATCTTGATCTGGCCAATCGGGGTCGGCAGAGCCGCTTTGAGACGCTTCCTCCCGAGAATTTGGTGCCGCCGCCTCGTGTTCGCAACCGCGAGCGGTGGGCCATGGAACTCGATCCCTTTCGGCCACTTCACGATCCCTTCGAGTCGGAGCCGCCGCCCCCCGTGGCACCGATGCTACGACCGAGCTCAACTGTCGTCGATCTGCGCCAGAGCCATCGCGCCGCCCTCGACGACCTGCAGCGAGCCCTGCGCCCGAGCACGTCCGAGGTCGCTCTCCAGGTTCGACCTCGCGAGCAGCCCGCGTGGGACTCGAGCAGTGCAGTGCCGCTCGCATCGATTGTGGAGCCGCCGTGGTTGCTGGCCGATGCTCCAACGACCACCCCCGACCCGTACGAGATCGTGCCAAGGCTGGTCAGGGCCGAGGCCAGCCCTCGGCGAGGGGACGAAAGCGGGCGTGGGAGACCCGCGCCGTACGTGCCCGTACCGACGCCGTTCAGGTCTGACGTCTCCCCCCGTCGGCCCGACGCCACCCCTTCGCCGTACGTGCCCTTGCCGCGTAGCAGCAGCGTGGGCGACACACGCCCCACAACCACCACCGCCTTTGGGCTCATGCCTTTCTTGAGCTCGACGGAGCTTGAGCGACCAAGCACGACCGAGCACGACTATGGCGCGACTTTAGCGCAACGGCGCAAGTCGTCGACCCGCTCAAGCGACAAGCCTGCCGACGCTAAGGACGACTTGGCTAAAGGCAACGCGAAGGGCAAGACCGACAAGAAGGGCCTTCGCTACTACGTTGGTCTTTGAGATGCAGCGATCCGGCAGCATCCGAGCAGCTGATGCGGCGTGTACAGCGCGGGTTCGTGATCGCGATGCGCGAACGCTCACATAAGAGACAAGACGCGTAACAATGGAACTTCGCGACAGTCGACGCGACAGAGTAGCCTCGAATAGTCGGTGTCCCATACGAACACGCGCACTTCAGAGTCGTTGAAAGAAAATACATTTTTAGTCACGGGCACGAAGACGAACCGGACCACATCGAACCACAGTTCTCCGAACCGTGCGTGTCCGCGCGTGTGGCGTCGGCTGCACGCACACACGGTCGAGGCGACGGTGTCGGTGACACGACACACGTGACACGCGGGCTAAATAAAAAAAGTGAATCGGTTGAAACTGCAAACTCGCTCTCTGCACTGCGGGCCGACCGTGACGTGCCCCCATGCGTCGGCAGAGAGCTCGGTGACAGCTGTTTCATGAAAACGTCAACCACGTCGTCTGTTACATATTGTATAAGTACCGGGTTGTCACGAGATACAACGACACCGATGTGCGATCTCGCTATAGGCTCCGCTCACAACGTAAAACCAGGGCATCTCAATGGTGCATGAGACGTGCGGCGAGCCATGAACGGCGCACGGCCGCTCGAACGCGCTTGGTGGTTAGACGGCTACCTCCGTTGACAGCATGCTTTAGGCGGCCCGCTGCGAGAGCAGCGTGCGCAGCTGACCAATGCGGTGCTTCGTGTGTGTAAACAGGTGCGGCTTCACCTGGTGAGCGTGGCATGGGGATGCAGCGGTGAGTGGAAGCACGGTATGGGGTGGCTGTTTGAAATGGAGCAGCCCGCACCTGCTGCCGCGTCTTCACCTTTTTCCGCAGCTCGAAGAGTTCCTGAAACGGCACGCAGAGGCGGGCGGCGATCTGTCGGCAAGCCGAGCGAGCCATCGAGGAGAGGGTAGCACGGGCGGGGCAAGACGCGTCCGGTGGACCGAGTTGACTGCTCTCGAACGCAGTGAGAATCGGCTGCAGAGAGAGACGCGCACCTTCTTCGCATTCGTAATCTCCTTCTCAATCTCATCAGTCGAAAGGTTGCGGGCATCGTCGACCGCCGGCAGCTTCATCTGCGCCGCTGCAGCACGCGAGGCGACTCGCGTCGTGGCCGCAGAGACGTGCAGCCCGCTCGTCGAGACGAGCGCAAGCGCCAGCAGCACGAGGCGGAAGAGCGACATGACTGACAGCCCTTCCAGAAAGTCCACGGGAGCAGAAAGGAGATCCGTCGAGGTCGCGCGTTTTCCCACAAAGTGGACGAAGTGGTCACGGACATGCGGTGTCGGGGTGAATTATGATCTTTGGCTCCTCATCGCTGGAAAACCCCGCGTACCCGCGTTCTCCCGCCCGGGGATACGTATCACAGTTAATCCTAAATCCGTCGGCCCGGGCGCACGATGATCGAAAACGGACGCCAGTCGCCACGAACGAATACGTCTCTCTCCCTAGATCGTTCCGTATCCCACTCTAGACTCTTGCACTTACGCGCGCACCGGCGAGCGCTGCGACCGCGACCGCCCTCGTGCCACCGCGCCAGCGGCGGTTCCGGCCAATGGGCGTACTACGGGTTGAACTACGCCGCTCCCCCCCTGCTTTGGCTTGAGATAGTCAGAGATAATAGCAAGGTCCCCTTGCGCTCCTCGCGCCGCCTCGCGCTCGACGTACGCGGCCCCAAAGCCCATGAAGCGGTCCGTGCCGTCGATCTTGACGGGCGTCCAGCCGTTGGCCTTGCATGCGGCCAGGAAGGGTGCATCCCGCTTGTGGGAGAGGACGACCGCCGCTGGCGCGTCTCTCTGCGGATCGTCCAAGAGGAGCGCTCAGTGCAATCAGTGCCATCAGTGCCATCAGTGCAATCAGTGCAATCAGTGCAATCACCTGATCGTCCAAGAGGAGCCCAAGAGGCGTCGTGACACCAAGGAAGCCGAGGAGGGCGCCGTCGACGGTGGCGCCGCCGAGGCGCGCGGAGGTGGGCCGGCCATCCATGAAGAAGGGGATGTGCGTCGACGCCATCAATGCATCGATGAGCGCAGCGCGGCTCGAGAAGGCGTCGATGTGCTCGATGCGAAGCGGGCGGAGCGGCGTCGCGTGCGAGCAGCGCGTCACGACGACGCGGCAGCGGCCGGAGCATCGCTCGCCGGCGTCCACGGGCAGCAGCTGGTCGAGCCACGCGTACACAAGCCGGCCCCACTTGCCACACAAACCGAGCGGGTTGCGGAAGACGTCAGCTTCCACTGCCAGACCGAAGGCGATCTTGTAGGCGGTCGCTGGGTCGACACTGCACTGGCTGAGGCAGACGGCCAGTGCGCCGGCCGACGCTCCCGAAAGTGGCACGCCGTCCGGGAGTTCGTACAGCTCAAGCAAGCGCTTCAAGGCGCCAATCTGCCACCAGAAGTAGACCCCGCCGCCCGGGCATGCAATGCTCACGCGCGGTGGGCTAGAGATGCTTTGCTGCGTGGTGTGTTGGCGTCGTACGGTGGCAATGAGAACGGCGGAGATGAGCAACATGAGAAACGCTGAGAGCACAATCAGGCCCGCGAGCAGGTCGGGCAGAGTGACCTCTAGCTCGTCCAGCATGCGACAATCGACGCGATGCAGATGGAATCGTTCTCGAGAGTCGAGCTCATCTGACTCTCCACTGATGTCGAAAACTCTGTTTTTTGGCTCTATCAAGCCTCCTCTACATGTATGAGTATGTCATAGAACCACTTGAAACCGTACAAAACCCGACACCTCAAATACAATTGAAATCCGCGTGTCGTCGCACACATCCCAAGGCCCCGCAGTACGAAAAGTCTTGCTGGACCTCTCATACTGTTCAAGTATTCGCCCTGCTTCTGCAAACTCTGCTTGCGAATGCGTTCTTGCTGTGTTCACGGTTCATAACTTTCCTGGGCTGTCCTGCCTATCGCAGAGGCTGCGCCTGCTTATCGCGCGCGCCTGACGCCGCCGTGGGATGATCCACTTCGTGCTCCTCATCAGCCGCCAGGGCAAGGTTCGCTTGACAAAGTGGTACTCGCCCTACTCCGCAAAGGAGAAGGCGCGGGCGATTCGGGAGGTGAGTGCAGTTGTCCTCTCTAGGCAGCAGAAGCAGTGCAACTTCCTCGAGTACAAGGACAAGAAGGTTATCTACAAGCGGTGAGCAGCCATGCAAGCTGCCGCGCCATCGGCTCGCCCGTGTAATCGCGTGCACGTGTACTGACGCTCCTGCCGTTGGCGCTCACGGGATGCTTGCTCGCTCGTCGCCTGTGCTTCTTTGCAGGTATGCGTCGCTCTACTTCTTGGCCTGCGTGGATGACGACGACAACGAGCTTATTGTGCTGGAGACGATCCACCACTTTGTCGAGGTACGCCGCGCCCTCTGGAGGGGCGAACTGAGCAGCCCCGCGCTTTCCATGGAGACGGCACGCGCTGAGAGGCTGCTCTCGGCGAATGGCAGGTGCTCGACCGCTACTTTGGTAACGTGTGCGAGCTCGACCTGATCTTCAACTTCCACAAGGCATACCACATCCTCGACGAGCTGCTCATCGCGGGCGAGCTGCAGGAGCCTTCGAAGAAGGCTATTCTGCGAGTGACCGCGGCGCAGGATGCTCTCATGGAAGGGAGTGGCGACTCGAAAGTGTCGGATTCCAAGTACGAGATCTAGCCAAGATCTAGCTCTCGCCGGCTCGCGCGCGCGACCCCGCTGGCTGGCTGCGTCGCGCCCCCTCCCGCCCGTGCGCTCGTGTCGGGCGGCGAGCGCCCGAGACGGAGCCACGGGGGGTAGGCAGCATGCAGTTGGAGTTGCTGTGAAGGCGGCGCGTGGACTGTGCAGGCGCCTTGGGGCCGGCCGCGCTTCTTTCTTACCGTACCGCGTGTGGCATGTACACTACTGACCGAACCACACACAGAGCACAGTGGCTGCCTCTCTCACAAGGTTCACAACATACATTGCCTGCGACATTTTTTAATACGGAACTGTTCGGACCGGACGATAGCGCGGTCCGCGGAACGCGCGCCACAGCGCACCACACCGCGACTCACCAGCGCACGGCCCGCCCGCCGCCCGCGCCCCCGCCTGGCCCGGCGCCGCGCGGGACCGGTCGCGACGTCGGGCGCATCCGATCCCCGGGTCCCGCGGTATTCGAGTCACGCGTGCCTTGAGCCCTGGCTGTCGAGCTGTCGAGCTGTCGAGGCTCCGTCGAGCTGCTGTCGAGGCCTTGCCTGTCGAGCCTGTCGAGGCTTGTCGAGGCTGACTCCATGTGCCTGTGCGTCGAGGTCTG
>Ga0180442_101656_pt1 | contig 13510 bp, 8 predicted proteins | sample ChrtobMetP5_16mM_FD_119746 | JGI IMG/M metagenome (GOLD analysis project Ga0180442, IMG submission 119746) | Chrysochromulina tobin associated microbial communities from unialgal haptophyte culture, Seattle, Washington, USA - P5_16mM MetaG | ecosystem: Host-associated > Algae > Haptophytes >... | reverse complement strand
CTCCACCGCCGTCAACTCCACCGCCGCCAACTCCACCGCCGTCAACTCCACCGCCGTCAACTCCACCGCCGTCAACTGCACCGCCGCCAACTCCACCGCCGTCAACTGCACCGCCGTCAACTCCACCGCCGTCAACTCCACCGCCGTCAACTCCACCGCCGTCAACTCCACCGCCGTCAACTGCACCGCGGTCAACTCCACCGCGGTCAACTGCACCGCCGCCAACTCCACCGCCGTCAACTCCACCGCGGTTAACTGCACCACCGTCAACTGCACCGCCGTCAACTCCACCGCCGCCAACTCCACCGCCGCCAACTCCACCGCCGTCAACTGCACCGCCGTCAACTCCACCGCCGTCAACTGCACCGTCGTCAACTCCACCGTCAACTCCACCGCGGTCAACTGCACCGCCGTCAACTCCACCGCCGTCAACTGCACCGCCGTTAACTCCACCGCCGCCAACTCCACCGCGGTCAACTCCACCGCCGTCAACTGCACCGCGGTCAACTGCACCGCCATCAACTCCACCGCCGTCAACTCCACCGCCGTCAACTCCACCGCGTTCAACTCCACCGCGGTCAACTGCACCGCGGTCAACTCCACCGCGGTCAACTGCACCGCCGTCAACTCCACCGCGGTCAACTCCACCGCGCCCGCCGTGAACTCCACCAACTCCACCAACTCCACCGCGCCCGCCGTCAACTCAATCAACACCACCAACTCCATCAACTCCATCAACTCCACAAACTCCACAAACTTCACCGCGCCCGTCGTCAACTCCACCGTCAACTTCACCGCGCCCGCGCCGTCGCCATCCCCCTCACCCCCACCCCCTTCTCCATCGCCTCCGCCACCGTCACCTTCACCCCCACCCCCTTCCGCACCTCCGCCGCCATCCCCACCGAGGAGCGCTGCTACGGTCACGCTCACGCTTGTGGCGGCCGGCAGCGTATCTGATTATAATGAGCAGACGACGACGAATCTCCGAAACCAGTTTGCGCTGGCGGCCGGGGTGAGAGTCGCATCTTCTCTCTCCTTCCCTACCCCACCAATTACCTCGTAACCCTTGCCTCGTCACTTCTACACCCTCATCTCTCCTCCCCCCTCCCTCATCGCCCCCATCTCCCCCCATTCAGGTCCCCCCGTCCTTCGTCGTTGTGGAAGTCGCTGCCGGCTCCGTGATCATCACAGCTATCATAGCCGTTCCCGTCGGTTCCTCCGCCTCCGGCATCACGAACGCTCTCGCCACCACACTTGGCTCGACTTCGGCAGCCAGCTCCTTCCTCGGAATCACCGTCACTTCAGCGCCAACAATCAAGACCAACAACAACATTAGCGACACTGGCAATTCGCTCGCCCTTCCTCTCGGGCTCGGCCTCGGTCTCGGCCTCGGAGGCTGCCTCGTGCTCTCTGCTCTGTATGTGCTCATCAAGTGGCGTAAGGGCACGGCGCCTAAAATGGAGCCAGCCACCAGCGGTGGTATCAGCCACGCTTCCACCTCATCTGCCGCGGCTAAGCCCAAATTCTCCACGGTGAAAACCAATATTTGAGGCTCAGGCAGGCGTTGCGCAGAGGGGGGTCGGGTAAGAGAGCGCAGAGAGTGTTGGGACGAAGCAGGTGACGTGGCAAGGACAGGTGACGTGGCAAGGACAGGTGACGTGGCAGAGAGCGTTGGGTCGAAGCAGTATCGAAGCAGGTCCACCCTGGTGAAGCGCGCTGGGGGCAAGCGGGTGGCCTCTTATCGATGGAGGGGCATTGGAGCATGGGGGACAATCCACTAGGGCTAGAGCTCACGGAGGCTGCGGAGGGGGGGTCGGGGTCGCGCTGCCTGTACTGCAGTGGTCGGTCCGATCGGATACATGTATGATGTGGACATGGATGTGTTCGGATGGCCGATGCCGTGTGTCCGGTTCCGTGTGTTGGCCCGTGCACCCCAGGGGAGATGCTCTCGCAGCGATATTTTCGCGGCAGAGTCTGGGGTGCGACAGTTGGTCTTGTGGCCGTCTCGAATTTTGACATGAATTCTGAATCGAAGATACTATTTCGCGCCTCCGTTGTCTAGACGAGAAGACACGCACCAACCTGAAAAGTGATAGGGTGTGATCTTGGTCCACTGATCTCGGTTGTTGGATCGAGCATCTATGGACTGTGTGTCAAGCTGTGGTGCATGACGCCTCTTTGAGCACGGCGAGTTCAAATAAAACAAAATTCGAGGGCGCCTCTTGGTGAGAGTGCTCCGCGTTCTTGGTCGCGTCGTCGTGCTGCTCAGGGCGACTGAAAGGACTCAATCTTATTATCAGCAACATGTTGTGACAATAGACAGTGATACAATAGAAATTTTGAATAGTTTTTCCCCTCCAGGATCGCCCTACTCTGTACCCGTACGGTACCAGCTACCTGCTACCTGACCGCAGCAGCCAGCTACCGTTCACGGCATAACTGTGCACGCCGATCTCCGACCGACGCGCGCCCATCTGCGATTGCCACGCGAGCGGAGGCGCGAGGTGGAACGTGCGGAACGGCGTCGCCCCTGACGACGCCTCGCGGCCGAGCGTCTTGAGCTGGGCGAGCTTGAAGATGCCATCGGAGGTCGTCAGTAGCGGTGTCTGCCGCTGGCGGAGGTATCGGGCGCCGTCGCGAGAGATGGCATACCCAACGGTTGACCAGCCGCCCAGCCCCGTGAGCACTGCCGGGCCTCTCCCGGCGGCGAGCAGGCCGCGCAAGGGGGCGAGTTGTCCCTTTAGGCTCGACCCTAGCGTCAGCTTCAGCAGCTCGAAGCCGGCCGGTGGGATTGCGGTCGCCCGGAGCAACGAGGCGAAGCCACTCGCGATCTCCGCCTGCCGCAGCTCAGGACGACGAGAGAGATCCGAACCGCGCTCCTCAGCAGCACCGAACCGAAAACGAAACCATCGACGTATCTAGGCAGTATCAAGGCAGATCAAGGCAGGTTCAAGGCTCTCCGTGCTCAGAAGGGTCGCGCGGGGGTTCAATGTCCCATTGTATACGTCGTTCTCAAGGACGATGGCGCATGGCAGGCCGTTCATCAAGATGTGATCGTACGTGTTGCGGTGCGCCGCCGCACATGCGTACTCGCCGGCGGTCATGTCCCGAACTTCGAACATGGATGTCGTGGCATTGTGCCTCGGCAAGGAGGTGGAGGCCAAGGCTGACTCGCGCTGTAGGCGGGGCAAGTCGATAAGGTTGAGGTCCACGCCGAAGCCGAGCACGCAGTGCAGGCCCTCGCGCCGGCACATGGCGGAGAGCTGCTCGTTGCGCTCCCCGCTGCTCAACATCGTGACGACCAGAATGTTCTCGATGAGATGCGCCGCGGTGCACTCGGTGGCCATGCCACCAGCATTGGTCGAGTTGGACTCCATGTTTGAGCTGATGGGGAGAGCGAGCTCCTGTAGTTTGGTCCTCTGGGGCTTCGGAGCTTGCATGCAATTCACCATATCGGGACGGGCGCATAGACGTCCCTTTTGCGGAACTCGCGACCCGCTCAGTGAGTACTCAGTGAGCGACGAGGCCTTCCTCGCACCCATACTTGTACAATACACTTGGGTTTCTGAGCAGCCACTGAGGCTTTGTTGAGGGGTCGGGGGGCGTCGTGAGTTCGTTATACATTAACACTAACACAACCGAACCCTGCAAATCCCAACCGAGAGCCCAACCGAGCTGTGGAAGCTCAGCCATGGATCCTCGACGACGGAAGTAGATAGAAATATACACAGGGAATTGTGAATAATTCGAACGTACTTCAACATCTACATGCCTCTGCCATCCTACTCCTACTCCACCTGGTACTTTGCAGCAGCACTCGAGGGGCGGGCCTTGGAGCGGCGCAGGAGCCGCAGGAGATGCGGCCGCTCGGCCCACCAATCGGCGCGCGTGAACGGTCGGGTTTGCTTGGGCTTCAGTGGCGACAGCACCGGCACATCCGCCAGCTGACTGTCGTTGTGAGCGCCGGCGGGGGTGGGCACCCGACTGGGCATGGCCGTGGTCGGGGTGATGAAAGGCACCGTGCGCGCCCGGCCACAGGCGTAGCGTGTCAACCGCACGCACGCAACGAGCAGTGCGACGCCCAGCGGCTCCACGATGAGCCACGCCACGATCTGCGCAAACCCCCAGCTCGCAAACGTGCGCGCGAGCGGCCGCGCCGTTTGGCCGACGATGCGCTCCGCTGCGATCGCGGCTGCGAGCACAGAGATCGCCCACGCGAGCACCCAGCCCATGGCGGCGCGCAGCCATCGCGCAAGGAAGGCAACATTGCCGCCGAGGGAGCGGCAAAATACTCGGCGTTCCGGAGAGAGGAACTCGATACCAATGTCCCAGCCGCGGGGCGGGGAGACGCGCCCATTGCGCAGGCGGCCGCGCCCGGCGGTGCCACACAGCACGAAGACAGCGCGGCAGCCGAGGAGGCCGACAGCGCCCGCGATGAATGCCGCGAGCGCGCCGTCGGTGAACGCACTGCTCAAGAAGAAGTCTCCTGGGGCGCGGCTCGTCGAGAGCGAGGCTGCTAAGGCGAACTCAACGAGCACGCACGTCCAGAAGCACTGAACCTGCTGCTCGAGGTCGATTGGGTGGTGTGCACCGATGGCGGGGTGTGGCTGGCATACAATGGCGAAGACGGTGTGCCAGCGCACGAGGGCATCCAGGTAGCCGCGGTCGCAGCGCGTTGTGAAGACGTCAACGTCGCTGAACAATGCGAACTGCTCGAGCTCCTTCTGGAGCCGCTCCTCGTCTGGATCAAGCTCGAGCGCAGGTGCCGGCTTGGCCACGACGAAGCTTGACGCAGCTCGGCTCGGGACTCTCCAGTTCAGCTGGCCGGCCTGGCGCTGCTCGGCCTCCTCGGCCTTGAGCAGCCTAGACGGCGATGGCCGCAAGAAGAGCACCCTTCCAGACTTGTAGACCTTGGTGGGCTCAGCTTGTCGCGCGAGGGGTGCGGTGGCGGGTCCAACGTCACACCGTTGGCTTTTCGTCTGCGTGGGCGTACATGAGGTCCTAGTCGGTGACACGCTGAGCCCACCACTGCTCAGCAGCTGCTGCGCAAGGTACGCTTGGCCGGGTGACAGGGGGCTGCCGTCCTCATTGAGAATCCTCGATAAATGAGGCGCGGCTGGCGCTCGATTGACCAGGAAGCCAGCTTCACGATAGAAGCCTGGCGGCGGTGGACCCCGCGATCGTTCCACCGATGCGTCACGATGGGTCCACCGGTCGAAAGCGGGGCGAGTTCGAACACGCGAAGCTCGCGTGGGTGAATTGGGCACCTGTGGCGGCGACATTGGCGGCGAGGGCGGCGGCCGGCGGGGGGGCGACGGCGCCGGCTGTGCACGAGGGTCAGGCGAGGGCGGCGGCCGTTGGAAGAGCCCTCGCGCCGCCCTCACAGCCCCGCGTGCGAATTGCTCCGCCTCGAATACCGCCGAGCCATATTCCCAGTCGTCGCCCTCGGCGGCGTCAATGCTCGTATTGAGGATCTCAAGATTGGGGACTTGCAGCGTGGGCGCGGTCCGTCGCGTGTGCATTGGCACGACGCTGCCACTCGGCGCCCCTGGGCGCGCTGCTGTGAAGAGGCTTGACGATGCCTGCGAGCGATAGAGCTGCGGGCCTGCCTGCGCAAACACGGTGCCCATGTTCATGCGTGCATGCGAGAGCCGTCCGGGCTCAAGAAACTCCGAGAAACTCGCCGGAATGTGAGGTGGCGCGGCGACGCGCGGAGGTGGCGGACGTTCAACCGCCGAGCCGGGGCGCGAGGAGCGCCCACCTAACCCGAGGTCGGTGCCCAAAAACGAGCTCATCGCCGGCGTGTCCAGCTCACCGCGTCTCTGCTCTGCCGGCATCATGATTCGCTGCTCGCCACGCGGCGTCAGGTCGCTCGTGAACAAGCTGCTCGCCGCTGAGGTGCCGCGGTCGGTGTCCGAGGGCGGAGGCTGAACGGGTACGATGCCGGAGTGCACGGGCATGCGCCGGCAGGCGAGCTTGGCGTTCGCGCCAGCCGATCCACACGCGGGCATTGAGGCGCTCGGCGTGAGCCCCTTTGAAAGCGCGCCGACGCAAGCGCCAGCGCCACCGATGCCCGCGCCGATGCCTGCGCTCATGCCCGCGCCGAAACGACCTGCGCCACCAGTGAGTGAGCTCATCGAGAGCTGGCGCAGAGCATCATCCATCGGGATGCGCCCAGAGATCATCGGCTGCATTGATCTCTGCAGCGGCTGCATGCCCGCCATTGCTGAGGCCGCCGCCACGCTCGCTGCGTTCTTAGCTGATGTGAGCATCTCCATAGGGTCGGGGAGCGGCGCGGGTGCGATCGTGTTGAAGCCGTTGCGTTCACGGTCGAGAATGGATCCTGCGTAGGCCAGGTCGATGGTGAGGGTGGGCAGCCGTCCAAGCGCGAGCGAGCCGGACACGAGCGGCTGCATCGGCTGCATGAAGCTATTGGCCGCGCGCGCGGGCGCCAGCACGCTCGAGATGGGGGGGATGGACAGTGCAAGATAATTCTTCGAACGAATCGGAGGCTCGGTGACCTTGGCATATCCTGCGGGCTCATCGCCGCCGTCGAGCAGGTCGGCGAGCGGCTGCTTCGAAACGGCGTCGTCAGCCGCGGAGGCCAATGCCTCCAGACTCTGCGCCTTGGTCTCGAGTTCCGTCAAACGCGCTTTGGCGGACGTGAGCTCCGCAATCTCCGCCGCTCTCAACTCGCCCGCCTCTTGCTTCCGTGTGAGCTCGGCGGAGCGTGCTTGCACCGCGGCCGTCTCCTTGAGCACGGCCGCCACCTCCGCCGACGCTATTGCTGCGGCCTTCTCCCGCTCGTGCTTGTCCACCTCTTGCTTGGCGGCCAAGGCCAACGCGTCCAGCCTCTTCGCTTCCGATTTGAGTTCCATCAGGCTGGCTTCGTCAAAGGCGAGCTCGGCCTTCTCCTCCGCACTCAGCCCACCTTTTGTGACTGCGCGTTTCCGTTTGAGCTCCGCCACGCGAGAGAGCAAAGCAGTCATCACGTTGCTGGCGGCCGTTGCTGCGGCCGCTGCCTCCGCCGCTTTGTCCAGGCGCCGACGATGCTCCAAGGCCTCCTTGGCTGCCAAGAGCTCGACGCGCCGACGCTCCGCCTCGGCCTCAATGACCGCCCTGGCCGCTTCGGCTTCGAGACGCCATTTCTCCTCCAAGGCTGCCTGGGCCGCTGCCCTCTCGAGACGTTTACGCTGCAGCTCGGCCTCCTTTGCCGCCGCCAGCTCGGCCGCCATACGCTCAGCTTCGAGTCGCCGTTCGAGCGCAATCCGCTCTCGCTCGAGTCGCAGACGCTCCTTCTCCACGGCGATCGCCGCCGCGCGTATGAGTGATTTCACAACAGCGGTGCAGTAAAGCACGCGCGCCTCCTCAGCGCGGCGAAGTCGCTCCTGCTTGAGGCGCTCCTGCCGCGCCTTCCACGCCGCAATCGCCGACGCGATCTTCTTCTTGACGGCCACGCGGCGATCAATAAGCCAGTCGCGCGTACACATGTAGATCCAAAGCACCAGCCACACGGCGACGAGTTTCGACTTCACGAGCGCGTTCGAGATGGCGACGGCGACGGAGACGAGAACGTCAAGGAACCTCTCTTCTGTGCGCAGCACGCTCACGCCGACGCCAACGGCCGCGAAGATGAGTGAGCGAACCAGCTGCACCCACGCACGCACGAGCGCATTCTTGAGCCCCACTACGAGCCATAGGAGTGCAATGAGGGGCATCAGCAAGACAACAGATGCGCTCGCGAGGACGAGGTTCAGGAGCCGCCACGAGATGACAAAGATGCTGACCACGAGGTTCTGGCAGAACATCAAACAGAGGTAGGCGATCCGCTTGATGATGGGCCACCAAACAGGGTCCCTCTGTCCGCGAGGCACCGTCTTCTGTTGCCGGTGTTGGCGTGCCCAGCGGACGGTGTACACGTTCGCGATCGTGCACAGCAGAAGCGTGAGCACTGCCGCGATGGTTCCCGAATCCAGCCCTGCGAATCCCTGCTCCACGTTCAGACCAAAGACGTGCTCGCTCACGTTTGAGAGCGTTGGCGGCTCGAGATAGTCGTGCACGCACACGCCCGCGAAGCTGGTGGCCATGAGCGACTCGGTGCGGCAGTGCAGGAAGCCGTCCCTTGCGGCCGTGTAAGCTGCCGGCGCCGTCGTGACCAGCCCGTACGACGTCCATTCGCCTGCATCCACGTCCCAGTGCATGCAGCGGAGCACACCCGAGCAGTTGGCGCCGCAGAAGCCTGGCGCGCACGCGCACAGTCCACCCTCGCACTGACCGGCGCCCCGCGCCTCGCCGCAGCCTCCGAACTCGGAGCAATCGCCGCGGCCGTAGCGTGGGAAGCACATCGAGGGTGGCGTGGGCGAGGGCGAGGGCGGCGCGGGCGGCGGCGAGGGCGAGGGCGATGGAGGCGGTGGTGATGGAGGACGGCCTGGTGGTGGCGGCCGCAAGGGAGGTGGCGGGCTATAGCCGCCAAGTGGCATGGGTGGCAACGGAGGGGGCGGCGAGGGAGGAGGGGGTGAAGGCGGCGGAGAGGGAGAGTTCACCGCCGGCGGCGGCGGCCTGGCCGGTGGCAGCGATGGAGGTGGCAGCGGCGGAGTCACCGCATTGCTGCCCACAGAGACGCAGCCGACGGATGCATCGGTGGCCACACACGCGCTCGCGAGGGCCGCGGGCAGCGCCGACATGGCCGAGTCGAAGCGGGACTGCGTCCCTAGCCCTCTGGCGCTTGCGAAGGCGCTGCTCTCCAGGATGGTTGTCTGCACGTCGATCGCTGTCGTCTGCGGCTGCGCCACGGTGAGCGCACTCTCGGGCACGCCCATCTCGCTTGCAATATATGAGGTCGCCACATTCGGGGCAGCGAGTGGCGCACCGAGCGCCAGCTGCCGCACCGCGGAGAAGACGGCATGAGACGAGAGCCGACGGCGTCCCGACACAAAAGCACCGCTACCGCCGCTGCTGTTGCTGTCAGACGTGACCGTACACCCCTGCGGCGTGCCTATATTGCATAGAGGGCAGCCTAGGCAGTTCCCGCCCAGCCGTTGGAACCCGACCACGCACTTTTCGGCCCAGGACCACGGGTGACGATGGCACCAGTCCGGGCATGCTGGAGCAGGTGGCGGCGGCGGTGGCGCAAAGTCGCCGCAGATGGCGGCGCTGATGACGCTCAGAAGGAGGTCGAGATCCATGCCGGGCGGGCCACCCACTTCCATCTCGCACGAGTGCGTGAGGCTCACTTGGACAGCGCCGTTGGGCGACGCTGTGCGGGCCGCCGCCAATGCCGACTGGATGAAGAGCGTGCTGCTTGCATTGGGGCTGAGGGCGGTTGGGTTCACCTGTATGCTGAAGGCGAGCTGGAAGGCTACTGGAGACCAGGGCGGGGGTGCCTTCGGAGGCGACGATGGTGGGGGTGGTAGCGGCGGCGGTGGGGGACAGGGCGGAGGCGGCGACGGGGGCGGTGGCCTTGGAGGAGGCGAGGGCGGGGGTGGCCTCGGTGGCGCGGAGGGCGGGGGGTTTGGAGGCGGCGACGGAGGCGGAGGCGATGGCGGAGGCCTTGGAGGCGGAGAGGGTGGCGGGAGGGAGGGCGGGGGCGAGGGTGGCGGCTTGGGAGGTGGTGAGGGCGGAGGTGAAGGAGGTGGTGAGGGCGGTGGAGGCGACGGTGGTGGAGGCACCGGTGGCGGTGAGGGTGGCGGTGGAGACGGTGGTGGGGAAGGAGGCGGAGGAGATGGCGGTGGGGATGGTGGAGGTGGCGATGGCGGTGGAGATGGTGGAGGTGGCGATGGTGGAGGCGAGGGCGGCGGCGGTGATGGCGGTGGCGAGGGTGGTGGCGGAGAAGGGGGTGGACTCGGTGGTGGCGGCAAGGGAGGTGGCGATGGAGGTGGTGGCGAGGGCGGTGGCGAGGGTGGCGGCGACGGTGGTGGGGGTGATGGGGGTGGTGAAGGAGGGGGCGGTGAGGGCGGCGGTGAGGGCGGGGGTGTGGGCACCGGCGGAGGCGGCGAAGGGGGTGGTGGCAGGGGCGGTGGTGGCAAAGGTGGAGGCGAGGGCGGTGGCGATGGTGGAGGCGGACAGGGCGGTGGCGGAGAGGGCGGCGGTGAGGGTGGTGGCGATGGTGGAGGCGAGGGTGGTGGCGAAGGTGGAGGCGAGGGTGGTGGCGATGGTGGAGGCGGACAGGGCGGCGGTGGCGAAGGTGGAGGCGAGGGTGGTGGCGATGGTGGAGGCGGACAGGGCGGCGGCGGCCAGGGCGGCGGTGATGGCGGTGGAGGCGAGGGCGGCGGTGGCGACGGAGGCGGAGGCAACGGTGGAGGTGGCGAGGGAGGTGGGCTCGGTGGTGGCGGCGAAGGTGGAGGTGAAGGCGGCGGTGGAGAGGGCGGTGGCGAAGGGGGCGGAGGAGACGGCGGCGGCGAGGGTGGAGGGGGTGAGGGAGGGGGAGAAGGTGGCGGTGGCGAAGGCGGAGGCGAGGGCGGCGGTGGGGACGGAGGCGGGGAAGGAGGCGGCGGTGAAGGGGGCGGCGAGGGGGGCGGGGGCGACGGCGGCGGAGAGGGAGGCGGGGGACATGGTGGCGGCGAGGGTGGTGGTGGCGAAGGCGGAGGCGAGGGCGGGGGTGGCGAGGGTGGTGGCGAAGGCGGGGGTGGTGATGGAGGCGGGGTTGGCGGCGGCGGCAACGGCGGCGGTGACGGGGGGGGAGGGGATGGAGGTGGAGACGGGGGAGGGGGAGAAGGTGGCGGTGACGGCGGTGGAGGGGAGGGTGGTGGAGATGGCGGAGGTGGCGACGGCGGTGGCGAGGGCGGTGGTGGCGATGGTGGCGGGGAAGGCGGGGGTGGTGTCGGGGGAGGCGATGGAGGCGGAGGCGATGGTGGTGGTGATGGAGGCGGCGGCGAGGGAGGTGGCGATGGCGGAGGCGGCGAGGGTGGAGGCGAAGGAGGCGGTGGTGAGGGTGGTGGTGATGGAGGTGGTGGCAAGGGCGGAGGTGACGGCGGCGGAGGAGAGGGTGGTGGCGAGGGTGGAGGCGGAGAGGGTGGAGGCGAGGGAGGCGGCGGCGAGGGCGGCGGACGTGGTGGCGGAGAGGGAGGAGGCGAGGGCGGTGGTGGCGATGGAGGTGGCGACGGCGGAGGAGGTGAGGGTGGTGGCTTTGGCATCGGTGGCGAGGGGGGGGGCGGAGAGGGTGGCGGGGGGGAAGGAGGTGGTGGCACGGGTGGCGGGGAGGGTGGTGGCGATGGCGGGGGCGGCGCCGGTGGCGGGGAGGGCGGTGGCGGCGAAGGTGGCGGCGATGGCGGCGGCGGCGAGGGCGGAGGGGATGGCGGCGGCGGCGACGGCGGAGGCGAGGGCGGCGGCGGTGATGGTGGAGGCGATGGCGGAGGTGGCGAGGGCGGTGGCGGCGAGGGCGGAAATTGGATACGCGGCCCACAGTCGTCGCAATCGGTCCCATACTCACAAAAGATTGTAGGCACCGACTGGGCAGAGTTGGGGACGCTACTATCTAGGGGTCCGCCGTCCGCACACTGGCCGTCGGCTGCGAGGCTGAATGAACCTTCTTCCCCGGGACGGAACGCGCAAGTATTCAGGCACTTTTGGGGCGGTGGCGATGGAGGTTGGGGCGGCGACGGCGGCGGTGGAGAGGGCGGCGGTGATGGGGGAGGTGGCATAGGTGGTGGGCTGGGGGGAGGCGGTACTGGCGGCGGCGATGGTGGAGGTGGCGAGGGAGGTGGTGAGGGCGGCGGGGGCGACGGCGGCGGGCTTGGGGGCGGAGGTGCTGGTGGAGGTGGTGACGGAGGTGGCGGGGTCGGGGGCGGCGGCGAGGGCGGCGGTGGACACGGAGGTGGAGGTGAAGGCGGCGGAGGGCGGGGAGGCGGCGGCGAGGGCGGAGGTGGCATGGGCGGCGGCGGCGACGGTGGTGGAGGTAATGGAGGCGGAGGTGAAGGCGGTGGAGGCACAGGCGGAGGCGGCGATGGCGGCGGTGGCGTTGGCGGGGGTGGGGAGGGCGGAGGCGGCGTTGGAGGCGGGGAAGGGGGAGGCGACGGCGGGGGCGACGGTGGTGGCAATGGCGGCGGCGACGGAGGCGGCGAGGGAGGCGGACATGGAGATGGAGGGGACGGAGGTGGAGGTGAGGGGGGAGGTGACGGGGGAGGCGAGGGAGGCGGAGACGGAGGCGGAGAGGGTGGAGGCGAGGGCGGCGGTGGCGAAGGTGGTGGGGAGGGTGGAGGCGGCAAGGGAGGTGGAGAGGGTGGCGGAGGTGAAGGAGGAGGAGGCGAAGGAGGTGGAGGCGCTGGAGGCGGCGGCGACGGCGGCGGTGGCGTTGGCGGAGGTGGTGAGGGCGGCGGCGGTGCTGGCGGCGGTGGCGACGGAGGTGGAGGTCTGGGTGGAGGTGGCGAGGGCGGCGGAGGCGCCGGTGGCGGCGGAGAGGGTGGCGGAGGCATGGGTGGAGGCGGCGAGGGTGGTGGTGGCACAGGAGGTGGCGGCGAGGGTGGCGGTGGCAAGGGCGGCGGTGGCGAGGGCGGCGGCGACGGCGGTGGCGAGGGTGGGGGCGATGGTGGAGGTGATGGCGGCGGCGAGGGCGGCGGCGGCAAGGGTGGTGGCGATGGCGGAGGCGGCAACGGCGGTGGCGACGGAGGAGGAGGCGAAGGTGGGGGCGAGGGTGGGGGTGGAGATGGTGGGGGCGAGGGAGGTGGAGGCAATGGTGGTGGGGACGGCGGAGGCGGGGATGGCGGAGGGAACGGAGGTGGACAGGGTGGAGGTGGTGATGGTGGGGGTGGAGATGGCGGTGGTGACGGAGGCAGTGTAGGCGGAGGGCTGGGGACCGGCGGAGGGGGCGTCGGAGGCGGCGGGGATGGCGGCGGAGGCCTTGGCTGCCCGTTGGGGGGGTACGGTGGCGGCGAGGGCGGCGGCGGCGAGGGGGGAGGGGAGGGCGGCGGCAACGGCGGTGGCGAAGGCGGGGGTGGTGAGGGTGGTGGGGAGGGCGGCGGAGAGGGTGGCGGTGGTTCAGGTGGTGGTGACGGCGGGGGGGGCGACGGTGGTGGTGGCGAAGGTGGTGGTGGTGAGGGTGGGGGCGGCGAAGGAGGATATTTGAAACGAGCGCCGCAATCCGCGCAATCGCGGCCTTCCTTGCAGTAGCTGAATTCAGAACCGGCACCGCCGTCGTCGCAGGTGCCGTCTGAGTTGACGTCGACCGTGTTGTTGCGGCCGAAGACGACATTGCATGTATTATCACACCACATGGGCGGTGGTGGTGAGGGAGGTGGTGAAGGTGGCGGAGGCGAGGGCGGTGGGGGCGAAGGCGGGGGCGGGGAGGGAGGGGGTGGCGAAGGTGGAGGTTCTGGGGGTGGCGAGGGAGGTGGTGGTGAAGGAGGTGGTGACGGTGGCGGCGATGGCGGCGGGTTTGGTGGTGGGGTTGGTGGTGGCGATGGCGGCGGCGATGGCGGCGGCGGCGAGGGGGGAGGGGAGGGCGGCGGCAACGGCGGTGGCGAAGGCGGGGGTGGTGAGGGTGGTGGGGAGGGCGGCGGAGAGGGTGGCGGTGGTT
>Ga0180442_101645_pt1 | contig 13565 bp, 12 predicted proteins | sample ChrtobMetP5_16mM_FD_119746 | JGI IMG/M metagenome (GOLD analysis project Ga0180442, IMG submission 119746) | Chrysochromulina tobin associated microbial communities from unialgal haptophyte culture, Seattle, Washington, USA - P5_16mM MetaG | ecosystem: Host-associated > Algae > Haptophytes >... | reverse complement strand
CTGTCTGATGACATCCCTCATCAAGGGAGCCGTCGAGCTCTGTCTGATGACATCCCTCATCAAGGGAGCCGTCGAGCTCTGTCTGATGACATCCCTCATCAAGGGAGCCGTCGAGCTCTGTCTCATGACATCCCTCATCAAGGGAGCCGTCGAGCTCTGTCTGATGACATCCCTCATCAAGGGAGCCGTCGAGCTCTGTCTCATGACATCCCTCATCAAGGGAGCCGTCGAGCTCGCTCGCTGCCGTCGGCTGCGATGCACAGGCGGCACAGCAATGCCGACGAGGATGCTGAGGCGGCGGCCGAAGATGGCGACGACCCTGTGAATGCCGACTACCCTGTGAATGCCGACTACCCTGTGAATGCCGACGACCCTGTGAATGCCGACCGCCCTGCGAACGTAAACGCCGACGTCGTTGAAACTCTCGGAACCACTGTGAGCGCGGAAAGGGACGACGATGTCTCCTCTGCCGAGGAGCCTCCTCCGCCTCCGCCAGATGGCTTCGCGGGCATTCACATGATGTCGGCATTCACAGATGGCTTCGCGGGCATCTATGCAACCTCGCAGCTGCCATCGCCGCCGCCGCCGCCGCCGCCCAAGGATTCGTCGCCCAAGGATTCGTCGCCCAAGGATTCGTCACCCAAGGATTCGTCACCCAAGGATTCGTCACCCAAGGATTCGTCACTTAAGGATTCGTCGCCCTCGCCCGAGCGGCTGTGTGCGAGCGTTCCTCCGGCCGGTTGGCTCTCGAATCGCACCTCCCCCAACGGCACATCCCCCCGGAGACTCTTTGGATGGCCATCGCTACGCTCGCCCAACACGGCCCCCAACACGGCCCCCAACACAGCCCCTCGCCCAACGCCGCGCAGCCGCACTGCCCGCAAGATGTCCCTTGGTGCGATGTCGCTCGGGGGGCTGTCGCTGGGGGGGCTCTCTCTGGGCCATGCGAGCGCCGACAGCGTGGACGAGGAGGTGGCGCAAGAGAACTTGCGGCTTCGACTGCAGGTCCTCGAGCTCTCCGATCGTCTGACCTGCTTGAGCTCGCAGGTCGAGCTCTTGACTTCTTCCACACGCGAGCCTGCCACACCCTGCCAGCGCCGGCAGGCGTGCCTGGGCAAGTGGATGCGACGCAGCTGGCTCGCTCGGAAGCTCGTCCGCATGCGCTCACGACTAGTTGCCCTTCGCTTCCCATAAGAGGTGCCCCTACTGCATATGGATGGCGAGGGGCCGCGCTCAAGCTCCATTGAGCGCCCCCGCATCTGAGGGCGCCAGTCGGCCGTACTACGTGCCACACGAGACGAATAGCGGGGCGGCGCCGGCGGTGACCCTCCCGCACGGTCGACTTATACGTTTACGTAGCTCGCCATGGAACGAGCTCGAATACACAGAACTCCGCTCACACCTTAGACGCTCGTCCTTAAAACACCTTGGCGTTCTCTAAAACAACCATCAATCATAAAACGAAACGATACCAACAAATACCCATGCCAACTGGGTCCATTTGCGTAAATGGGCTATCTGATGCGTTACACAGCTTACATCGCCTCCACTCCCGAGGTCGCTCTCAGTCTCACCTTCAGGGACGCGCTTGTGCGGGTGCCGTCACAACCGTACATCGCGCTCAGCCGCTCCGTGCGCGGCTCACTCGTCGAAGCCCCCCAGTTCGCCGCCCCTGCTGCTTTTCCACTCGGGCAGCAGCTCCGCCAGCTCGCTGTCGAAGCGGCAGCTGTCCTTGAGGTTGATTGGCGTCTCGATGGCATCGGCGAGCAGGTGCAGGGCATGGACCAGGCGCAGTGAGGCAGTCGAGCTCGCGTCGTTGACCTCGGCCGGGTAGACGCACAGGCTGGACACGACCAGCCCATTTGTGCGGCTCACCTCCGCCGCCGCCAGCGCCCAGAGTTGCTCCCTGTCGAAGAGGCCGAGCAGCATCCGTCGGCCATTTGGGCCGCTGTCCGTCGTGTCCTGCGCAGAGGCGAGGGGGCCATGCAGCAGGGAGCGGGTGAGGTGGCAGAGGATACGGGCCAAGCGCACAACGGCCCGCGTTCGACGACGCGCCGATCGGCAGCGTACGAAGCGTTGCAGCGCCTCAAGATCCGCAATCGCAGTTTGGTGCTGGGCTGCGAGCTCAGCATTGTCGGTGAGCTTGTAGATGCGCGATCGCTGCAGCCATTCGCTGAGCACCTGGCACTGCTCCACCGGGCTGAGCAACCGCAGGAATTCGGCGCTCGAGTCGTCGTCGCCGCCTCCTCCACCACCGTTCGCCACGGGTGGAGGCGAAGAGGGTGGTTGATGCTGCAGCACTGGTGTTTCGGTGAGCGCGGATGCAGAGACGCCGCTTATCCGCGAAGAGGAGGCGGGCTCCGTGACCCGAATGGAGGGCATGTGGAATGCCAGCAGAGCTAAGCTCAGCACGCACGCCAGCATGATGGTCTCCTCGGACGGGCCCCTAGCCTTGGAGAGGACAGTCTTCTCGAAGAGCAGAGAAGACTTCGACTTCGACGAGGATTTGCAAGATCGAGAATTCGTTGCGGATTTCGATTTCGACAACCAAACTCGGATAAAATCGATCATAATCGACGTAACGAAGCGCTCCTCGTCGCTCGGACAATCCCCCGTGCGCCTCGACGTGCGCCATTCGTGCTCGATTTCGTATGCCTGCTACGCGAAACGCGCGCAGCGTCAGCGCGTTCAACAGGCATCATCGGGCCAGGCCGACGGACGAGGCGGGCCATGCCGGGGCAACCGAAGGTGTTGAGCCGAAGCTCGTCACCGGAGGCCATCCGGCTGATCTGCAGGCTGCAGGCGTGCATCCGCGGCTGCATCAGCCGATCGCTCCTACTAAGGTCCGAGGCCACCCTCAATGGGCACCTCGCGGCGATGGAAGCGCCAGCTCTTGTCAAGGTGCGACTGCGCTGGTCATCTGGTTCTCCGTCTAAAAGGCCAGGTTCTCCGTCTAAGAAGCCAGGTGGACGTGGAACTTTCAAGGCGGATGGGATCGTCGGCGTCCGCGCCGGACTCGAGGTCGTCGATGATGATTATGAGAAGCTGCGGCACAGCCCGCAGCTCGCACACTGTGATGCAGCGATTTGCACGGCGCTGCTACGATCGGAGATGTGGATCTTGGGTATTGCCGACTCGCATCGGGCGGCAAACGAGATTAGGCGCGACATGGAGCGCATCGAGATGCACTTCTGTGTCACCGATCGTGCCATTCGAAAGCTGCTGCCGCCACTGGAACTATCCTTTGGGCAGAGCAACCGTCTCAGGCTGTTGAGGCGCTACAGGGAGATGCTCGAGTTGGCGTTTTCTGCCCTGACGGGCGAGGCAGCAGAGGTGTGGCGGGCAAGCTTGAAGCGCGCCGTACGCCATCGGCATCAGCATGCTCAGGATCGACACGCCGCGGAGGCTGCGCGGATCGCCAAGGAAGCTGCCCATCAAGCTGCCAAGCGAAGGCAGACGCAAATGCAGAAAATGCTCTCGAATGTCATGACCCACATGAGGAGCAATCGTGCCATTCGGATCTCCGTGACGACTCAGCAAGCTATGGCTGCTACCACGATTCAGCGCTTCGTGCGCGAGCGCAAGTGGAATCGCGACCAGATGCTTTGGGCGGAGTCGGCGTTAGCACGAACCGCGCAGACGGACTCGACAGTGCGCAACCTTAGCTTCGCCCTGCGCTTCGCCCCACAGCGCACGAGGCTGCTGCAGCGCGAGGCCGCCTTTCAGAGGGAGCAGTGGCGCGCACCTCCACAGCCACGTACGCGGCGCCCCCGCATCCTCGAGACGGACGCGGAGATGGCCAATAGGCAGCAGGCCATTGCAGAATGCGCGCACCGCTGTGCCTTCGCCGCGCAAGAGCGTGCTGCGTCCGCGCGGCGCGCTCGACAGCCGCAGCTGCATGCGGGCGCCTTTGATGCTCCTGATGAAGAGCGGCCGACGACCCCGCCAAGCGCGCGTGCGGCTCGTCCAGCGCACACGGGTGCCGCAGGCCCCATGAAAGCCGATGGTTCGCAGCCGACGCGACCGGTCCGTCCGGCTCCCGTCCTGTGTCAGTCCGCTACAGGCCCCGTGGCCGCCGATGCTTGGCAGCCGACGCGACTATCCCGGCCGTCCTCCGCCAAGTGCGCGTCAGCGACTCTTTCGCCACCGCGACCGGTCAGGCCGTCCTCTGCCCAGTATCCTTCCCAGGCTCAACGGCTGCCAACGCGACCGGTCCGGCCGTCTTGGCCAAACTCAGCCAGGTCAGATCGGTCCGCGCCAAGCGAAGCGGCTCCGGCTGCGGTGCCGTACTCGGCGAGGACAGATAGGTCCGCGCCGACCGAAGAGGCTCTGGCAACGGTGCCGGCCTTCCCGCGCCCCGCCCAGCAGGCAACAGGCAGCACGTTGCTGACGAGACCACAACGCCCGCCGTCAGCAATCGACTGCGTCTCCAGCCTTGCTTTCCACCGTCGCATGTGGGTGCAGACACCGGGCGTCCGCGACCTGGTCGAGGAGGCGACTGCAAATGCCCTTCGACCCGCACTCGAGCGCAAGGAATCGCAGCTCAACCAGAGCAAGGATTCGACGATGGTGTCGATCCTTTTGGCCCAGCGTGCGTGCTGCGAGGCGCCGTCGCGCATCCCTGAGCGGGAGGCACTGAGCGAGGAGCACATCCGTTCCGTGGTGCTCGTCAACCCGAGGGCAGATAAGAACAGTCATCTCAAGTCGGCGACAGCGAGGCAAGCAGTGGCTTGGATGGATTCAACGATGCGCTCGGCGCACGTCAAGCTGGATAAGGCGTCACTTGCTCGCTGGCGAGCTGACCGACGCATGTGGATGCGCGCGGCCGGGGTCCGGAAGCGCCTTCTCGTCGAGGAGGCGAAGCGGGAAGAAGTTATCGCGCGCAAGCATGAGAAGAGCCTGCGCGCTCTCGAGCAGCGCATGGTGCGCTGGCAGCACGAAGACGACGCGGCGCTGCTGATACAACTTGCGTGGCACTGGCGGCATGGCATGCCAGCCTCGAGATCCGATGAGGTGGAAGCGGCACCGGCGGCAATAGCGGCACCAGCGGCACCAGCGGCACCGGCGGCACCGGCGGCACCGGCGGCACCGGCGGCACCGGCGGCACCGGCGGCGGCTACGTCTGAGGCGGAGACGACGTCGGAGGCGGAGGCGGAGACGACGACGGCCGAGGCGGAGGCGGAGGTGGCGGCGCGAGCAGCCGCGGAGAGCGCCGATATAGAACGAAAAGCAGAAGCGAATCTGCGGGCGGAAGTGGAGAGCGTGGAGGCGGAGAGGACGAAGACACTTACACTCGAGAGAGGGGAGCAGGAGGAAGATGGTGTGGCGGCGGAGACGGCCAAGGCCTCCACGCAGCCCCACCTCGGCCTCAAGTTTCGTGGCATCCGACGGCTGCCACCCCAGCGCAGGGCACCTCTGGTGCCTGTGCTGGGCTGCGGTGCCTACGTGCGAAGCTTCGCGGCCAGCGCTGGGCGAGCTGCGAACGCTCGCGCACCTCCGCCCCCCAAGCTTTGCACGCCCGCTGTACCCGCACGCGTCAAGAAATACTCGACCGTTGCCGCCGTCGTGTTGGAGGAGGAGGCTGCTGAGCAAGAGACCGCGATAGCCATGGTCGACCCGTCGTGCGACCTGTCAACTGTGTGCAAGGGCATCCAGTGGCTTCTGGACGAAGCGCTCTCGGGATTCGACTGTAAGGACACGGACCACCGGCAGCAGGAACTGGTCGTAGCCGGCAGGCCGACATGGAAGCCGCCACCGTCCTCGCCGCGGCCGGCAGCTGCAGTAGATGTAGCTGCACCCGTAGCTCGAACAGCTTGTACACGTACTCCACTAAGCAACCTTAGTCGTAGTCTCAACTAGATCTAGAATACAACATAGGCCTCCCGCGTGTACCGTACGACAATTGCCGTACGAACAAGTACGCGTAGGGCGACGCCATGAGGGATCCGCCTCCTGCACCTCCAAACCTACTCACTTGAATCGAACACGCACGTGCGAACACGATACACGTAACGGATACCAACGCGGTCCATTCTTGGATTCAGATTTCAGTTGTGGTCTTATGACGCGATATTTACATTATACTTATAATAGAGACCTTGTTCCAGACGCTCCGGAAAAAACCGGGTCATTAGGCACCCCCCGCGCCCCGGGTCAACCATGTTAAAACCATGTACCATGTACGGTCGAGATACGAGAAATTACGATTTACGTCTTACTACGTCCGTCGGAGGACACTCATACACCCACAGTGAGGCGGTGTAATCAAATGTTTGTGGAGACACAACCTCTTTCTAAAACCCTCGGGGGTTTCCTCAAACTATTCCGTCGTCTTGGGCAGTGACTTTTCTTCCAACCCCCCTCCTTCCAACCTCGACGTCGACGCTCTCTCTATCCCCAAGAAAGTCAGTCTGCGCCAACCATGCCGCACTCCAAGCAGGCCTACAAGATGCAGATCCAAAAGACGCACACGTCCTGCCGCCGCTGCGGCCGCACGTCGTTCCACCTTCAGAAGAAGGTGTGCAGCGCCTGCGGCTACCCGTCGGCGCGCAACAGGCATTACAACTGGGGCGCGAAGATGATTCGCAGGAAGAACCGCGGCACTGGCCGCATGCGCTACGAGAAGGAGCTGCCGCGCCGCTTCAAGAACGGCTTCCGCGAGAAGGTGAGCCGCCGCAGACGGCGATCCGCACGGGCGCCTGCTCCAGAGCCTGCCAGCCACCCAGCGCAACAGAGCTGCTCGAGCAAGCAGCTTCCTTTCAGGCGGGGCACGAACGGCAACGGTCCACCTCAGCTGCCTGATGCGTGGGCGCAGCCGCTGCCTACTCCGTGCGGCGAACGCCGCGCATGTGGCCCGCGTCCTCAGCCGGCGCCGTTCCCTCGCAATGCTGCGAGCGCCACCGCCAGCCTGCATCTCTGTCTCATTTGTGTGCTTCGCTCCTCGCCCTCGCAGACCGCGGCTCCCCCGAAGAAGAAGGCGGCGGCTGCATAGACAACTTTTGGAGGCACTATGGCGGTGCTACCACGTACGTCGTGATGACGTCACGGACCTGCCGCGCGCTGATGCAAGAGCAGAGCACGTGTTGACGGCGACGTGGCTGCAGGCTGCAAACCAGCTCTCCGGAGAGGTGTATTCGTTCATGTGCATGGCAAGAGTTTCTGTCGAAATGATTTTCCGTCTGAAGCAACGCGCGAAAGAACAAATTGTCTGAACACTTCGCGCTGTTACTACCACATGCGCACATGCATCTCGGGCTGCCTCTATCCGCATCCGCTGTCCGCGCTTGACACTCGCCGACTCTTACGTTCACACACGGGCGCAGGTTCAGCCGTCTCGGCGCCCGGCATCGCGACAAACGCAATCAGGAACGCTCGTCCATTGGTCCTTCACAGGAGCCTTCATAGGAGCCGAGCGCCGCCGCCGCCGCTGCCGCCGCCGCCGCCTCCGCCCACCCCTCAGCCCTCTGCGAGGGTCCTGCCGCACGTTTAGAAGACGACGGTGCCGCCGCCCGTCATGACCTCGAGCGGTCCCTTGCCCGTGATGTACGAGCCGGCGAGCATACCGATCGCGCCGAACATGGCGAGCCGGCCGTTGTTGAGTTCCTTGGTCTGGTAGCTATCCCAGCCAAAGTCGTTACCGGCCTCCAGACCCCACTGCGAGGTGCCGAGGAAGTTGCCCGGCTCGTAGTCGGGCCGCCTGCTGTTGATGATGCCGAGCACCTCGATGAACATGATGAAGGTGAGGATCTGCAGCCAGCCCAGCTTGGGGCACTGGGTCAAGGCTTCCAGCGGGTTTGAGCTGAACTTCTCGAACACGCGCGGGAAGAGCGACGTGGAGTCGGCGGTGATCATGCCGAAGCACGCGATCATCGCCACGCGCCCGTGCTTCAGCTCGGCCTCGCGGTACCTGCGCCAGTCGGGCGAGCGTGCAGTCAGCAACAGAGAGGTCGGAGATGCATGATGATGAGGGCTCGCTCGGCCACAGCCGTCTCGTGCGAAAGCATGGCAAGCCACGCTCGCTGCGCGGCCGACGCCTTGCCAGCCGCAGATTAATTCGAGCCGTGGCGGAGACGCACATCTTCATCTTCTCGGGCGTCGCATCCTTCGAGAAGCCGAGCGGGTCAAAGAAGCCCAGAGGCGCGCCGTCGCCGACCATGCCCTTCATCTTCATTGAGATGAGCGGGGCGGCGCTGCCCGTCGCGGCGCCCATCGGGGCGGCGAAGCCGGTGCTGCAGGCAGCAGAAGAGCGCGCGTCGCCACGGTGAGCTCCAGGGTTACAAAGGCAGTAGTTGCAGAGACAGGCAAGCAAAGGGTCGGAGACCAAATTTGGGCGCCCCAGGTCCAAGACGGGCCTGCTCGCACCTGCTGAGGACCGCAAGCGAGAGCGCCATTGCTGCTGCGAAGATCTGCGTGGCGATAGGGTGCGACAACGACGCGTTAGCTTCACTCTCGGGCAGCGAAGGCGCGGCGATGCGACGAAGCGGCCTTTGCCTGGCGAGGTGTGAGCTGGACAACACACAAATTGGCGGTGTTACCGGTAAAATGCTGCAGCTGCTGTGAAACTCAAAAGCGCAGCGCAGCGCACACTCTCCGGACCCCCATGCACGGGACTCGGTAGTATGAATGTGAATTGTTCCGCGTTTCTTCACGGCCTCTCGCGGTCCCTCGGGAGCCACTTGACAATGGTCTTTCAGTCCCACGGCATGCGCTCCCCCTTGACAATGGCGGACGCAGGTTGTGCGGGCGCGCTGCTCGGCGCAGGTTGCGCCCCGCCGCCGGCAGGCCCCACACCGACCACCTGGTTCGGCACGAGCTCGGTGATCTCGCTCGCGCTGGGCTCACGGCGCAGCCAGCAGCCGACGGGCTCATAGCGCTCGTGCCCCCCACTCTCGCGCCTCTGGTAAAGCACTCGCCGCCCGCCCGACACGGCGCCGACCGGCCGCGTCAATCGCAAGCCACCCAAAATTGGATACATGAACGTGGTGCCCGAGTAGATGTTGCGGAAGGTGTAGATGTCCTCAAACGAGGAGGCGAACGCCAGACGCTCGGCACGCCCACGCACCCCCATTACCCCAGAGGAGGATTGTCGGTCCTGCAGCTGCGGGTTGATGAGGATGATGGCCGAGCCCTGCGCCTCGGCCGCCTCGGTCATCGCTCGCAGGGGCTCATAGATGCTCGCCCCCACCATGCTCTGCGGGGCCAAGACCAGCAGCACATCATCCGACGGACTCACTTCCGCCGCCCCGACCGCGCCAAAGCGCACCATGCCGTCGAAGGCGCCCTCCTCGCCGCCGCCCGCGCCGCCGCCGCCCGCGCCGCTGCCGTCGCTGCCATCGCCCTCCCCGTCGCCGCCCGTGAGGAGCCCTTCATACTCCTCGCCCGGCTGCGCCTGCCAGTCCATCATACTGAGCAGCTTGCGGATCCCGCTCAGCACGCGCGGCACTCCGGTGAACGCGCCCTGCCCCATCGAGCCCTGGACACAGACGCGTGTGCGCAACCCATGCTTAGCAAACCCGAGCGCGCAATCTCGCACGAGCTCGAGGAGCGAGCCGACACGGTACGAGTCCATCTCCATGTTGAGCTCCGGCGGGCTCACCCACACGCGCATCCGGCGCGCGCATGAGAAATCCGCCACAGCCGCCTGCATCGCACTCGACACATCCTCATAAAACATCTGCCGTACGGCGCGCGGGTACGGACAAGTATTGAGCCACAGGTCATCGGGGAGGGACCAGTCGTCGGTGGCGCCGGGCAGCTGGAGGAGGATGGCGCTCGTGCCCGGGCTCATCGCCGCACTCCCGCCCTTGCCGCCCTCGCTCTCGGGCGGCTGGCTCAGCTCCAGAAGAACGTCCCGAAGCGCATCGACACTCTCCACCGGCCTTGGCAGGGCTAGCTCCGTGATGAGAATGGTGGGCTCGGCTTTGCCTCGCTCCTGCACGCCCACACGCACGGTGAGCGAGCGCCCCGTGAGCGCCTCGATCCGCGCCGTCTTGGGTACCCACGAGCGCGCGCTCCACGCGTTCTTGCGCGCGGCCTCCTTGCCCAACTCCGTGTGAATCAGAACCCAGCCGAGCATCTCGTCACCGAGGTACTCGTTGAGGAAGGTGCGGATCTCGGCCGCGGCCGACTCGTCCAGCGGCGCAGCCGCCGTGGCGCGTGCGGCCACCGTCGCCCGCAGCCGGTCGATCGGTGCGGGCCCCTCGTCATTGGCCGATTTGTCCTCGTCCCCATCCGCCAACTCGGGCAGCACGCACTCGTCGTCATCATTGCATTCGAGGCCGGGCGGAGGCGCCATGAATGAGAACTCTTTCTCCTTTTCGTTGGCGGGCGATGCCACCGCCTCCGGCGACACTGAAGCCGCCGAGGGCCGCGCCACTGGTTTACGATTGCGGAGGCGAGCGAGCTTGTCACGTACCGCATCGTCCGAGAGTGACTCGTCAAGTCGAATGCTACGCGACCGCGGCAGTGGCCATCGGCGGGCCGGCTGCAGTAGCGGCCGGTAAACCGGCATCACAATATTGCGCTCGGCTGACAGTAGCAGCGGCGAGGCTGCGGCGGCGACGGAGATGACATACATGAAGACCATCGCCCCAAACCAGAGGTTTCGGACAGAATCGTCAAAAACCCGGCGTTGTACTCCGACTGCGGAAGCTAGATTTGGACTGGAGCGGACATCGCGTTTCATCTCGTGATTGCGGAATTCTCATGGTGTTGAGCTCCTTCCAGCATGAACATCAAACCTTTCCCGCGTCGAGGCGGCCGCGATGATCCTCTTCTCGGCAGTCTTGACGGCGCTCGCTTTTGCCCCTCAGTACTGCACGCTGACCATGCAGCGAGCCTCGCGTTCAGCTCGCATCGCCATGCTGCGTAACATCGATCAGTGCGAGGCCATCATCCTGAGTCGCGACGTCGTGGACCACGCCGGCATCGCAAGGCTCAAGGCGGAGGCACTAGAGCAAGGCGCACTGGTCGCATTTCTCGAGCCTCCCGGCAGGCCTGTGGAGGATGCTGCGATGCGTGACGGCGCTCTGTGCTGGCCGCTCTCGTCGAGCGAGCCGACCATAGCCGAGATGAGTGCGCTGCGCCTGAGGCTACACGTGGACGCTCCGAACGGCTTTGGTGGCTCCGATGGCTTCGGCCGTCGTCCCGGCGGCCTCGGACGCGAGCCGATTGCGGCGTATTGCGTTGTGCTGGTCACGACGTTGCAGCAGGTGGCCGCTGCGCTAGGCGCGGGCATGCGCACCGTGGCACTGCCGCGCGACGAGGGCGGCCAGGTGGCGGCGGAGCTCGAGGGTGTGGCTGACGTGTGCCTCGACCTTGTGGGAGAGGAGAGCGCGGCGCTCGCGCTTCGCGTGGCGGACCTCTCCACACCGGGTGCTTATTGGCTCAACCCCGCCATGCCGCGGGACCTCGAGGGCATGAGGGTCGACCCGGACGCCTCGCCCTTGCCGCCGCCCTTGCCGCCCTCGCCCTCGCCGCCGCCGCCCTCGCCCCCACCGGCGGCGGCCGCGCCTCGCGAGGTGTCTCCCGCCGAGGCGGCCGCGCTCGCCCTGCAAGGCAGCGCCATGCTGATTGACGTGCGCCAGCCTGCGGAATGGAGGCTCGAAGGTCACGTGGGAGGCTCCACTAACCTCGCCGCGTATACGTGGGAGCATGGGTTTTACCTGCCGAGCGAAGCGTTCGCGTCGGAGGTCGCCGCCGTGTGCACGCGCGCCGAGACGATCGTGTTGCTGTGCGCCGATGGCAAGCTCGCCAAGGGGGCTGCCGCTGTGCTCGTCGCAGCCGGCTTCGCGGACGTACGGACAGTGGAGGGCGGGTTGCGGGCGTGGGAGGCCGACGCCGACGAGGCGGCGGATCCGGAGGCGGTGCCGCCGCTGCTGGTCGACGAGGACGGCGAGGGAGGGCTCAACGGGGCGTGGGTTTGACTTTTTGATTTTGTGGGGTTCGCGGGCGTTCGGTTGGGGTTCACTTGTTCTAGCATAGAGCACTCGTTCTAGCAACGGTTGAGTGTAGCACTTGTTCAAAGACACCGGGGGGAGAAGCACATCCTGCACATGTCACTCGACGGCGTCGAGGTGAGCGATTCCGCTGTGAAAACTCGCCCAAATTGAGTGGTCGATCTCTTCAGAACCTCGCTGCGACGGTCTTGCTTGGAAAATGATGCAGAAGCTCATCGCTGCCATGCTCCTCGCGTCTGCGGAGTGCTTCCAGATGCCGTCCGCGCCCAAGCTGCAGCAGCACCTCTCCAAGCTCGCCGCGTCGTCGGCGGCGCTCGCTGTCACCTTTCACTCGGAGGCTGCGCACGCTAAGTCCGTTCTTGGCGTCAACGGCGGTCTCGACTTTGGTCCGCTTGCTGGCGACCAGCCGGGCGGTGAGGGCACTGGCAAGGTGCGCTCACAGCACAAGATTACCCATCTGCACCGCGCGCCATCGCGTGTCGGCGGCGCGCGCGCGCGCTCGCTCCTCCGAGCAAGGCGCCACACGCGGAGCAGCGGCAGTTGTGATCATCTTCCCCCTGCCCTGTGCTCTGCGCGCGCACGGGTCGCGTTGCGCCTGGCTCTGCGAGCTCGGAATGACGGCACAATTTACCTGCATGGCTGCTGCGGGCGAGGCTCCGGCCAGCACCTGCTGCGCGCTACCGGCACGCGAAAATCTCGCCTGTCCCACCACCAACCTCTCCGCTCATCGCCGCCTTCCTCGCACATCGCGCCGCGCAGGCCCTCGGCATCAACGACGACTCGCTCGGCTTCGTGCTCCTCACTGTTATCTTCGCGATTGGCTTCGCCTTCAGCCAGTGGCAGTCGTACCAGGACGACGACGACGATTTCTTCGACACGTACGATTCGCGCCGTGGCGACCGCGAGCTCTCCAACCGCAACCGCGTTTAAGTGGATCTTCGGGCAGAGGCTGGGACATGGCTGCTGAGGATGCGCGCAGTTGAGCGGCGCGCTGCGTCGTCGCCGTTCATGCGCACGCATACGGCACCTCCAAAAACTGTACTCGCTCCGTATAGAGAGGGAGGACCCGAGGTGTGAGCACAGAGTCAGTATAGGCTGGATCCACGGTCACGGAGGAGCGTGAGCGCGGGCACGTCCTGAAATAACTGTCGGACAGTCTCTATTTCGGGCGGAGCTCAAAGTGTATCAATTTCGGTTTCCAAAAAGGTTTTCCGGGTTTTCAATAAAGGCGTGACGCTACTGACCGCGTGACCGGACGCTGACCCGGCGGCGGCGGCGGCGCATGCGGCGGCGGCCGGGCGGCGGTGTTCACGCCGCATGTGTCACGTGGTTGAGGCGCCGTAGTAGTTCCACGAGTAGCCCGGCGCAGCGCTCGTGACCGTCTTGTGGCGCAAGTACTCATGCATGCCGGCAGCGCCCCATTCCCTGCCGAAGCCGCTCGCCTTCCAGCCCCCAAAGGGTGTGACCGGCCACGTCGTCTGGTTGCAGAGGCCATCAGAGGCCATCAGAGGCCATCAGAGGCCATCAGAGGCCATCAGAGGCCATCAGAGGCCATCAGAGGCCATCAGAGGCCATCAGAGGCCATCAGAGGCCATCAGAGGCCATCAG
>Ga0180442_101637_pt1 | contig 13638 bp, 19 predicted proteins | sample ChrtobMetP5_16mM_FD_119746 | JGI IMG/M metagenome (GOLD analysis project Ga0180442, IMG submission 119746) | Chrysochromulina tobin associated microbial communities from unialgal haptophyte culture, Seattle, Washington, USA - P5_16mM MetaG | ecosystem: Host-associated > Algae > Haptophytes >... | reverse complement strand
GCTCCTGCGGCTCGGCCCGCCGCCTGGTGCGGCCCGCGTCGTTTTGTCCCCCCCTGGCTGATGCCCCCGCCCTCTCTGTGCCCCCTCTTCACAGAACGGCCTCGAGCGGGTGACCAAGATGGCGTACGGCATGATCACCAACTACGGCATGAACGCGGCCGTCGGTCCCCTCTCCTTCGCCTCCGACGACAACACGCTCTATAAGCCCTTCTCCGAGAAGACCGCACGGCTCATCGACTCCGAAGCTTCCAAATTAGTCGAGCTCCACTACACGAGATCGCTCCAGATGTTGACGGAGCGCAAGGAGCAGCTGGTCGCGCTCGCCACGGCGCTCCTCGAGAAGGAGGTACCTAATTAGGCAACCGAGGAACCTCGTCTCCATCCCCTCTGATGGCCCCTCTGATGACCTCTGATGGCCCCTGATGGCCTCCCTCATCAGGTGATTGGCACCGAGGAGCTCATCTCCATCCTCGGTCCACGCCCGTACTCTAAATCGGTCGATTACGACGCCTTCATCAACGCCGCGTGGAACCCCACGGACGCCCAACGCGCCGCCGCCGCCGCCGCCGCCGCCCCCGCCGCCCCCGCCGGCGCCCCCACCCCCGAAGCCGAAGTGGACGCCGCCGGTGTCACCGCGGCCGTTCGGGAGGTTCCAAAATAGGCAAGTGGCATCGGGCGTCTCCCTAATGAGGCTTAATGAGGCCCAGTGATCCCTAATGAGGCCTAATGAGGCCTAGTGAGGCAGACGGCACTGGAGCTTTGGATGCGGGGCCAAGGCCGACAGACGAGCGCCGTGACGGGCGAGCGCCGTGACGGGCGAGCGCCATGACGGGCGAGCACCCTTTGGAGTACACCTCTCCTGTACCATCGAGATTGTTACGAGATTGTGTCCTGATGGGGACGCGCCGTGGCGGGCGTGTTCGTGGGTGTGTGTGAGTGGCCCCGCCGCGCGCGCGCGTCGAGAAGGGGGCATGGAGTTGCGAGTTCAGCAGCAGCATGGGGGCTGTGGGATGTGGAGCCCTCGTACGCCTCGTACGAGGCGAGCTTGCCTGGGATTGTTACGAGATCGTACGAGATCGTACGAGGCGAGCTTGCCTGGGAGGGGGAGGCGGGGCGCGTCTATCGTCACAGTGGACCCTGGCGCGAGGGCAAGCACGGGGGGGCGCTCGATTCTCAACTTTGACGCGAGACGCAGTGTGCTGCTGTGTTGCTGTCGACGGACGGAGAGAGCGCGTGTGGAGCGCCCTGTGTTGCTGGACCGGGCTCGGCTCTGGACATCAGGACATGGTGGATCCCTGCTACACGGCTTCCCGTCACCCGTGCGTCCCGTCCTCTAAAATAAATGGTTTTAAAGCCCCCGCAACCAACCGCTAATACTAACCACGCGGAACATCAACATACATACGGTTCCGACAAACGAAGTAAGAACAAGCGGAGGGTATCCGCTCGCCTGTCGCCTCCTCGGAACAACCCACAGCCTTGAGATCACATGACACACATCAATCAAATCATGACAGGCCGTGCCGAAAGCCGTAACTACCGGTGTCCCCATCATACTCCACATGTACCAAGCTCCAAGGCATGTAGCAAGCCCTTCCTAAACCCAACCAACCTTCTCACATCCTCACTCGCACGGGCTCATTGACCCCAGGCAAGAGGCAACCCCCGCCGTGCACCGCATGCAACCTATGCAACCCGCCGTGCACCGCATGCAACCCGCCGTGCACCGCATGCAACCCACCGTGCACCGCATGCAACCTGTGCAACCACATCATGTCGTCACAGCCAGTGGCGCAGTGCTCTACCACCAAGAGCTCGCCCACACTCACCTCACCTTTCTGTCTCTGCCACGCATGCGAGATGCCGCCATAGTCGTCGCAACCGCTGTCACGGCCACGGTCGTCAGCAACCAGCCACCCGCCATCGTAACTGTCGTAACCGTCGTACATGTAACGGCCACGGTCATCAGCCACCCGCCTTCGTAACCGTCGTTCACTGAACGCCAGTGGGGGGATCAGGGCTGTGCGGGATATTGGCGATACCCGATGTGAACGAGTGGCGGCTCAGGCCCCGCCCAAGCGACCACGCGGGTACGGCCTCGGCCTGATTGGGGACGAGGCAGCGTGCGAGTCTGCCGAGATTGTTGAGCTCACGCATCATCGTCGTGCGCCGGCGCCCAAGGTCCTCGTGAGGGCTTCGGAACAGGCCTAATTTGGGAAGCAGCTGGCCTAATTTGGGAAGGTTTGGGGCTGAGCCATCCTCGACCACGTCAAGATGCGGTGGCAGCATCATGATGTTATTGGAGACGGCCAGCGGACTTCCCTTGGTCTTCCCAGGGCTGCCGTTGAGTTTGGGGCTGCCGTTGAGTTTGGGGCTGCCGTTGAGGTTGGGGCTGCCGTTGAGCTTGGGGCTGCCGTTGAGCTTGGGGCTGCCGTTGAGTTTGGGGCTGCCGTTGAGTTTGGGGCTGCCAGGCTCCGTCGGTTCACGCGCGGCATCCTTCGAGAGCTGATGAGGGAGGCAATCAGACACAGTCGATCGAGTACATCTCCCCTCGTCAGCGGCGTCCCTCGAGAGCTGAGACGCATCCGCGCGCAACGTCTGCACACGATCGCTCGCCGAGGAGCGGCGACGCTCGTGCTCAGAAGCTGGCGAAGGGCTCTTATAGAAGGAGGCAAGGGGGGAGGTCTGCACCGGCGGAGGGGGGCAGATGCGGCCCTCCTTGGGTGGGGATGGAAAGGAGGAGACGCTGCTCGTCGGCTGGACCGGCGTGGGCGGTGGCGGCGCCTCCGCCGTCCAACTCCACCGTCCCGGCTCCCATCCCGGCATCCCGGCAGGTAGCAGGGGGCTCGGCGGCGTCGAGGGCACATCCTTGGCAAACGAGGCCAGCTTGGTCAGGTAGAGGAGGGGCCCCTGCTTCGTCAGATCGTACCAGTAGCCCATCAGGTGGATGGACACGGCACATGGGCCAAGCGGCGGCTTCTCATGCAAGTGAAGGAGCTCGTTCCCGGCCGAAAAGATCACCTCGTCCTCCGCGTTGAAGATGGTCGTCTGCATCATCTTGCCGCAGTACTCGGAGATCTTGACGCTCAGGCGCATGTGCGCGCCCTTGCGAGCCTCGTGCTGCAGCGGCTCCGTAAAGGGCGAGATATTCCCAGCTTGGAACCGATTCTCCTTGAAGTGCCGGCGGCCGGCGGCCACGAAGGCGTCGATGGCGTCCTTGGTCAACCGATCGATCGTGAAGATGGCGAACCAACCCGAGTCGCACGGCTTGATCTCCACGAGCTCGGCGCGCGGCACGTTCAGGATGATGTCGTGCGGGTTGATCTTGCTCCTGGGAGGTGTACCCGGCGGCAGCGGCAACGGTTTGCCCTCCCCGGGCTTGAAGTCAAGGGCTTCGATGCTGGCATCCGCGCCGGGGCGAGGGTGGTGAATGACCGGCGAGGCCGGTGGACTAAAACCCTCAAACGACGGGCAGAACTTGATGACCTCCACGTTGTAGTTCTTGTCGGATGATTTGAGCGCGTCGATCGTAACGTGCTTCTCGAACGTGGACTTGCGGAGGAGCCGATCGATCTCGACGGTCTCGCGCTTAAACATCTGACACGCTCCCTAGGAATGGCACGCGCGCAGAGAGCGAGACGGCTGCGGGTCGCTGAGGCTCGCCAGGCACAGCGCTCCTCAGCGCTGCGGCTTGGAAACGTGCAAGTGGCCGCGCGACGGGCGTGCAGTGCGCGAACCACGGTTAACTTTTTGCAAACTTCGCACGATTCTCATCGAAATAGGTAAGAGGATTTTTAGGAATTCAGATGTCTTGAACCTGCCTGTACAGGTTCTCCCAGTTTATACGCAGATCCCAGTTTATACGCACGCGCGGTACCATGGTACAAGAGCGCAAATACATCGACAGTACCAGTACTCTAGGGGTACAACGTACGCTTGAACTGCACAAGAGGGGAAATAGACCGGAGGTGGGGCATGGACGCGCTGAAGCTGCGGCCTCACTGGCTCCGCACTGTCCATACCTCAGTCTGCTCGCTCGCTCTGTCCGCCCAAGAGCCCTTCACAGTGAACCTCCCCTTTTCACAGTGAACCCTCCTTCTTGTCCACCGCTGCCGCCTTGAGCAGAGCCGCCTTCTGACGCCGCTTGAGCAGCCGACGCTGTCGAACCGCATGCTGCACCAGGCGCGTGCGGCCCTTGGGAGATTTGGCATCACCTGATGAAGGAGGCAATCGGAGGCCATCACCAGGCGCGTGCGACCCTTGGGAGATTTGGCATCACCTGATGAAGGAGGCAATCGGAGGCCATCAGTGGAAGCCCCAGACCGTGCGGCCGTCTTGGGAGATGGCGCCAGATATGGTCATATGGTCCTCATATGGTCATCATGTGGTCATCATGTGGTCATCATGTGGTCATCAGGTGCAATCAGGGCTCCTCACCGTACGGCGTCGCGCGCTTCTTGCGCTTCTTGGGCTTATACCTGATGACGCAGGCCATCAGACCAGGGGTCAGCAGGCTGATGACGCCGGCCCTCAGTGAGGCGCTCAGTGCGAGTCCATTCAGTGCACCGCGCCGTCATGAGCGCACTGATTGAGCCCTTTGGCAACGTAATCAGTGGTCATCAGTGGCACTCAGCGCACTTATTGAGCCCTTTGGCCGCCCACGTCGTCGATGACTCCATCGTGTGCGAGCTCATCGTTGGATCGAACTGCTTGGTGGCGCGGATCCCGAGGCCGGCGATGACGTCGCGGTAGCGGTCGCGCTGCTTGAGCCGCATGTACCGGAGCATCCGCTGGCGCTGCGACACGAGGATTGTCATCCGCCGCTTCGTGTGGGAATCTTTTGGATGACGCGCGAGGTGCTCGGAGAGCTGCTTGATGCGCTGGGTGAAGACGGCGACCTGCACCTCGCCTGAGCCCGTGTCGCGTGCCGTCCGCTGCCATCGCGCGATTGCAGCCTGCAATTCCAGCTGGTTCAGCTCCCCTTGCGACCTGCGAGTCAGCACGGCGGAACCATGAGTGAGCTCGCGAGAGAGCACTCGCGGCGGCGTGGAGCGTGCGCGCATGGGACCGGTGCGGTGGCGGCGCGAGAGCGCACATATTGTCACGCCCAAAGGCTTGAAGCATCGCTGGGGGCATGTCATGCGCAATTCGCCGCAGCTTCCAGACCACCTCCGGCAATGTGGCCTCCGTCGCCTCGGCCTCCACAGCCGCGGGAGACGACGGCGATGGCACGGCCGTGCACAGCAGCGAGCTCTGAGGCGACAGGAACGGCGACCGCACGCGCGCGCCGCTGCTGCCGCCGAGCCACGGCGCGGCCGCCAAGCGCCGCGCCGCCAGCGTCGCGGGGCGAAGCACCGTGGAAGCTCGTCGCACCAACATCGAGGTTCGCGTCCTCGTGAGCGTTTCTTTGGAAACCCAGCCCCGGAGTGGCCGTTCCTATGGCTTCCAAACCACGGGCGAGTTCGACTGGAACGAGGTTTCGTCGCACGCGCGCCGTAGCGACAACTTTCATACATGTACCGGTACTAATGGAGCTCCCGCGTCCGCGTCCCCGACCGCTGGACCGCTCGAGCCTTCGCATGGAGGCGCTCGACGCGCTCAACAACCTCGAGGAGCTAGGACAAGCGGCTGAGGAGGATCTGCGCCACCGGAAGCACCAGCAGGAGAGGTTGCGGGCCGAGCGGCTGGAGCGCCTCGGCGGTCTCGAGCGGCCCTCCGAGGTCGGCCGGGCGTCGAAGAGCACATTCTTCACCAGTCGCGAGTCGTCACGCCGGGGCTCGCGCAGCAGCAGCCAGAGGCCTCGGCGGCCCAGCAAGGAGACAGGAGGACCGACCCACTCCCACTCGAGGACCAGCCCACTCGACGCAGTCTTCGGCCGAAGCGAGAAGGTCAACCTCGGAGACCTCGCGGAGAAAGACCTCGCCGAAGCGAGCATCGCGATCGAAGTGGACGAGTGCACTGCGGATTCGAACATGGCCCAGAGCAGCGAAGGCGACCTGGACAGCCTACCTGAGCGCCAGGCCAGCCAGGTCATGCCATGCGCAACTTGGGCTTTCTCGTTGCGTTGCATGCAAGTGCTCACCACGGCGCCATCTCCCCACAGGTCATGCGCAACTTGGGCGAATCCCTCCGCCATCAGTTCGCGGGCATCAAGACGTCGCTGCGGGCGGGGCTGACGCTGTTTCTGGTCGTGTCCATCCTGCTCGGGCTGCTGCAGCTCGCCTGGCACTGGATCAACGCATCGGTGCTCTCCAACATCTCGCGCGCTTTGGAGATCGACGCCGAGATGCGCGCCTACTGGCTGGTGGCGCCTCCGATGGCCTGGTACACGGAGATTGAGGCTGAGATTGAGATCGAGGTCGAGATTGATATGGAATTGCAGATCGCACCTTCACGTCACCACAATCTTGTGCTTCTCGTTGCATGCGAGTGCTCACCACGACGCTATCTCCCCACAGGTACGTCACCATGATCGTCTGCTTCTCGCTGCTTCTATGCCAGGTGCGCTGATGACGCCTGATGACGCCTGATGACGCCCGATGACGCCTGATGACGCCTGATGACGCCTGATGACCCTGATGACCCTGATGACGCCTGATGACCCTGATGACGCCTGATGACGCCTGATGACCCTGATGACGACTGATGACGCCTGATGACCCTGATGACGCCTGATGACGCCTGATGGCCTTCGAGATCCAGGTGCGCTGATCGTCGCTGATTGCATATGATTGCGTCCCTCATCAGGTCCGCAACCTGCCCGAGGACGCGCTGATCAAGTTGCTGCGCCAGCTGCTCGGCCTCGAGAGGCGGGTACGGAGATTCAGATTGAGATTGAGATTGAGATCCAGATTCAGATTGACGACGAGATGCGCCAACTGCTCGGCCTCGAGAGACCGTTACGATCTGGCATCGAGATTGAGATTGTGATCTCGAGCGGCCGTTACAATCTGGCCTGAGTCCGCTTGCATGCAAGCGCTCACCACGGCGCGCACGCTCCCTCCCCACAGGCTGGGTACGGAGTCGACTCCGGAGACCTCCTCGCAGATTTCCAGGAGATCGCCACGTCTCTCCAAGGTGATGACCACGGATTGCCGCTGATGACGCCTGATGACGCCTGATGATGCCTGATGATGCATGATGACGCCTGATGACGCCTGATGACGCCTGATGACGCCTCAGAGATCGCAACGTCTCCCCAAGCGCTCACCACGGCGCCATCTCCCCACACCAGATGGTCTCGACTCGTACGACCGGATGCAATTCCAGGTGCGTGCCTCGGATGACCTCTGATGGCCACTGAGTGCCACTGAGTGCCTCTGAATGCCTTTGAGTGCCTCCGATTGCGTCCCTCATCAGATGGAGACGACCGTTGCAACCCTAGGCAAGTTCGCCTCCGTAGGGCGCAGGCTAGCCGAGAACATCACAGCCAACCGACAGGCCGAACTCAATGACGCCGAGCAGCGCGAGCAGCTCGTGGCGAGCGTCGCCGAGGTGAGATTGAGATCGATTGAGATCGAGTTTGAGATTGAGATTGAGATCGAGATCGTGCCGAGGTGAGATTGAGATTGAGGTTGAGATTGAGAATCGAGCTCGAGCTCGAGATGCCGAGGTGAGACCTGAGCTTTGAGGCGTTGCGAGCGAGTGCTCAGCACGGCGCCCTCCGCGCCTCTCCCCACAGGTGATGTTTGAGCTCATCAACCAGATGCGCACGGAGGAGCCAAGCCCTATCGGGCCGGTGGGCGATCTCTTCCCGCCAGGCTCGCAAGAGTCCAAGAAGGTGATTGCGACGGAGGTTGAGATTGAGATTGTCGCAAGAGTCCAAGAAGGTGATTGCGACGGGATTGCGATCTTGATTCGCGACGTGATTTGAGAGCCGTCAGATGGTCCGAATTTTTGCATGTGGCGATGGTCAAGGAGGTGACGAGGCTCGCATGCAAGCGCTCACCACGGCGCTCCCCCTGCCCTTCCCTCTCCCCACAGGTGGCGATGGTCAGGGAGGTGACGAGGCTCGTGCGCGAGCTCAAGCAGTGGTCCGAGGGCGAGCCGGAGGCGCCCACGACGGCGCCCGGACCGGCCGGTGGGCGTCGTGGTGGGCACTTGCATGCGCAGGCGGCGCCCACGACGGCGCTCGGACCGGCCAGCGGTGGGGTGGGCACGGGCGTCGTGGTGGGCACGGGCGGCAGGTACCGCTGCCTCGCTGAGCCTCGCTGAGTGCCTCTGATTGCGGCAGGCACCGCTGCCTAATTTGGCAGGCACTTCAGCGCTCGGCGGGTGTGCCCACCACGGCGCTCAACCCCACCCCTTTCCCCACAGGTACCTTGCCTCCGGGCACGCGGACCGTCCACCGGCACATGGCGCCCACCACGGCGACCACGCACACCACAAGCGCTCGGCCTCGACTCCAGCTGGCATCGAGCTCACCCAACTGTACGGGTACGTCCACGAAGTTTCCACGAAGTTTCCATGAAGTGCTGCCTCGGAGTGCCTCTGATGACCTCTGATGACCTCTGATTGCCTGTGATGACCTGTGATGACCTCCCTCATCAGGTATCGCGCGCCGCTCGCCGGGCCCGAGACAGCGCCTGCGACGACGGCGCCCGTGACGGCGCGCGAAGCGGCGATGGCGCCCGGTACGGCGCGTGGAGCAGCGCGGCGGGCTGAGGCGGCGCTCGGCACGACGCGTAGAGGGGCGCGGCGGGCGGAGGAGGACGAGTGGGACGCAGCGCGGCGGGCGGAGGGGGCGCTCGGCACGGCGCTTGAGGACGAGTGGGACGCAGCGCGACGGGCGGAGGGGGCGCTCGGCACGGCGCTTGAGGACGAGTGGGACGCAGCGCGACGGGCGGAGGGGGCGCTCGGCACGGCGCTTGAGGACGAGGACGAGTGGGAGGAGGATGAGCTCGAGGCGGAGATTGCGAGCGCCGAGATCGCGGCTGCGGCGTTCGCGCGCGCGACCGCGACGACGCGCGAGCGGCCCACGACGACGCGCGAGCTGCCCGCTGACTGGCGGGAGGCCAGCGATGCGGAGGGGCGCACGTACTACTATCATCGGACGGAGCGATGCTCGCAGGCGAGTGATTGCATCTGATGGCCTCTGAGTGCATCTGAGTGCCTCTGAGTGCCTCTGAGTGCATCTGAGTGTATCTGAGTGTATCTGAGTGCATCTCTGATTGCCCTTGATGGACACTGATTGCGATCGTCATTGAAATCGCCCATGCTCGCAGTGGAGTCGACCTACGCTTCGCGAGCCGCCATCTCCGCCGATCTCGCCGCCGCCATCTCCGCCGATCTCGCCGCCGCCATCTCCGCCGATCTCGCCGCCGCCATCTCCGCCGATCTCGCCGCCGCCCTCGACGCCGATCACCGGAGACGCCTCGTCGCCCTCTGCATGCCCCGCGTCACCACTTGTTCACACGTCACCACGTGTTCACACGTCACCACATGTTCACACCTCGGTGCCGGACACGCGGGCCGGTGCAAAGCCGTTACCCTCCCGCCGCCCTCCGGCGCCGTGTCGGGCGCCGCCGCCGGTGCTGCGCGCGCACCCGGCGGGGGTGACACGGGCGCTCAACACGGCGCTCGATACGGCGCTCGATACGGCGCTCGATACGGCGCTCGCGCCTCCGGCGACGGGTGGGTCGGGCTGTGGCCGCTGGGGGCGTGAGCGTTTCCCACAGCTCGCGCCGCCCCTCATTCCACAGCTCGCGCCGCCCGAGTTCCCACAGCTCGCGTCGCCCATCGGCACGAACGGCGTCTACGGCCGCGAGCAGTTCGAAAAGATGGTGTGGGGTTTGGGCGATGCTCACAATCTCGAGTCGCGAGATCGAACGGGCACCGCGATCTCGGCACCATCTCGGCGCGATCTCGGCGCCATCTCGGTGCAGCCCCCACCCAAGACCGAACCCGAGCGCCGTCGTGCTCAGCTAGACCAAAAAAGGAAAGAGCTTGTCGAGTCACGCATGAGCCCGCACGCGCCGCCGTGGGCGCCGCCGCACGGGCCCCGCCCGTCAGCACACGCGCCGCCGTGGGGGATCCCGTCGGCGAGCTTCCCGTTTAGGAAGCTCTAACGTCTAAGGTGGGATCTGGTATCGTGTGTGTGCAAGGTGCTTCGTGTGTGCGTCTGTGCGACGGTTTTCGTCGTTCGCTTGGTTGTAGCTTGTACGCCCTGTCATAATCGAAAAGGTTTGGCCGTTCGGCTCGGAGCAGCACGGTGGATCGGATCCACGACCACGTCCCCTTCGTCCGCGCGAGATTTAGGTCGTAATAGCTGACAGATACACGCGACGAGCGGCCGTGTGGCCGGGGCACTTGCAATGACACCTCCATCTCGCATCTGACATGCACGATCACGCGACGAGACGACACAACGCTGGTCTACTTTGAGAGAGATAAGTGTCGCGCACGGGGGGATCTCGCGTCGAGCTCGACCAGGCGCCCGCCATGGCGCCATCTCGCGTCGAGCTCGACCAGGCGCCCGCCATGGCGCCATCTCGCGTCGAGCTCGACCAGGCGCCCGCCATGGCGCCCGCCCGTCCCCGCACCCCCTGCCCATCCCTTGGCCGCCCCCGCGCGCCGTGGTGAGCACTTGCATGCTGCCGCCCATCCCTTGGCCGCCCTAGCGCCGCCGCCGTGGTGAGCACTTGCATGCTGCCGCCCCAGTGCCATCCCAGCGCAGGCTCATGATGACGAGGGGCGCCGAGATCGATGCGAACTCAGTCGAGGTCGCGAGCTCGGCGCGAGCTCAGTCGAGGTCGCGAGCTCGGCGCGAGCTCAGTCGAGGTCGCGAGCTCGGCGCGAGCTCAGTCGAGGTCGCGAGCTCGGCGCGAGCTCAGTCGAGCACGATGGGGCGCACGAAGAGCGCCGAGAGCGCGCGCCCATACGCGGCCGGGTTCTTGAAGAAGACGCAGTTGCGCGCGCATTGTTCCGTGTGGTTCTCAAGCGGATCGAGGGCGCACGCGCACAGGGGGGGCAGGGGTCGCGCGCGTAGGCTGACCTCCTTTTGGAGCTGCTTGCGGAAGGCCTCGATGTACCTGCATGCAATGCCGACGGTGGCAATCAGAGGTCATCAGAGGCAATCAGAGGTCGTCGGAGGCCATTAGCGGTGATCCGCGGGGCAATCAAGCGTGGCAATCAAGTGCAATCGGGTGCAATCACGCACCGCTCCCCCTCGACGGTCCTCTGCTGCAGCTGCCGCTGCTGCTGCTGCTGCTGTGCGCGCGCCGCCTGCGCCTCGCGGATGAGAGTCTGATGCTCTAGAGCCGCAACCTCGCGCCGCAGCTGCTCCGCCCTCAGGGCAGCATCGCGCTCGGTCGCGGCAACTTCCAGGAGCTCGGCACGGCGCACCTGAGGTCAAACGAGGGGTGTCGGTCGGAGGTCATCGGAGGCCATCGGAGGTCATCGGAGGCCATCAGAGTTCATCAGAGGTCATCAGAGGTCGGAGGTCATCGGAGGTCATCGGAGGTCATCGGGGGCCATCAGAGGCCATCAGAGGCCATCAGAGGTCGGAGGTCATCGGAGGCCATCGGAGGTCATCGGAGGCCATCGTAGGCCATCCACACGAGGAAGGCAAGAGGCCATTAGAGGCCATTAGAGGCGCCATTAGAGGCCATTAGAGGCAATCAGTGGCCATTAGAGGCCATAGGACGAGGAAGGCAAGAGGCCATCATTCAAGGCAATCCCCACGAGGCCATCCACACGAGGCCATCCCCACGAGGCCATCCACACGAGGCCATCACGGTGGCTCGATCTCCGCGCGAGATTACCGCGCGGCGCGTCTCGAGAGCTTTGGCGCGGCGGGCCTTGCGCGCGGCCTCGCGGTCTGCGCGGGCGGCGGTGGCGAGCACGGCGCGGAGGACCGAGGGGCGCTCGCTGGGGCGCTCGTGGAGCGCGCGCGGCGAGGCAGCCGCCATCGGCGGCGGCGGCGGCGGCGGCGGCGGCGGCGGCGGCAGTGGCGGCATGGGAGGCCTGCCGGCGGCGGCGGCGCTGCTCTGCGTGCGGTCGATGACGGGCACGTCGAGCGAGGTGCACTGCGCGAGCATGAGGCTGCGCGCGGCGGCGGCCTGCTCGGCGAGGCCGGTCCGCATGATCTCGAGCCGCGACGGCGGCGGCGGCGGGGGCGGGCCCTCGGTGGGCTCGGTGGGCGCAGCTCCCGGCCTGAGCGACGCGCCCGGAGCGGGGCGATGGGTGATGAGCGTCGCGCTGGAAGCGGCCTCCATTTGCTTCACCAGCTCGGCCTGGCTCCGTGCGGCCTCCTCCTTGCGCGCGAGCGCCGCGCGCTTGAGCCGCTGCTCGGTCGCGCGATGGAAGTCGGCGAGCTTCGCTTCCTTTTCGGACTTGTCGAGGGCAGCCTTTTGCCGCTGCAGCTCGGCGGCCGCCGCCGCGTCCGGCATGTCACCGCAGGGATGCGGCAGCGTCGTGCGGGCGTTGACGCCGCTCAGCGGCGCGTTGCACTCGACCTGCGTGAGGCGCGCGCTTCGCTCCGGCACGCTGACGGCCGGCATTGGGAGTGGCGGGAAGTTTGCGAGGGTAGTTTTTACGCGAAGTTGTGAACGCGCGGACTTTTTTTTCGAGCCACGAAAGCGCTCAGCGCGCGCGCTTGCTTTCGGCCCCTCGAAGAATGAATATGTTGGGGGTCAGCACGAAAGCCAACCGAGGAGGTTCTTGCGCGGTTCTTGCTCAGTCTGGCACCCAATCCCAAACTACTACATGCATTTCAATTTGGTCATGCACCCCACGGCCGCGTCTTTGCGTCCTGGTGTGCGCACGCGTGGCGTGCGTGTGCGATGCGTACATACGCACCCACCTGCGTGTATGCACCCGACCACCCGACGCTGAGTACTTGCCGGCAACCGACCGAACATGACATGCTCTCTGAAACTAATATAAGCGAGCGGTAACGGTACCTCGGTAGCTAGCGGGTACGGGGTACTGTAGCGGTACGGGGGATTGCTCTGCAGGGCGGGGCGGCGGGGAGGTCGCGGGCCCGCCCTGGGGCGGCGGGAGGAATTGCGGTCGCGCCCCGCGCCCCACGGCTCACCGACTCCACCTCGTTCAATCATTGTTCATCTCAGATACGGAGCTTAAACCCAGCCTTTCCTTGCATTGCCTTCCGAATCAAGGCCTCCCCTTCCTTGCCCATAATGCCCATGCCATTGTTCGAGAGGTCACACTCGATCAATGCGCCATTGACGCGCAGAGCGTCGGCAATCGCTGTGATTCCCTCCACAGTGTAGACGTTCACTCCGCATAGTGAGTTGTTGGAGAGGTCCAGGCTCGTCAGCCCGCCATTGACGCGCAACGCATCTGCAAACACCTTGGCGCCTTCCGGACCAAAACTGTTCCAGCTGACATTGATTTTCGTCAGCGAGCCTGTGACAACGGTCTGTGACAGGTCCGACGCCAGCAGGATCGCATCGGGCGGCTTGAGGCCCTTGTGGGAGAAGTAAGCGGTGGTCTGGTCGCGCCGGATGCCGCAGAGCGAGATGCCCTTCTGCTTGGCGACCTCAGCGAGCATCTTGGCGTACTCCGCATCAAGCTTATTGCCCAGGAGGTCGGTCACCGTCAGCCCGCCAGTGACGCTCGTGCGGAGCGCCTCGGTGATCAGCTTGACACCAGCAGGGCCGATGTTCTCGTAGTACG
>Ga0180442_101630_pt1 | contig 13681 bp, 14 predicted proteins | sample ChrtobMetP5_16mM_FD_119746 | JGI IMG/M metagenome (GOLD analysis project Ga0180442, IMG submission 119746) | Chrysochromulina tobin associated microbial communities from unialgal haptophyte culture, Seattle, Washington, USA - P5_16mM MetaG | ecosystem: Host-associated > Algae > Haptophytes >... | reverse complement strand
GGAAGCACGAGCCGAGGATAACTACCCGACTACCCCGACCGCCCCGACCGCCCCGTTTCGGCGAGTGTAACAAAAACAAATCACACAAAAAATCGAAAACGCCTATCATAAGTAATTCCTAGGTGAGTCAAAGGATATGTATTGTTTTGCGAAATTAACAGCACATCGTTCAGCAAAGCACGTCGTTCACACCTTTTTGGCGTTTTAAGAGTTCACCAGAAGACAGGAGTGCTCGCAAGTCCAAGTGCCGGGTGCTTGTGCTGCAGACACGTGCCACCGCGGCTGCTATGTTCGGATTCGGTGGCGGCCCGAATCTGGAGAAGCAGCTCTTTCAGCTCAAGTTTACGGCAAAGCAGCTGCAGCGGCTGTCCAAAAAGTGCGAAAAAGACTCGAAGGAGGAGAAGACGAAGATCAAGAAGGCGCTCGAGAAGGACAACCAGGACGGCGCTCGCATCCACGCGCAGAACGCGATCCGCAATGAGACCAACGCGCAGAACTACCTACGGCTTTCGTCGCGCGTCGAAGGCGTCGCCTCGCGCCTCGAGGGTGCCCTCAAAATGCAGCAGGTGACCAAAGGCATGAAGGGTGTGGTCGCCGGCATGGACAAGGTGCTGGCATCCATGAACGTGGAGGAGATCACAAAGGTGATGGATAAATTCGAGCAGTCCTTCGAGGACATGGACGTGCGCTCCGCGTACGTCGAGGGCGCCATGAACTCATCCACCACCGCCGCAATGCCCGAGGAGCAGGTTGATGAGCTCATGAGGATGGTCGCCGACCAGCACAACATCGCCATGGGCGAGAAATTCGGCTCCGCGTCGGGCGCAGCCGTGCCCGGTGCGGCTCAGGCGGCCGGTGCTGCTGCGGCTCCGCAGGCGGCGGCGGCAGGCGGCAGCGGCGGCGGCGGTAACCCAGAGGACGACCTCGAGGAGCGGCTGCGCAAGCTGCGTCAGGGTTGACCCGGGGACTGTTGTTCTGAGGGACCCGAACGTGTGTTGCGTTGTGTGCGTGTCGTGATGATGTGAAACTGGCTACATCCACGTTGCGAGGTGGTTGCACCCCGACCGACTTCGGTACTTGTCCCGCGCTCCCCCAAGCTCCCCCAGCAGCCTTTTTGCGGTCTGACTTTTAACCGTGTGTCAAGCGTCATGCCGACCGTATCCTACTACTTGGTTTTTGTACGATGTTGATGACGTCTCCGCCCCGGGGGGGGATTGATTACTTGTAGGAAATTCCTACTTGATTTCCACACGGCCAGCCGGTTTTCGCGTAAAGACGGCCGAAGTCCGCACCGGCAGGTGGTGGCCGGGGAGGACTTGAGAGCGACGATGTCGACTCCTGGATTGGTCTGTGTGGTGCTGGGCGCACCTCGCGCAGGGTCGACATCGCTGGTGCGTGACCTGGGACGCGTGATGTCGGACTCGTACGTTGCATTCCCGGCTGGCGGTACTATGGTAGATTCAGCTCCGGTGGGCAAACAGACAGGGATTTGGGAGCAGCGCCTACGCGCGCAGTTTCGTGCGCACATGAAGGCGCTGCGCATCGCCGCAGCTGGCACGGGCGTCATACTCGATGGGAGTATCGGTCAGCTCATGGCTCAGATTGAGATGGAGCACAAGCACGCAAGGCTCGCACCAGATGCCGCTCGGATTATGATTGCCTTTGGACAGCAGCTTCTGCAACGTACTCCGCATCCGAACGTCGTGGTGCACCTGGACACGACTCCGGCCGGCCTCGTCGCCCGCCCCTCACAGAACGAGTCGCTGCTCGCGCTCGATGACCATCGGATCCTCGATGCATGCGTGCGTGAGGTGGTGGATGCTCTCGCCACCAAGGAGAATGGCGTCGAGCTCTACCGCCGCAAGTGGGACCACTTCGGCAAGACGTCTGCGGTGCGTGTGCATGCGCACTTGGGCTCGTGCGCGCGAGAGCGAGCCCGCCTGACGCCGCGCGCACCCTGCACTGAGGCTGCCTGCTCCGCCCATGACCCCTTTGCGCTCACGCAAATGCGTGCTATGCACCGTGCTCGTGGCTGCTCCTGGCCCCGCAGGTCCGCGACGCGATCATGTGCACGCCGCCGCCGCCGCGCAGCGCACGGTCGCTCCCGCCGCCGTCGGCCGCCGCCGTCGAGTACATCCTCGAGGACGCATGGGCTGCTGCCACCACAGCTCGCTCGCGCGCTTCACCCCTGACCGAACGACGCTTTCGCAGCTCCGTTGACGAGAATGCACTGCCTGCGTCGCCCTCCGCCTCGTGCTCCGAGATGCTCTCCTCCGAGGCGCTCCCCTCGCCCATGAGCATCACGTGCGCTCGACTTGCCCTCACGCCCATGCGAGGCTCATTCGATTGAGCGGCCTAGGATCTCGATCTCGATCTCGATCTCGATCTTGGCGCCATTGGCTCGGAGCCGAGCCATCTCGTCCTCGTGCCGTTCCTGTTTGCGCATATCGCGAGCCCGACGCATGGACTCGGCGAGCTGCCGTTTCTCACACGTGACGCTGAGCCTGGCAATCCTGGGAGACCTGCTTCTAGAAGATGTTTGGACTCCGAGGAGGACCGGCGCATACTGGCCACGGGTGAACCCAGCACTTCGTGTGCTGCCTGTGCGGTGCGGTGTGCGATGGGAGCTCTCTTCTCGGTTCGCTGTTGTGCGGTGTCGTGTGCACTTGCCGTGATGGTGGCAGCTGATGAGCGCGTGCTTGCCATACAGCGGCCGCGCGCACACAGGCGTGATCAACGCTCATCACAACGCGTGTGGGGAACGCTCACGATGACGCGCATGAATTCACACTGGCGGACTGGGCATGGGTTTGATCTAGTCCATGTATTTACGTGCATGTTTTTCGTTGTGACGGGAGCTCTCGTCTTGTTCTATATATTTATGGACTTCCCGCCAGCGCGTAAATCCATAAATCTACGCTAAATTAAATGATCGCCGCGCCGCCAGCCCCAGCGCACGCCGGAAGGCTTTCCGGCCCCGAAGCCCGAAACGCATGCCACGACCGGACAGGCAGCGCACACGTGGCGAGGGGGACACCCCCAGGCATACTAAGCGTGTACGGTGTAACTCCATAATGATCGCCTGACGGCGGTCCCGGCGTGGCGCCCAGGTCCGCGTCCCCACGTCATGAATATGAAATATGTGATGGCTGCATGGTCGCGTATCTCGATCGCATGGTCGGTTCATCATGCCCGCCACGTGTACGCTGCCATTTGGCGTGTTTTACTTACTTCTGTCGTCCGTTCTCTGACCACAGTGGCGGTCCTCGTCACGCTCTGTGCACACACTGCACCCTCGGCGAGACTCGAGACTCCGGCTGCTCGATCGTTAACGCGATCCGGTTGCTCCGACCCAGGCCAGCGCTACCACTGGCAAGCACAGTCCCACAGGCTGTACGCGTAGATCTCCCTTCGAAGCTGCGAGCAGTGCGCAGACACCGCCCTCGTCGCCGGGCAGCGCCACCAGCGGACGTTTCCAGTCTTGACGCCCGCATGGTCCGCGTCGTCGCCACCTGCCGACGGGGAGCTCCCTTCCCCTGTGCCCCCCCCTGTGCCTTCCCCTTTGCCCCCCCCTGTGGCCGGCGTACGCACCGCCGCGGCTGCATCGAAGCGGAGCGCCATCCGCTTGAAAAAGTGCTCGCTCCAGCTCTTGGTGTCTTGCCGGAGGCTCCAGCAAAAGTGGGGCGGCACCTGGGCGGGCGAGGCGCGCGCCGCTTCGAGGCACGCGGCCGCGCCCAGCTGCTCGCACGCGCGGCAGCCGGTGAGCACCGCCGCGCGCGTGCGGCGGAAGCTCGCGAGCTCGGCCTGGAGATTGGCACCGGCCTCGCCCGGCCAGAACTCGCCGATGCGTTTCCACAGTGTCGCATTGAAGTACATGTACGCGAGTGAGTCGAGCCAATTCGCGCGGAGCACGCCGTCCAGATCGCTCGGCCAGAGCCACGGACCCTCGGGATCGCGCAGCATCACCTCCGACGGCCATGCAGTGCTGCTGCCCAGTGCGGCTGGTGAACCGGCAGCGAGCGCCGCGGGCGCCTTGCGCTTCGCCGCCTTGGTGGCGGCGCGGCCGGCCTTGGCGCCCTTGTCCTCGACGCGCCGCTTCTGCGAGATGTAGATGAGCTCATGAGCTGGCACGTCGAGAATCCGTCCCAGGACGAGCAAGGATTCGTCAAAGTGCTCCGAGATCATCACGTGATCGAGCGAGCGAGCGAGCGACGCCAGCCATTCCAGGGCTAGACCGGGGCTGCTGCCACCCGCGCTGCCGCCGCCCGCGCCGTCGCTTCTGCCGCCGTCGCCAGCGCTGCCACCGCCTCCGCCGTTGAGCATCCGTCGCCAATTGTTCGCATGCGGCATGGGCAGCAGCGGCCATCCGAGCGTGTTCGCGACGGCCTCCTTGACGAAACGGAAGCTATCTGGCACCTCACGTGTCTTCTTGCGTGGCGGGATCACCTTGCCCTGATCGTCCAATCCAGGACTCAAGTCGCACGTCGCTGGAGGGGCCGCGCCCACGTTGCCGCCGCCGCCGCCAAAGTTCCGACGGCGCAATCGGCGGCCTATGCCACTCGCGCCGTATCGGCGCTGCGTACTCAGCAGTTGCGCGCGCAAACCCTCGAGAGCCTCCCGGGCCGCCTCCGAGGGCGGCGGCCGGCTGCCAATCGCGCTCAGGTCGGCCAGCCGACGCTTGGCGCGCTCGGAGGCGTCTACCCTGTCCACCAAGCAACGCATCGTCGCTGCGAGCATCCCAAACCGGTCGACGCTCTGGTTCATGCACGTCCAAGTGAACTTGAAGTCGCGCTCGCAAGTCTGGCCATGGCAGCGGCCACCGCTCGACGAGATGCGCGAGCACGGCACGCCCGTCTGCTGCGGAATCCAGAACTGCTCCAGTGCGGACGTGAAGCGTGCGGCCGGCCAGCGCATGATCGTGAGCAGCACGCTGCCCGGGATCGCTTCACGGTACGCCGACGGAGCCGCCAAATCCGCGCCGCCGTGGGCGCTCACGCCGGCGCTCTGCCGCTGCCGCTCCGCCAGCTGATCGACGCACGCGCACAACTCGGCAGCGGCGTCGCTGGCACTGCCGCCGAGGAAGAGCGTGTGCGCGGCGCCCGACGCAGCGCGCATGCGTTCCAGGTAGACAGCACACGCCCGCAACGGCGCTTCGAGCCGCGTCGAGGCTGGACGCTCTACGCTCGCAACGGCGCGCGAGGAGCGCCTTCGTCCTTTAGAGAGGAGCTCATCGAGCGGCTGCCAGCGCGAGTGATCGATGACGAGCTGGAGAGGCTTGGGGGCGAGCCCGCCGGACTTCACGGCCGCGCTCGCCCGTTGCGCGCCCACCCATTGCTCACCACACGCCTTGAAAGTGTGGAACTCGAACAAACACTCCGTAGGCTTCGGCATCGTGCCAGGCCCCAGGTGCCGACGGAGGGCTGGTGGGCCGCGGATCGCCTTGGCATTGACGGCGACGTCGAAGCCGCGCGCGTCGGCGTACCGGTGCAGCAGCGCGCCCAGCGTGCTTGAGCCAGTCTTGTACGTCTTCACCATCGCGACGCCGCGCGTGCCGCCGCGCCGCCCTATGGTGCCGTTGGGCAGTGCGGGTGGCCCGAGGCCCCTCGTGAGCTGCAGCGGTGTGCACACGGGGCCGTGCGTGACCGACGCGGCGGCGCGGCCGTCCGCCGGGTGCACCCAGCCCTCGTCAAGGCACACCCTGCCCAGCGCGCCGATACGTCCCTGCTTGGGCAGCGCCACGCTCAACGTCGTGAGGAGCACGGGAGGGTCGCCCGAGGAGGCCGGCACGTGGATCGCAGGGCAGTCGCGGCTGGGGCATGCGCCAAAGACGCCGTGCACGAAGGCGTACCCTGCTGCCACGTGAAGCCGTGACACCTCTGCAGCGCCACCCGTGCCGCCAAAGACTACCACTGGCTCGCAAAGGCCGGCTACGTTGCAAGCGCGCAGCGAACGCGCGTGGAAGCCTACAAACGGCGCCGCGCCAGCACCGATCCATAAATCGATCCAGCCATCGCCCGCGCCGTCCTGCGTCGCGGTAAGTTGGAGCTCGCCCATTGAAAAGAAGGTGAGTAAACATTGACTGTGAAGACAGCGTGAATCCAAAACACACACACATTCTTGCCGAATCAATTGTGTTGAAGAAGTTGCTACATGTATACGTCGCGGCGCGTGAGTGAGTGAGTGAGTGAGTGAGTGAGTGAGTGAGTTATTGAGACACAGACACACCGTGGAACAATACGGGGAACGGGTCGAGATACATGTACCTACTGAGGCTCATAGGGTATCCCATGGCAGCACACGCAGCATGTATACAAGCTCGTGGCCATGTTTTGAATCCAACGGATTCCTGTTCGGGCGTCGCTATGCTCACTCACTCACTCACTCACTCACTCACTCGCGGCGCGCGCTCTTCAGATCTCGAGCACACCCTCTCCTTCTATGGCGGCGAAGGCGTTCGTCCCTTTGCTTCTCTTCCTCCTCCCACCACCATGCCTTTCCCTCGCCTTCTGCCCTGCCGATCGCCGCGATCAAATGTGGGATACATGGATCTTCGTGCGTCCGAGTGGTGACATTGTTCTAAACTACCTCGTCAAGCACAACTCGTCGGACATGAAAGTTATCCTTGGGCAATGGAATGGCATCGGAGCGGCACTATCCTCGGACGGCGCGCACTTTGCCGACCTTGGCGTCGTCATATCGAAGGATTGTGCCAGCAAAGACGACTGCGCACATTGGCTGGGCAGCGGCTCCGTCTGGCCGAGGATTTTGGCCAATGCAAGCGCCACCAATGAGGACGGCGATGCTGACGACGACTTCATCATGAACTACTCTCAGAACGACTACGACTGCGAGGGTGGATCAGACTGCCAGACCATCTACTTTGCCACGTCGCGCGACGCGCTGTCGTGGACACCGGTCGCGCCGGACGCGCAAGTGAAGGGCGGTCTACGGTTCAAGTACGACCCGAAGTTTTACAAGGTGGGAGGACGCTGGGACTGCATCGCGGTGCTCCGAAAGCCGGGTGGTGGCTACTACGGCTATTGGACGGCCACGCCGCAGCCTTCTGCCGCGCTCTGCGGCAACACCACCAGCTGCGGCTCTGGCTTTGGTGAGTCGGAGGACGGCCTGCATTGGACCGCCATGCCGACGCCTGGGCCACCAGTGTATGCCGAGCTCGGCGGTGTGGCGCAGCTGGGCGAAAAGGTGTTCATGGTGTTCAACGCCGGGCAGCTCTTCGAAGCACCCTCACCCACCGGCCCGTTCGTTGCCTCGGCTGCCAATCATGACTTCTTGGGGCAGCAAGGCAACAGCTGGTTCCCGCGCTTGTGGGGAGAGACGTACACGACGGATCCGTCGCTGCTCCTCGTGACGCATCACCAGTGGGCAGGCGACGTGCTGTACGCGGGCCTGGTCAAGCAGGCGGTGCTCCGGGACAATGTGCTGCGCGCCGAGTGGTGGCCTGCCAATGACGCCTTGCGAGGCTCGGCGCTAGAGGTCACGTCCTTCACGTCCAATGCGTCAGTTCTCAATGCGACGTCGTGCCTGGGCCTTCAATGCATGACGAGTGGGGTGTGGCTCGAGGGCACGTTCAGTGCCAGTGCGCGGCCCGCGGGCATTTGGCTGCAGACCACCACGGGGGGCTTCGGGATCGGCATAGGATCGCCCTCGCCTGAAGGCATCTCCCCATTCCTGCTCGGCGCACGGCAGTTGCCCACGTCCGGCTGGGACAGCGCCCACGGCCCACTGATCATCGATCGGCATCTGTCGCTCGGTGACGCGCCGTCCACATTCCGCGTGCTCGCACGTAACGCGTGGAGTGCACAAGGCATGATCGAATGCTACGTCAATGGCGTGCTCACACTGCCATTCACAGTCTCCGGGCTCACTGGCGTCTTTAGTGCCTGGAATGGCACTGTGACCGCAGCCGCGCGCCTGACGCTACCCACGCAGCAGTTGGAGTCGAGTCGGGGCGGCCATTGATACAGTCATCCTGAATGCACGAGGCGAGCAAAGCTGCGTCCCGAATTCTCTCAGATGGACCCCGCCCCGCCGCAGCCTTGGCCGCAGCTCGGCTGCGCGTAGAGCGTAAGAGCCCGCCCGCGGCCCGCACATCGGTACAACGCCGCGGCGAGGCGGACGGACCCGCTTCGGCCACGACTTCGGCCGTCGGCGACGGATAAATATAGACTTACGTGAACAGAAACGGTAGATCACGCCGCACAGCGGACGACGCCAGAAGCCCCCGGGGAAGGAGCCCGAAGTCCCGCCGCGGTCAGCACACTGCCTGGATGTCCCTGGATACATCTCGACTTTTTCTCCCCGGGCCGGCGCCGGGCGGGCCAGCATCGCACCGCCGCGCACTTGAACATCACTTGGCACTTGAAATTGCCGGGAACATGACCTTAAATGACCTTACATAGATTACTCCGACTTTCAGGCCTCCCGGGGGGGGATGGGGGGGGGGGAATTCTACTCGTGTGCTGGAATATTCATGTCTAGTCTTCATCTGCGCGCACCCTGTGCCGCTGCGTCCGCCTTCCGCTTCTGCGCGCGCCGTTCAAGCCGCGCCTTCTCCGACACGACCAAGGTATTAGTGTTGGAGTTGATGGACGCGAGGCTGCCGTCGGGCAGATTGAGCTCAAACTGCATTGTGGCCTCGCAGCCCCACCCAAACCTCGACTGCTTATTAACGTATGGGTTGCCCTTGCTCGCCATCTCACTGCATGCATCGTTTGTGCCGCGCTTGATCCGGTATCCGATGCTCTGGAGGTACCTCGTTGCCACGTCGCATGGTGGCTGGCCAACGTAGATAGGGTCGCATTTAGGGCCGATCGTTTCAAACTCAAGTGCCTGCACCCGGCTGCGCAGCAATGCCGGCGGTACGCTCATTAGCAGCTGAATATCAGTGCCTTGCGCGTCGATCTTGAGGTACCGGATGGGGAGGTGGGCGGGCACGAGGCGAATGGCACGCTCGAGTGTGATTGTTGGCACGCGACGACGCTCCACCTCGCCGTCCTGGCACAACCGCGTGTGGCTGGCAGCTTTGTTGAGCTCAGAAAGTGATGAGCAGCCGGCCCATCGATGGACTGTGATGTTCGCCTCGCGTCCGTGGGCCGAGACAGCAATGGGCAGCACCACACCCCGTGCGTGATGGTGCCCAACCGGAACGGCGCGGTCGGCACCCTTGGCCATTCGCCGCGTGCCACGGCTTGCGAGCACCGCGTACTTGTCCATCAGCGGCTCGAAGGATAGCAGGAAGGCATCACGATAGTCCTGGTCCAGCTTATCATCAAGAGTATCCCTGTCGGAGCAACCAATTTCAAGCAGCGCGTACTTGACGTCCGCGGGCGCCACGACGGCACCGGAGGGGTCCAGCATTGCGACATGCAGGCCCGTCACAAGCGAATTCCCCTCGATTTTTACGTCCAGGGGTTCCGCAAGCGTCGAGAGCATCATGAGGGCGCCGAGCATATGTCACGAACATGAGCAAATCAGCGGGCCGCCCCGCGCCGCTGTGAAGTTCCGGTAAAAAGACACTGAAGTTCCGGTATTCCCAACTCGCCCCGTCGCAATACCTAATCCAGTGGTTTCCGAGTGGGAGGCTGAGAATTAACAGCCCAGTTCACACTCGTGGGGTTGAGTGCAGGTGTCGTGCCCTGGTGTGTGTGCGAGGGAAGGGAAGACTCCTCAAGCGGGGCCGCCCACGATGTTCGGCCTGGGTCTTTGGCGGCGGACCACCACTCTGGCGCCAATGCTGCTGCAGCAGACAATCGCGACCCCGATCACCCCCTTCTTCTCGCCGCTCGCCCTCGCTGCTCGCACGATGAAGGTCGTCACTTCGCTGAAAAAGCGCTGCGAGTCGTGCCGGATCGTGAAGCGCGGCACGATTTCCTACGTATATTGCTCTGCCAGCCCGCGCCACAAGGCGCGCAACGGCCCCAAGCGGAAGAGGAAGTAATGCCTTAGGTTGGGACATGGTTGAGACAGGGACGACGGCGTGGAATCGTGGGTTCGTGGCGACTGCCGGCGTCCGTCAAGTTGGCGTACGACCATCGCTCCCCGTCCACAGGAAAATTACGTACGCGAGGCCGAGTGCGCCGGTATGACGCGCGGGCGTGCCAGGAGGAGCAAGGAGGTTTGGTCGGGGGCTGGCATGTGGTAATCCCCGCCGCGACGGGATTTGTAGTAAGAGCGGCCAGTCGACCGTGGCCATCCACCAGGTCACTGGGGGTAGAGTCGGTTCGGTCCGGGAGGTAGTTTCGTATGGAGCGGCATGTACTGCTCATGTGCGTCACGGCGTCGTTTGTCGCATACCAGGTATCCAACCTCAGGATAATGACACCTCGATCCTCGTTAAACCGTCTTTCGCTCGGGGCGGAGTCGGATTGGCGGGTGTTAGACGGGTGTGGCGTGCAGCGCGTAACGCAAGCAGTGTGAACGGAGGGCGCCTCCCATACTCTCTTGGCACGGTCGCGAATGCAGCGTAAGCTCAACACGGCGCGTCAAAGTTGCGGTCATCGGGGGGTCCAAGAGAGAGAGGAAGCGTCCAATCCATTTGGGCGTCCCTCTGTCATCAACCTCTCAATGTGCTGCTGGCACACAAAGGACAGCTGACCGCGGCTTCAAAATGCTTGTGCCGATGCCGATACTTTTGCCGACGCCGACGGCGCGTTTTCACTGCCAGCACATGGCACCCTGCGCGCGTCTGCAATCTCACGGGCTGCGTATGTCTGACGACGGCCGCAGCATGGTGAGCAGCAGGGACAGGTCTTCAGCCCTCCGAGACACCAACAGCGACGAGTCGCCGTGGTTGCCAGGCGACGTGGTCTGCGACGACGACGACGAGTGCATGCTCATGGTTGCCACCGATTCGGATGGAATCGTCGACAAGGCCATTCCACTTGACGCGGCCATGCCTCTGCAGCAGCTCGCGCAGCGAGTGGTCGCCAGCCCGGCCTTCGAGTTCCTGTCCGTGAGCGCGACCGTGGTGCTACTCTACACGTTTTCAGTCGAGTTCAGCACGCTCGAGTTCAGCACGCTCAGACCTTTCTTTGGCGCGCCGCCGACAACTCTGAGGGACTCCGTCGCCGATGAGCTGTGCTCGGCCTTAGTTGTGCTCGAGTTCATCGTGCGCGCGTGGGCAGTCGGCTTCCAGCGTCGGTATCTTGTTCGGCCGCTGACAGTGCTCGACTTCTTCACGGCGTTGCCGATCCTCGTCGAGGGTCCGCTCGCCGAATTTCTCGCGCCGCTGCTACCGCTGCGGCTGCTCCGCTCCTTTCGCATCCTCCGGCTGAGACGGTTACTCGAGGCCAAAGAGGTGCTTGCCTGTGATGGCTGGATGGCTTCATCGCTGAATGGCTGAGTGGCTTCAGAGCTTCATGGCGCCATGGTTTGTCCGCTTCCTCGTTTAATACCTTCATTGTTTGGTGACGCAGGTAACCAAGATTGCGAGGCTCATCACGGGCGACCCGACGGCGGAGGTGGCTGAGTCGACGCGGCTCGCGCTTCGCCTCGCCTTCTCAGCACTCTCGATTGTCATCATCTCTGCGGGCCTCGAGTGGCAGTGTGAGCGAGCCGTCAACGAGGGCCTGCGCACGTACGCGGACGCTGTCTACTTCTCGTTCACGATCGTGACCACGGTCGGCTTGGGTGACATAGTGCCAGTCACGGCCAACGGGCGGCTGGTCCTCGTGGCGGAGATGGTCGCCGCGGTGACGGTATCTTCAACGTCTCACTGCCTCTGAGTGCCTCGGAGTGCCTCTGATGACGAAACCTCTGATGACGAAACCTCTGATGACGAAACCTTGGAGTGCCTCGGAGCCCGTCGGAGCTCGTCGGAGCCACTGATTAACTCTGCCTGACTCTAATCACCTCGTGTAACCTATGTGGCTCTCCCACCTCGTGCCACAGGTCATCCCGCTAGAGCTCGCCGCCGTCAGCAGGGCTTTGCTGCAAGAGACCGTCCTCGTGCCGCCACCCGTCCCACGTACCAGCGAACGTCCCGGAGAGCGTCCCATCCGTAGACCATCCATCGCCAAGCCCGATTTGGGTACTCCTTGGAGCAGTGGGGACTCATCACAGGAGGAGCCGGAGGGGCAGGAGGGGCCGGCGCGGCGTGCGCTTCGTCGGGTGGCGTTCATCCATCGGGTGGAGATAGTGTGCGGCCGCTGCGGACTCCGAGACCACGAGGCGGACGCTGCTTACTGTCGGCGGTGCGGTACGGCGATCTCAACAATTTCGGCGCCTGGTGCGTCCTTGGACGGCTTGAGTCGGGAAGACATGTAGACCTCTGAAGCTTGGAGTCTCGGAGACGGCCTGGGAGACGTCCAAAATCTATCGTCCAAAATTTACCCAAGTAAAATAGCCCGGCGCGCTCCCAAACCGTACTGGCAGCAGCATACACGGTGATTTCGTAATAATTATGATATTTATTAGGCCGGGGCGGCCGCGCGGGGCCGCGGCCGCCCGGGGGCGTCGGCGCCGCGCGGCGGCCGCTCAGGTGTGTCGATCATGTGACACGCCGGTGATCGGACATGCGGCCATCGCCCATCCTTCTTTACGGAAAACTTTAGCGTCACTTAGGCAGTCATACATCCGATTTCGCATTTGAGGATTTCCGGTTTTATCCCGTTAAAAAGATTTTGGTTGCTTCCATGGATTCATGCACGGTCTGGTCTGGGTCACGTTCACACTCTCTTTATAACGTAACGGTAACTTAACCACGGTATCGCACAACGTCACCGCGGTAGCCATAGTAATCGAGTACGGATTCGGCTTTATAGAGAGGAGCACAACTCGACTGTCGCGCGGGCGCTGTCTCTAAGTCCAAGTTTGCCGTGGAGATGCCGTGCCGCCGGCAGACGTGCCGGTTGACTTCCCGCCGCCCCGATCGAATGAGACAGACCCTGTCAATCCTGGCCTGCGCCCCGCTGCGGGACCCCCGCCTGACAGTTTATTGGAGATCACGACAGAGTACCCTTCAGCCTCCGCGGCCTTCACCGAGGACTCAATGGACGATGAGTAGAGATCGGCGCCTTTGAACCCCGAAGATTGGCATTCGATGGGCTTCGACGGCCGAGTCGGAAAGCTCTGGGTGTGTTGAACAGGTGGACGAACAACGGGGGGGTACGCTTGGGGCGGTGTTGCGCTGTCGGATGATGGAGCACGCGTTGACTGGGGTCGAATCGCCTGGCGTGACTGACCCGGAGTCGGTGCACCACGCTGCACCACGTCTGTGTCGATCAAGTTGGCCGGCATGTGGGCCCGCTCCGGTGAGCCCTCGAAACCCTCCGGGATTGAGTTCTCGGAAGCTTGAAGGTATCTTTTCTGAACGTTGATCGTTCCACCGTCATCGACAAAGCCTGGCGACTTGGCACTGCGTAAGATGGTGAGCGTCACCTTCAGGTTGGCAATCGGAGTGCTCGCGAGCAGCGTCTTAAAGTCGGTGTCGGCTGAGATGGGCTGGCCACCCACTGCTACGATCTGATCATTGAGCTGGAGCGCTGCGCATCGCTCGGCGGGCGACCCAGGCTTCATCGAGGCCAGCACCGTCGCTCCGCTCGCATTGAAGCCCACGCCCAGCCCGAGCGACTCTTGCGGGTTGCGCTTCACAAGCGTCACTTGGATCTCCCTCATGGCCGCCGCTTCCACGGCTGCTCCCGACTTGGCACCGGGAGACGCG
>Ga0180442_101626_pt1 | contig 13702 bp, 13 predicted proteins | sample ChrtobMetP5_16mM_FD_119746 | JGI IMG/M metagenome (GOLD analysis project Ga0180442, IMG submission 119746) | Chrysochromulina tobin associated microbial communities from unialgal haptophyte culture, Seattle, Washington, USA - P5_16mM MetaG | ecosystem: Host-associated > Algae > Haptophytes >... | reverse complement strand
CGAGTTTCCGAGTTTCCGAGGAGCCTCTTGGGCATGCTCTTGGGTTCAAGCCGAGAGGGACCCACATTTTCGTGTTTCCGAGTGAAATACTAGGGCTTACCTACGTAGGCGGAGCAGATTCCATAGAATACAGAGCGCAGTTTCTATTTCCGCTCCTGTACTGACGTGAAGCCGTTGTCTCCACGAACTCAACCGTTCTCATTTTCATTTATAAATAATGTTAAATAATGACGAGACCGACGACACCATAAACCCACCGCTCGATGCTTGCATCCATACGCATACGCCCACCTCGATGCATGCATCCGCTGCTGCCTCGAACCGCCCGCACATGCATCGCTAAGGTGAACTTATCAATGAACTTAGGGCGAGCAGGGTCCATGAGTGGTGGACGCCCTTCACAACGCGCAACTCCTCGCTGGCAGAACACCGTCATGAGTCCACCCCTACATGAGATAGCTGTGGCACAGACCCATGGCCACTGCAGAGGCGAGGCCGGTCGTCGCAGTGCTCATGAGGCCGCACGCCTCGTGAGCCTGTGAGCACCGAGAGCAGCCAACAGTCGAGGTGAGTGGATCGGGCGTCGTGTCGAGCGGCGCAGAGGGTACCAGTACCGGCAGGCCAAGGAGGCACCGAGTGCACGCCTCCACGGACCGCGCGGCTTAGCCTCGAGATGGCCTCGGGCGTGCAAGGCGGCGCGATGTGCATGCACGCGCATGCGCGCACGCACCTCAATGAACAGCTCCATCCATGCGACCCATAGCATCGCCCCAGCTGCAAACCCCAGGCCCATCGGCTGCACGAGCACGAACGCGTCCACGAACAAGAACGCAGCGATCGCCATCAGCGGCTGCCCGAAGGAGGTCACTCAGTGAGAGAGGGATGAGAAAAGGGGTGGCGCCGCGGGCGCGAGGTGATTCGCGTAGGGTGAGCGCTGGCAGCACAAAAGGATGCAGGCTGCAGCATGCTGTGGTCGAGGCTGTGCGGCAGGGGCTCTCTCTGCCGCTGCGCCACGGGTCCGCCCAGGGTGGCGCTGTGGAGCGTGCCCGGGATGGCGCATACATCTAAAATGCTAGCCATCGCGCTCCAGGAAGGCAATCAGAGACGCTCAGAGGCCGTTCGCCCCGCACGGCGCGTACCTGAGGAACGCTCGTCATGACGCTCCATAGGGCGGCGCCCCACACACTCATCCCCTTGGAGACGAGCACGACGCTGACCGCGAAGCCCTCTGGGACGTTGTGCACCGCCAGCGTGGTGGTCACGAGCATGCCCAGGCTCTCTTTCGTCTTCTCGCCGAAGGAAACGCCGATGCCGATGCCCTCGGAGAACGAGTGCAGAGTCATCACGACGACGATCAGCAGCGCGCGGCGCGCATCGATGCCCTCGATGATGCTAAATTTGACGTCGTCCGAGCCGTCGAGGATGCGCTGACTGGCAACGATGAACATGATGCCGATCACGCCGCCTATGGCCACGCACTGCAGCGGCGTGAACGGGGCGCGCTCGCCCACTCCGAGCTCCACGCCCTCGATAATCAGCGCGGCACTCGCAGACGTCATCATGCCGCCGGCCATTGCATTGGCGAGGCCGAGCCAGTACTTGTCCTCGTCGCCGCCTGTTGTCCGCAGGAAGGCCGTGGGAAGCGCGCCCAGCCCAGTCGACAGCGCCGTCACCCACCCGTACCACCAAACATGCGCTGCTGACCGGCCACCGTACAGGCTTCCGCCCTTGAGAAACCACACGCTCACGGCCGTGACCGCGATGTATGCCGCGGTCACGAGAGAGCGCAGCAGCACCGACTCGCCCTTCGCCATCGTCCACGCGTCGTGTTTGCGACAAACGTAGCTCGTATCGCGGAGAACGCAGAGTTCAAAGTTCCGTCGGCTGCCTAAGTTTCGAAACCACCTGTACTGTATCCGTAAGCACGCAAGTTTCAGATCGTCCATCATCGTAAACAACCGGAGTCATCCGAATCGTCAAACAAAAGGTCCGCTTCGTGAAAGTGTGAGTCGCCGCCCAAGGGCGCATGCCGACGATGGAGCCTCCCCCGTCGGAAGACGTGCCCTCGGTGGAACCGATCAGTGCGACGGTGGCGCTCATGCTGGCGTCCGCTTTCGAGCTGCTCGCCGCGAGCTTGCGGACAACAGGCGGCGACGGCCTCGTGAATTACGCCGTCGTCGTCGGCGCAGTTTCTCTCATGCTCGTCGCGCCCGTCGCGCTTGTGCTCTTCGCGGAGCCGCTCGCACAAGCGATTTCGCCGCGCCTCCACGAGGGGCTCCCGCACCTCTCGCTGATGTTGCTCGTGTGGTGGATGCCCGCCACCTTCGTGATGACCTTCGTCGGCCCATTCCAAGGGCTGTGCAACGGCTGGTTTAGCAGCGTGGCAGGCGTGATGGGCGCCTTCCAGCTGTGCCGCGCGCACGTGCCGCCCTTCGACCATGCGGTCACGCAGCTGCAGGCGCTCGCGCGCGGCGCTCCCAAGGAGAGAACCATTCTGAGCTACCTCGCGCTCACGTCGACGGCCGTATGGATCACGGCCGCGGTCGCGCTTGGCCAGGCTTCGTGGGAGCACCCTGCGGTCAAGGCGTGGGCGCTCATCGTGGGTCTCGTCTCATTCATCATGTGCAGCGTATACCTCCTCTTTGAGGAGGCCACCACCCACCGCCTCGCCTTTGCGCTCTCCCTCGCGCTGTGGTGGGCGCAGGCCATTGCCTTCTCCTTCGTACCTACAAGCTTCATTAGCACAATGAATGGCTTTGCCGCCACGTGAGCGCCCCTACGCCCATTACAGCGCCCTTCTTGTACCTCCTCGTGTGTCGCCGTGCTCTTCGTGTGTCGCCGGGCTCACCTGCCGATGTGCGCCTCCTGCCGCGGACTGTCGCAGGTGGGCTTCGGTGTGCCTGGCTGTGTACTTTTTACGTTCGAACGAGGCGACTCGTGCCCTCGCGCCCGTGCCCGTGGCGCCGCCCGATGAAGACGGTTTCGGAGCGCCCACCACCATGTACCAAGCCGCAGATGAGCCGCCCGTCGACCCGAGCGACGGGTTCTCGCGCAACTTTGACGGCACGGGCGTGGGCACGTCGAGTTGGATTTCTGGGGCACCGCCGCAACCGAAGATGCCCGCTAAACACTTAGACGCCCAAGACGATTTGTGAAGGTCTCTGCAGGCCAGTACATGTCAACGCTTTGTTTGGACATGTCAATGCTTTGTTTGGGAGATGTCGAGTTCCTGTCGAGTTCCCTCTTTCCTGTCGAGTTGTCGAGGCCAGGGCTCAATGTATGGTTTATCTTCTGCTCCAGATTTGTCTTCTCGCCCGACGCGGGAGAGCGGGACCTCCGGCGCTCCGCGGTCGAACGAGCTAGCGACCCGACCCTCGTCCGTCGAGAACCCTATAGTCCTCAGCGCTCGACCCTTAGACTATAGAGGAATCAGCCCAAAAATATCACACTGCTGCTTGAGACCATGCGCGCGGCGCTCGCGCCGCGCCCTCCACCGCCTCGCCAGAGTCGTCGGACCCGTGCGCGCGCAGTGCTCGCGCCGGTTCCCGGTCTCCCGGTACCGCTACCGGTCGCCTCGTCGCTAGTCTGGGCGCGCGGCCGGCGGGCGCTATTGGTCCAGTTCGTCCTTGCCGCTTGGTGTGGTCGTGCAAACTAGAAATGAGCGCGCCCGCCTTCCGCTGTCGCGGTTATTTATGTTGCGATGAAGACGTTTCAAAAGTCCAAGTTTCGCGCATCGCGGCGCGTCGAGTTTACTACGGTTCCTAAAATAATGGAAGTCGCCGGCCTCTTCTCGCCAAAAATAATGGGTGTGGCAGGCATCTTCGCCCAAACCCCGTCGTCAGTTGCAGTCCCGGCGGGGCAGCTGGTGCCAGCGGCCAAATGGCGGCATACGAAGCATGTCAACGCTTCGGGTGAGACGATCGTCACCGCCACCACACGCAAGGAGGCAGGAGAACGTCTGGATGGCATCAACGTACAGAGAGGCGACTTGACGCAGAAATACCGAGTCTTTCTCCAAGATGACCTGGAGCCTGCCGGGCTGAGACGGGGCGACCTGATAGATAGCATCGATGGCGAGACGATTGCCTCGGTCGAGCAAGCCATCGCGATCCTCACGGCGAGCGGCGGCACCGTGACCATCACCGTCCAGCGCCCGAACGGGAGCGTTCGGCCCACGCTCGCACCACCGCCCGACGTCACGCTCTCTCTGTCAGCGGCCGAGCTGCTGGTTGCGACGGAGGATCTGCAATACCTGCTGCGCTCCGTGCCGGCGTGCCTCCTCCGCAAGGGGGCCGAGCTCACGCATGCGCTGCGGCGCTATGAGACAATATGGATGCCCCTCGCAGCAATGGCGGTCGCTGAGAAAGACCTCTCAATGCTTGTGCCGCCCCCGGACGTATCGTGGGTGTGGCTCTGCCATCAACTGGCGCCTGAGCACTACGTGGAGGACTGCACGGCCCTCTTTCGCTCCGTGCCCACCCGCCTGCCGTCGACTTGGCAGCGCCGCACCTGGCCAGCCGGGATCGGCCTCGATCGCGCAAGGGCCGGCCTGGCGTACACGGACGCCGAGTTCGCCGCATCCGCGCAACGATGGGCAGCCTTCTGCGAGAGCCATGGCCTTGGCCACGAGCCCTTTTGGGTCCCGTGGGCGCCGCGGGGCCCCGCCGCGCGCAAGGAGGCGCCGCCCAGCGCAGACACGACCGCCTTCGTCTCCAAGATCGGCTACGACATCGCCGCGGCGGTGGAGCGCCAGAACGTCTTCAATTACCAGGTGAGCCTGCCGCATTACCTCGAGACGCCCTTCCTACAGCGTGCGGTCGCCCGCTACCTCTGCTTCCTCGAGCTGCGCCGGCGCAACCCGGGCAAGTTCCTCGTGCCAACGTACGACATCGACGTCGTGTGGCATGCGCACCAGCTGCAGCCATCCTACGTCGCCGACACGACCGCGCTCTTCGGCCGGCTGCTCGACCACGATGACTCGGTCAACGACCGCACGCCCGGCGCGAAGCTGGCCACGTCCGCCGATGCAACGCGCCAGATGTGGCATGAGGCCTTCGAGCACGGCTGGGCAATCGACGGCGGCATGTACCGCGGCCAGCCGCCGCCGCCGATGCCGCAGACAGCTCCCGAAATCGCGCGGGCGCTCGAGGGCCTTGTGGAGATAGAGGAAGCCGCCAGCAGGTGCCTGTGCTGCGCTGCCGAGCCGGCGAGCTGCGCGTGGAACTACCTGCTGCAGCCGGGCAGCTTCGCGCCCGTCCCGGAGGTGTTGCTCATGCCAGGCGGCGAGATGGTGACTCTGACGCCAGTCGACGGCTCGGCCAAGGCCAAGGCGGCAACCAGCCTCAAGGCGGCGACGCATGCACTCGTCTGCGAGCGCGTGGTCAAAGGCAATCTCAAGCGCGACGTCGCTCCGTTCACACTGAAGGTGGTCCACGCGGAGGGAGCCAGCCTCGACGCGTCGTGTGTGCAGGTGATGGACGCCGCGGGCAACGAGCTCGCCGCCGCGCGGCTCGTCGACTCTGCCACCGTTCCCAAGCGCGATCCCCGCGGTAGGCTCGCGATTCCCTTGGTGTTTGGCCAGAATCGGTGGGTCCGGCCGCTCGCGAGGATCGATCCTGAGACCCGCAAAGTTTACACGCAGGACGGCCGGACGAGCGACGTCGGGTTGCTCGTGACGAGCAGCGGTTCCGATGCGATGCTCGCCCTCTGTTCGTGGCAGAACTTTCACCCCGGCGCGCCGGGTATTCCTGGCAGAAGGCCCGTCGGGAACACGCCGGGGCTCAAGGGCACCCGGGGAACCAGGAGGGCCAATGGAGAATTTGTCGTGCAGCTTCACGAGCTTGATCCGTCACGCCAGGGCCAGCCGGAAATGTTGGCGACGGTAACGACGGTTGGCAGCGGGGAGAACGCGTACGGCGAGATCAGGATCCTTCGCCCGGGGCACACCCTCGTGACGGCTAATCTGCTCACCGGCGCCATCACCATCACCGACCTGAGCGGCGACGCTGAGACGATGCTCGGCAGCGCCGATGCAGCCATTGCCCGAGTGGCGGAGCACGCGGCGCTGATTGCGCTCGTGCTCGGCACGTGCATCACGCTGCAGATCTGCCAGAAGGTAGCGAAATGCATGACACCGCTCGCGACCAACTATGATTCCAACTATGATTCTACACCGCTAAACTCAAATCTGCTCATCGCCGCAGCCGGAGTACCCACACTCTCTCTCAGCTTTTGGATGGCGTGTGGTGCGCAAGACCTCAGTGAGGACGATCGCAACAAGGGTAGCGGTTGCGGTGGCTGCGGCGGCTGCGGCGGCTGCGGCGGCGGCTGCGGCGGCGGCGGCGGCGGCGGCGACGAGGGCGGCTGCGCCAGCTGCGCCGGGTAAGCGATCCGTCTCGCGGTGCGAGCTTCGAGATGCCAATCACAGTGGCGATCACGATGTCAATCAATTCCAATCGCCTCGTCCTCGTGCTCAAGATGGGAAATCAATCACAATGGCCCTCGAGCTCAAGATGGGATTTCAATCACAATCCAACACAATGGCCTTCACAATGGTCAGTGGCAAACACTACGTGGGAAGGCGATGGCTGGGGCGGCGTGGCGAGTTTGTGGAATGCAAGTGCGCCCTCACGAGGCGAGGGTGACAGATGATCTGGGGGTGAGAGCGAGGCGATCTCCTCCCTCCCTTGCCCGTACGTTCCGAGAGTGCCGAGTGCGTGGCTGTGAGGAAGTTGGCATATCGAGTTGGCATAACGAACCCACACCGCCGCACCAGAGGCCCAAGGCCAAGCGGAGTGCGAGATGAGAGATCTCTCCGCGTGCGGTGCGCACTGGACTCCGCCCCCGTGCGATTGGGGATTCGTCATTCGATAAACTGAAGGATATACACTCGATTTTAGTCGATTTCACATGCGAAGAGTCTCACAGACACGGCTCACGGGCAGCGGTTGCATCTCCGCGCGTACACGTCACACTGTCGGGAGGGGATTCTAAGTATAAAAATTCATCTCTCGGATCGGATAGGCATGTAGAACAAACGTGTAAGCAGTCCGTGAGACGCTGTTCATTGGGGCTTGGCCTTGACATTCTTGGTGGCCGGGGCCTCAGGCAAAATGACCACGTCATCAAACGTGGTGAGCCACTTGAGCAGCAGCCCGCAGCTGGCGAGCACCGCGACCATCAGTGGCTCTATGAGTAGCCACTGCACGATGATAGCCAGAATCCAGCCGACGATAATGTCCTCGCGCGCACTCGTGACGTCCATGTTGGCCGACATGGACACAGCTCCGATGGCCAGGGATGCGCAAACGAGGCCGACGATGCTCCACATGTAGTTATAGATGAGTTTGCCTTGCTGCTCGGGTAGCACCGTGCTGACGCGATTGGCGAGCAGAAAGAGCCAGCGCGCGCCCAGGATGCAGGTACAGCACACAATAGCTGCAGCCATCGCTACTGAGGAGACATTCCTCAGGCGATCGCTGAGCTCTGGCTTCGATCCGTCAGGCAAACTGTCAGTGGCTGGATTCCATGTGGCGCCAAGCCATGCGTACCGCAACTGGACGGTCGAGAGGTACAGCGAGCCAAGGAGCGTGCACCACAGCAACTGCGCGGCCTGCGCCACGCTCGAGAGATTGGGCCTGTCACCATAAAGCGTCGACGTCACTGCGGACACCAGGGTATGCTCGCGCAGAGCCCCGAAGATAATCTCTTGATGGCTGCGCATCTCCCATACTGGTGGTTCGGACGCCAGGGGGGGCTCGGGCTTCGCCATGGGATTGTTGGGCAGCACCTTGCTGACAGTTTGTAGGCGCGTGTCCAACTTTAGTCCGGACTTGGACTCGAGCACGGACTTTAGAGTTCCCTCGGGTGGAGAAGGAGGCGGCGACACTGGCGGGACGCTTGGTTTCGGACGAGGCATTGCGGGAATGCGCTCCTGGATGCCTTGCACCGGACCCTGAATCCCTGTGGGGGCGCGCGTGCTTCGGGGCAAGCCGTCCCGAGGCCGCCGAAGCCCAGGCATCGCAGGAAGGCGTTCCTGGATGCCATCTGTTGCGGGCATGCGAATCGTGTTCGGCAAGACGCCCTCGGCGCTCATGGTCAGGCCGAGGCCGCCAAGCAGATTTGCCGGTGCTACGAGGGCACTGCTCATGTACCCCGCACTGGGCGCGCCCGCACTGGGTGGACGCTGGCCGGAGGACGCCATTGCCTGCGCACTGCGCTGGCGAAGATTTGTCTTACTCCTGGTTGCCGCACCGGCGATGCCCGAAAATGGAATGCGCTCCTGAATCCCACCCGGCAGCTGTGTTCCTGGAACGGGTAATCGGGCAGGACCGCCAAGCATGTTCGACGCGGATGACGGGAGGGGCATGCGCCCACCGCAGAGGGACGTGGAAGGCGGAAGCATTCGTGCGCTGGCCATCCCTGCAGGAAGCTGGGTCATGCCTGCGCCGATACTTGCGCCGAGCCCCCCGATGCCTGCGCCGAGGCCTCCGAGGCCTGCGCCGATACCACGACCAACCATGGAAGGAATACGCTCCTGGATCGTCGGCACCATCTTTTCGGCCATCTTCTCATACCTCTTCTCGGGATCAGCAGCCTGCTTCGGGCCTAGGCTCGCCGCTGCCAAGTCTGCCTCGTCGACTGCAGCGACATCAACCTGCGGCTTGGCGACAAACTTGACTCCCAGTGCCACGCCGAGAGGCTGAACACTCTTTTTGAGGGTCTTAGCTGCCATGACAAGCGTGGTTGCGTCGGGGCACTCGATCTCTGCATCGATGACCACCGTGGTCGCATCAGCGCCAGAAGTGAGGGTTGCTCCGATGGCCGAGTCTTCGACGCCGAGGAGTGTGGCAAGACGCCGGAGCAGGGCTCCATCATCGAAGGTGGCGACGTCCCCCATAATTTCAAAGTGCGCCGAAAGCGTTGGGTTCTTATGTTTCACTTCCTCAGGGCCCTTGAGGGCCAGCTGTGCCTTCTTGCCCTTCTTGCTGGCAGCAGTCGGGTGGATGACGAGCTCAGCTTTCTTCCTCTCGAGCTCAGCTTTTCTCTTGATCCGCTCCTCCTTCCACCTGGTCCGGTCCTCCTTGAGCAGCCCGATCAGCCCGACCCGCGACAGACCGCGCTTGCCAAGGTACCACGCGAGGCGAAGGTGAGCCAAGTCAAGGATGAGCAAGATGAGGACCGTGATTGCGACCGGGTTATCGGCCAATTCTTGGGCGAGCTGGATGCTCTCCTCGACACTGAGGTTTTGTTCGGGTACCCCCACCTGTGGGGCAGTCTCTATCGACGTGACAGTCATTCCAGTCACGCCAGCGGCGCTGAGAGCTTCCTGGAGCGCAAACGGGCTCGAAAAAATCCCCAGTGCGAGCGTCCGGGTGATGGTGTTGGCGCTGACAACCGGGACGGTGATCAGAACAGTCACTCTCACTGAGGCCGGCTGCACGTTTAGGGCCACGTCATTCAAGGTAATGCCTGATCCAGCTGCATTTGCAATAGCCGCGCGGATGCCGGCGCGCCGTGGAAAGTCAAAGTCGTCTACGTCGCCCGAGGCCAAAAAGATGCTTTGGATCAGCGATGTCGGCCCGGGTGGTGGCAAGGACCACAACGCCGCGTACTCCGTTGCTGCGACTGGAAACTGGCTGATAGCGCAACGCACGACGCCCGACGTGCCCACCTCGATTGGTGAGTCCAGCGTTCGAACGCCCTCCTGGCGCCATTGGCTGGTGGTGACATCCCAAAAGTGACAAACAGCTTGTCGCTCGCACGAGCGGCCACCATAGCCCGCACGGCAAAGACACTTGCCCTTGTGGCAAACGCCGTGATTACTGCAAAAGTCGAACTCAGAGCAGTCGCCGTTGCCATACACTGGGTGGCACATGCGTGGTGGCATTGATGGTGGGACCGGCGGCATCGGTGATGGCGAGGACGGCGGCTTCCCTGGCGGCGGGATTCTCGGAGGAGGGGGGCTCGGCGGGGCTTTGGGTGACGGAGGCGGCCTTCTTGGTGGCGGCGGGCGGCTTGGCGGAGGCGGCGGACGAGGTGGTGGTGGTGACCAGCCACCAAGAGGTGCTGGTGGGAGTGGGGGCGATGGCGGTGGAGGACTCGGGGGGACTCGGGGGCACGGCGGCAACGGTGCCGGCGAGATCGGTGGTGGCCTTTGCGGAGTTGGTGCCTGGGGAGGAGCTGGCGGCGGCGGGGGGGGGGGCAGCGGTGGCGTTATGGCTCTTGGCAACTGTGTGATCGCCACCGCCGACGGAGAAATGCCCAGATTGCCCGCAATGTTGTTGGTGAGCGACGTCTCGTCTAGGGCACCGTCCATGAGCGACGTGGCTGCTGACAGGCTGCCCGGCAGCGTCACAGTGAGCGTAATCGCAGTCGATTGAACTGCTACCGTCGAGCTCAGAGAGCCTGGAGCAAGTCCAGCGGCCTCAGCAAGCGCATTTGTGTTCACCGCGACGCCCTGCAACGAGTCGGACGCAACCAATGAGGTGCGGACTCCAAAGTCTGCGTCGCTGCTCAATATCCGGCGCTCCACAGGTGCAGTCTGCTCCGAGCGGCGCCGCCCACTGGGCGGCGCATCGCAATTCAGACCCTCGAGGGTAATAGTGCACGTAGCTCTGCCCGCACACAACTGAGCAATCAGTGCCGCTCTGAGGGCGCAGGTTGGCGGTGCACCGGCGATTGCGATCGACGAGGTCTGCACGACTCCCACGGACGTTGTTGCTCCCGGGGTTCCGCTGGATACACCGCCCACGCCTGAGACAAGCTGGCTGAGACTCAAAGTCGCGGTGGTCGTGGGGTCGAGGGCAAGCTCGGTGACAATCTCCACAGCCAGTGGCGGCGACGGTGGAGGTGGTGACGGGGGCGGAGGAAGAGGCGGAGGTGGTGACGGCGGAGGTGGCGACGGTGGAGGCGAAGGAGGTGGCGGCGACGGCGGAGGTGGCGACGGAGGAGGTGACGGCGGAGGCGGCGAGGGTGGGGGCGGCGAGGGTGGAGGTGGCGATGGCGGTGGAGATGGAGGAGGTGGCGACGGTGGTGGCGATGGCGGTGGAGGCGATGGAGGTGGGCTGGGTGGCGGTGGTGATGGCGGGGGAGGCGATGGAGGCGGGCTCGGCGGAGGTGATGGAGGAGGGCTAGGAGGAGGAGGAGACGGTGGAGGTGGGGATGGCGGCGGAGGCGAAGGAGGTGGGCTAGGCGGAGGCGGGGATGGTGGAGGCGAGGGCGGAGGTGAGGGTGGGGGCGACGGCGGAGGCGACGGTGGAGGAGATGGTGGTGGCGATGGAGGAGGGGAAGGGGGTGGGCTGGGCGGAGGTGGGCTAGGCGGAGGTTTGGGCAGAGGCGGCGGGGATGGCGGCGGGGGTGAAGGGGGAGGTGAAGGGGGAGGTGGGGAGGGTGGTGGTTTGGGTGGAGGCGACGGCGGCGGAGGGCTGGGTGGAGGTGGATTGGGTGGCGGCGGTGACGGCGGAGGAGGATTTGGCGGAGGTGGGGATGGCGGTGGAGGCGAAGGAGGTGGGCTAGGCGGTGGCGGGGATGGCGGAGGCGACGGCGGAGGAGAGGGTGGGGGCGACGGGGGAGGCGACGGTGGAGGAGATGGTGGCGGCGATGGAGGAGGGGAAGGGGGTGGGCTGGGCGGAGGTGGGCTAGGCGGAGGTGGTGAGGGCGGAGGAGGAAACGGTGGAGGGGAAGGTGGGGGCGGTGACGGCGGCGGAGGCGACGGGGGTGGGCTGGGCGGAGGCGGCGATGGCGGCGGAGGCGACGGAGGTGGGCTGGGCGGAGGCGGGGATGGAGGTGGCGGTGACGGAGGTGGGCTGGGCGGAGGCGGCGACGGCGGAGGAGGAAACGGTGGAGGGCTGGGCGGAGGTGGTGAGGGCGGTGGAGGGGAGGGTGGAGGGCTGGGCGGCGGAGGTGATGGCGGCGGAGGGGAAGGAGGTGGAGATGGAGGAGGGCTGGGGGGAGGCGGTGATGGCGGAGGAGGAGACGGAGGAGGGCTGGGTGGAGGTGGGGATGGCGGAGGAGGCGACGGCGGTGGAGAAGGTGGGGGCGAAGGCGGGGGCGAAGGCGGTGGAGACGGAGGCGGGCTGGGCGGCGGCGGCGATGGTGGAGGAGGAGAAGGTGGTGGTGACGGTGGCGGGGATGGTGGAGGCGACGGAGGAGGGCTGGGCGGAGGCGGCGATGGGGGAGGAGGAGACGGAGGTGGGCTGGGCGGTGGCGGCGACGGTGGCGGAGGCGAAGGTGGAGGGCTGGGTGGCGGAGGCGATGGCGGCGGAGGCGATGGAGGTGGAGACGGAGGGGGGCTTGGTGGAGGTGGCGACGGTGGCGGCGGAGATGGAGGTGGGCTCGGCGGAGGGCTGGGTGGAGGCGGTGACGGCGGTGGAGGAGATGGAGGTGGGCTGGGCGGTGGGCTGGGTGGAGGAGGTGATGGCGGTGGAGGAGAGGGAGGTGGAGATGGAGGAGGGCTGGGCGGAGGCGGTGATGGAGGCGGAGGAGATGGCGGCGGGCTCGGTGGGGGGCTGGGCGGAGGCGGTGACGGTGGCGGAGGAGAGGGCGGAGGCGAGGGAGGTGGAGATGGTGGCGGCGAGGGAGGTGGCGAGGGCGGAGGAGAAGGTGGTGGTGACGGAGGCGGTGAAGGTGGAGGGGATGGAGGTGGAGAAGGAGGAGGGCTGGGAGGGGGTGGTGATGGCGGAGGAGGGGATGGAGGTGGGCTGGGCGGAGGGCTGGGCGGGGGTGGTGATGGTGGGGGAGGGGAAGGAGGTGGTGATGGAGGAGGGCTGGGCGGTGGCGGCGACGGCGGCGGAGGCGACGGCGGTGGAGAGGGTGGGGGTGAAGGCGGGGGCGAAGGCGGAGGGGAAGGAGGCGGGCTGGGCGGCGGCGGCGATGGCGGTGGAGGGGAAGGGGGAGGACTGGGCGGAGGCGGGGATGGCGGCGGAGGCGACGGAGGCGGGCTGGGTGGGGGCGGGGATGGTGGAGGTGGAGATGGGGGTGGAGAAGGTGGGGGTGACGGAGGAGGGGATGGTGGAGGCGAGGGTGGAGGGCTGGGTGGAGGACTCGGCGGAGGAGGCGATGGCGGTGGAGGGGAAGGAGGTGGAGAGGGTGGTGGAGAGGGTGGGGGCGAAGGCGGGGGCGAAGGCGGAGGAGAAGGAGGCGGGCTGGGCGGCGGCGGCGATGGCGGCGGAGGCGACGGAGGTGGGCTGGGAGGAGGCGGGGATGGCGGCGGAGGCGATGGAGGAGGGCTGGGCGGCGGCGGCGATGGCGGCGGAGGCGACGGAGGAGGGCTGGGTGGAGGCGGGGATGGTGGGGGAGGCGACGGTGGTGGCGAGGGCGGTGGAGAGGGCGGAGGGGATGGAGGAGGTGATGGGGGAGGTGATGGGGGAGGAGAGGGCGGCGGTGATGGCGGTGGTGATGGCGGAGGGGACGGCGGAGGAGAGGGCGGCGGCGATGGCGGTGGTGACGGTGGAGGAGAGGGTGGCGGCGAGGGCGGTGGAGATGGTGGTGGTGAGGGAGGGGGTGATGGGGGAGGAGAGGGCGGCGGCGACGGCGGTGGTGATGGTGGAGGCGACGGTGGTGGCGAGGGCGGTGGAGAGGGCGGTGGAGAGGGCGGCGGAGACGGCGGCGGCGATGGAGGAGGTGATGGGGGAGGAGAGGGCGGCGGTGATGGCGGTGGTGATGGCGGAGGGGACGGCGGAGGAGAGGGCGGCGGCGATGG
>Ga0180442_101621_pt1 | contig 13755 bp, 5 predicted proteins | sample ChrtobMetP5_16mM_FD_119746 | JGI IMG/M metagenome (GOLD analysis project Ga0180442, IMG submission 119746) | Chrysochromulina tobin associated microbial communities from unialgal haptophyte culture, Seattle, Washington, USA - P5_16mM MetaG | ecosystem: Host-associated > Algae > Haptophytes >... | reverse complement strand
TCGCCCGAGTACGCGGCGCCCGAGGTGCTCTCGTGGATTGCGGTCGAGGCGGGCGATGCGGGCGAGGAGGAGGGCGAGCCCTACGACGCTGGTTGCGACGTTTGGAGCGTGGGCGTGACGGCGCACGTGCTTCTGTGCGCCGACCTACCCTTCGACCTGCCCGAGGAGGTCACCGAGGAGTCGCTGGTTGCCGCCGCGCTCAACGTCGACCTCTCCTTCCGTCGGCTGAAGAGCGAGGCAATGGTGAGACAAGGCGATGATGGGGCAAGGAAAATGGAGGGCGAAGCGGCAATGGCGCCGGCGCGTGAGTTTGTGCGCGCGTGCATGACGGTGGATCGCAAGGAGCGCCCCTCGGCGCTGCAGCTGCTCGAGCACCCGTGGTTTGGGGGGCGGGCCACCACGCCGGCTGAGGAGGGCGTACGCGTCGACGAGACGGGCGAGGTGGCGCCTGGATCTGCCGCAGGGCAGCCCGAAGTGCAGGCAGGAGCTCGAGTGGACGCGCCTGAGGCGGATTCAGAGGAGCCGCCGCCGGCAGCAGCAGAGCCTGCACTGGCGGAGTCGACGGTAACGGAGCCGGCGGCGGCGGAGATGACGCCGGCAGAACCTGCGGAAGCTGCCTCAGTGGCCAACGCACCGGCGTCCTCAGCAACATGTGGAGAATCGTCTCCATTCGGAGAGGCAGCCGCATTCCCGCCTGCATCTGGCTTTGGCGCTTCATTCGAGACGCCTCCAGAGGCAGCCGCATTCCCGCCTGCATCCGGCTTTGGCGCGTCGTTTGAGACGCCTCCAGAGGCAGCCGCATTCCCGCCTGCGTCTGGCTTTGGCGCGTCGTTTGAGACGACAGCCGCATTCCCGCCTGCATCTGGCTTTGGCGCTTCATTTGAGACGCCTGCAGAGGCAGCCGCATTCCCGCCTGCATCTGGCTTTGGCGCGTCGTTTGAGACGACAGCCGCATTTCCGCCTGCATCCGGCTTCGGCGCTTCATTCGAGACGCCTCCAGAGGCAGCCGCATTCCCGCCTGCATCTGGCTTTGGCGCTTCATTCGAGACGCCTCCAGAGGCAGCCGCATTCCCGCCTGCATCTGGCTTTGGCGCGTCGTTTGAGACGACAGCCGCATTCCCGCCTGCATCTGGCTTTGGCGCGTCGTTTGAGACGACAGCCGCATTCCCGCCTGCATCTTGCTTTGGCGCGTCGTTTGAGACGACAGCCGCATTCCCGCCTGCATCTGGCTTTGGCGCGTCGTTTGAGACGACAGCCGCATTCCCGCCTGCATCCGGCTTTGGCGCTTCATTCGAGACGCCTCCAGAGGCAGCCGCATTCCCGCCTGCATCCGGCTTTGGCGCGTCGTTTGAGGCGACAGCCGCATTCCCGCCTGCATCTGGCTTCGGCGCTTCATTCGAGACGCCTCCAGAGGCAGCCGCATTCCCGCCTGCATCTGGCTTTGGCGCTTCATTTGAGACGCCTCCAGAGGCAGCCGCATTCCCGCCTGCATCCGGCTTTGGCGCGTCTTTTAAGACGACAGCCGCATTCCCGCCTGCATCTGACTTTTCGGCCGGGGGCTTTGGGAACGCGAGCTTTTCTTCTGCGCCTGAGCCGAAGTAAAGTGTGGTGTGTTAGCGTCTTCTCCGTATGAGTTTTACCGCGCGGACCGCCGTGAGACCGCCGATCCGCGGACGCACCGACGCTCCGAAGCGAAGTGCCCGGCCGCCCCGGGCGCCCGGCCCACTTCGTTCCGCTCCCACAATCGCTTATTTTTCACCGGATTCGCCGAGGCAGCGTTTCGTGAACACAATACACATGTCGCGCACAGACCCAAGACCGGCGCGGAGAAGTTACGTACGGGACTATTACTCGACTGCACGCGAAGACACGCGAAAAGAACGGTGTGGGGTCGCGGCGGTAACGTTGCATCGCATCTTTCATTCCGCGCAACGCGAGGGAGGACCGGTCGTTCACGTTCTGCCGAAACCCTTCAAACCCGCTTGCTATCGCTTGCTTGTGATCTGGACACGTTGCCTCATCAAACCTCAACCGCATAGCACGCGGCGCCGGCCAAAATCACGAGGTGCGTTCTGCAGTGGGCGCGAGTGGCTCCGTACGACTGGAACCGTACTCGAAAACTTAGAGCGCGCTACTCCAGATCCATGGCCATGTACTCAAGCCAACGAGCTTTGGCCCACGCGCCGGCACTCTCGTAGTCCATCACATCAATGTCCGGTGCCGGGGTCTGCGTCAGTGCGCTGTAGAGAGCTATCTGGAGGCGCTGCTTCGCCGTCACCGCCTTTGGGCCCTGGCACTTCTCCTTGCCGATCTCTTCAAAGCTGGCGCTGCAGTGGTGCGGCGGCGCACCACGGCCCTCTCGTTTGATGGGAAAGCCCATCTCACCCGCCGCTTCGTCATCGTCATCAGTACCGTCATCGTCTTCGCCGTCGTCGCCGTCGTCATCAATCAGGTCAATCTCGTCATCGTCCTCTTCATCCCAGCCCTCGCCCCACAAGTGCGGTGGGCCCCACGGCTTGGCAGGTGCGAGAGCAGGTGGGAGGTGGAGCGGGGTGTCATCCAGTGCGCGAGGCTGCTCCAGGAGTAGCTCGTCGAATGAGCCTGCCCACGCGTCCCGCTTCGTGAGAAAGTCTGGCAATCCGAACAGGTTCTTCGCCGTCGCGAGCATCGACGTGTGGTCCCACTGCGGTGGTGGCTCCGACGAGCCGTGCCAGTCGGCGCGATCACCACGCTTGAGCGGCTCGTTGATGATCGATGCTTTCTTGATCCACGGAGAGATGAGCATCGTCGACGAGCGCAGGCCGAGCTGCTGAAAATCGAACGCGTTGGGGCAGTCGGTGGGCCCCGTCTTGGAGACGTTGTGCTGAGCGTTCCACACGTTGCAGGGGGACTCATCGTGCGGCGCGGCGGGGCGCTCGACATGGTCATAAAAACCGCCATAGTCATCGTAGGTGACCACGAAGAGCGTTTTGTTCCACCCTGGGCCGTTGCGCAACGCCTCGTAAATGTCCTTGAGCATTCGTTCTCCTTTGGCCATGTCGAAGCAGGGGTGGTCCGACGCCTCGTGCGCGGGCGAGATCCACGAGAACGCGGGGAGCGCGCCGGCGGCCGCCTGCTCGTAGAGTAGAGTGTGTGAGAAGAAGTGGCTCTTATGCCGAGCCACGCCAGCCATCGTCACGTCGGGATCCAAACCAGTCGACGCGTTCGTGCCAGTGTTCGTGCCCCAGCCCGGGGTGACATCGCCGCAGGAGAGTGTTGTGTTGGGCCCGCAGGTGTCGTTGACATAGATTCCGAAGGGGACGTTGGCGAGTGCGAGCGAGTCGAAGATCGTCATCTGCGGGAACTGGGCCGTCTTGCCGCCGCACGTGTTGTACATCACGTTGCTGCTCGTGCCGCACGATGTCGCCGACTGTGAAAACAAATGGTTGGGCCACGACGGGCCTGGCACGGAGGTGAACATCTTGTTGAACACCGCAAAGCTCTCGGAAATGGCGTGCTTGACCGGCAGCTGCGCCGCGCTGAACATACGGGTCGACTCGTTTGGCGCTCCGTGGCATACCTGGTCCGCCGTCCCGCACGATACGTTCACCATCTTTGCAGCTGGGCCTGAGCCCGTTCCCGGCTCCGCCGGGAAGAGCTTCCAGTGACCTCCGTCGGGACGCGTGGGAATGCCATCAAAGTCGGGACGGTCGCCCAGCATGCAGCCAAAGATGTGGTCAGCCGCACGGTTTTCAACAAAGAGGACGACCATGTGCTCAATCTTTGACTGTGGCGCAGGGGGCCGCTCGGCCAGCCGAGCCTCGCGCAACAGCGTGCGGGCCTCGCGAAATGTCAAGCCTGGCAGCTGGCGCTGAATGTGTGCATAGCCACGATCCTCCACGTCGGGGAGCGAGAGCGCGAGCAGTGCCACAAAGTTGAGCATCAAAAGGTGTCTTGAGGATGATAGGAGGGGGCACGGGCCGGAGAGAGCGAGACAAACGGAGGCGAAGCCGACGGCGATTCGCGCGTGTGAATGTGAAAGGGAAGGTGTGAAGAAAGAAACCCCGGCTGTACCCTGGCGACGTCACGGGCGGCGCGGTGCGCTGCTGGTGGAGTGCGGCTCGCACAGGGACACGGACAGGCCTCGCGCTGCACGCTGGACGGTGTGACAGGCTTTCGAGACAGGCTCGAGGCTGACAGGCCCTGTGAGTGTGCCCATGCCGCTACCTTGCCGCGACTCGCCGCCTACTCGCCGCCACGGCCTATCCGCGGCGAACCGGCGATCTGCCACCCTCTGCGGCTGCGGCACGGCCGCGGCGCACGGGCTAACGCCGTCGAACTTTACGCGGCCTCTCAGAGCGTAACTGTCTATTCATTGCCTTCACCAGATTCCTCGCCTTCCTCGCTTTCCTCCCCCTCCTCGCCCTCCTCGCTCTCCTCCTCCCCGTCCTCGCTTTCCTCCTCCTCCTCGCCATCCTCGCCTTCCTCCCCCTCCTCCCCCTCCTCGCCATCCTCCCCCTCCTCCCCCTCCTCGCCCTCCACCGTATCTTCCTCCTCGGCCTCACCGCCCTGCGATGCGCCACCAGGCGAGGCCGCCTCACTCTCCGCACCAGGCGAGGCCGCCTCACTCTCCGCACCAGGCGAGGCCGCCTCACTCTCCGCACCTGGCGAGGCCGCCTCACTCTCCGCACCAGGCGAGGCCGCCTCACTCTCCGCACCTGGCGAGGCCGCCTCACTTTCCGCACCAGGCGAGGCCGCCTCACTCTCCGCACCTGGCGAGGCCGCCTCACTTTCCGCACCAGGCGAGGCCGCCTCACTTTCCGCACCAGGCGAGAGCAGCACGTTGGCGGCCACCTGCATCCGCAGTGTCGCCTCCCGCAACGCCGCCTCGTCGTCCGCCTGCGTGCGCAGAGCTTCGAGCTCACGGTGTAGACCGTCCACTTGGCGCTGCGACTCTGACTCTGTGCGCCGCACCTCCTTCACCTCCGTCTCGGCAGCAGCCAGCCGTGCGCGCAGCTCTGCTAGTTCTGCGCTCATCGCGGCGGTTGCTGCGGCTGCCATCGCCACCGCCGCGCCACCGCCCGCGACCTCTGCTGCCGTCTGTTGCTGCCGCTGCAGCTGCTCCCACTGGCGTTGATATAGCTGAGCCTTCTGCTTCTCCTCCGCTGTGCGCTGGCGGCTCTCCTCGCATTCCACTTCGAGGGTGGCCTTCGCCTGCCGCAGCTCTGCCAGTGCTCGCAGCTGCTCGTGCACCTGCCGCCTCGCCTGCTCAAGTGCCGCTCGCTCATCTGTCGCTTGCCGCTGCAGTGCCCCGACCTCCGCGCGAAGCCGTGCCACCTCCTCGCCGAGCTCCGCGATTTCGGTATCATTGGCCGCCGCCGCCGCGCCAACTCGCTTTGTCGCGGATTTGGGCGTCGCTGGGACCGCCACAGGCGGAGGGCGCGCCGGCGCGAGCGTCACCTTCCGCGGCGAGATGGAGGCCGTCTTGGAAGGCGCCGCTTGGGGTGAGCTGCGAGTCTGCGGCTTCTGCGCCTGCTGCTTCTGCGCCGGCAGCTTTTGCGCCTCGTCTGCTGCCGCAGCTAGCTGCCGTCGCAGCTCCGCCATCTGCATGTGCAACCCGTCGTTCTCGCGGTACAGAGAGTCATTTTCGTTCAATAGTTGCCGCACCAGCGCGGGGTCGACGCCCGCTAGGGATGGATTGACGCCTGCCGAGGTTGAAGCAGCTGTTGTCGGCAACTGACTTGGCGCCGCCGCCGATGCGTTGTACGTCGCAGGCGCCATAGCCGCCGGCATCTGCTGCCTGTTGGCAGGTACAGGAGGCGGTGGGATGGCGTGCGCAGCCGGCGCGCTCTGCTTACCGCGAGGCTTTGAAGCGACGATTGGCTTACGCGCTTCTGGGCTCTGCATGGACACCCAGGAGACGCCGTTGCCACCAGGGGCAGGATGAGCCATCGGCTGATTATGATAGAAGTGGCCGCCAGTCCAGACGGGTGGTGGCGCGTTCCAATAGGTGGGCGGCGGCTCGGCGGTCGCATAGGCGGGTGGAGGCAATTTAGGGTAGGAAGGCATGGCTGGCGACGAAATTTTTGCTCTTCGAGTTCTCACGAGAGTTCTTGGCGACACCAAACACACGGTCCGGAAAGGGTTCACACCGACCACATCCATCGCAGGCGACTGAAACAGTAAGTACCATCCTGGGCTATACGGCTAGATACAACACACCCGCCTGCGTCAGGGACGATGAGGTAAATCTACTGGTCCGTGGTACGGGTGCCAGTTCCGGTATCCTCGTCCTCCTTGGACGCGCAGCCCCTACCTACGAGATACACATGTGATGTGTTGATGCGATGCGTCATGGTCGCGCCAGCATGCTCCTGCCTCCTGCCATGCATACATTGGCGGCGGTGAATGCGCCGCCGTCAGCAGCAGCTGTCGCCAGCAGCACCTTTCGCCAGCTGCACCTTTCGCCAGCCGCCGGCGCCCAGCAACGGCCTGCCTCCATCTCAGAGAAGATGGTGCTTGAGGGATGAGCCAAATTAGCGCATCGAATGAACGCAGCACTCGAGTGCAACGACCAACTTCGTCCGGAGTCTGCTGAGCCGAGGCGCCCTAGTGCGCGCTCATCGCAAAGACCGCACGGGGTGCTCGATTGGACCCGCCTCCTCTGCGGCGCTGCGGCGCCCTCGCGGGCGCTGCTCGCCCTGGCGATCGACGGAGACGTAGCGCAGGTGGCCTTCGCCGCGGGCGAACGCGGCCTTGAGCTTACGAAGCGCCTCTGCGACGCCGCCTTCCTCGCACGACCATCGAAGATACCTAATGTCGAGCTCCTTCCAGAAAGAGACGTGCGGGAAGGCCTCGCGAGCTACCACGTTGTCGCGCACCACCCAATCTTCGATGTCCTTCTGTAGCCCTGCGCTCAACTTGCCGCCGAAGAGCGTGTAGATCAACTCCGCGGCCCGCGAATCATCTTCGCCGTCTTGCCACCATTCCGGCGGGAGCTCTTCTTCAGGCGTCCGGGCGATGGGTGGCGTGGCGTGCACGTTGACCACGTGGGGCGCGAGCGCGCCTATCGACAGCCGTTGCCGCCGGCCTTTGCCAGCGGCGCCTTCGCCGCCGCACTCGCTGCTGCTGCTGCCGGCCTTGTTGCAACCTCGGGCTGCTCGCGGCCGCTGATTAGCCTGCAGCTGTGACGGAGATGGCGGCGGAGGGTCGTCGAGCGAGGGGTGCGCGGGATCTGAGAAAGAGCTCCTCCCGGCAGTACCCCTCGCCACCTCATCACTGAAGCGGGCCCGTCGGTTCTGGAACCACACCTGGACCTGGCGCGTGGTCAAGCCGAGTTGCTCGCTCAATTCTTGCGCCTGCTTGTCGGTAGGTCGCGCGCTGTGGGCAAAGAACTCGCAGAGGATCTTCTTTTGGTCCGCCGTGAAAGCGTCTCGAGGATTGCGATTGAACGCCTTCCGCATTCTCCGTCCGAGTGATCGAAATGGCGCCAAAGATCCCAGCAGCATTCCCCACACAACAATTCAGTTTCGACCGACTGGGCGGCCATTGAGAGCTTTGTAACTAATGTTTTCTACGCTATCTTTGGCATGCTCGCAGGTGCTTTGATCGTCTCCGTGACCTCCTGGTTCAGTGGACAATCTATACCAGTCGGAGGCGCGTCGACGCATCGCGCAGCCGTTCCTTTGCTGCGCGGAGCAGCAGATAATGCTGAGCATTGGCGGCAGGAGCGCCGCCGCGCGAGACTTCTCGGCAAGGAGAACGAGGACGCCGTCAGCCTCTCGTCCGGATACGATGGCATCTTCGCTGGACTGCGCGCCGAGGAGGATGCAGCTATCGCGGTGGCTGAGGCCGAGGGCATGAGCGCGTTCCTTGGCGAGATTGACGAATTGGATGCTACTGCTTACAATTCGCCATCCGCGACCTCGCAGGGCAAGCGTCCCGGCGGCCGCGAGCGTGCGCCACGGCAATCCACGTCGAGCCGCAGGCAGCGACCCGGAGAGTTCGCGTCGCCGCCGGCGCCGCCGTCGTGGGCTCTTCCGTTGTATGATACAGGCAGTGGCATCCCAAGGAGCAGCAACGGGTACGCCGGCAGCGAGAGCGGTGCATGCAGCAGCGGCGGTGCGTCGTATGCGTCCTCGTATGACATCCAAGGCGCGGGGCGCGCTGTCGTTGGAAGCAGCGGCGGCCGAGTGAGGAGCGGTGGCGCAGCCGACGGCATTGAGCGCGGTATGGTCCAGCAGCTCGTCACACTCATCCCGACCAAGGTGATGGTCTTCATCGACGGCACGTGGCTGTACTACCAGCTGTTTGGGAACGGGAAGCACTGCAAGCTCACGCAGCGGTACGGCGACGGCTGGGGCGACCGGTACCACATCGACTACTCGCGCCTGCCCCAGCTCATCTCAGATCACGTGTCGGCCGAGCTCATGCGCACGCAGCCGTATGCGCAGCGCGCGGTCGAGGTGGTGCGCGTGCTCGTCTTCTCGTCGTTCCGTGCCGACGAGGCCGAGCTCATCTCGCCGCGCCAGCGCATGTTCCGCGCCATGCAGGAGCTCCACTATGAGGTGCATCTAGGCGACTTCGCTGGTGGCCAGGAAAAGTGCGTCGACATCGCGCTGGCCGTCGACATGCTTCACTACGCGACGGTGCCCAACGCGTTTGACGTGGCCGTCCTCGTCTCGGGCGATCGCGACTTCATCCCGGCGCTTGTCCGGACGCGCCAGAAGGGCAAGCGCGTCTGCGTCTGCTCCATGCGAGACTCGGCCTCTAAGGAGTACGAAGACCCGGCCGCCAACGTGAAGGACTTTGGTGTGCTGTGGCTCGATGACCATCTCGACGAGCTGGTCACCCCCATCCACCCATCGCTGCTCAACGAGCGGCCCGCGATGGCGCGCTTCCTGTGCACAGTCGTTGACGACTACTTGCAGACGTGCGCGGCCGGCACGAGTAGTATGGCGCAGCTGCAGGCCCATCTGGGGGAGGTCGCTCTTGGAGCCGTCTCCGCCGCTGATTACGTTAATCATGAATTTGGCGGGCTCGCCCCCTTTTTGGAGCTCTTCGAGGCCGAGTTTGCGGTGGGTGTGCCGCCTGGAAGCGAGGTGCTGCCCTCGGAGGCGTCCGTGGTGGTCCAGTCCAAGGCCGTTGCCGCGCGCTCCGAGGACGAGCGCATCGAATCCAATCTAGGCACCGCGGCCGCCGCCGCCGCCGCCACCGCCTGGGCCGTAGACGACGAGTTCGATGACGACATCGTCGACGACGAGGAAGCAGCTGCTATTGAGGCGAGTGCCCGCGCGGCCGTGGATACACGTGAGGAAGGCACGGCGTGGCAGGAACGGGGGCGGAGCGACGGCGCGCTGCTCGTCGATGGCTCGTTGCTCCAAATGCTCGAGGACGAGCTGGACCGGTATGCAGAGGAGCAGTTGGCGACAAAAGAGGCGCAGCGAGCTTCCGCGCGACGCAGCAGCAGCGAGGAGAGCGGCGCGCCAGACGGCGGCTCTCGCGGTAGTGCCGCCGATGGCGCCGCCGACCCCAACGATGAGAGCCCGAGCGCTTTTGGCGGCGGCGGGCGCGGCGGCGCGAGGCTCTCTGGCAGCGTGATGCTGCGAACGATGGGGACGCGAAGCGTGGGCGAGGTGACTCAGCTCACGGTGCCGCAGCTCAAGGCCGAGCTCCGGGCCCGCCAGCTTGCCGTGGTGGGAGCCAAATCCACGCTGCTGCGTCGGCTGCTCGAGGCGCTGCAGAGGGACAAGGGCGACCCCGGGAGCGTAATTACCCCTAAAAGGGAGTCGCCTGATGTCGCGACCGCCCGACCCAGGGATCGACCGTAAATCGCGTGCGTGCGTTTACGCGCGGGTTCCATCGGTCGGCGGCGGCGGCGAGGGTGGCGGATGATGCTTGACGGACGTGACCTGAGCGTCCCCGCTCCATCCCGCAGCCGCCGGCAGGCTCCGAAAAGATGGTAGACGAGATGCGAAAGTAACCGATGACCGCGGTGATCGGTGTACGCACGCACTGCCGGGCGATTGTGGCGTCACAGTTTATTAAGAGCTCAGTTGAGTTCGGAAGAGACACGAAAATCGCGTACAGGTTAAGCGAGCGGGTAAGGCCCGCCGTCTCGAGGCGACGTCCCTCGTCCGCCCTGAGTGAGCCTTGCGCACAGGCCGCGCAGCTGCGCATCTCTCCGCGACAGCTGAGCACTGTTGACTCCGTTGTAAACAGCATGCGCCTAAATTGACTATGATGCATATTTGTAGGTGCAGCGCGGGCACCTGGGGCGCGACCCGGGCAACCACGCGTAGCCGGCGCATCATACCGGGTCCAACTTCTTGTCGGAGACGCTGCATTGGCTGGGGCTGGTGCTCTGTAGGGGCGCGCGCTCATCGGCGGTCGCTCTGACCTCGCTCGTGCCTTGCCTTGCCGGAGCGGTCGGACTAGGACTTCCCCCGAGCGAGCCGTAGAGCAGGATCGAGCAGGTGACGTTGACGACCGCGAGCACAAAGTGCAGGTCGAGCGTCGTGCCGAAGAGCAGCGCGGAAAGGATGCCCGTGAGGATGACGGAGGTGGCGGTCGCGTACCCCTTGAGCACCGCATCAGCGTACTTGAGCACGGCGGAGACAATCAGACCGCCGAGCGCCGAGGAGATGACGGCGACGATCGCGCGCCCGTCGAAGCCGCGCCACAGCCCGTACTCGACGATCACAAGGAAGTCGGACACGAGCGCGAAGACGCCGATGATCAGCAGCGATGCGAGCGCCATCTGGATCTGCATGTACGGCAGGACGGAGTCGTCCTTCGTTGAATGCGCAACGAGCGGCGCGTGCTTGAGCACCTTCTCCGTGTACACGGCGGCGAATCCAGAGAACATCGCGATCGTGAGCGTGGCGGACACGCCCACCGACGTCGTCGCATCAAAGTCGAGGTGGTTGGTTTGGCCATCCTTCATCTGCGCGAGGATGACGCCCACCATGAGCAGCACGAGCGCAACGAGCTGCACGGCGCGCAGCTGCTTGCCGAGCATGATCCACGAAAAGAGTGCTGTCGTAAGCAGTTTAATCTGCACGATCACTGCGAAGACTGGAGCGTCCAGCTTCGAGAGCGCGACATACTCAAGCACCTGCTGCACGTTGTAGAAAGCGGCTGGCACCATCACGCGTACGGACGTACGCCACTCGCTGCGCAGGAAATGTACGATGCTCGCCGGGCTGCCGCCCGTGTTCAACACCCACACGGCACTCGCAGTCGCCTTGAGCCCCTCAGTTGCCAGCACGGCAGCCGAGTAGAGAAAGTTTGCCTTGCCGCCGACCGCCGCGCGCATGATCAAGGTCTTGGAGGTGTTCTGAACGATCAGCAGTAGGAGGAAGAGGTACTTCTTTTCCAACATGGGTTCGCCAGCAGGAGCAGCTGCAGCGGCAGCAGCCAGCGCGTCGGGCGACAAAGCGTTGGAAGAATTCCGCACCGACGATGAGGACTGGTCCCACACCGGCACCGGAGCAGTGAAGCGACGCAGCGATGATTGATGCGAGCGTCGACGTCTTGCTATCCGCGAGCTCTTCGGCGTGGCCGGAACCGCTGACCTCCTCGCATCCATCGTCGCCCAAGCAGCAGCAGCAGCAGCAGCAGCAGCCGTACCCGACGACGACGCGGCGGCGAAGCCGCCGTGGGCCCCTGCATAATCTTCCGGCGCATGCGCTCATGGACGAGGATGGCGGTGGCAGCGGCTTCGAAGACGAGATGGCACCTCCGCTCGAGACTGCGCTCAAGGCGCTCGCGGCAGAGTCGGGCCGCAACGAATACATGCAGACGCAGCTCCTCCTCCTAGGGGCAAGTGCGGCTGCGGAGACGCGCATGCGCAATGACGAACTCTCTCTGCGCAACAAAGAGCTGCTGAATAATCAACAGCGTCTCGAGAACGAGAACCGTGCGATGCGGGAGCTGAAGAGCCGCGCCATAACGCTCTCGCGCGAGAATGCGAGGCTGAGCGCGTACGCCGCTGAGGCGACGCAGCTGCGCGCCCGCAATGCGGAGCTCGATGCACTCGTAACGCGGCTGCGTTCGGAGGCAGCGAGCCGCCTTCACGCCGAGCACCAGGCCGAAGATCGCCTCCAACGAATCGAGCGCCTCGAGGCCCAGCTGGCGGCCTTCCGTGAGCAGGCAGCCTCTGCCAAGGCTGCGGCCGCCGCCGAGTTGGCGACGGTGCGCGCGGAGTCGGCGGCGTCTCTCGAGGCGGCGAAGCGAATGGCGGTCGAAGAGCTCGAGGCGGTGCGCGCGGTCGCGGCGGCCTCGCAGGCATCGGAGGCAAACGGCCTTCGGGCGGCCCTCGAAGCGGCCAAAAAGGCGGCGGCCACGGACAAGGAAGCGGCGGTGAGCGTCGCTCGCGCCGAGGGCGACGCGCAGCTTCGCGCGATTGTGGCACAGCTCGAGGCGGCACGGACGGCACTCGACGAGGCGAAACGCACGGCGGCGGAGCAGCGCGCGAATTCGGACGCGACAGCCGCGGCGGAGCGCGCGCAGGTTCAGGCCGAGGCCGCCGCAGAGCTCGAGGCTGCCAAGCGAACCGCCGGTACGGAGAAGGAGCACGCGCTCGCGAGCGCAGCAGAGCGTCATGAGGTCGCGGCTGCGGAGTTGCGCGCAGCCATCGAGGTGCAACGGGACGCGGCGCAGGCGGCGCAGCTGGAGGCGGCACGACTCACCACCGAGCTCACGCAGCTGGCCGAGGCACGGGAGCGCAACCAGGAGCTCGCTGACGAGAATCGGTACCTACGCTCAGCGCTTGCGAGGGCTGACGGCGGCGGTGGCGAGTACGGGCGCAACGTGCGCGACGGACGCGATGGGCGCGATGGGTACAATGGCGACAGCTTCGATGGGTACAATGGCGACGAGGCGCCTGCGAGCCGGCGACGGCGATGGGGAGAGGAGGCCAAGACCGCCGCCGCGACGCGCTCCTCAGAGGGCCTCCGAGGGCGTGACGAGTCGACACGGCGGCGCGAGCGCTTCGGGGAGCATCCGCGTTTCGACCGTCCCGGGAATCGCGCAAGTGACGATCGGTTCGTTGAGCCGCCGCCAGAGACGGTCGAGGTGCGCGTGCCCTCGACCCTGCGGCCAGGCGAGCCGCTGCTCGTGACGCATCACGGCAAGGAGTACGAGGTGGACGTCCCGCGTGGGTTACGGGCTGGCCAGGCCTTCCAGGTAGAGCTGCCCGGCGCGCCACCCGAGGAGCCGCGCTCGCCGTCGCGCACGGCGGTGGTAGTTTCGCGCCCGGGCAGCGCGAGAGCGACGGCGGTGGCCTCCCCTACGAGGCCGGCGGCTGTGGCGGTGGCCTCCTCTACGAGGCCGGCGGCTGTGGCGGTGGCCTCCCCTCGAAGTGGAAGCCTCTCCCCTGAATCGCGATCAACGACGGCGACGACGGCGGTCACCTCCTCAAGGCCGACGACGGCGGTTGCGTCGAGGCCCGCAACGGCCGTCGCGTCAAGGCCGACGACTGCGACTGCCGCAACGGCCGTCGCGTCAAGGCCGACGACTGCGACTGCCGCAACAGCTGTCGCGTCAAGGCCGACGACTGCGACTGCCACAACAGCTGTCGCGTCAAGGTCGACGACTGCGACTGCCACAACGGCTGTCGCGTCAAGGCCGACGACTGCGACTGCCACAACGGCTGTCGCGTCAAGGCCGACGACTGCGACTGCCACAACTGCTGTCGCGTCAAGGCCGACGACTGCGACTGCCACAACTGCTGTCGCGTCAAGGCCGACGACTGCGACTGCCACAACTGCTGTC
>Ga0180442_101616_pt1 | contig 13794 bp, 10 predicted proteins | sample ChrtobMetP5_16mM_FD_119746 | JGI IMG/M metagenome (GOLD analysis project Ga0180442, IMG submission 119746) | Chrysochromulina tobin associated microbial communities from unialgal haptophyte culture, Seattle, Washington, USA - P5_16mM MetaG | ecosystem: Host-associated > Algae > Haptophytes >... | reverse complement strand
GGACAAGGCGCTCAAGGAGGAGCTCGAGGAGAAGGACAAGGCGGTCAACGAGAAGCTCGTCGCGCACGCCAAGGAGCTGGAGGAGCTCAAGGAGATGAACAAGGCGCTCAAGGAGGAGCTCAACGAGAAGATCGAGGCGCTTGTCGAGCTCGTTGGCGAGATGCGCGCGAACATCATGAAGCACTTCAAGTTCTTCCGCGAGGTGAGCAAGAGCGAGCTCGAGGAGAAGGACAAGAAGGACAAGGCGCTCATCGAGAAGCTCGAGGAGATGATGCAGAACATCACCAACGACCTCGACAAGCGCATCGCGGGCGTCTCGAAGGCCTCCATCAAGCGCGACAACGAGATCAAGCTCGCGATCGCCGCGACCGCCTCGGCCGCGGCCGCCAAGCCGGGCGCGGCGCAGGAGCAGGAGTGGATCGAGCACCTCTGAGAGAGAGCAGTTCTAGGAGAGAGCACTTAGGTGCGCGCGCGGTGGTGCGCTAAATGGTGCGCGCGGCCTTGCCCTCTTGGCTCTTCGATGCAGGTGGGGGCGCGCGTCTCGTCGGCCGAGTTGCGCATGATGGATCGGTACGGTTCGGTTCGGCGCGCGCGCCTTCCCCAGGGAGGCAGGGTCACGGTTTTGGTCTTTGAGTGCGTCAGATGCGTGCATCAGATGCGATCTCGGTTCGGAAGGCCGAGCGGCTGTCCCGTCGTTCCCGTCGCGTCGCGCCGTGTCGGTGTCGCTGGCTCAGATAGCAGTCGGCACATGAGGTGAAAACAGCTTTACGTCGTGTATCGTGTTCGGGGTTCCGCGCCAGTTCGCGGTTCGCACAGCCCGGCCGACGCGGTCTAGCGTCGACTCACATTAACTCAAGGATCACGTTACAGACGGCTGCAGGCTCATCGATGTCCGGTCCACGCTCAGCCCTTTACGTCCGAAGGCATGCCACCCCTCAGCAGCACGGTACTGCACGTCCGCGTGGTACTGGTCGAGCAATGTGCTCGGCACCGCCGGCGGCGTTAACACTGGCGCCGCGGCCACCGTCACCGCCGACGCAGTGGCGCTGCCCGCGACGGCGCTGCTGCTCGCGTCGGCGAAAATGAGTCCAACGGCCCAAGTCTCAACGGCTTCGGACAGGAGAACAAGCCCGACGCCGGCGACAAAGGCGCAAAGGTAGCGACCGTTGGCGAGTCGACCGTGGGTGTGCCCCGGAGGTGCCATCTCGAACAGAGCCATGTACAAGAAGACGCCCGCGGCAAACGCGCGCAGTGTCAGCTGGAACGCGCCGTCGCTCACGCCGCCGACGGCGGCGACGGTGACAAGGGCTCCGAGGGGGAAGCCAGCGGCAAAGCATCCGATCGTGATGAGCTTCACATGACGTGTCGCGCCACTCGCGCTCAAGCTGAGGAGGATCGTGCCGACGTCCTGCACGGCGCACAGCCCGACGCACATGACCAGCGGCGCGAGGATTGTGGCCGAGTGGGCGCTCCCGAGCAGTGCGCCGTCGATGAACGCATGGATTGTGAACGGCGTCGCGCGAAGCAAGACCTCCACGAAGATCCACAGCGATGTGCGATTCGTCGGCGGTGAGGGCGCCGGCGGCAGCTTTGGCTTCGCCAGGGGCGTGTTCACGGGCGGGCAGCTGGTTGGCTTGTTGAAGCCCTTCCAGTTATTGAAGAGCGGCCGACGATTTGGAGGATCCTCCTTGGCAGGCATGCTCTGGCACACGCAGCTCGCCTCAAGGTCCTCCGCGTCCGAACTGCCGTTCGGCGCCGCTGGCTGGTGGACGTGACCATCGCCGTGCTGGTGGTCCAGAAGTACGTGGTGGACGAAGAACATGAGCAGCGGTGCGGCAAAGAAGACTTGCAGCACACGCTCGGGTGATTCATGCTTGGGCAGCTGCTTCAATGCTGCAGGCAGCATCACGAGCAGTCCGAGCGCGCATAAGAGGCCTGAAACGAAGCACTTTGCAGTGGTCGGCACCGTCAGCCTGTTGTTGCCGCCGCGCCGCAGCGCGAACGCCGCGAGTACCAGCGAGCCTGCACCAATGCCAGCGGCAGAGAGCACGGCGGAAACGTCCATCGACGCCGCTCGTCGGAGTCTGCTCTCGGAGTTGCGGTGCAGGAACATCTCCAAACTTGCTCCGAGTTTCGGGGCCCGGGCGGTTTCACAGTCCATGTTTTTCCGACTTGGCGGCAAAGAAATTTGCAGGCGCTCGGCATCCGGTGCTGCGATGAAGCACATAGGGCGGTTCCATTGTTTTATTAGTTATAAATTTACATTAATCGCTCACACAGACACACACGACACCCTAAGCGGCCACGCCTCCTCTCTCCACCACTAACCCTCGTCCACGACGGCCAGACCTACTTCGGGGGGGAAGCCTTTGCCAGCCACGCGCGCTTCGCCTCCTCCTCGCGCTGCGCCGCACTGCCCCATCGGCTGAACTCATTCTGCAGACCGGCGGCCGGTGCCGCACGTGCCGCCCGCGCGGCCGCCGGCGCGTTGAGCTTGGCGAGCCAGGCGCGTTTCGCTTCCTCCTCACGCGTGAGCTGCTCGAAAGCTGCGTTCACGTCGGGCGTCGCACGTGCTGGAGCTGACGGTGCGATTGGGGCGGCCGGGGTCGCTGGGGGGGGCATGCCACGCCGTGCCATCTGCTGCTGCTGCTGCTGCTGTGCCCGCACCGCCGCCTCCCTTTCGATCGTCGCCGCCCGTGCCGCCGCCTCCAGCTGCGCCGCCCGCTGCTGCGCCGCCCGCACCGCCGCCGCCCGTGCTGCCTGCTGCTGCTGCTGCTGCTGCTGCTGCTGCTGAAGTTGCTGACGCTGCAGAAGCTGCTGCTGCTGCTGAAGTTGCTGACGCTGCTGAAGTTGCTGCCGCTGCTGAAGCTGCTGCTGCTGCTGAAGCTGCTGCTGCTGCTGCTGCTGCTGCTGCTGACGCTGCTGACGCTGCTGACGCTGCTGCTGCTGCTGCTGCTGCTGCTGCTGCTGCTGCTGCTGCTGCTGCTGCTGAGCCCGCTGGGCATACCTCGGGGTTCGGTTCGCCTCGGGGTCCATGCCGCCAACAACCACGTCGCCTCCGACGTGGGCGCTCCGGTACGCGCCAGGCCGCAGTACCGCGTGCGGCACGACCGAGGCGGTGATGGGGAAGGCGATCGGTCCGGTATTGAGGATGCGCACGACACTGCCGTAGCCAGGCGTCTCGAGGAAGCAGAAGAAGGGCCGGTCGCTGCCGTCGTCCGTGTATAACTCGATGACCTCGCGGTTGTTGTCGGGTCCCTGGATCAGTTCGATGCGAGCGTTGAGGGGCATGCCCTCGCTCTTGAGGAGAACCTGGACGCTCTCCACGCTCGGATCGAAATGGTACGAGACGGTGGCACCTCCCTGGAGAGTCTTGGCGGAGGCGAGGCACTCGACCGAAGGGTTCGCCACCGTGTTCGCCACCACCTGCGCATCGAATGGGAACTCCATCTGCCCTACGTTCCGAATGGCCACTGTGGTCGGGCTGCGTGGCGTCGCGAGGACCGCGGTGAAGGGACGCAGTCGGCCATTCTCAATCCACACGCGCATCTTGCACGGGATGTTTCCTGAGCCTTGCCAGAGCTCCACGCTCGCATCGAGCGGACGGCCCGCGGTCGTGAGCATCACCTGCACCTGCTCAACGGACGGTGAGCGGTAGCTCCACGTACGGAGCGAGCCACCCTGCACGGCGATGATCGGCGCCGGGTTCGCCGCAGGGGCTGGCGAATTCGAAGGGGCTGGGGATGAGGTTGGGGCTACAACGCCGCGAACCCGAGCAGCCCCAAGAGCCCCATCTCTCGCCGGCGCCCTGTCTCTCGTCGGCGCCGCGTCTCTCGTTGGCTCCTGATGGTGCAGCTGCATCACCGGCACCGTCCGAAGCATCGTTGCCGGCGCAAACCGGACGTATGCCGCGCTTGGGAGCAGCGCGGCGACGACACTGACAAAGAAAGTCCACATGGAAGATTCTCACGAGCGAACTGACGAAGCCGGAATCGTAAGTTGCCGTGACGCATTCAGTGGTCGCGCAGTGGGAAAGCGGGCTCGGGCTAAGGTGCCGAGACCGCCCTGGTCGAAACGCTGCACCCACACTCGCGCGAAACCCGTTTGCTGACATCTAAAGGTGTCTGCATGCCTGGCGTCTGCATGGCGTCTGCGCAGTCTGCGGTCTGGCGTCAGAGCACATTTACAATCAAGGCGTTTGCAAGGCCGCAGGGCAAGGCACAAGTCTTGTTTATAATTGAGCATTGTGTGATTTTAGTGATTTTTAAGTCATTACTGGGCTGCAATACTCCATAGTCGATAGTGGAATAGTAATCTCGCTCCGCCGCATCACCGATCTCCTCACGATCTCCTCCTCGATTCTCTTCAAACGATCGCCTCAAGAGCTGGGGAGCAAACTGCCACGCACAACCTCGCCGTCCGAGCAGCGCGTCGAGGTGAACTTGGGAAAGTCCTCAAACCCGAGCTCGTGCTGCGCGCCGCCAAAGTCGGCGAAAAGCATCGTGGGCTTGCCCGGCAGCGCGCCCCAGCTGCCCTTCCCCCAGGGAGTGACGAGAGCTCCGTGTGCCTCGAATCGCAAGCCTTGCACGCCGCCCCACTGCCCGTCGCGCACTGCCATCACCTTGTGCGCCAGGGCCGCCGAGGGCGAGGCGGCGTCATCGGCGGCACGGTCGCTTGGCTGGCCGCCCTGCCGGCCGTCGGCTCGGCTCGACGCGCGCTCACCACGGCGCGCGGCACCGCTGCGACCCCACGGCTCGCGCGTGGTTGAGCACTCACGGGGCAGCACGGTTTCGTCAGGGTGGATCCAAAAATAGACCGAGTACGCTTCGTCAATGACGTCTTTGAGGGGCATAAAGGTGAAGCCTCGCCCGCGCGGAGGGAGCGCCCACATCGCGAGGGGGGCGTACGTGGCCGCGGCCGGTGCGAGGCGGAAGGCGCACCACGCCGCGTCGCCGCTGTCGCCATTGTCGTCGCCGCCGCCGCCGCTGTCGCCGCCGCCACCGCCTTCGCGTGTGTCCTTTGAGGACCCTGTAGGAGTCAGGCGCAGCTGGCCGGACGCGGAGGCACACACGCGGTGGGAGAGAGCTGCGGATGAATTTGTGGATGCTCGTGTGGCCGCGGTGGCACCGATGGGCTCCTCAGGCCGAATCGAGACCCACCCTGCCTCCTCGCCGGCCGTGAGCACCGCACGAAAGCGAGCGCGTGCGGGGATGGCAGCGAGCGGTACGGTGGGGGTGGACGAGTCTCTAGCTCCGCTCGCGACACCGCTCGAGGCAGCGCCTGAGGCGGCGGCACGGTCAATGACGATGATCGAGAGTTCCGTCGCTGCGGCGTCCTCGGCTGCCACGGCTATGTAAGAACCGGGCTGTGTAAACGGTTCCAAGGCAAAGGTGCTGCCGCCGCAGATGCTGCCAACCTCGGCGGTGCTCACAGCGCCGGCCGCAGCGCCAACGGCACCGCCGACGGCTTGGCCGTTGAGGCAGAGGATTCGAAAGGTAGCATCAGGTGAAAGGTGCGTCGAGCGTTGTGGTGGCGCCCCGGCGGCGACCGTGACGCCCAGTGGCCCAGTCGTCACGTACGCGAGCTCAGCGCCCGGTACAGCGCCCGGTGTGGCCTCAGGGACCTTGCCACCACTCTGGGGTGGTCGGGCTGCATGCACCTGCAGAGACGATCGATAGCCATCAGTGCTCATCAGTGGCATCCTATGCCTCTCGAGAACAATGTGGGTCAATCAGTGCTCATTAGTGGGTCAATCAGTGCTCATCAGTGGGTCAATCAGTGCTCATCAGTGGGTCAATCAGTGCTCATTAGTGGGTCAATCAGTGCTCATCAGTGGGTCAATCAGTGCTCATCAGCGGGTCAATCAGTGCTCATTAGTGGGTCAACCAGTGCTCGTCAGTGGGTCAACCAGTGCTCGTCAGTGGGTCAATCGGATCTCGTCGTGCACCTGGAGGGAGCGGAGCTGCGCCTCCGCGTGTTGGGGCACGGGCCGCAGCCATTGTTCAAGGTCGGAGGGATCGGCAAGGAGGGCACGCGGACCGAACGTGAGGCCAGCGAGCAAGATGGGACCCGCAAACAGTGCATGCAGCATCCTATAGCGCGGGCGCGTATCGTTGAGTGCTTCGGAGCGAAGGCCCATCGGAAGCGCCATCGTGAGCGCCTCGTTGATTCTCCACGTCCGTTCGAGGTGGAGGAAGCTGCCACGGACCGACGAGGAGGGCACTGGATGCGCACCCAGACGCACACTGGGTGGCTCCGTCCCCCCTCGCCCCCAAGCCCATGCCGGTAGCCGTACACGCAGCGCCACGTGCACCATCGACGTGGGCGCGAGGGGCGTGACCGTCAGTGTGAGCCTGAGCGGTTCGAAGGCACTCAGGCTCCCAGGCTCATCGACGAGTAACGTCACGTTCGCGTGCGCCTCACGCCAGTGCACACGACTCGCGACGAGCTGCATCACATAGAGCGTTGGAGGCGCCGTATTGGGCGCACCCGTGGACCCATCGGCTTCACTCACGCGACCTGCCTCCGCCTCCCTTCTTCTTCCGCGTGCCAATCGGAAAAAAGTGGAGTCGCCTAAACGAGCGAAGGCCTCGAGGCCGGAGCCGACACAGCACCAGAAATCGCCGTGCGGGTGACTCCAGCCGTGCTGCTGCCCGTCATCGTGGGTCGGATGGAGCAAGTCCATCTTGGATACACCTGCGCCCAGCGGCAACCAGTAGAGCATCTCGCCCGGCCGCTCGCCGCGCTGCGTACCCAGCACTGAGTTGAAAAGGGACCGCTCGTGATACGCAGCGTGCGAGGCCGCCTCGTGCTCCTCAGTGGCTGTCAAGAGGAGCCCCCGACTCAGCCGCATCATGTTGTGGGTGGAGCACGACTCCTGCGTTGTGCCGGCCCCGGGTGCCACTTGCTCGCCCAGCACGTTTGCTGCCCCCCAATACTCTCCGATCGAGCTGCCCCCCGACGCTAGTGTGCGTGTACGGAGCAGCAGCTCCACAAAAAAGGCGGTGAGCCGCCGGAAGCGCCCATCGCCCGTGGCCTCAAAGCGCGTGTGAGCTCCAGCGAGTACCGGTAACTGCGTGTTTGCATGCGCGTGGCTCAGGCCATCCACACGTGCCCCGAGCGGTCCGAGCAGGCAGGGCCGATCAAACAAGGAAGCCGTGGAGCGTAGGTGAGCCCTCTGCCACGTGTCGCGCGCCTCGGCCCACGCTGCAGCCTCCTCCGCCGCTGCCGCAGCAGCATCGGTCGCCGCTCCCGCTGCATCGGTGACGACCGTGACATCGACGGCTGCGCCCGTTGGTGCGGCGGCGCGGGCGGCGCCGTCGCGGGCGGCCTCGAGCTTCCGACCAAGCGCATAAAGCTTCCACAGCACGTCATTCATACCCCCAAACTCTTTATTGAGACTCTTCCAATGATGCTCGAGCGATCGTGTCGTGAGCACGTTCTGAACGCGCCGGTGGACGTACCCGGCGAGGCGCAGCGCGATGGCGAGGGCCACTCGGTTGCCGACGAGCTCATACTGGTCCAGCAGACCCTGCCAAGAAGTGATCGTCCGAAGCACTCGAAGGTACTCAGTGGCACTCGGTGGCACTCGGTGGCACTCGGTGGCACTCGGTGGCACTGAGAGGCACTCAGAGGTATTCAGTGGCACTGAGAGGCACTCAGAGGTATTCAGTGGCACTGAGAGGCACTCAGAGGTATTCAGTGGCACTTACATCGGAGGCGATCAGAGGAGTCCACTCACCTGCAGCAGCTTGTGGGTCGTGTAGTAGGGCGCCCACACGGGCTTGAGAGCTTCGACACGATCCAGGAACGAGTCTGGGAAGGCAGCGAGCCAGCCATTCTCGGAGCGCGCCTGGCATTCTCGGAGCGTCTCGATGACCGAGGCCATTGACGAAGCGAGCGACGGGTCGCGTGTACTCGCCCACGACGATGCGGATGCAGAGAGCCAATGGCCAAGGATGTGCCCGCGCAGCTCCGAGCCTGGGTGCTCCCACCCGCTGAGAACACGACGAGCATGCAGTGGGAATCATTGAGAATCGGTGGGAATCGGTGGCATTCAGTGTCGACCAGCGGTACCTTAAGGGCTTGACGCCGGGTGGCTGGGCGAGACCTGCGTTCTGGCGCCACGCGTAGAGTAAGCTGTCCGTTGAGAGCGAGAGCAGGTAGCGCCGGTTGGTCGCGGTCGCGCGCGCCACGTGCGTACGGCCGAGCAGCTCGAGGTCGTGAAGCGAAAAGGGCTCGAGGCGGCGCAGCTCAGGCACCAGTCCGCCCCCCGCGCCGTCATCCGCCTCAGGTAGCAGCTCGATGGCCGTCAGCGAGGTCGTGGGCTGATCCACATTCCAGTGCGGCCCGGCGTTCGCGCACGAGAGGCTGACGACCCTTTCGGAGGCTGGCGTGACGGCGTCGTCCGTTGTGATGACCGTAGAGACCTGCACAAAGGGGCTTCGGAACGGCCGCACGACTCGTGGCTGCGATGGAGCACTTGCAGTCGACTGCAAACATATGAATAGCGTCATGCAGGCGAGGAGGAGGAGCAGCAGCAGCGGAGTTGATGATGGCATGCGCGGCATACGAAGCTGTTCCGGACACACACTCCCTTGAGTCGGCCGCCGTGTGGGCCGTGGTGAGGCCGAGGGTTATGCGAGCGAGCATGCTGACGCGCGGTTTTCGTGTGAACGTTAACACGTCCCTTGACAGAGGTGATTAACGTTATCTTTTCAGATCCCAACGTCAAGTTAAGTGCATAAACAAGGCTTCTAAAAGATCATCTATCTCGAAGATCTCGCGCTCACCCACCTCGCCTCTTGTGTAATGTGTGGTATAGATACACTCAACTCGGTTCTCAACCACCTCAGCTGAGCTCAGACTCCCCGTTCTGCACTGTCCGGTCGGGTAGCTTGTTCTCAGCAGATAAAACTCACTCACTCCACGCTTAAGAGTCGTCTCGACACTCGAGACACGACGCTCAGCTGCTCCCACCCGAGAGCTCCAAACGCATTTTGTGTCCGCGCGCGGTCGCCACCTCGGCCGCAAAGCCGACAGCAGGCTGCAAGTTGAGCACAGCGTGTCCCCAGTGGTCAGGTACGTAGAGCACGTCGCCCGGCTGCTGCACGCACTCGAACACGGCGCGCCCCTCAGCTCGCAATCTCGCCGGCCCACCGAGCGCGTGCCAGCGGCGCACGGGCGTCGCCGAGTACACCGCATCGCGAGGCGGCAGTAACGTCCAGTGTTTTCGGCCGTAGACGAGTGTGTTGAGGGCGGCCATGTGGTAATGCATCGGCGAGCCTGCCGAGATCATCAGAGGTCATCAGAGATCGTCAGAGATCGTCAGAGGTCATCAGCGGTCATCAGAGGTCATCAGAGGTCGTCAGAGGTCGTCAGAGGTCGTCAGCGGTCAACAGAGGTCATCATCGGTCATAAGAGGCCATCAGAGGCCATCAGAGGCCATCAGAGGCAAATAGAGGCTAGCAGTGGCGATCAGAGGCAATCAGCGCGCACCCGAGCCCGCGGGACCGATCGAGAACTGCATCGACGCGCGGTAGTGCAAATGTTTCAACTCGAGAGCATCACGTATCAGTGGCGGCAGCTGCGCCGCGAGCGCCGTCTCGAGCGCCGCGTGCAGCTCTGAGTCCGAGGCGTAAAGCCCGACGAAGAGGTAATCTGCGTGCTGCTGGGGTGACTGCTGCTGCTGCGGCTGCGGCTGCTGTTCCTGCTCCTGCTGCTGCTCCTGCTGTGGAGGCAGCTGCGGCTGCTGCTGCTGCTGTGGAGACAGCTGCGGCTGCTGCTCGCGCGTCGAGCCCGGATTGTCCGCTACCGCCGCCGCAAACTGCCCCAGCGTCGTCTTCCGCTTAGCCGCTGCCTCGTAGTACGGTGCCGCGCCCACCTCAATGGGCATCGTCCCAAATTCGGACGTGAGGGCTTGGCGCGAGAGCAGCGAACGGAGAGGCGCCCAGGAGGAGCCTGTGCCGTTGCGGATCAGGACAGGTCGTTCGGGCACGACGTATCTGTACGCAGAGGCACTCGAAGGGGCCATTTATGGAGGCCATCTGGGGCCATCTTTGAGCCCATCACGAGGTGCGGACGAGAGCAATCAATAGATGGCCATCACGAGGTGAGGACGAGGGCAATCAATAGATGGCCATCACGAGGTGAGGACGAGGGCAATCAATAGCCTCAGGCGCGCAGCAGAGAGGACCACGCACCGTTGTGCGAACGTGCCCGCATCGAGCAGTGTACCGTCCTCAATGGGAAGGGAGCACCACACGTTGCCCTCGTGCTCCTCCTCGTCATCGTCCGCGTCGTCGTCCTCCTCCTCCTCCTCCGTCGCCTCTTTCTCTGCTGTCCCGAGTTGCAGCGGCGTCGTCGTCGTTGTATGCGGCGTCGGAATGCGCTCGGCTTCGAGGCTCAACCCCCACCCGCCATTGTCGCCGAGCGGCACGGAGGCTACCTTCGTCGGCTCTGCATCTGCCATCGCTGCCCCCGCCGCAACAAACGCCCTTGCCGCCGCCGCCGTCGCCGCCGCCGCCGCGTTCGGGTCTGGCATCGAGGCGGCGGCAAGGGCCGCTATCGCCCCAGCCCCCTCAGGATACCCTCGCGAGATGGCGAGCGCCGCCGGCGTGACGCCCGACGGCGTGCCGAGCGTGCGCAGCTGCGCCAGCACCTGCTCGGCGGGCAGTGCGGACGCCACGTCACGTACGAGCCGCGCGTCGCCGTAGTGCGCGAGCAGGTGCATGAGCGTAAACTCATCCACGTGGCGTCGCGAGCCGTCCGCGCCGGCGGCGACGAGCGCGCTCGCGGCGTGCTGGTGCACGGCGCACTGCGCCACGAAGCCCGCCGTCACGGCACGCGGCAGAGTGAGCGTCTCCGCGGCGCTCGCCACGGCGGCCTCGAGGGCACGACTTGACTCGCTCTCACCTGGAAGCCGCACAATGAGAGTGGTCATCAGCGGCCATCAGTGGTCATCAGCGGTCAACATCAGTGGCTATCAACGGCGTCGAGGGCGCGACTCGACTCGCTCACCGCCGCAGACTCGCCCAAGGCTCTGCGCGTGTGCGAGGCCAGCGCCCCTCTGCACGCTGCGGAGGAGCTCGCGCGCAATCTGGGTCGCAAACGCCTCGAGGTGGAGCGTGAGCGCCAGCAGGCCGTACGAGCGCACGGCCGCGTCGACTGCATCGCTCTTGTGTCCCGCCGCGTGCACCTTCCGCAGCGTCGCCTCGACCATCCAGCTCGTGCCCTTGGCGATGCGCCCAGTACTAACAGCTGCCTCGCTCGCAGCGTTGGCCAGATGTGGTGAATCTGCGTGCGTGCGCGCAAATAATTCCGCGCGCACGAGATCTGCTGCCAGAGTGCTCACGAGGTCAGCAGAGGGAGTGCCACTGCCGCGAGCCGCAGGAAGCGACGCTGGTGTCGACTGTCGCTGAAAGTAGTAGCCAAGGCCGATGGCAAGCAGTGCAGGCACGGCTAACGCCAGCCAGAGCGAAAAGCTGTGGCCGAGAGGCGCACGACCTGCGTGCGGTTTCGCGCCAACATGCTGCTTGCGCCCCATATGAATTAGAAAACACGTGTCACCTCTCCTACCGGTACCCCCCTCTCTCTCTCTAGATCTACATTGCGTTGCACTCACCTTGAATTGATTTGTCAAAAAGCAAAGCATTACGGACTTTGAGGCAACTTTGGACAAAGCAAGCCCAGGAGAGATCTCGTGCGATCTCGTCATACTTTCCGAAAAAGGTCGGGAATCGTGCAGAGAATCGCGTGTTACAGAGGTCCGTCACACTGCAGCCTGACATTTTCTTTGTTCCCTCTGCCGTGTTACACGTCCAGCCCTATTTCACCGCGAACCGCGAACGGACGATGGCGGATTTAACCATTGATGATCTGACCGAGATGATGGTCCTGCTCGACAAGGACGGCAACCAGGACGTCTGTAAGGAAGAGTTCAAGGAGTACTGCGAGAGCACGATGGGAATCTCATCGGACGCCTTTGAGAAGATGTGGAACATGATTGACTGCAACGGCGACGGGAACCTGCAATTCAGCGAGTTGTGCGAGTACTTTGGCGTGAGTGTCAGTGATGCCGAGGCGGGCGCCAAGGCCAAGAAGCAGATGTCCGACGAAGACATCCTGGTGATGCTCGAGCTCTCAACCAAGATGTTCGAGGAGAAGGAGAAGGTGAAGGCGGCAGAGGCGGAGAAGAAGAGGCTCACGCTGTCCAGGCGCACCGGCGCCTGCGCGCGCGTGGGCGTGACCGTCATCAACAGCTCTGGACAGCAGCTTTGGCAGCGAGCTCGCAGCTCTGGCAGCGACAGCAGCTCTGGCAACGAGAGCGATTTTCTCGAAGCGTGCGAGATGATCGAGCCGAAGGTGGACCGCGAGAAGGCGATGGCGCTGTTGGGGTGGAAACCGTCGGCGGACCCGGACGTGATTGGCACATGGGAGACGCCCCAGGTGAGCGTGCGCATCAGCGGGCCCACAAGCGAGATGCCGCTGCACAAGCTCGCACGTAACCACGAGTTCCAGATGGTCCAGCGCGTGTACGAGATTGTGCTCAACGATCCCAAGAACGGCAAGGACATCGCGATAGCGGACATGAACTCGCAGAACAAGGACGGCAAGACGCCGCTCATGATCGCCGTCGAGGGCAACATTGCCTACCTCAACTCCATCGATGGTAAGGCGGACAAGATCAAAAAGTACCGCGAAAAGCAAGTCAAGACAGTCGATGTCATCCTGAGCTGCACGGCCGACATGTATGCCGAGTCCACCACCAACAATTGGAACGTGCTGCACTGCGCCGCGCATGGCGGCAGCTATGAGGCTGCGCAGTCCATCTTCAAGTACATGGTTCAGCACGCCTTCACCGCCCTCGCCGTACGCATGCTCGTCAACCACCAGGATAAGGATGGGCGCACGCCGCTGCACGTTGCGGCCATGCGTTGCGACCAGGCCTCGCTGGATCTTCCCTTTGTGCAGCTGCTTCTCAACAAGGGCGCGGACCCGCTCATCAAGGACCTACGAGGCCTCACCCCCGCCGCACTCGCCGAGAAGGCGAACCGTCCGAACGCCAAAGCCATGCTCGACAAGGCAGCGGAGGCGGAGCTAGCGCAGCGCGCGGCCTACCGGAGCCGTTCGCGTTCGATGTCACGCGAACTGCCCACCGGCGTGTAGGCGTTCCCACAGGGGAGTATCCCGAGGCAGGGAGTTCTCCCGACTCCCGCAGGGAAGGCTGCTGAGGCTACAGGCTTCGCTCGTCGCCGCCGAGGGCACGGCGACGGTATGCTGCATGTGAGAAGTGTGCCCTGCAGGAGTGAGGAGAGGCGGCACCCACGGTAGCATGCTGGGCTCGAGCTTCGCCTGGACGTGGGCCTGGCTCTCTCTCGCACGTCTCTCACTAGCGTGCATGGCAGTTTCATGTGTCATGATGTAGTTGATGTCATCTTGATTGTACTGTTGATGTCGTGACGTCATGAGGCCGCAGCGTCCCATGTGTACACTCCCACCCTGTGCAGCGTGGTCCGTGTGCGGTGTGCGCCACCCTAGACCCTTCACTTTTTATTGACTTGACTTGACTTTATAATGGGGAGAATCTAACTGCCGGTTTCAACAAGAAACACTTCGCGTCTTTTCTCCCAAATCGGACTCCCATTCAGGACTCCGAAACACCCTCCTTCAGCCACCGGTTTTGATCCACCCGCAGGTTGCTTTTCGGGTCCTTATCAGCATGGCGTACTCTAAATTCGCCCTGGGCGACGGCGACAGCGACTCTGATTGGGGAGATTTGTCGTCCGAGTGCAG
>Ga0180442_101612_pt1 | contig 13809 bp, 10 predicted proteins | sample ChrtobMetP5_16mM_FD_119746 | JGI IMG/M metagenome (GOLD analysis project Ga0180442, IMG submission 119746) | Chrysochromulina tobin associated microbial communities from unialgal haptophyte culture, Seattle, Washington, USA - P5_16mM MetaG | ecosystem: Host-associated > Algae > Haptophytes >... | reverse complement strand
GCTGGCGAGGACGCCATCAGTGCTGGCGAGGACGCCATCGGTGCTGGCGAGGACGCCATCAGTGCTGGCGAGGACGCCATCGGTGCTGGCGAGGACGCCATCAGTGCTGGCGAGGACGCCATCAGTGCTGGCGAGGACGCCATCGGTGCTGGCGAGGACGGCACAGAGGCGGCTGAGTGTCTCCGAGCTCACGATGACCTCCGCCAAGGGCTCTGCTTCGGAACTTGAGGCGCCGCCGATTGTACCAGCAGCGGGGAAACCACCAGTGGGGAAACCACCAGTGGGGAAACCACCAGTGGGGAAACCACCAGTGGGGAAACCACCAGTGGGGAAACCACCAGTGGGGAAACCACCAGTGGGATAGCCGTCTGTGGGGAAACCGTTTGGAGGGCGAGCAGCGAGGCCGAGGGCGGCCAGCAGGGGCTTCAGCTGGCTAATGGGGGGGCTCATTAGGCCGAGAGTGGCCTGGATGACGTGTGGAACGTCCGCCACTGGGACACCGGCGCAGCTGAAGCCGCCACCGAAGCCCCTGTTCACACCGAAGCCCCTGTTCACACCGAAGCCCCTGTTCACACCGAAGCCCCTGGCGCCGCTGCCGCCATTGGACACCAGATTCGCCAGAGCGACGGCTGCGTAAGCCTTGGCTTGAGCGTCGCCGTCGCGAGCCAGCGCCGCGAGCGCCTCGATGCCACCCGCCGCCGCGATGGCCTCCAGGTGAGTAGACTTGCCGTGTGAAAGGTACGCGAGCGCCGCGGCTGCGTACGCCCTCCCTTGCGCGTCGCCCTCGCCAGACAGCGCCGTGGTGAGCGTCTCTATGCCGCCTGCCGCCACAATCGCCGGATGGTGGGCCTGCGCGCACGCCAGGCTCGCCAGCGCGCCGGCCGCGTTGACCCTCCCTTGAGCATCGCCATTTCGAGCGAGCACCACCAGCGTCTCGATGCCGCCTGCCGCCGCGATCGCCTCCCGAAAGGCATCATCGGTCGCCAGGTTGATCAACGCTCCAGCGGCGTACGCTTGCCCTTGGGGCTCACCGTGGCGAGCCAGCGCTACCAGCGCCTCAATCCCGCCCGCCGCTGCAATCGCCGTCCGGTTCGCCTCGTCGAGCGCGAGGTTCGTCAAAGCCCCACCGCTGTTCGAGGCGCCCTGCGCGTTGGCGCCGTCGCACGCGAGCGTGACGAGCGCCTCGATGGCGCCTGCCGCCACGATGACCTGACGGTTCGCCTGCACGCACGCCAGGCTGCCCAGCGCGCCAGCCGCGTTGGATTTGCCTTCCGCGTCGCCGTCACGAGCGAGCTCGACGAGCGCCTCGATGCCGCCCGCCGCACCGATCGCTTCCCGAAGGGCATCCTCCTGTGCCAAGTTGAGCAGCGCCCCAGCGGCATTCGTCTTGCAGAGGGTGTCGCCTTCCAAATTGGGGAGATCCGGTTGCCTAATTAGGAGCGCCACGAGTGCCTCGATGCCGCCCGCCGACGCGATCGCGGAGCGACCCTCACCTGATGAAGGAGGCAATCAGCACGCACTCAGAGAGGCACGCAGCATGCAATCAGGCCGCCGCAATTGCGGAGCGACCCTCACCATCGAGGGCCTGATGAAAGAGGCAATCAGCATGCAATCGCGGGAGCGACCCTCACCATCGAGGGCCTGATGAAAGAGGCAATCAGCATGCACTCGCGGGAGCGACCCTCACCATCAAGGGCCTGATGAAAGAGGCAATCAGCATGCAATCGCGGGAGCGACCCTCACCATCGAGGGCCAGAGTCGCCAATGCGTGCGCCGCCCTCGCCTGACCCTCCACGTCGCCCCCTCGAGTGAGCGCGACGAGGCCAGAGGCCACCGCAGAGGCCGTGCCGGCGTCGAGGCCGTCGGCGGAGGCCAGGGCTGAGGGGGAGAGCGCTCGGGACGGCGCTGAGGTGGGGAGCGACGGCCATTCAAAGCGCCGTCCCGAGCGCTGGCCTCTGGCAGAGGTGGAGGTGGAGGTGGAGAGCGACCTCTGCCAGCCCTGCCGCGCCAGATTAGGATTGTCAGACAGAGTTTCCATATTAGGATTGTCAGAATTAGTTGCCAGATTAGGATCGGTAAGCCTTCGCCTCGATCGAACCAACAACATGCTTGTCATCGCCTCAAGCTCTTCGCTGGCGCGTTGGGCGCCGTCAGGACTAGCTCTGCCGTCACCTCCGGCGCCATCGGAAGGAGAGCTCGCCTCAAAGGCGCGCATGGCGAGCTCCAATCGAGCCACAGCCGCGGGCGGAAGCGGACGCGCACACGCGAGCGCCGTGCGCGCCGTAATGAGCGCATCGATCTCCGAGTCGGCATGCGGGGGCGGTGGCAGCGGCGGCGCGGCGCACAGCTGCAAGAAGTGCGAAAAGGAGAGCAGCGCGGCGGGAGGAGCGGTTGCGGCGGCGCTAGCGCTGCTGCCGACAACCACGGCGGCGGTCTCTAAGGGGCTCGCGTCGTGATGGGCGGTCTCAAAGGGGCCCGCGTCGTGATGGGCGGTCTCAAAGGGGCCCGCGTCGTGATGGGCGGTCTCAAAGGGGCTCGCGTCGTGATGGGCGAGGGCCGCCGCATGCCGCTGCGCGTGGGCGAGCACGCGGCTCCACTCTGCATGCGGCAGGTGACGAATCTCTAAAGCTCCGAAGACGAGATCGAGCTCCGAAGGCCGCACGTACCCCTCGCGCGCGCCGTCGTGGGCGCCGTCGAAGAGGGCGAACGCGGTGTGCAGCGCCGCGAGCGGCGCCGTGCCGAGCGGCGCACACAGCGTTTCGGCGAGGACCGCGAGGGGCGCGCCGTCGTGGCGCTTCGTCACTCGCTTCGTCACTCGCGTCGTCGTGGCGGCAAGGCCGAGGAAGTCAGGCGAAGGCACGGGCGCTGTGGTGGCGCTCGGGGCGGCGCTCGGGGCGGCGCTCGAGGCGGCGCTCGGGGCGGCGCTCGGAGCGGCGCTGTGAATGGAGGGGGCAAGCACGTCCGCCGCCTCGGCTGCCGCGGCGGACATCTCATCCCATAGCAGCGCCGTCCCGAGCGCCATCTCATCCCATCGCGGCGCACCCTTGCCTGCGTCTGCGCCTGTGCCTGTGCCTGTGCCTGTGCCTTTGCCGCCTCCTTCGCCGCCGCCAGAGGCCACCTCGGCGCCCAACTCGGCGCCCAACTCGGCGCCCACCTCGGCGCCCACCTCGGCGCCCATCCCTGCGCCCACCTCGGCGCCCATCCCGGCGCCCAGCGTCTCGGCGCGCTTGGCTGCAGCGTACGGGCGCACCATGTGATAGAGGAGGAGCCCGACCAAATTAGGAAAGGGCACGCACTCGTACGCGCGCAGCGCCGTCTCGAGCGCCGCGCGGCTCGCCGCCGTCAGGTAGCCCGCCCCGAAGGCGCCTAGGAAGAGCTCGAGCGCCGTCGTGGGCATCACGCCCCCGCCGCGGAGCTCGCCAGTGACGACATCGAGGCTGTACAAAGGGGGGGGCGCGTGCGGCGCCGTCCCGAGCGCCACAACCGGCGCGTGCAGCGCCTGCGCGGAGGCGGCGCCGAAGAGGGCGAAGGCATCGTGGATGAGGGCGACGAGGGTGAGGAGAGCGGGTGGCGGCGGAGCAGGCAGCAAGAGGATCACCGCCTCAAGAGGCAGCGCTGGTCTGCTCGGGTGGAGCGGGGGAACGCCGGCGTCGGTGGCGACGGGCGGCGGGAGGCGCGATGCCGTCGAGATCGCAATCTGGGCCAATGAGGTGCCGAGCTCGCGATCTCGACGCGAGCTCGCAATCTGGGCCAATGGGATGCGATGGATCGCGAGAGCGACGCCGGCGCTCCCCCCGCCCGGTGACGTGGACGGCACTCGAAACGGACGGAGATTGAGCGAGATCGTGCAGCTCCGACGCTCCTTTGACGACACTGGCGGTTCGCCCATCTCGGCGCGCGCGCGCGCGCGCGCCGTGCTGAGCAGCGCGCGCTGCGCCGCCGCCTCCTCTTGCGCCTTGGCCGCGAGGTACCTGATGAGGGAGGCAATCGGACTGATGAGGGAGGCAATCGGAGGGGTCTGTCGAGGGACTGCTCAGAGGGCAATCTCGCTGATCTCGCTGAGTAGAGGGTTCATCAAGGGTTCATCAAGAGGTCATCAATTGCTCATCAAGGAGTCATCAATGGGTCATCAATGAGTCAGTAAGGGGCCATCAAGGCGTCAATAAGGGGTCATCAACGGGGCATCAAGGGTGCATAAAGGGTGCATCAGACGTACTTTGCATTCTCGCGCCGGAGCGAGTCTTCGCGCGCGAGGAGCTCTCGCAGCCACACCTGATGAGGCCAGCAATCAGTCGCAATCAGCATGCACTCAGTCGCAATCAGCATGCAATCGCGCGCGAGGAGCTCTCGCAGCCACACCTGATGAGGCAAGCAATCAGTCGCAATCAGCATGCACTCAGTCGCACTCAGCATGCAATCGCGCGCGAGGAGCTCTCGCAGCCACACCTCGCGGCGGAAGTGTTCGTGACGGCCTGATGAGGCTCGCAATCAGTCGCAATCAGTCGCAATCAGCCACACCTCGCGCCGGAAGTGTTCGTGACGGACCACCTCGGCCTCGTGCTCGGCACGGCGCGCCGCCGCCTTCGCCTCCTCCTCCGCATCGCGCAAGGCGGCTGGTTGGACGGCTTGGTCGGCGCTCGGGGCGGCGCTGTGAATGGAGGGGGCGAGCACGGCTGGTTGGAGGGCTTGGTCGGCGTCCTGTGCCGCCCACGCGCGCGCGCAGGCGTAACGTGCCATCGAGGCCGCGCGTCGCTCCTGATGAGGGACGCAATCACGCGGATGAGAAACGCAATCACGCTGATGAGGATCGCAATCACGCGGATGAGGAACGCAATCAAGCTGATGAGGAACGCAATCAGTGCATGCAATTCGACGCACCTCTTCTTGTCGTTCCCGCTCGGCACGCGCCGTGGCGGCGGCCTCCTCCACCTGATGAGGCAAGCAATCAGTCGCAATCAGCATGCAATCAGCATGCACTCCGCATGCACTCCGCATGCAATCAGCGCTCATCCACCTGCCGGCGCATCTCGCGACTCGACGCCTGATGAGGCCAGCAGTCATTCGCAATCAGTCGCAATCAGTCGCAATCAGCGCTCATCACCTGCCGGCGCATCTCGCGACTCGACGCCTCTGCCGCAGCCGCCGCCTCGTGCCGCGCGCTGTCTTGGGCGGGCGAGGCGGCCGTTACGCTTCGTTGGGTTTCGAGGACGAGCACGCTGGCGCCGTCGCGGGCGGCCGGTCTCGTACCGCCCACGACGGCGCCTGCGCCCGCGAAGGAGGTGGCCGCTTCGTCCACGTATGACGAGGCCGGTGGCGGTGGCGCCCGCGACGGCGCGGGCTCGTGGTGCACCAGCAGCTGTGCAAAGGGGACCATCGCTGCGAGCGCCGCCTCGGTCGCCTCCTTGGCGAGCGCGTGCCCGAGACGGCGCTCGAGCGCCGCGGCACGCTCGACGGTGGCGACGGGTAGTTGGGCGGAGTCGACGGGTAGCGAGACGAAGCCACGCCGCTGGCGCCCCGTGGGGGAAAGGGGGGGAGAAAGGGGGGAGGAGGCGGGGGAAGCGGGGGAGGCGGGGGAGGCGGGAGAGGTGCGAGCGTCGCTGTCAAGCACGCCGCCTTCGCCTTCACCTTCACCTTCACCTTCACTGCGTCCGTCGCCGCCGCCCTCCTCGTCTTCGTCTTCGCCCTCGCCTTTGCCTTCGGCCTCGTCCTCGTCGTCGCCTTCAGCGCGGCCTGATCGCATCGCTGCCTCCCGAAGCGTCTTCACCACACTGGCCGCCGTCTCCCTCTCAGTCCCCCCAGCCCCCCCAGCCTCCTCCATCTCGGTGTTCACAGAGGCCGAGGGCACCGGATCCTCTGTGAAGACGAGGAATTCGTCAAAGGCGGAGGCGCCGAGCACCGGTCGGGGGTAGGCGGCATGCGGATCGAGCGGCGGCGGCGGCGGCTCCTTCATCAACATCTTGGCGCGCACCTGTTGGGAGTAGGGAGGAGGAGGAGGGGGGACGCCGTGGTGAGCACATGCATGCAAAGCAGCTCCTTCATCAACATCTTGGCGCGCACCTGGAGGGAGTAGGGAGGAGGAGGAGGGGGGACGCCGTGGTGAGCACATGCATGCAAAGCAGCTCCTTCATCAACATCTTGGCGCGCACCCGCTGTCGACGCCGCTCGTCCAGCGCCGCATCGTCCGCGATCTCGAACTGATCTCCGGCGAGGCTGCGGAGGATCTTGAGTGCGTCGAGGGCGGCGGCGGGGGTGCACTCGGCGATGCGCCAGGCGGCGACCGCGATCGCACGTGCTCGCCTTTCGGAGCCGTCGGCGATCTCGCGCGATCTGAGCGCCTCGAGCTCGCGCGAGATTCCGGCGCACGCGGTCGCCGCGACCGCCGCATCACCCTCTCGCCAAACTGCCACCGACCTCGTCGACGGTGAGACGGCGTCTTCGCCTCCTCCTCCACCGCCTCCGCCGCTTCCTCCGCCTCCGCCTCCGCCGCCGCCTCCACCGCCTCCTCCCCCTCCTCCTCCCCCTCCGCCTCCTCCTCCGCCTCCTCCATCTCCGCCCTCTCGCCCGGGGGAGATCGACGGAGATCGAGATCGAGATCGAGCTCGAGATCGAGATCGGGGCGCCATGCCGAGCGCCTCCGCCGCGACAGCCGCCCCCCCAATCTCCGCATACGAGCTCAGGAGCCGGAGCACGAGCGAGATTGCCCTTGCCAAGTGCTCGCGCAGATCCGACGCGAGCTTCACGCGCGCCGACTCCAAGGCGGCGAGCCCACGACGGCGCGCGAGCTCGCCCTGTGAGGTGCGCGCCGCCGCCGCCGCCGCGCCCGCGACGGCGCGCGCACGCAGCGCCGTGGCCGCGTCCGCGGACCCCTCGGCCTCGAGCTTGCGCAACTGCCACTCGCTGAGCGAGTCGGCCGCGGCCTGTCGGGCGCTCAGCACGGCGCGCCTCGGCTTCGTCAGCCGGCCGAGGGTTTCGTCACCGAGCTGCGTCGCCTCGCGCTTCGTCAGCTCGAGCTCGCGCAGCGCCGCCGCCCGTCGGCGCGCGCGCACCGCCGCGCCCAGGACGGCGCGCGCCCGTCGCACGCGCTCCTGTGACGAGAGGGCGTGCTCGGCTGTTGAGAGGCTATAGATGGCAAGGGCGGTGCGCGTCGACGTGGAAGGCGCCGGCGCCGTCCCGGGCACCAACTGCGGAGATCCGACCTCGCCCCCCTCTTGAGGGTTCGTCACTCGAGGGTTCGTCACTCGAGGGTTCGTCACTCGAGGGTTCATCATCCCGCCGTGGGTGGGCGGCGAGCGTTGAAGAAAGGCGACCACATCGGCCAAGGCCGCCGCCGTGACTGCGGAGGAGCGCATGGCATCGGTGCTCGCGCCGCCCTTGGCGCCCACCACGGCGCCGCCCTTGACGCCCACCACGGCGCCTGCCGCGAGCGCCGCCGCCGCCGTCGCCGTCGCCGCCCGGTGCCAGAAATTGGCCGAGGCCGAGGCCTTCCGAGGGGGCAGTTGGCGCGCGCTGCCGCCGCCAAATGCGTCGGGCGGCGCGCCGAGCTCGCGATCTCGACGCGAGCTCGCAATCTGGGCCAATGAGGTGACCGAGAGGGCGCCCGGTGGCAGGAGCAGGCCCGTCAGAGCACGGTTGTACGGGATCGCGCCTGCGTGCTCGAGCTCGTGCAGCACGCGATGACGCGCGGCAACGTGGCCCAAGGAGGCGGTCACGGCTGTGGGGAGTGTCGCGTCGCCCGTTGTGCGAGGTACCTTTCGCACACGATCGCGCTCCACCGCGGCAGCCATAGCGATCGCGCCGCCGCCGCCGCCGCCGCCGCCGCCGCCGCCATTGGCCGTGGCCCTCCTGCCTGGGGGCAGCGGCGGCGGCGCGGCGGCGAGGAGGGCGAGCGCCACCTTCTTGCGCAGTTGTCTCACTAGGCAAGCGGTGGCGGAGCTGTTGCTGCCGCCTCTCACGGCCAGCGCATTCTGGTACGCGTCGAGGGCTGCGCTACTGCGCCCGAGTCCCTCCTCGCACACCTGATGAGGGGGGCAATCAATCGCCATCAGAGGGCACTCAGGGAGGGCACTCAGAGAGGGCACTCGTATGGCCTTCAGAGGGCCACCAGAGGGCCATCATCAGGGCCATCAGAAGGGCCATCAGAGAGCACTCACCGCGCGCCACAAGAAGCCGAGCACGGCTAACTGGCTGAATGAGAGGCAGCCCGCCGCCGCCGGCTGTGAATTCACACTTGGCTGCGGAGGCGGAGCGCCCAGCACGGCGTGTGGTGGGGTGGCGGCGGCGGCGGCGGAGGCAGCGGCCGCACTCGGGGATATGGCCGCGGCGGGCAGCAGCCATCGGGCAGAGAGCAGCCTCGGCGTCGAGGCTCCTCTGTACCGGTACGCCTGTGCGGCGGTTGCGGCGGCGGCGGCGAGGGCGGCGGCGGCGGCGGCATCCTCGGAGCCCACGACGGCGCTGATGACCTCCGATGGCATCTCGTCATCCCATGCCGCCATCCCGAGCTGCGCTAGCCGCACCGCCTCGCGCGCCGAGAGTCGCGCCGTCTCGGGCTCTCTGTGCAACAGTAGGGCCTCGCACAGGTTGATGTGCAGCTGCGCGCGCATGCGGACTACCCACGGCTGCACAGAGCCGCCGCTGGCCGCAAGGCTGGTGCTGACGGTGCTGGCGGTGCTGGTGCCCGCTGTCAGGCGCGGCTCGCTCCGGTGCTGCCGGCGGCCGCTGCTGCGGCTCGGTGGCGACTCCCACGCGTCTGCCGGCAGCGGCAGGGGCGGCGATGCCGGCAGAACGTCGAGCGCGTGGCGCAGCGACTGGACGGCGTCAGCGTGTCGACCGTCGTGCAAGGCGCAAAGGCCAAGGTCGTTGAGCAGGCATGCACGGTCGGCTCGCGCGAGCGGAGCCATGTTGGTCAGGCCGTCACGCAGGAGCGCTTCGGCCACGGCAACCTTGTCCTCTAGAAGCAGGCCTCGCGCCCGGTGGCACGCGGCGAGGGCGAAGACGTGGGTCTCCCGTAGCGTCGCCGTGAGTGGCTTGAACCGGAGCTCCGCGTGAAGCTCTTCGACGGCCGCGGCCGGAGCCATGCGGGCCTGCAATGCCACGCCGTTGTGGTCCGCCATGGAAAGCGCTCGCGGGAACGCGAGTCGTGTTTATCGCAGTATTTTCTAGAATCTTTGTTGTGTGAATGAGGAACCTCCTCGTCTTTGAACGGGTATCCTTGTACTGTACGAACGCGTGTCGGGTTTCTGAAACTGATCTGAAACCCGCTCGTGCCCCGCTGGGAAGCCAAAATGAAAAAATTGCGAAGTCAGCTGCGGAGCGACGGCATCGGCGGCAACTGAGGCGGCAGAGATCCCATAGCTTGCTGCGTAGACGCGGCTGGGTTGAGATTTTGCTCGAGAGGAAAAAGCGGTGGTCGGTGATTAACTTTGTTGAACAGGCACATGCGCAGCATCACGAGCAAGTGCTAGCCGAATTGGAGACTCTTCGACCGATGTGGGACTCGGCCCTCAATCCCTTGTGCTGGTGGGAAGATGGGCACGAGGCCTGCAAGCGCATCTGCGAACGACTCGAGCCGATAGGCATTCGAGTGTGGGACTCTAATCTTCCATCGATCGCGCCATTGCCGCCGTATGTGGCTTCTGGGCATAGATTCTATGTCTCCGTGGACAAAGCCTTTGCACGGCAACTGGGCGGCACTGTCGAAGCTGACCCACTCCCCGCACATTTGCGTGAGCGTCTCTGGCCTGGCGAAAAGGGTGGATACATTCGGAACATGGGGTGGGTGCTTGCACCTCCTGGCTCCCCAGCACAGAATCTGCATCAGGATTGGAGTCAGGAGGGCTTGGCGCACATCATATGGAAGAGGTCGCCGGGGCGGGTCACGACGGAAATTGTCGATGGGCGCTTTGGCAGTGCACGCTCGGAAGACTATGAAAGAATCGCGAGGGCAGATGGCGCCGCCATCCTCTTCCTATCGAACGTCCTGCATCGCGGCGCTGCTGTGCTGGGCACGGGCTGGGGCTGCAGCCTCTCAGTCGAGCTATGCTCCGAGGCAGGTCAGCGGCGGTGGGAGGCGACCGAGAGCCGCGAGCAGGTGCGCAATCCCGACTATACAGTGATGACCATTAGAGATGACACGAGAGGACTACATGTACGAGAAAAGCAACCCGAAGTACCCCTCTCTGTTATCCAAGGCGACAATTAATATAGTGACTTTGAAGTGAAAGTGTTTACTTGGAGAGCCTGTACATGTAGATGAACACGGTTGTGACTTAGACAGCGACACCAAAGGAATTCGAAAACGCCTATCATAAGGAATCTATTCCTAATTTCTGCAGAAAGTCTCGTTTTCGTGCCCGAGACTTGAACTTGAACTTGAACTTCGTGCCGCCGTGAAAATCTGTGGAAACAATGAAAGTGGAAACTCCTACCCATCCCGTACGATCGGTATCGGGAACGGTTACCCCTCGTGTCAACTCTTGCGCCCTCGGAAACTGAATCCGCAACAGGAACCTCTCTCGTTTTCGCGGCGCAGAGTTTGCGCACGTGCATGGGGGCATCGCAAGCGGCCAAGCATTCGGTGCAACGAGTAAATCAGGCAGCGACCGAGACTTCCAAGACAATGCTCCGAAACATGAGCAGCGACACGGTCATCACGAAAACCGACGACGTGGCGATCACAATAGAACCCCATTCGCTGCTCGGCCACCTGCGCGCGGGCACGAGCCACTTGCGAGCACCTTGGATGGAGCGCATCCCGTGGTACCCGAAGAACAAGCGCCCGTACACCCGCCGCGAGCTCGCCTCTGACGCGCTCGTGCACGGACTGGGCATCTGCATGACCGGCGTGGCGATGGGGCATCTGTATCTGCGGCTCTCGGCGATGGGGAGCAGATCGCCGCCGCTGCTCAACGCGGCGCTGGGCGTGTACCTGCTCTCGCTGCTCGGCATGTTTGTGTGCTCCTCCCTGTACAACATCGGCATGGGCCACTGCGGCCAACGCCACTTTGCGACGTTGGCGTGCGTCGACCATGCCGGCATCTGCTTGCTGATCGCGGGGACATACACCCCGTTCATGTTGGTTACGTGCTGCTTCCACACGCTCAGCTTCGTGTGGGCGCTCGCCCTCTTCACCTTCCTCACCAAGCTGCACGGCGGGCGGCTCGACACCTTTGCGCTCCACGTACCTTGCTTCCTCCTCATGGGATGGTACGCTCTCGCGTGCTGGCCTCCGATGACCTCTGATGACCTCTGCTGGCCTCCGATGACCTCTGATAACCTCTGCTGGCCTCCGATGACCTCCGATGACCTCTGATGGCCTCTGATGACCGCTTCGTGATGACGACTGATGACCTCTTCATTGGCAGGTCATGCCTCTTCGTTTGGTCAGAGGTCGTTGCGGCCTTTAGTGAGGCCGCCATTCACCTAATTTGGGCGGGCGGCGCGTGCTACACTATTGGCTTGATCCCGTGGGCGGCCAACAAGATCGAGGGACACGTATGCCTCTGGCATCTCTTCGTGTCGGCCGGCAGCACATGCATCTACTTTGCGTACGTGCACGATCTCGAGCGCCTTCCCGAGCTCCTCCGCTCGTGCCCGGCCGTCTTGTGACGAATCTGGTGACGAACCTCGAGCGCCGTCCCGAGCTCCTCCGCTCGTGCCCGGCCGTCTTGTGATGGCGACGTAACGGCGGCGGCGCGGGGGGCTCGGCTCCGGTCACTGAGGGCGATGGGGAGAAGCACGGGGCGATGCACATGTGTAGCACGATCTGGAGAGAACGTGCTCTATGCGGAGGGAGAGGATGATGGGGAGCGCCCGCGACCGGCGCGCAAGATCCTTGTGCACGTGGGAACTGTACTTGCCCGCGCCCATCCCGGCAGCGCTGATCGGCGATCAGCCAGCTCGCGCCGGTCCACACGAATACAGGTGTGTGGTGTGAAGAGGCGTCGAATCGCACGCAGTAGTCTGTATTCGCTACAATCCCGGTCTATGTTAGGTCTATGTCGGTACAGGTCCCAGGTCGGTATCAACATTCAACTTACAACTACCGTGGGCCGGTGGGGCGCTGGCGCGTGGGGCGTGGCGGTCTCGCGAGCCCCATGCGCGAGCCCGGGCGGGTGCGTCGTGCGATACAAATCCGAATCCAATAATACACGTGGTCGTGGACAATCAATGCGAAGTGAATTTATTCGCATGCGGAACCGCTCCGCGCTCGCCTGCATCCACCAACCTCTTTGACAAGCAAGCAACGGCGCACGAACACTGCGCGCAGACCACGCAGACGCACCAGCGACCAGGCAATAACCGCCCCGGAGCTTATCCGGGTTATCGCCCCCCCCCCGGCACGCGGCCGACCGGCGTTATACGTGTTCGCTCTACGCTAGCCGCCCGATCCGCGGCCGATACGCGTAAATAGCGTAATAGCGTAGCGGGACACCATGGATACGCAAGGATACGCGCTACGATCGGAGTGGCGTTATCGGTAATGAGTGGCGTCTTTGGGAAATGCACGATGTGCGACGACCTGGCTTTTCGAGCTCAATCAACGTCAACTGCCAGTCCAAAGCGAAGGATGGCACTGGGTGGTACATGGGCAGACCTGAGAATGCTTTCATCGAAGCCGGCGGGCAGCTCGATCGACGTCAACGAGGAGCAGCCCTCGAAGGCGCTCTCACCGATGCTCGTGAGGCCAGCGGGCAGCGTGATCGACGTCAACGAGGAGCAGCCAGAGAAGGCGAATTCACCGATGCTCGTGAGGCCGGTGGGCAGCGTGATCGACGTCAACGAGGAGCAGTCCTCGAAGGCGCTCTCACCGATGCTCGTGAGGCCGGTGGGCAGCATGATCGACGTCAACGAGGAGCAGTCACGGAAGGCGAATTCACCGATGCTCGTGAGGCCGACGGGCAGCGCGATCGTTGTCAACGAGGAGCAGTCCTCGAAGGCGCTCTCACCGATGCTCGTGAGGCCGGCGGGCAGCGTGATCGACATCAACGAGAAGCAGTCAAAGAAGGCGAACCCACCGATGCTCGTGAGGCCGGCGGGCAGCGCGATCGACGTCAACGAGGAGCAGCCAGAGAAGGCGCACCCATCGAGGCTCGTGAGGCTGGCGGGCAGCTCGATCAACGTCAACGAGGAGCAGCCGTAGAAGGCACACAAACAGAGGCTCGTGAGGCCGGCGGGCAGCGCGATCGACGTCAACGAGGAGCAGCCATAGAAGGCGTACCTACCGATGCTTGTGAAGCCGGCGGGCAGCGCGATCGACGTCATCGATGTGTCATCGCGGAACGCGCCCGGCGGCACGCGCGCCTCGCCATGGCGCAGCGCGCACGCGGCAAGCAGCACCTCCATCGGCGCCTCACCCTCGCCGTGGATGCACGCGCGCACCCCTGCCATCGGATACGGTTGCGAACCATCATCATATTCTTCCGATACATCCGAAGACGCCATGCGCCTCAGCGCGGCCACGTCCACCTCGAAGCCGCCCAGCCCCATCACCTTTGCCAGGTTGGGCAGCCAGCGCGACGCGTCGACCACGTCTGTGATGAGGCGACTGGTGGCGCGGCTGTCCGAGAGCTCGAGCTCGGTCACCTCGACGAGGTTGCTCGCGAGCGGCAGGCCGACGCGTGCGCACAGCCGCGCGCACAGGACGCGCCGCGCCCGCGCGCGCCACGCGAGGCTCACGCCCTTGAGCGCACACAGCGTCGGCACGTCGGCGTCCGCGAGGGCGCCCTCCAGGGCGTCCTCGTTGACGAGCTGCTTCGAGAGCCAGCACACGGGCGGTGGCCGTGTGGGTGCGTCGGCCGCTCGCGGTGCCGT
>Ga0180442_101588_pt1 | contig 13904 bp, 17 predicted proteins | sample ChrtobMetP5_16mM_FD_119746 | JGI IMG/M metagenome (GOLD analysis project Ga0180442, IMG submission 119746) | Chrysochromulina tobin associated microbial communities from unialgal haptophyte culture, Seattle, Washington, USA - P5_16mM MetaG | ecosystem: Host-associated > Algae > Haptophytes >... | reverse complement strand
TGGGGGTGGCGGTGAAGGTGGGGGTAGCGGTGGGGGAGATGGCGGAGGCGGCGACGGTGGTGGTTTCGGAGGTGGGAACGGAGGCGGACTAGACGGAGGCGGATGGGGCGGGGGTGACGGGGGCGGGGGTATTCTGGGGGGCGGTGGTGTGGGCGGTGGAAACGGCGGCGGGCTTGGCGGCGGTGGGCTTGGAGGTGGCCTTGGGCTTGGATGGCTTGGAGGTGGGGGTAATGGCGGCGGGGCCGGCGGAGGAGACGGCGGAGGCACTGAGGGCGCGGGTGGCGATTCCGGTGGCGCTGGCGGTCGCGGTGGCGGGGGTGGCCTCGGCGGCGGCGGCGGCCATCCGGGTGGGGGAGGGGATGAGGGTGGCGATGGTGGTGGAGGCGACGGTCGCGGGCCAAAGGGTGGACAAGCCGGTGGCGGAGGTTTAGGTGGCGGCGAGGGTGGCGGCGGGGACGGTGGTGGTGGTGACGGTGGTGGTGGCAAGGGCGGGGGGACCCGTGGTGGCGGCGGTAGCAGCGGCGGAGGAGATGGTGGTGGTGGTGACGGAGGTGGACTGGGAGGGGGACTCCGAGGAGGTCTCCTCGGTGGCGGGCTCGGCGGTGGCCTGGAGGGTGGCCGCGACGGTGGCGTGAGTGGTGGCCGCGCCGGTGGCTTGGAGGGTGGTGAGATTGGAGGGGATGCCGGAGGAGGTGGCGGCGCCGGGGGCTCCCTTGGGGGGAACGGCGGCGATGGAGGCAGCGGCGGCGGAGGTGGAGATGCAGGTGGAGGTGGAGGCCGCTGCGGCGGCATGGGTGGCGGGGAAGGTGGGGGTGGCATGGGTGGTGGGCGGGGAGGGGGTGGCTTAGGAGGCGGCGACGGTGGCGGCGATGGCGGCGGCGATGGCGGTGGCGGCGATGGCGGTGGTAGAGGCGGTGACGGTGGCTCCAATGGCTGCGGTGATGGCGGTGGCGGCGATGGCGGTGGTGGAGTTGGTGGCGCGAGAGGTACCGGCGGCTTGGGTGCCGCATCTGGCGGATACGGCGGGGGAGGACCAAATGGAGGATTCTGTGGAGGTGGTGGAGAACAGGTCCACACAGGTGTCACCTCTTCGGCGATCACGCCCGGCGCGACGGTAAGCGAAACTACGATCGGCATCGCCAGATTGGTGACGTTCAAAGTGGTGCCGTTCCGGCGCAGATTGACATCAGCAATTGCAGTTCCTGTAGCGTTAGCAGCTTCCAACCCGTACGGATTCAGCTTGTAGATGACGATAGATGCCTCCAGGCCATGTTCTGTGTGGGAAGTGCGGGATCGCGTAGCCGCTGCAGCAGTGCGCAAAGGGGGTGGAAGAGGCGGAGGTGGTGACGGGGGAGGAGGAGACGGGGGAGGAGGCGAAGGTGGCGGAGGGGAAGGCGAAGGCGAAGGCGGTGGCGGTGGTGATGGTGACGGTGGAGGAGGCGGTGGAGGTCGCGATGGCGGCGGCGGGGACAGAGGCGGAGACGGAATCGGTGCCTTATAGGGAGGGTATGGAGGACGCGAAGGTGGTTTCGGTGGTGGTGGTCTCGGTGGAGGCGATGGTGGGGGTGGAGAAGGCGGAGGTGAGGGGGGTGGCGGAGGCGCCGGAGGGGGTGAGGGCGGCGGAGGTGAGGGCGGGGGCGGAGGTGGCGACAGGCAAGTAAAGCCCTTGGGCAACGTCATCGAGACACTCAAACCATTGCTGAGAGCAGGGGCGCGTGTAGACGATGCGTTCCCTGCCGGTGGGTCGCCTATCCGATAGCATGGATCAGTCTTGGAAACCACCAGCGTGATGTCGAGGGTTTGAATCTCCCTTGGCTCTTCACCCACGACAAGCCCTCTGCCGAGAATCTGGCTCAGTTTATCAGTGGCGTCCCTGACTCTCAGCGACCTCTGAATGGCTTCGCGAAGCCGCTTCTCGGTAGGGGACTCGGGTGGCAATGAAGGGGCTATAGGAGGTGGGGATGGAGGTTTAGAAGGTGGAGATGGAGGTGGAGGAGGTGGCATGGGCGGTGGCGGCGATGGTGAAGGTGGGGGTGGTGGAGCTGGTGGCAATGGAGACGGTGGTGCAATGGGAGGAGCTGGCGGACACGGCGGTGGCGGTGATGGTGGAGCTGGTGGCAATGGTGGTGGTGGCGATGGAGGCGGTGGTGACACATAGCACTCGGCGCAGCCGATGCATGCAGCCCCGGTGGCAGCTGCATCACCACCCCGACACTTGACCTCCCACGAATCTGTGTGATAAGAGCAATAGGGAGCACACCATGGAGGCGAGAATGGTGGCGGAGGGGATGGTGGTGGTTTACTGGGCGGTGCAGGTGGACACGGCGGCGGCGGCGTTGGCGGTGGTGGTGAAGGCGCTGGAGGTGGTGGCGTATAACAGGGCGGGCAGCCTAAGCACGCATGGTAATTGCCGCCTATTTCGCACTTGACTTCCCATGGTTCAGGGTGATTATAGCACCAGCCATCACATAGGTGTACCAAAGCGGCCGGGACGGCTACGGGTGGCTCCGGCGGCCATGGGGGGGGTGGAGAAGGTGATGGGGATGGCGGCGGTGGTGGGGGAGACAACGGCGGTGGTGATGGCGGTGGCGGTGGTGATGGTGGACTTGAAGGTTGGATTTCAGGTGGTCGAGGAGGTGGTGATGGAGGAGGAGACGGCGGTGGAGATGGTGGAGGAGGCAGAGGTGGTGGAGAGGGCGGTGGGGGACTTGGTGGAGGTGATGGCGGCGGGGGGGACGGAGGTGGCGAGGGAGGCGATGGAGGCGGAGAGGGCGGTGGTGAAGGCGGTGGCGAAGGAGGAGGTGAAGGTGGCGGCGAAGGCGGTGGGGAGGGCTTAAAGCACTTCGAACAGGTAAAGCAAGCAGGTCGTTCGACGCATTTTCGCTCCCACGGGTCCGGATGCCACTCGCACCAAATAGCGCAGAGAGGCGGCGATGGCGGATTGGGAGGTTTGGGCGGTGGTGAGGGGGGGGGCGAGGGCGGCGGTGGCAAGGGCGGTGGCGAGGGCGGCGGCGAGGGCGGCGGCGATGGAGGAAAGCACGTGGGGCACCCAATGCAAGACGTGGCTTGTACGGTACACTTGTAGTTCCACGGATCTGGATGCCAGGTGCACCAGTGAGCACAAAGGGGCGGCGGGAAGGGCGGCGGAGAAGGTGATGGTGGCAGGTCGATGCTCTGAAGCTTGCGGCCAACAAATGGTGATGATGGTGGCTGGATGCGACGCGCCAGGCTCAACGCCAGACGTTGGACACGCACCTTGGTGTCTTCGGGCACAGGCTCTGGTGGCCACGGTTGCGAGTCATCGCTACTTTGCAGTTGTCGGCTGCGCGCTGGCCACGATGGCGGATAGCATGGCGGCGCAGATGGCGGTGGCGGAGATGTTGGTGGCGGCGACGGTGGTGGCGCTTCATCATACACGCCCTGACCTTGAGCAAGAATCATGCTAATTCCTCGAGCTATCAGCTCGGCGCTGCCGTCGGCAAGCTCAACCGCGAATGAGGTGCTGAGCATGGCCTCAAAAATAGCCATTCCTTTTTCGAGTGTCGAGCCAGTGACGTTGGCACTGATGACTCTCACCGCAGCTGCGACTATCTGCGCAACCTGGTCGGCATCTTGCGCCATGCCACCATCTACAATCGACCCGATTACGGATAGAAGAGTGTCACGGAGCTGCATCTGATCGCGAACGGCACGAATCGCAGCCTCCGCGGCGTCTCGCAGCCGGATTTCCAGTGTCGGAGGTGGCGGAGATGGCGGTTGAGGCGATGGCGGTGGCAAAGGAGGTGGCGAGGGATTGGGTGGTGGTGGAGGTGGAGATGGCGGAGGAGGCGGTGGAGGTGGCGAAGGCGGAGGAGGCCGAAAAGGCGGACGCGGCCTCGGTGCTCTCCCGGGAGGGAACGGTGGGCGTGAAGGAGGTGAAGGTGGTGGTGGACTTGGCGGAGGCGAAGGCGGGGGTGGGGATGGCGGAGGGCGAGGGCATGGCGGAGAAGGTGGAGGCGGTGAGGGTGGCGGTGGTTGGGGGGGGCTTGGAGGTGGCGACGGGGGTGGAGGTGAAGGAGGCGGCTTGGGAGCCTGATCTCCCCAAATAGGCGGAATACTCGGCGGCGGAACCGAGGGTGGCGGTGGCGTTGGCGGTGGGCGGGGGGGCGCGGGCGGCGAGGGCGGTGGCGAGGGCGGCGGTGGCGGGGAGGGCGGTGGCGAGGGCGGCGGTGGCGGGGAGGGCGGCGGCGAGGGCGGCGGTGGCGGGCGGCTGGGGGGCTTCGAGGGCGGCGGGGGTGAGGGAGGTGGCAATGGTGGCGGCGATGGTGGCGGACTTGGCGGTGGAGAGGGTGGAGGAGGTGACGGTGGTGGAGGTGATGGAGGCGGGGGTGATCGTCTAGAGAGCTGCATCCGTCTTCTGTTCGCCTGAGGAGTCGCAGTTGCGGCCGCGGCCAAAGCCGCAGCCGAGGCCGCGACCTCGGCCATATTTGCCTCAACAACAGCGTTCAGTGCTCCAGCTAGCGAGTTGACAAGACTTGTCGTCTGCGTGACATCGCCTTCCGCATGCGAGCGCTCAATCAGCGCTGCGACGCTGAGTGCTAGCGCAGTGCCCATGGCCACAGGTTCGACGGTGAGCCTCTCCTCGACGAGCGACTCTGCCTGATACACGTCCTGCACGCGGCATGCAACCGTCCAATTTCCTGCAACGCCTGGCAGCCACGAGGCTGAAGCTGCAATACTCAATCGGCCGAGACGCACGTCATCCAAGCTCCCCAGCACGCTACCCGTCGGTCTGCTGGAGAACACATACTTGAGCGGCAAGTCGTTGACGTCATCATCCACCCACTGCACTGCTTTCATCATCACATTAGTGGTCAGTACTCGAGCGGGTGGTGAGTAGTCAAGCACCAAGTCGCCGCCGAAGGGCGCGCGATTCATCTGCACTGTGGCCGTGGCCGAGGCAGTCTTCCCTCGGTACGTGGCACTTAGCTTGAATGTGTAGAACGCACCAGGAGACAACTGGTACGATCGCACGACGAGATTAGGTTGTTGTATACCAGTAGTGGTGGCAACGTCGAGATTAACGGTGGGAGAGACGCTCCATTGCAGCTGCGGTCGGTCGTATAACTCGTCATCGGGGCTGAGCATGCTCGAAATGTCGGCACTGCCAATGAGCAGCAGCCGCGCCGATGGGTTTTGCTTGCGCATGGTCGGCATCTCGATGCCGACAATGGGAATGGCGCCCGCCACGACGGTGATCAGCACGAGCACGTCGACCGTCTCAGAGCTTGTGGGCTTTGTCACTCGCACTGCGAATCCATAAAGCCCAGGTGCTAGTGAGGCCGAGCCGATTTGCCATCGACAGTAGCGACTCGTAAGTGGTCGTACCATATGTGGCGGTGTCAGGCCCGGGCACGTCGCGTCGGGTGAGACAAAGAGCCCCGCAGCAACTGTGCTCCTTTCAGTGGCACTGACATTCACGAGTGGCGCACAACGCCATTCCATAGCCAGCCCAATGTCGCAAAAGCCGTCGTCAACATCGCAGGTTGCGAGAGCATCATCAGGATCTGTGGAGGCACATGCATCCAAGACGAAGGGATCGAGTGCACCGACTGTGCGATCACCATCAGCTATCGCGCCCTGCAATGGCTCATCCTTGAGCTCGACATCGATTGCGTATGAGCCGCAAGTGGTGTTCGACGCACTAAGGCAAGCAGTCGCTCGCAGTGTGTAAGTGATGCCCCGTTCGAGTGTCGAGCCTCGAACGTACAACGTTCGTTGTGTGGAAGTCTCACCGAGCGTGAGAGGTGCAGCACTCGTGTTGAGCACCGTAGCACCTCTCGCGCTACGCTCATGCGTCCAAGTGAAGACGAGGTCAGTGCCCCCGGCACTCGTAAAGCACCCCGGGATGCGGGCGCTTGCCTCGAGCGGAACCAGAGATGAAACTGGGATAGTAACCAGTGGTGGTGCCATGATGGTCACAGACGGAACCGGCACAGGAGCACGCGTGATCGATATGGGGTATGGCGCACTGTTCGAACCAAGAAAATTGGCGACGACGAGGACAAAATCGAATCGAGAACCTCCGTCTAGCTCCGCACCGCCGAGCGTCACGATCGACGTCGTTCCCCTAGAGGCGGATCCAAGAACAGGCGAGACGCGCGCAAGGTTGTCGCAAGTGCGTGGGGATGCGCTCCACCGGAACGAGAGCGGCCGAGCGCCACCTCCAGTGCTGCGCGAGGCGTCGAGCATGACGGCAGTGCCTGGGCAGCTGCCAATGATTGACGGCGCCTGGATGAGGGCGCGTGGTGTGATACACGTCTCGCGCTCATCAGTCGCTCGTGTGTCACACGGAAAGAAGACGTCGACTCGAACCGTCGCTCCTCGAAAGCACAAAGCATCGGCAGCACTGCAAGTACCCACGAACGCATGGGGCCAGATCACGTTGGACTTGACCGTGACGGTCATGCCTCTGCTTGCATTGGAAAGCATGGTGAGCTCTGCAAAAAGGGTCCGGTCGTCGAGCCAATCACAATAGGCCTCCGTCGGCGCCGAGCCTCGTATCTGTGACGCCGTCGTGTTGTCGAGCACAAGGGAGCACGGCGAACGGCCGTTCATCCCACCGCGGTTCGTGGGCTGGCTATCGAAACGGATGATGAGTCTCGTGCCTTGCACGTCGAAGTGTGCTTCAAGGAGCACGGGGGTGTGCAGGCCAACGAATCTGAAATGCGGGACCGAATCTGCCCGCGCAATTGCGTAGGTCGTAGTTCTTGGCATCACCTGGCTAGCAACACGGCTCACGAAGCTGACACGGTTGAGCGCCAGGCTCACTGGCAGCGGTCCAGCACCACCCCAGGTGGTATTGCAAACGACCTGCGTATCTGAGACAAATATCGGCGGCAGATGCTGTGTCTCCTGGCCAAATCGGCAACGCACCAGGTCGAAGCGCATCGCAATCAGCGCATTGCAAGCCGCGCACTCCTCACATTGTCCAGGGGGGAACCCTGAACATTGCAAGCAAATTTGATGGCATTCAGCAACGGTGGCACCCGGCGTGAGAGCCAAAAAGCCCAACCCATTTAGAGTGACAGTCGTGCCACCTCGGGCTGCTCCCTCTGTCGGAAAGATAGAGGCCAAGTATGGCGCATGATAGTACACGAAGTCCTTGGAGTCGCCACTGAAAGTTCCATCTGTTCCATTGTTAAGGGACACAGTGATTGTGACGCCTACCATACGTGGTCCGCAGTCATTGCAGTCCGTTCCCACCGCGCATGTGGTGAAAAAAGGATCATCGGAGTACTCGGACCCGGGCCCACCATCGTCGCACTCGCCGTCCGAAGCGAAGTTGACTCCATGCTGGTTCGTTCCGTTGCAAGTATTCTGGCAGATCTGTCCCTCAGAATCCGAACCCGGAATGTTGCAAATGATATGAGTCGAGTTCAGAAGAATGCCGGGCACCGTGGCTGCCGTGCCAACACGGCAGATAAGTTGATTTTGGCCGTAGCTTGCAAAGCCGCTTCCAACGACGGTGACCATCGTCTCGCGACCAGTGACGCCACCAGCCGGTATCACTTCGTGCACACGCACCTTGGCAAGATCATACTCCTCAAACACAGGATCAGAGCCATAGAGCGTTCGTTCGACAAAGGCACCAGAACACAGCACTTGCACTCCCCATCGAGCCGCGAAGCCGGTGGCCGGAGTGGGGCATCGCACGAGGGTTGGGCTAACCGTTTGGAGGGGAAACTCGATGGACAAAGGGACGGTGACATTGGAGCTGCCATGAACTTGCGTAGTCTCGCAAACGGTCCCGTTCGTCGAATTCGTGCTGTTTGTCCCGTTTGTCCAAATCGTGCTGTTCGCATTTGCTACGGTGCAAACAGCATCAACAGGGCATGTGCTGTTCGGACCAATTATGCATCTTGTTGTGTTTGTGGTTGTGTTGCGCATTAACGCGCCAGCGCTCGTCGAGAGAAGCTTGAAGCGGCAGATTGCGTCACGCAGCGAGGGAACGGCAAAGCCCTCGCCTGCAATGTCCAGCATGACGGAGGTTGTTGAAGGCGCGCCCCGAACACCAATGTCGTTTACCTGTGCGTTGTAACTGACATAACCGGCCGTAGTGTTCTCGTGGAACTGTCTTCCGAATCGTTCGAACACCACGTATCGATTGCACGTGACAATCGGCGGGGGGCATGTGCCACATGAGACCGGGCAGTTCGCTCGCGCAACGGAGTACCCAGCGCAAGCGGCGGGATTGTTCCTGAAGTAGGTGCACGTCGATAACGCTACGAAGGCACTCGGCAAGCCGCTGTTCACCTTATCGACGCAGTCGATGTTGACCGTAGTACAGTTATCTCGGTACCATGGGAATGTCAAGAACCCCGTATTGTCAGCGGGTATGACACGAAGCCCATCACGACGCACATTGGCTTCATGCACCGAGCCCGACACGGGGCTCCGGAGCTCAGGCACGGAGCTCGACAGCATTGAACTGTCCGTGCCGTTCGGTTGAGGAAAGCACTGCCCATTTGCAGAAAAAGCGATCAGGTACGCGCCAACATTATAGCGCTCCGAATCGGGAAATACGGGCTTGTCGCACACGGCGTGCGTGCGATTGATCACTCTGCCACCCAAACCGAAAAACCCACTTGTTGTTCCGTTGCCGCCAAAGCGGCAGCGTGGTTTACCCCAAGTCTCGAATCCCCAATCCTCCCACTGTGTCCCTGTGACGACCAGTGACACATTCGCTTCCAAGTTGAACGGACCGCCTGCCGGTGTGACGGTGTTAGACAATGCCCTCGCGTTGACGTCGTATGCGCCAAAGTGGGAAAAGTCGGGAGGGCCGTCTAGGATGCGTTGACGCTCCTCAGCTGATGCATTGACGACGAGTCGAAGCGGATGCATCTGAACGGCTTTTGGAATCGGCGTGCTGCAAAGGAGAGTAGTATCATTCACGCGATGTGCTACCGAGGTACCGAGACCGGTGAAGTTGCACGCGATCTGGTCTGCTGGCAGTTGGTTGAAGCCGCTGCCTGTGATGGTCAGATTGGACGAGCAGCCCACGCCGGTACCCCAAGGCATCACCTCCTTGAAGCGCACTACTGCAACGGCGATGTGAGGGAAGAGAATGTACGATGATTTGCTGGCGTCCGGTCGGCTGGCATAGTTGAACTTATAGCACAGGATGAGCGTAGTGGTGGGGAATGGTGCGCGTTTGCCGCTGGCGTTCAGATAGGTCGAGAAGTCGAAAACAGCGTGGACTTGGTTGGTGATGGCCCTGTACGGGCTGGTGGAGTTGGTTCTGTTACGCGCGGCGGCGGAGGTCGTATTCCTCTGGACCACAAGCTCATACGATTGCAGCATTGTCTGATAGCTCATACCAGGCAAGCGAAACTGAGAGTCGCACGAGTTTGCGTCCTCACGGACCCACATGGCACGGTCGCCAGTCTGCACGCCCTCACCACGGATCACGATAGTAGCACCAGCGTCCGCTCGAACGGTGACGGACGGGAGGCCATCTGCCCTAACTGATGGATGAATGATGCTGGTCGGGGGTAGTGGCGGGTTCAAAGGCGGAGTGGAAGGCGGAATCGGCGGTAACTTCGGAGCCGGGAAGTACGGCGGAAATGGTGGACTTGGTGGCGGAAATGGTGGCGGCGGAAAGGGCGATGGCGCTAGGGGAGGGCAAGGCCGGGAAGGAGGGGGAGACGGCGGCGGCGAATAGCCTCCAGGTGGCGCCGGTAGCAAGGGTGGCGGGGCCGTAGGTGGGTTGCGTGGTGGTTCGACCGGTGGGGGGCTTGGGGGGGGCGGGAAGGGGGGAGGAGGGGAAGGCGGTGGTGGGCTCGGAGGTGGCTCGGAGGGTGGGTGTTGCGGAGGGGGAGAGGGCGGCGGCGATGGCGGCGGTGGCGATGGTGCTATCACAACATGCGCGACATATGTGGGCAAGCCCACCAGTGAAACTGAAGGGACACCCAAGATCCGTGCCACCTCCAAACGGAACGCAGTCGCGCTGATCGCAAATATAAGACCCCGTCCAGGTTGTGCGAAGAAGACGCCTGCTTGCTCGACGTCGAATTCCACGAGCCGGAGAGTGACATCGTGGTTGCGCACGATGATGTTCGCCAATCCCAATCCGCCTTGCCCTGTAGGGTCGATGGCCTTGAGGATCGCCTGACGGAGCAAAAGATGTGTGACCACGGGCACCGATGGTGGCGGCGGGAAGGGTGACGGAGGTGGCGGCGGCGGGAAGGGAGGCGGAAGGTATACGACGGTGCTCTGCTGTCGGCGGCGGGGGTGCTGATGCTGATGCCGACTCCTGTGCAAGAGCGTGTGCCAGCGTCCTTGCGAGTGGGCATGCTCTTCCAGTTGTGCCTTGTGGCGAGCCAGCGCTCGGCCCAATCGGCTGCTCGGTGCGCTTGGGAAAGGTGGGAGGGATGGTGCATCCTCTTTGGCTAGGCGGCGTCCAAACCGAGGTGGCCGTGATGGTGGCGGTGGAGACGGCGAGGGCGGCGGTGGAGACGGCGAGGGCGGCGGGGGAGATGGCGGCGGAGGAGACGGTGGTGGAGACGGTGGATGCGGTGGAGGAGACGGTGGAAATGACGGCGGGGGAGACGGCTTCCACGTTGCGTAGGTAAACGCTGCTCTGACCACCTCTATTTTACGCGAACCTGGGCTGAAGGGTGGGGCTGGCGGCGCGGGCGGTGGGGACGGAGGAGGTGGTAACGGTGGAGGTGGAGAAGGATTGGGCGGTGGTGGAGGAGGGGAGGGCGGTGGTGGTGGGGATGGTGGAGGAGGTGATGGTGGCGGCGACGGGGGTGGTGACGGGGGCGGCATGCGGGGCGGCGCTGGCGGCCTGGAGGGTGGTGCTGGAGGGCTTGGCGGCGCTGGCGGTGGCGGCGAGGGTGGCGGCGGTGAGGGCGGCGGTGAAGGAGGCGAGGGTGGCGGCGGCGGCGAAGGTGGATCATCGCACGCGGGGCCTGAGATCACATTGCCACCATCGATGCCTGACCCACTACGCGCGATCCGGCCCCTGAAGCCGGCTTCACTCTTGCACATGCAAGCTCCCGGCGTTACTACACGCCGGCGACTTCCAGACCCCGTGTAAAGCGCCTCGATCAGAGTGAAGTAGGGCGCTCCGCGCGCATCGCATGCAGCCGAGCACAACGTGGAGCTCGTGTTTGCGGGGCTTGGCATCGTGCATGTTTGTACCGGCGTAGTCTTGCAAATGCTGCTAGTATTTGTCATGTTGGTCCAAATCGTGCTGTTTGCGGCTGCTACGGTGCACACAGCACCAGCAGGGCATGTGCTGTTTGCCCTAATATTGCATGTTGTTGTGCTTGCACCCATGGAGTAGCATATTGTGCCGTTTGCACCTGCGTATTCGTAGCCCAGTTCGATGTTCGAAAGGCATGTGTCATAGCTGTACTTCGCACGCGTGTTCGCCCAGTAAGTGTCCCGCTCCTGTTGCGAGAGTTCCACGTTCCACAACCAGGTTTCGCCGACCCTGCCGGGCCCCATGTCGGGCCATCCGAGCGCATACGTTTGCTGCCCAGCACCCGGCGCACGGTTGGTCGTGCCAATCAGGGTCGGCGGTTGAAGCGGCGTCCCTAAGTAAAAGGTTGTAGTTCCGCCCAGGCCGCCATCGTCTTGGCAATCGTCATCTTGAGCGACCGCAATCAGCAGCTGCCATCCTTTGAGGTAGATATCAGCACCGGAATCACTAAAGGGGTTCGTGGTGAGGTTAGTAGCTGCATCGAACACTGTACTGATGGTGCCGAGGCGGAGGTCCTGCCGCACGACTTCCAAGTGGCCTGACGTTACACCATGGTGCAACGAGCGAAGCAGCGTCGTGCCAGTCTTCCGCCAGTCGATCCACGTGGCTGTCGTATAGTGACGACTGCCATAGTTTGCAAGCAGCACGTCGATGTTGCCGTCGGTGTTCAAATCCGCCGCCACGATCGAGTACGTGGGCGCGCTGCCGCCGGGCAGCTCGGTGCTCGTCGGGAAGCTGCCGCCGCCCGCGTTGAGAAGCAGTCGGCTGGGACTGTTATAGTTCCCAAGCAGCACGTCGAGGTCGCCGTCGCCGTCGACGTCCGCCGCCGCGATCGAGTACGTTTGCGCGCTGCCGCTGGGCAGCTCGATGCTCGTCGAAAAGCTGTCGGCGCCCCAGGGCATGGCGCCGGTGTTGAGGAGGACCATGCTGGGACTGCCATCAATCCCAATCAGCACGTCGAGGACGCCGTCGCGGTCCACATCCGCCGCCGCGATCGATCTCGTTTGCAAGCTGCCGCCGGGCAGCTCGACGCTCGTCCAGAAGGTGCCTGTGCCGTCACGTCCTGGACCGCCAGGTCCTGGATTATTGAGTAGCACTTTGCTGGGACTGCCATAGTTCCCAATCAGCACGTCGAGGTCGCCGTCGCGGTCCACATCCGCCGCTGTGATCGATTTCGTGGTCGCGTTGCCGAGAAAGGGCAGCTCGATACTCGACGTCGGGAAGGTGCCGTCGCCCGCGTTGAACAGCACTCGGCTGGGACTGCCATAGTTTCCAAACAACACGTCGGGGTAGCCGTCGTTGTTCAAATCCGCCGCCGCGATCGAGTACGTTTGCGCGTTGCCGATAAAGGGCAGCTTGATGCTCGTCGGGAAGGTGCCGTGACCCGCGTTGATCAGCACTCGGCTGGGGCTGCCATAGTTCCCAAGCAGCACGTCGATGTCGCCGTCGTTGTCCAAATCCACCGCCACGATCGAGTACGTTTGCGCGATGCCGCCGGGCAGCTCGATGCTCGTCGGGAAGGTGCCGTCGCCCGCGTTGATGAGCACTCGGCTGGGACTGTTGTAGTTCCCAAGCAGCACGTCGATGTCGCCGTCGTTGTCCACATCCGCCGCCGCGACCGAGAGAGCGCTCGCGCTGCTTGGTAACTCCATGCTCGTCGGGAAGTTGCCGCCGCCCGCGTTGCGCAGTCCTCGGCTGAACTTATGTTCTTGGCAGTAACTGAGGCGCTCCGTAGCCGCGTACCAGCAGCGGGGATTCTCCATGTTGAAGACACGCACACCTTTGAAGGTATCCACTGCGCAAGAGCTATGCTGGGGGGTCCACAGATTATGATTAGGGCCGACCAGGTTCACGGCGGACCGGCCTGAGGTGCCGCCATCGACCGCTGCGATCAGAGCGAGGATGGGGAGTTTCGTGGGCAAGACGGTGTACGGCAAGTTTTGACAACTGCCCTGCCCGGGTGTGAGGCAACCAGCGGCCGAGGACTGCCCGCAGTAGGTCATGGTTGTCAGCAAGGGCCGTGGCAGCTTGTACATATGCACGAGCGTGCCCTGCGGATTGTTGCAGGTGCACGTCTGGATGTCAATCGTCAAACCACACCGCGCGTCGTCGTACTGTGCTGTTTGGTTCGAAAAGCAGACCTTGCCCGCTGTGGGTGCAGCTCCAACAGGAGCATGCCCGGACTGGAGCCAGCCTGGTAAGGCCACGCTACACCTCTGGGTGCCAGGGTTGCGTGTGAGCATCATGTCGCCGGCTGCACCGCTGAAGCGATACCACCGGGCGCTTGAGACATTTCCGGTCAGGAAGAGATGCGCCTCACCATCGCTAGTTGTGTTGGTGAATCCTCGGGTCACGTGGCGTCTGAAGTTGGTCAGCAGGACCACGTCGCTCCCGTTGGGATCCGGGCAGGACGCGTGGCAGGCAACCGGGGCACCGGGCGGAGGCGGCGATGGTGGTGGGGGCGAAGGTGGTGGGGGGGATGGAGGGGGCGTTGGTGGAGGCGATGGCGGTGGGGGCGATGGAGGGGGCGATGGCGGCGGCGATGGTGGCGGAGGAGATGGCGGCGGCGATGGTGGGGGTGGCGGTGGCGGCGGGGGTGGCGGCGGCGATGGGGGCGGTGGCGGTGGCGGCGGTGTCGGGGGGGACGAAGGCG
>Ga0180442_101575_pt1 | contig 14000 bp, 9 predicted proteins | sample ChrtobMetP5_16mM_FD_119746 | JGI IMG/M metagenome (GOLD analysis project Ga0180442, IMG submission 119746) | Chrysochromulina tobin associated microbial communities from unialgal haptophyte culture, Seattle, Washington, USA - P5_16mM MetaG | ecosystem: Host-associated > Algae > Haptophytes >... | reverse complement strand
GGTAAAACGGTAAAAGTGACTGACAGGATATGGGCGTATAGCGGTAAAAGTTGCCACTTGGCGAGATTCTCGTAAAACGGTAAAAGCTTCGGACCCTCCGAAAAAGCTACCCCCACCCTATGGGCGTCGGCCGTCGCGGTGGGCGGCCCGGCCCCGGTTGGCCCCGGGGATTCCCCAGCCAGACGTTTCACGTTACTTTATAAAGTAACGTCTCCAAGACCATTCATCGTTGATCGTAACCCAGTAACAAGTTATATTCAGACCATCACCTTTGGATCCAGCACAGGTTTCGTCGAGTCCTCTCTCTTTAGACCTCACACGCCCTGGGGGAATATCCCCCTGGATCCTCTGCCGCTTGCGCTGTCAGACCGGCGAAGCCACTTCCGCGCTGAGGTCAGAGTGTGCAGAGCTTTACTGCATCTGTGGTGGCGGCAGTGTGCTTCCCCCTGGGCCGAGGCACAGCGTGCTGCTCCCAGCGGCACCGGGCGCGACTCCTTCCACTGGCCACTCGTGCTCATCAGCAGCCCTCCAGAGAAAGCCGCACGAGGCGAGCCAGTCGACCGAGACCGCGTGGACCCCAGGCTGTGAGCGCGCCCAACGTACCTGAGCAGGGATGTCATCAGTGGTCATCAGAGGTCGTCAGAAGTCCTCAGAGGTCCTCAGAGGTCCTCAGCGGACCTTGGGCAGCGAGTGCGCCCAATGTGCGTACCTTGTCGGTGCTGTCGTTGCCGGCGATGACGTGCGTCACGCCCGCGCCTGTGCTCGTCTGGATGGACGCCCCTAGCTCTGTGCCGAGCCGCCACGCCGGGTGTGCCTCCGGATGCTTCTGCTGCTGTAGGGGGATGACGTGCGTGAAGACGAGCACCTTGCCTCGAAGCACGCGCCGGCGCACAGCGCGCACGGCGTCCGCCACGTGGGGCCATGGCTCACGCACGCCCCCGCCGCCGCGCTGCTGCTGCTGCTGCTGCTGCTGCTGCTGCTGCTGCTGCTGCTGCTGCTGCTGCTGCTGCTCGTGCAGTCGCTTGAAGTAGTCCGCGTGGATGGCTCGGAGCGCGGCGAGGAGTGCATGCAGCTGGCCTCCTTCTACCGCCTCGTCCTGCCCGCTGTTCAGGTACGGCACGTAGCCGGGCGCGAGCGAGGCATCCCGCGCGGCGGACGAGGGGAAGAAGTGGTACCTGCGCGGCACGAGCAGCTGCGCGGCTTGCTGCGGCCACACCGAGGGCGAGTCATCAAGGATCAGAGCGGTTCGTTCAGAGCCCAGTAGGACGTCGAGTGACTTAGTGTGCGAGTTCGTCGAGTCGTCCTTCGAGATGACACGGTCCGCATGCAACAGCCCGAGCTCTCCGGTCGGATCAAGCAGCCCCACCATCTCCGCAGCGTACCCCTTGGCACCCATCGTATAGACATGCAGCTCGAATAGCTCAGCCGCTCCGCGCAGGAAGTCTCGCACATATGGACGCAGCTTGGTCCACATGTGAATGTGAGCTAGATGGAAGAGTGATGGCAGCGCCTCTGATCGCGCACCTTGGCCGCTGCTGCTCGCCATGGCAGAGCTGCCAGCTGCAGCGGCCTCGCTGTCCCAGGCGCTCGCTGCCTCGGCCGTCGCCGCTGCCGCCGCCACCGCCTCGCCCGTCGCCTCGCCCGTCGCCTCGGCCGCCGCCGTCGGCACTACACTTGCGCTCGGCGGTGCTGTAGCACTCTCCACGGTGGCGGGCGGCAGGCCACGCTCCTTGCGCGCCCACTGGTCGAGCGCGGCGCGCGCATCCGCATCGAGCTCATTGTGTGTCGCGGAGTTGAGCAAGGTATGGTCGAGGTCAAGCACGAGGCCGAGCTTTCGGCGTCGGAGCATCGCATCGCATTCCTCCGCCTTGATGCGGCGCACCTCGGTGGCGCTCAGCTGCAGGCCCTGGTAGCTGCCGTACTTGAGCTGCACCAGCTCCTTTTTCTTCTTCGAGCCGTCGCGCTTGGCAATGAGGCCGTCGGCCTCATCCTGTTCACGTGTGCGGCCCGTCAGGATGTTCATGCCCCACATGTAGCCTGCCGCCTCCTCCTCAACGTCCTCCTCCTCGTCCTCCTCGTCCTCCTGGGTGGCCGCAGCCGATTCTTTGCTCGTCGGCAGGCTGGACGTGCTGGCGCCACCGCCTGCGCTCGCGACGTAGGCCAGCCCACCTAAGCCGCCATCGCCTGGCAGGCCTTGTGCCTCGTTCCGAGGCTTCTTCTTCCGCGGAGCCGGAGAGGACGGTGCTTGCTCCATCTCCTCGGCGAGCGCGGCCTCCATGAACTGGTCGAAGTCATCATCGTCGTCGTCAGGGTCGCAAAACATCGTGCGGCGCGTGCGGTCCTTTGACGATCGGAGGTTTCATTGAGGTTTCTGCAAACAGGAAAAACGCCGGTCGAGCGCACAGTCTATCGACCGTGGCCAGCCTAGCTTCTTCCGCATGATTCCAAAAATAACACTCACGCGCTAGCGCAAAAATAGGGTCTAATCGACTCTGTACAATGTTCCTTCGGCCCGTGCTGCGCGCCTCCACAACCGCCTCCACCGCCGCCTCAACACTTCGCCTCCTCGGTGGCGTGCGTTGGCACGGCGGCCATGATCACGGCGTCGGCTCCTTTTCGATGCGCGAGACGGGCTCGGACCACGTGTGGGCCACCCGGGACTGGAGGCAGCGGGCCTTCACCGTGGGCATCGGCGGTCCTGTCGGCTCGGGCAAGACTGCGCTGGTCCTGCAGCTGTGCCGCCATCTGCGCGATCACCACTCGATTGCCGTCGTCACGAACGACATCTTCACGCGTGAAGATGCCGAGTACCTCACGAAGCAGAACGCGCTGCCAGCCGAGCGCATCCGCGCGGTCGAGACGGGCGGTTGCCCGCACGCGGCGATCCGCGAGGACGTCACCTCGAACCTCGCGGCGCTCGAGGACCTCATGCGCGTCTATCCGACACCGAAGCTGCTCCTGTGCGAGTCGGGCGGCGACAACCTCGCGGCCAACTTCTCGAGCGAGCTGGCCGATTACACGATCTACGTGATCGATGTGGCCGGCGGCGACAAGGTGCCGCGCAAGGGCGGGCCCGGCGTGACACAGTCCGACCTGCTCGTCATCAACAAGATCGACCTTGCAGAGGCCGTGGGTGCTGATCTCGAAGTCATGGCGCGCGACGCTGCCAAGATGCGCGGTGAGTGACCGACGGCGCTCGATCTCGCCTCGATCTCGCCTTCTGCATGCCAGTGCTCACTTCGGCGCCTAACCCTCCCTCTCTCTCCCCACAGGTGACGGACCGACCGTGCTCGCCGCGGTCAAATTGAACCAAAAGGTCGATGAGATCGTCCGCCACATCCTTGAGTCTTGCGAGCACGCCATGAATCACCACGGAAAGCACGGCCCTCACTCCCACAGCCATTCCCATGATGACCACATTCACAGCCATTCCCATGATGAGCACTCGAGCCGATGAGTGCAGATGGCCTGCCGCGTCTGATGAGCAGATATATAGAGTTGTACCAACCACAGCTGTACCAGCTCCTACGATCTGCACTCATCGGCCTGACCACATCATGGCGAGTCGAGTTGACTCTAAGTTTTACCACGCTGCTCGCTGGTGTCAAGTGTGTCACGGGGTTTAAGCAATTAAGGGCCCGGGTTCGGGGCGGTTTCCGGTCTTAAAGGTTATCACCGGTCGGGTCCTCGAAGGGCGTGTATAGCGCGTCTTGCCGAAGCTACGTTAACCAACGCTTTTTTTGAAGGTGTGAACTACTGTTGTGTGTATTAACATGAACGACTTGACTTGACGAACGACGCAACTAGCTACCTGCTTCTCCAACGCCCGGCCCGCGTCGTCGGCGCCTCGGCCTCCACGAACGCGAACGCCGTTCCCTACATATGGCAGCCATATCTGGCCTGCTCGATGATTGGAAGAAGAAGGCATCAACGGTTGCAGATGAGTGGAAAGACAAGTGGTCCAAACCCCCGAGGACGCCCTTGACTGAGCAGCAGCAGCGGCGGCGGCCTTCATCTCCTAGCCTGTGGCGCAAAGAGGAGTTGGCACGCTGGAACGCTCTCGACGTAGCCAAAGCCACCGTATTACCATCGCCTGAGCTGTGGCGAGACCAGGAGCGGGCGCATTGGCATAAGGAGGAGCAGCGTCCGCGCCGAAAGGAGCGTGCACATGGGCGCGAGGAGGAGGAGCCTCAGCGTCGCACAACCAAGCCCTCGAAGCCTGTCCACGTACAGAGTGGCACGCACTGCCTTACGATACCAAATCTCGCGACGGACGCGGCGGCGCGACGGCTAAGGCGGTCTCTCATTGCCGCGGGCGTGCGGTCGGACGAGGATGAGGAAGGCGCGCCGAAGGAAACCGGTGCGACCGCGAACACGGAGGAAGAGGCTGGCGGCATGGATGCGGCCGGCGCGATCCGTGTTGAACCCACCGCGGATGATCTTGCTGCGGCATCGAGCGTCGTCGATGACGCACAGTACTGCTACGTCGATGGCGATGAGATCTCGGCGGTGGAGATCTCGGCGGTTGAGATCTCTGCGGTGGAGATCTCGGCGGTTGAGATCTCGGCGGTGGAGGCTCCGTCAATCGACTTGGGACACACAGCGCGCTGCCGGCGCCGCCGTCAGTACGTCAGCAGTGGGGCGACGCGCGCTACGGCACTCGCCGGGACGGCGCGTTCTGAGTCGGCGGCACGAGCCTCAGCGGCAGCGGACTTGGCCGTGGCAGTCGAGGCAGCGGCGCGGGCACGGGCCGAGGCGCGCGCCGCAGCGCTCGAGGAGGCGCTCGAGCAAGCCAAGAGGCACCTGTCTGCCGCGCGTGAGGAATCGAAGGAGTTGCGGGCCGCCTCCACCTCGGCCTCCACCTCGGCCAATGTGCCGCCGCCGTCGCCGCCGCCGCCACCGCCGCTGCCGCGGCAGTCCCACCACCAACCTACTTGCCATCCCAACCGTCGCGTGTCCACGCGATGGGACCATGGCGAATGGGACCATGGCGAATGGGACCATGGCGAATGGGACCATGGCGAATGGGACCATGGCGAATGGGACCATGGCGAATGGGGCAATGGCCATCCGATGGTGGCGAAACCATTGTCGCCAGAGCGCCGTGCCGAGCGCGACACGACGACGACACGATGTGCTCAACATGACACGCTCCACACGACCAGCACCACGACGACGCTGGCCGCGGTTCGTGCGACACGACGCGATGCGCTCGAGATCACGCTGGAGAGGGCTTGTTCGCGTGACGGTCGCATCAGTCGCAGCAGCAGCAGATACCCCGAGGTGGCCACGGCCACCGAATCTGAGGATGGTTCCGAGAAACAGTTGGTCGCCCGTACTCGGGGCTTCGACGCCCTAACCGAGGCGCTTATTACGTATCAGCAAGGCCGCGAGCCAGGGCGGCAGCTCATAACGCCCGGCACAACGCCCGGCCATGCACCTTTACAAGCAGCCCCCTCCAAGGAAGACAAGGGCGGCCTTTCTGCCGTGGTAGCGGCGTGGAGGCAGCTGCCCACCGCCAGCCCGCACGCCCGTGAGGTGCCCTACTTCTATGCGGTCCTTGGCTGCGACGTGCGCGCGACGGCCGATGAGCTGCGACGCGCCTATCGGAGGCTCGCGCTACGCTGGCATCCCGACAAGCATGCTCACGACAGTGCATGCGAGGCAGCGGTGGCGCACGAGCGCTTCCAGGAGCTGGCCGCTGCGTGGAGCGTGCTATCCGATGACGCGCTGCGCGCCGCGTACGATGCGGACTGCTGCTGCTCCGACTGGGACGCGCAGCGTGTGTGATTACGAAACAATCAACACGCATTTTGTTTTTCGTTTCGCTCTTTGTCATACAGCCAATGTTTATAACTCGAGTGTCGACACCCCAGACATCCAAGACCGGTAGACACCGGCGTACATAGCGATAGAACGATACGCATTTTCACACCGCGACCGGTGTCGCGGTGTCCGTGCGACTCACACAGATCACAGGACAGTCTATTGTCGGACCGCCCAGCGCGCGATGTGGACAGCCTCAACACTGGGTCACATAACGCGTGGCCGCGGCGCTGGGGAAAATTTTCATGCCGCGCTGCACAGCGGGCACACCAGCTGCGCATTGCCGTGCGCGGCTACAGGCTTGGAGACCTTGGTCGTCATGCCTCATCATGATTCCACAGGTGCCTCATGCGTGATCTCTATCATCATCATCATGCGAGCACTGGTATCACACACATGGTGGTGGCATGCGAGAACTGATCACACACACGTGGTGGCCGCGCGTGGCCAGCCCGCCGGCCGCAATGCGACGGGGACCATGGCTCGGGGCGTCGCACGCACGCGCGCGCGCCATGCATGCCTGCATGCACGGACGGCACACGGTCTATTCGACCGACACGTTGCATGCACGGACGGCACACGGTCTATTCGACCGACACGTTGCATGCACGGACGGCACACGGTCTATTCGACCGACACGTTGCACTCGGGACACAGGTTGGAGCAGCTAGTGAGCCAATGGTCGATGCACGTCGTGTGGAACAGGTGCCGACATGGCAGTCGGCGCATGCACTCTTTGCATGCAAATGGCTCGAGGCAGATACTGCATGTCTCCATGCTCACAGCGTCGCGGCAAGGGCGCTTGGCGGCGGGGGCGGCGGCGGTGGCGGCGGCGGCGGCGGCGGCGGACGCCGCCGCAGCCTTGCGCGTCACCGGCGCGCTCGCCTCCGTGGCTGGCGGCGCCGCTGCACCAGCTACGGCAGGTACGACGCCAGCAGCAGCGTCGGCTGCCGGTACGACCCAGCTGGGGCAGAGCTGGTCGAGGCGCTGCCTGCTGAGGGTCTTGGGCTGGACGGATGAGTCCAAGCGGCGGAGCATGTCGTAATCTTCAGGCGTGATGTCTCGTTGCTGCAGCTCCATGAGCAAGTTGTACGTCGTGAGGTCCATGCCGGCGCTCGCAGCGGCCGCCTCACGTCCGACCGAAAGCATGATCGGGTAGTGCCGGATGGTGTAGACGTGCTGGGTGGGCACTGGATCGGCGGCATAGGAGGTCGATGACGACGAAGAGGACGATGCGGCCGCCGCCGGCGGCGCGGCGGCAATGCACGGCAGCGAGGGCGACAGTGGCGCAGTCGAGCGTCCCGACGAGAGCGGCGTGTCGGGCGGTGAGATGGGCATCGCGCTGCTGTCATTCCCAGATCGCAGGAAGCGACGTATCAAACGCTTCAGCAAGCCTGCGTTTTCTCGTGAGACGAACGCCAGGTTTTAAGAACTAACACGAGATTGCAGGGTGTCATGTGCAATGGAAGCATGGCAGAAGCGCCCCGCGGCCGACGGATGCCAGCAAGATTGAGCGCCAGAGCCGAGGCGGCTTAGGCGAGGAGGTGTGTAGCGCCCACTCGTGCTGAGCGCGCACCTGGAAGGTGCCTCAGGCGCAGAGATTTATCTGAGTGGTTGGGATTGCCAGCGATGGAGATGATCGGCGTCCGCGGACGCACGAGGGCCTTGAGACTCGGCCGGCTGCGCGAAGGTCGTGGTGCGCCCCATGCAGGCCGCGGCGAGCTCGTGGTTGGGGACGATTGTTGCGGCGACATCATCCTGAATTGGCGGAGCGAGCGCATGATGGTCCGCTCGCGCGAGCCGTCCAGGCGCGCCGAAAGGCAGTCACAAAAGTATTGCATCGCTCATCTATGTTCCGTCAAAAGCTGCACATCAATTTCCAATTGGCCAAAGAGTTCACGATCTATGTAACAACCCAAGGAAGAGGAAACTCCCCAACAGCACTCTCTGTGCCTTTCCTTTGAAGAGAAGCCGCGACTTGGTCTGCACGACTTGTCTTGACTTGCTTTGCAGAGAAGACATGGGAGGCAGCTCCAGCACGGGAGGCAGCTCCGGCCTAGTCGGCGGCGGCATCTGCGTGTTCGTCTGCTGCACCTTCCTCTTCGTCGCGGGCATGCGCATGGACGGAGAGACGCAGAGCTCCGTCAAGGCCGCTCACGCCTTCCGGGACCTTACGCCGGTGCGCCGGCCGCTCAGGGCGCTGCAGTACGAGAACGCGCAGCTCATGCTGCTCGTGAACACGACCACGCGCGAGCACGATCAGCTGCGCCAGCAGCTACGCGCCCGCGCATCCAACCTATCGCGCCTCTCGGGCGTCGCCGTGCAGGCCGACTTGGCGCCGCCTCTCCGCCTCCATGGGGTTCCATTGGACCCGATCACGCTGCAGCAGCTCCCCAATATGCCCCGCCGCCGCCTCTCTGCATCCATCGAGTTCACGCGCGAGCGCGCCCTTGCCGTCGCGACCAACAAGCAGATCATCCTCACCTTTGTCAACCGGATCCGCTACGACTTCGCCGAGTCGTGGGTGGCGCACGTTCGCGCGCTCGGGCTGACGAATTGGTTGGTGGGTGCGACCGATGGGCAGGCACTCACACGCTTGTCCAAGAACGGCATCCCGTGCTTCGACATGCGCACCAACCTACCCGAGGGCGAGTGGCCGTGGGGCTCGCCCTCGTTCAAAGCGCTCGGCCCGCACAAGATCGAGCTCATCTACAAGGCGATCTCGTGGGATCTCGAGGTGATCATCACGGACGTGGACGCGTTCGTGCTGCGTGAGCCGTTTAGCTTCATGAGCGCGCGCTGGCCGGACGCGGGCTTTCTGACCACCAGTGACCACTTGGGGAATACGACCGACGACGACGGGCTCGAGAACCATAACGGCATCCACACGGCCTTTAACATCGGGTACATGTTCTTTCGCAAGTCGGCGCTGCCGCTGGTGGAGGAGTGGCGCGAGGTGATCCGCTCCGACCCCCGCAACAAGTGGGACCAGGGCGAGTTCAACCGGCTCGCTCGCTTCAAGTGGAAGCCGCATCGGAAGGATGGTCTGTCCGACCCTCGCCTCTTTTGGTCCTACAAGGAACAGGTCATAGGGGGCGTGCTGCCGCTCTCGCTCTTCTGCGGTGGGCACAACTACTTTGTGTCGCAGCTCGCCCAGCGAAAGGGATGGGCGCCCTATTCGATCCACACCACGTACCAGTACGCAGCCGCCGCGGGCAAGCGTCATAGGCTACGCGAGGCCAAGGTGTGGGCCGACGTCAGGAAGCGAGCCGCTGAGTGCCTCTCATGGCCTCTCATGGCCTCTCATGGCCTCTGATTGCCTCCTTCATCAGGTGTGGGTCGACCCACCGGAGTATTACGATCCTCCAAACGGTCTGCTCACAATGGCGCTCGAGGTGCCCGACTCGCTTGTGCACCCGCCGGGCGGCATGACCGTGCAGGGGCACATAACCCTCATCAAGTACCAGCTACGTCAGGTCAAGTCAGCCCTGGCGCTCGCGCACAGCCTCAAGCGCAAGCTCGTGCTCCCAGCGATCACGTGCGGCTACGATAAGTACTGGGGACCGCTCTGGCGCGGCGTCATACCGGGCACTCACACGTGGGCGTTGCCCATCCGCCAGTGCCCACTCGATCATTTCATCGAGGTGGGTATGCTCGAACCGGTCTCCACCATACGAGAGTGGTCACTGCTAGACAACCCCCGCATGCCCGCCGCTGTCAAGGCAGCCCGTGCCGAGGTCACCCTCGGCACAAACGCCGAGGGCGGCGGTGGCGAATCCGAATTCCAACGGCTCAATGCCATGAAGTCCACGAAGGTCCTCCACGTCACCAACACGTTCACCAAGCTCGACCTCACGGCGACCAGGAGCGCCGTCCTGAGCGACGAGCAGAAGCGGGCGGCGCAGCGCAAGTTTGGCTACATTGCAGGCAGCTGGTGCTGCGCGCCAAACGAGGAGGCCAAACGCGGAGCGCCGCGCGCGGCGACCTTCATGCTCTGGCACTGAACGGGCGTGGATCCTGTGGGAAAACATATCGTGCGAGGCTCGCCCGCTGAGCAATCAGCAGCGGTCCAGAAGCTCTTTAACACCAAAGACGCGTTCGGCCGCTCGCCGCAGTATTGTAGTTGTTCCGAGCGTCGGTCGGGCGTGAGTGTGCGCGCCGCGCACAGCCCACAGCGAAGCGTCGGAGCGGCACGCCCGCATTTTGGATGTGTGGAACGGAAAGGGGTCGGCCTCTCGGCTCAGGTCCAGTGTGCAAGCAATCCAACCACTATCCCCATCCACAAGAGACAGTTGCTTAACCTCTAATCCAGAGCGTCCTATTCAATGAAACTTCATTCCCTTTTCTTGCCCGGGGACCCGCGGGCCATTGGAGGAGCCTTGGTCGGCACGAGCATCTGCAGCCACGAGCGTCGATCCGCGGGTTTTTACGTGAGTAGGAGAGAGTCGATGACAGGCACAGCAGAAGCCAGGGCGTTGAGACGGCGCGACGCACCTCGTTCTTTGTCATGATCATAACCACGAAGCAGCACAACCCGGCCGGCAGGTAGAGAAAGTGCAAGCAAAAAGAGAGGCCGACGAGTGAAAGAACCAGTAAGAGCTGCAGGCGCGGTGCGCGCGACCACAACATGCGCTCACGCGCCCACAGGAAGAAGCCAAAGAAGGCGGCGCCGACGGCAAACACCCGCGGGTCACCTTTGTCGTAGGCGCCGTACATGGAGAGCACGATGACACCCATGTTGGCGAGGTTGGCTATGCTGAACATGAGTTCGCCTGCAGCTTTCGTCACGCCCTTCATTGTTGCGCCTCGTTTTTCGGCATCATTGACCGCGCGCTTGGCGGCGCCGAGTGAAAAATCGGACATTTTTGTCCTCGCTAGGCTGTTCAGTTCCTACAAGTCAAATCAAGTCAAGTCAAGTCAAGTCAAGTCAAGTCAGCGGTCACCCCTACGCTCATCACGCCACAAGTACATGTACAAATAGCTTGTTGAGGGGTGGGGGAGTAACTCCTACCCCTAACATGATACAAGAGGTGGGGGAGTAAGTGCACGCGCCACATTCTCAACAGAAGGCCCACAAGTGTTTGTTTTTGATTCGACTTACATGTATCGACAGCCAAGGGGTTGAACTCGACGCGCAGGAAACTCGGATCTCCATACTCGCTCATACTGTCTCGCTCATACTCGTTCAGCCTTTACGCTGCAACGGGCCGATAAGCCGATCACCTTACGATCGTCGGCGGTAAAGGGGCCGCGGGCGGGGCCGCGGGTTCGCTGGGGGCGGCCTCTTCTGAGTCGGCCGTGGGGTTCGGTCGGCTGAGTGGGGTCGGCTCCGCCCTCTCCGCGGTCGTGCGTGTGCGTTGGTGAGTCTGCAGGATGGTTGTGTCTTGTGAGTCTGTGTGAACTGTGATCCGTGTGTCCATGTGTCCCGTGTGTGTCCCGGCTCCCCCCGGTGTTTATGAACCGATAAAAGCATAAATTTCATAAATGGTCATGACAAATGGTATGAGTTCAATATGAGCTCCGACCTCTCGTGCTTCTGATAAATATAAGAGCACATGTGCAAATACATGTACATACCCGCGCGCACGCCGCACCGGGATGCGTGATGTAACGGATGCGCGAACATGCCGACAACCCGCCCCCGACGCCGCAACCGGCACCAGAACGCCCCGCACCGGCTGCACCGCACACGCCCTGGACCCACTTCCAGCGCCACCACACAGTACCCTCTCCGCTCGCTCGTGACCCCCACAGATCATTACGACTGATGACACACTGCCCACGCGGGCACAGAAGCAGAACCTCACAGAACAAGATGCGATTGATTTCCATTGTACGCTCACTCATCGCCACCGCGCCGCCATCATTGCGGCGACCAGAGACGGTGGGCCGTCTCCAACTTCAGCGCCGGCGCCGGCGCGAGCAAAGACATCCGCCTTTGGAAGGCGGCGGGGCCGGGGTTGGCGTGGTACGGCCCCCCAGTGGCATAGTCATACACGTGCGCCCCGGCGCAGTCGTGCTCGAACAGGTTGTTGCCCGTGCCGAGCGGCCCCTTGTTTGACTTGCGCACAATGTTCATGAAGCCCTCCTGTCCCCATTCCGAGCCCCATGAGTTGCGAATGGTCCAGTAGTCGTTGCCCTCCGGGTCCGTTCCCCAGCCGACGACGCCGATCACGTGGTTCACATAGCCAGTGGAGTTCTCCTGGAAGGTACCAGTGATGCAGTGCGCGCCCGCCACTGCCCTTGTCGTATTGGACGACGCTGGCGGCTCGAGGCAATCGGGGCCGTACCCATGCTCCATCTTATCAGTTGCGATGATCCCACAACTGATCGGGCCGTTCTCGATGATGTCCTTCATCATGCCGTGCTCGCCGTAGACCCCGTACGCCGGGCTGGACCAGAGCCGATCGTACGACGTAATTGCCCAGCACCGTGCCTTCTCGTCGCAGCTGTAGCAGTCTGGGCGCGCCTCAATCCGCGCAGTCTCATTGTATCCGATGAGACTCTCGGAGCACTGCATGTTCTCCGCGATGTACGAGCTGCAGTCGTCGTGCGGGATGCCGTACTTCGAGGCGTATTCGAAGACCATCGCATCGTCACCGCCTTGGCAAGTGCCACATTGCACCCTCTCGTTGCCGCAGCTGAGCACGTTCTGCACCGAGAGCGCGATCGAGTGCACCGGCTGCGTGGGTCGAGTCCGGTACTGTAACACATTCCACCGATCCGCAAGCACAGTGGTGGCCGCGAAGGCCCAGCACGAGCCGCAGTACCCTGGTGCATGCAAGGGCAGGATGCCAGGGGGTCAGCGGAGAGAAAAGGAATGTCTCGTGGGCACCAAAGGGATGTGACGCGGAGTGTGCTTTAGGGAGCGAGCGAGCGAGCGAGAGCACACACGATAGCGGCAGGGGGTCGGAGAGCGGGCCACGGCACATACTTGGGATGTGCTGATTGCGCTGCATCGTGAGGAGGTCAATCTTGTCTCCGTTTGGCGTTTCAAAGGCCCGCCATGAGAACTCCTTGGGCAGCGCTGGCTCGATGGCGTGCACGTCCGCAAGCAGGGTCGTTGAGGCTCTCCTCCTCTGCAGGTGCTCATTTGACTCTTTCTCCGCATGTTCCCGCGCCATCCTGGCCCACAGCGCTTCCGTGCGCTTGAGTTCGCGGGGGCGATCGTACAAGTTCGTGATGAACGCCTTCATGTCGTCCGTGTCGATCTTGCCTCGATCCTTCATGTCCTCGTCCACCTTGGCAAACGCCGCCTCCAGGCCTGTGTCTGTCTTCTCCATGCCCTCGCCAAAGAGCGCCTGGAAGGCCGCGGGTACGCCCGCGGGAAGTGCCCGGTCCTCTGGAAATTTCAGACTCTCAAAGTTCTCCTTCCATACGATGCCCAGGGCCAGAAAGAGGAAATGCATTAGGCGATCGAAGATCCTAATCGGGACACATTCCATATCAGGACAGGCACGACCTTTTCAACTGTGAGTTGGTATCTTCTCGGGCTGGCGGCCCGGCATATTACATGTATGAGCTGTCGAGGGCTACGCCGTCGCCCGTCGTACGCCCGTCGGGGCGCAGGCCCTCGTCGAGCCAGGCGGAACGCATTATAGGAACGCATGCCGCAACTCGCTCGCCGCTAACATACGACGAGGACAAGTAGGAGGGTGGAGGTGAGGGTGGAGGACGTTCCCAAGCTCCGGCTCACAGCCGTTTCACAGAGATACTATGTTTCACAGAGATACTATGTAGCTGTTACAATGTATAACAATGTATCTCTCAGGGGGGGTCGGGGGGGTCGTTCTTCGAATGTTCGAAACACGAAAGGGGTTTGTGTGCAAGTAAGCGGGCTCCGTGAAGCGCTCCCCCATAAGAATATTCTTTTGCCATGCTGTGCATGCAAACCTAATGTGACGAGGCATTCCGCGTTTCCCCATCTTAGGATCTTTGGGCCGAGAACAAGAAGAAACTGCCAAACTGTCCACAGACAACTGACGCATCGTTTCTGGAGCGGTCTCGCATCTCTCCTGCGCGCGATGGCCGCCATCTTCAAGGCGCTCCGTTCGAAAGGAAACAAAAGGAACGCCAAGGTTGCTGCCGAAAACGCTCGTCGAGCAGAGGAGGACGACGATCACTTCAAACTCCCCAGCGCGGTTCAAAACCCTGACGAGATCCCCGAAGGCATC